>SXGT01364439.1_pt1 | contig 60732 bp, 53 predicted proteins | sample 3176221 | NCBI WGS metagenome assembly SXGT01 (sample SAMN11356862, study PRJNA531348) | freshwater metagenome | isolation source: freshwater sample F1-120 | place: China: Fuxian Lake, Yuxi | collected 2017-12-25 | reverse complement strand
CCCAACGTGATCTGGGTGGTAGTGCGTCGCCAGCATCGCGGTGAGGTGCATTCCGTCCGCGGCGAGGATTTCGAGCAAGTCCTGGGCCCCGTAAGCCGGGTCGATGATCGCCGTTTCGCCGGTTTCTCGATCGCCGATGAGATAGCAAAAATTGACCATTTGGTGGGCAAGGGCATCAGACTTCGCGAAATCCCGACCCGAGAGCAACTGCTTGAAGTAGAGACGTTCCATGCTCGATCTTTGCACGCGGGGCTGCGAGTTTCGTGAAGCTTGCCACACTATTGGCTAAATACCCCTGATTCGGGGCAAACTGTACGATCGCTCATGGCGGGCGGGGGAGGCATCGCATGAAACTCACAACCCGTTTGTCGGTATGGGCGTTCGCAATCGTCACGTTGAGCGCCGGTGCGGTGGCAACCGCACGCCCGGCGTCGGCGGCGGCGCCCGCGAACAATAATTTCGCAAACGCTGAGGTGCTCGCGAATTCGGGAAGCATCGTGCGCTCGAATGTGGGCGCAGATGGTCAGGCCAACGAACCTGCGCCCGTCACGGGAGACGCAGTCGCGACCATTTGGTTTAGGTGGGTATCTACCTCCAACCATCGCGCAATTGTGGACACCATCGGCAGCGACATTGACACCGTGCTCGCGGTGTACGACGTTCCGTCGGGCCCAGTGTCGCTGGGCACGTTGAACGAAGTTGCGTCTGATGATGATGGCTTTGGCTGCGATACGCAAAGTCTGGTGCAGTTTGACGCGATTGCTGGTCGTACCTATTGGATTCAAATCGATAGCTGGGATCCTGCTGACAAGTCGCCGAATCTCCATCTTCAGTGGAACAACGTGCGGGGCGACCCGCCAGCGAACGACGACATTGCAGATGCTTCGGTCGTTGCACCATCACCAGGACTGACGATCAACGGCATCACCGATGAGGCCACTGCCGAAATCGATCAGTTCGAGGACGAAACTGCGACGAACACGGTGTGGTATCGCTTCCCGGTGCTCACTAACGATGTCGCGAGCTTTTCTATTGTGTCGTCGTCGTCTGACAATGTGTTTGATTACGCGCCGTATCACGCCCTCACGGTGTTCACCGGCTCCGCAGCAGATCAATTGACATACGAAGATGCCACGAGCACTGGAGATTCGCCAGTTTCAGCCAACCTTGTCGCCGGCCAAACGGTTTGGTTGCAAGTGATTAGTTACCCGTGTGAACAAGGGGGATTTACCGTCACGATGACGAGTGAGTCCGATGCTGTCACTACGCAATACGACCAGATCGAATACGACCTGTTGGTTACGGCTGCAGTGAGCGTCGGCCTCACACCGGAGCAATTGCAACACGACTCGGTCGGAATTATTGAGTTCATTTACGGCATCGCGGGCGTGACTGGCCCAATCGCCATCGATCCTCCAGCGGGTGGCACGGTCAGCCTCGCAAGCCAGTGGCCTGCTGCCGAGAGGCCGGTACTCAATGCGCTGACTTCGAAATGGGTTGGGCTAACTGACGCCGAAAGTCAAAAATATGCAACAGGGATTGTGATCTTCTTGCTATCGCTGAGCTGACGCCTCTCGATTCCTGGCGCAACGTGCAATGATGGGACATGACCACGATTGCGTACCGCACCTGCCCGCTGTGTGAGGCCACGTGTGGCTTAGAACTGCATATGGAGGGCCGCGAAGTCAAACTTGTGCGCGGCGACAAAGAAGATGTGTTCTCGAAGGGTTATTTGTGCCCTAAGGGCACTGCGATCAAAGAATTGGAATCAGATCCAGATCGCCTGAAAGTTCCGCAAATTCGTGATCGGTCGACGAATACTTGGCGCGACGCGACTTGGGACGAAGCCTTCGAATACATCCATGATCAATTGTTGCCGATCCTCGACGCGCATGGTCGCGATGCCCTCGGCATCTACATGGGTAACCCGTGTGCTCACAATCTCGCCCCAATGATTTACAACCGAGTCTTGAATCAAGCGGCGAAGACGACCAACCTCTTTAGCGCGTCAACTGTCGACCAAATGCCGAAGCAGGTGTCATCCGGTTTGATGTTTGGTGCTGGGCTTTCGGTGCCAGTACCCGATGTAGACCGCACCGACTATTTGTTGATGCTGGGCGCCAACCCGTTCGCCTCCAATGGCTCGTTGATGACTGCTCCGGACATGCCCGGACGGCTTCGAGCGCTTCGAGCGCGCGGCGGCCGATTCGTAGTCGTAGATCCTCGTCGCAGCAAGACTGCCGAAGAATCTGATGAATGGGTTGCAATCCTTCCCGGCACCGACGCACATTTTCTGCTCGCAATCGCGCACACGTTGTTCGCCGACAATCTTGTCGACGTAGGTGAACATTTGCGCCCGCACCTTGTCGGGCTTGATGAAGTGCGTGAACTGACAGCTCACTTTGGGCCCGAGATCGTGGGCCCCGTGTGCGGAGTGGATGCCGAGGTGATTCGTCGGATCGCCCGCGAGCTCGCGGCCGCGCCAACGGCTGCCGTGTACGGCCGCATCGGCACGTGCACGCAAGAGTTTGGAACTACCGCATCGTGGGCAGTCGACGTGATCAACGTGCTTACTGGCAATCTTGATCGCGTCGGTGGAGCGATGTTCAACAAACCTGCCACCGGAGGTGGTAACACCGCGGGAGAGGGTGGCAAAGGTCGCGGAGTGCGATTTGGTCGACGGGTTTCACGCGTGCGTGGCCTTCCTGAGTTCTTTGGCGAATATCCAGCAGTCGTGCTTGCCGAGGAGATTGAAACACCTGGCGATGGTCAGATTCGAGCGATGATTACTGTCGCCGGCAACCCGGTCGTTTCGAATCCCGCGTCACGGCGTCTGGATGCGGCGCTGGAGTCGCTTGAATTCATGGTGAGCGTCGATATCTACCGCAACGAAACTACGAGTCATGCCGATGTGATTTTGCCGGTCGAATCGATGCTGGCCCGTGGCCACTACGACATTGCATTGCGGTCGTTGGCGATCCGTAACGTCGCGACCTATTCAGCGCCGGTGTTCGACATTGAGCCAGGCCAACATCGCGAATGGGAAACGCTGTGCCGCCTTGCCGGCATTCTGCAAGGTCTCGGTCATAGTTACGATGTTGCGAGTGTGGTTGACGATTTTGTGATCAGTGGTCTTGTCGACAAAGCCGCAAGCCGCGGCGGCCAGGAACCTGCTGATTTACTTGCGTCGTTGAGTTCGGGAGATCGACGCGGACCAGAACGAATTTTGGATCTGATGCTGCGCACCGGGCCATACGGATTGACGTTGGATCAACTCATTGAGCAGCCCCATGGTATCGATCTTGGCGCGTTGCAGCCGAGATTGCCCGATGTGTTGCGCACCCCGTCGGGGCGTATTGAGCTTGCACCTGAAGTCATTGTCGAGGACGTGCGGGATCGCTTGGTTGGAACGCTGACACGAGACCCTGGCGGGTTGTCGTTGGTCGGAAGGCGTGACCTGCGATCGAACAATTCATGGATGCACAACCTGCATGTGTTGGTCAAAGGCAAGAATCGCTGCACGCTGCATATCAATCCGCTCGACGCGACTCGTCTGCACTTGGTTGACGGCAAACGCGCCCGTGTTACTTCGGCAACAGGGGAAGTGGAAATCGTCGTCGAAGTTACTGACTCGATTCGCGAAGGCGTGGTGAGTATTCCGCACGGCTGGGGCCATGACGCTCCCGGTGCCCAGATGACAATCGCGGGCGCGAACGCGGGAGTTAACTCGAACATCCTGGCGAGCGTTGACAACTACGACCCGCTCTCAGGCAACGCGATTTTGAGTGGAATTCCCGTTGAAGTTGTTGCGTGTTGAATTGCGTGCAGAGCTCCTCGCAGGCCGGGCGGAGTAGGCCCAAGAATTCAGCGTTGAGAAAACCGCGCCATAGCTGTTAGGTAGTCGTCACAGGATTGGTATTTCGCGACCGCCATGGCCTTGGCATCCATGCCGCCGGGAAACAGCGGCGGAATGTAGTACTCGAACCCATTGTCCTGCATCGCGTCGGCGATGCCCATTGCGCAGTCGCGGGCTGACACCTTTTCGATGTCGAAGATTGCGGGATCGTTCCCCGGTTGATCCCAAATTTCAGTGTCGATCGGGCCTGGCAGTATGAGCTTGACGTCGACGCCTGTCCCGTCGAGATCGAGGCGCATGGCCTCGCTCCAACCGGCGAGCGCGAATTTTGATGCGTTGTAGGCCGACTCGTTCGCGATCGGGATGCGTCCACCCATCGACGAGACATTGACGATGAGTCCGCGCTGGCGGTGCAGCATCGCGGGAAGTAGGTCGAGGGTGAGTTGCGCGGGAGACAGAAAGTTGACTCGCATGGTTTCTTCGACCTCTGCCATGGTGAGTCGACCGAATGGCACTCGACGCGGAATCGCAGCGTTGTTGACGATGCAATCAATCGTGGCGAATTCAGCGCTCAACTTCGACGCCAACTGTCCGGCGGCAGCCAGATCGCCGAGGTCGACGGCAAAGATCGTGGGCTCACGCCCCACGTCGCGGCACTGTTGTGCCACAAGCTTGAGCCGCTCGCTGCGGCGGGCCACGATGATGACGTGAGCGTCGCGTTCGGTGAGCACAACCGAAAGTGCCGCGCCGATCCCCGACGATGCTCCAGTGAGCAGAATTGTGGTGCCTTCGATATCCATACCAGCATCGTTTCGGGTTGACTGTTTGCCAGTCAAGAGTAAAACCTGTTCTAATTCGTCGGTCATGACTTCTGATGTGGACCGGGGCGAATCGACGCTCGCCAAGAGCCAAGCGGCACGGAGGCGACGCGTCCTGGATGCGACGTTGGTGTTGGCCCAAGCCGGTGGCTTCGACGCAGTGCAAATGCGAGATGTTGCGACGGAAGCCGATGTCGCGCTTGGCACGGTGTATCGGTACTTCAACTCGAAGGAGCGCCTGATACTTGAGATGATGATTGAGCAGCTTTCTGGGCTAGCGCGGTATGTCGACTCGCACCAGATCCCTGGCGGAAGTGCGGCGGAGAGAGTGTGCTCGGTGTTGGCCGGGTCGAATGCGTCGTTGGCGCGGTACCCGGACGTTGCTTTGGCGATGGTGCGTTCGTTTGGTGCGTCGCGCGAGGAAAACGCCGACGTGGTGCGACGAGTGTCGACCCTCATGACCGGCATCATCACCGCGGCGATCGGCGCTGATACCACGCGTGCCAATCAAGTCGCGCGGATCATCACGCAGGTCTGGCTGTCGAGCTTGATCGGTTGGGCTGGAGGCGTTGATCCGATCACTCGCGTCGATGAGGATCTTGGAATAGCGTCGAAGCTCCTTCTTGCGTAAGCGGGACGATGGCCTACCGGCCGGGCTACCGTAGAACCTGGTCTAGTTGTGCGGAGCCAGCTTCCGCTGTCACCAGGAATTGAAAGAGTTGCAGCTATGGAACGTCATTATCAGTTTGCCGATCTGTTTGAACTCGCCGCCGGTGCGGTGCCGGATCGCGTGGCATTGCACGACGATCGACGCAGTATCACGTATCGAGAACTTGATGAGCGGGCGAACCGTTTGGCGCACGCCTTGCAGGCTGGTGGTGTTCAGCCTCACGACCACGTGGCCGTGTATGCGAAGAACTGCATCGAATGGGCCGAAGCGATTTTCGCGATCTACAAAATTCGCGCTTCGATTGTCAACGTGAATTATCGCTACGTGGAAGAAGAACTCCGATATTTGCTCGACAATTCCGATGCGGTCGCCGTTATATTTCAGTCAGAGTACGAGCCGATTCTCAACGCGGCGCGGAATGCTCAACCCAAGCTGAAGACGATGCTGCGGCTCGCAGACGAGTCGGGCGCGCCGGCATTGATCCCTGAAGCCGTCGACTACGAGACCGCGCTGGCCGCGAACTCCTCAGAGAATGATTTCGCTGAGCGGTCCGAGGACGACATCTATTTGCTCTACACCGGCGGTACCACTGGAATGCCCAAAGGCGTGATGTGGCGGATGGAGGACGTCTTTTACGCGCTCGGCGGCGGCGTGGACGTTTTCACCAACGAGAAGGTTCAGAGCCCACACGCGTTGGTAGCCAAAATCAATCCTGAGGCAACCCAAGGCCTTGTGATGATGCAGATCGCTCCGTTCATGCACGGCGCTGGCCAATTCGGATTGATGCGATGCTTGTTCGAGGGCAACACGGCCGTTGTGATGGAACAATTCGATGCGGAGAAGGTGTGGCGGCGGATCCACGAGTTGCGCATCAACAGCGTTGGATTCACGGGCGACGCGATGGCTCGTCCGCTTGCCGATGTGTATGAACGTATCAAAGGCGAAATCGACGTCACGTGCCTCTTTGCGTTCAGCAGTACCGCGGCCGTTTTTTCCCAGTCGTTGAAGGACTACTTCCGTGAGGTGCTGCCGGAGCACACCACCATGATGGACGCCATTGGCTCAACTGAGACCGGGATGAACGGCTACCGAATGGTGGCCAAAGGTGAAACCCAAGCGCAAGGCATCACGACCGTGACTGCTGGATTGGATTCGGTGGTGCTTGATGATGACCTTCGACCCATCCCAGCTGGAACTACCGCCGTAGGCAAACTTGCTCGGGGCGGCAACATCCCGTTGGGTTACTACAACGATCCCGTCAAGACTGCCGAGACGTTCATCGTCGACGCCGATGGCAAGCGCTGGTCGATCCCAGGTGATTTTGCGCGACTCGAAGCTGATGGTCGAATCACATTGCTCGGCCGAGGTTCGGTGTGCATCAACTCAGGGGGTGAGAAAATCTTCCCCGAGGAGGTGGAGCAAGCTCTGAAGTCGCATCCCGAGGTATTCGACGTTTTGGTCGTTGGGCTTGCGGATGACCGTTGGGGTGAAACCGTGTGTGCAGTGGTGCAGCCTCGCGAGTCGACACACCCCACGCTGGAAAGCATCGTTGAAGCATCGCGGTCGGCGATTGCCGGATACAAAGTTCCGAGGCGCATGTTTATTGTGGAATCCATACCTCGCCACGCGAATGGCAAGCCTGACTATCGCAAAGCCAAGGCGATGGCGGTCGAAATGGCCGCAAACTCCTAGGGCCGATCGGGTCGCGCACCGCTATCGCAACGAATTGCGCAAATCTTTACTCAATGACCGTTTTATTCTAGGTCGGAAGGCTCAAGCGACATCCTTCACAGCCGATAAAGAATTCGATGATTGGGTTTCGGGTTCCTTTGGTTCGTGCATTCGTTGCGGTCATGTCGTGTGCGGCATTGGCTGCGAACGCGGTCTTGCTAACTGGGAGCGCGCCCGCGCAAGCGGCTGCGGTGCCGAGCGTTCAGACACCGGTTATGGGGCCGAGCCTCCTCAACGCAGATCAACTCAAAGACTGGTATCACAGCAAGCACAGCGGCCCTCCGAATCTCCCGAACCTCGGAAACGACATCAAGAAGCTCGCCCAGATCTTTCTCAGTGAAGGAAATATTGACGGCGTCCGCGGCGACGTCGCCTTTGTGCAGGCGTTTCACGAGACCGGCGCGTTCATGTTTCCGAGTTACGGTCAGATTCGCGGTGATTTCAATAACTTCGCGGGTATTTTCGCATTCAACGGTCGCGCTAAAGGCACGACGTGCGCTGCTGAAACCGCGCCATCGCGGTGCTTCTCGAGCCCGACCATGGGTGTTCGTCACCAAATTCAATTGCTGCGTGGGTACGCCGACGCGAGCGTCAAGAACCTGACGCGTTTGATCAAGCCGCCGTCGGACCGTGTTGGTGCTGCACCTTGGTGGGAACTCTTCGGTGGGCAGAGCGGCAAGGCAATTTGGGCTACTGCGATTAACTACGGAACGACAATTTTGACGAGTTATCAAGGCGTGTTGGCGCGCAACGGCATCAACAGTCAATGCCTTGTGTACTTCAAAGGCGCGCAGACCGGCACCGTGGGTAATGGGTACTGGCTATTTGGGCCCGATGGCGCTACGTATCCGTTCGGTAGTGCATCGGGATACGGCGGCCTCACGCACCTCAAGCTTTGGGGACCGATAGTGAGTGCCGAAGCCGCGCCGAATAAACAGGGCTACTGGATGCTTGGCTTCGATGGTGGTGTATTCGCTTTCGGGTCCGCGAAGTTCAAAGGATCCCTTGGCGGCGTAAAACTCTGGGCCCCCGTGAATGATTTTGCGACGACGCCGAGTGGCAACGGCTACTGGCTCATCGCATACGACGGTGGCGTTTTCAGCTTCGGCGACGCTCAGTTCCAAGGATCGCTTGGTGGTGTGGCGCTCACAAGCCCGGTGATCGGCATCGAAACCACTCCGACCGGCAAGGGATACTGGCTTGTCGAACAGCAGGGCAAGGTTTGGGCCTTCGGAGACGCGAAGCACTTCGGCAACATTCACCCAACGAACGGCATAGTCGAACTCAAACGCACACCCACCGGCAACGGGTACTACCAGCTGCGCAAAGATGGTGCGGTGGCTGCCTTCGGAGACGCAAAACACTACGGCGACCAACGAGCGTGCGGACTCTCTCCGGCATCGCACATGATTGTGACGCCGACTGGCAAGGGCTACTGGATTGTGTCCACGACTGGTTCGGTGCTTGCATTCGGCGATGCCAAGGCGCTTGGAATGCCATCGACCACGACGGGCGGCGTTGCCGGCTTCGCGCTGCATAGCTGACGCGCCCTACCATCATCCTCAATAACCCATACGGGGGAGCTCGGGATAGTCGGGCTGAGAGGATGACCAACATGTCATCGACCCCTTGAACCTGCCCGGGTAATGCCGGCGGAGGGAGTTCGGTGAGTGTGCAAGCGTTCGTTGTGAGTGCAGGAGCGACGGCTGAGTCCGTTGCCGAAGCTCGATTGCCGTCGTGGACCGCGCCGATGGTGATCGCAGCCGACGGAGGGTTTCGCGCGGCACAAGCACTTGGCTTTGGTGTGACCGCAGTGGTCGGCGACCTCGACTCGATATCGCCCAAAGACCGCGCCGAAATCGACGTCGACGAGACCGACGTGGTCGTATTTCCGCCAGACAAAGACGCAACCGATCTCGAACTTGCCATCGATGAAGCCATAGCGAGAGGCGCGCGCGAATTGTGCGTTATTGACGCGATGCAAGGACGCGTTGATCATTTCATGGCGTCAGCAATGCTCTTGACCGCTGCCAAGTATGTGACCATCGGTGTGAGTTTGTGCGTGGGGAACACTCGAGGATGGGTTGTATCCGAGTTGCGGCCGTTGTCGGTGATCTGTACCAAAGGAACGACGATTTCGCTTGTCGTGGTTGAAGACGTCGAAGGTGCGCAGACTGAGGGTTTGTTGTACCCATTGCGCAAGGATTCACTGCGCCGTGGCACGTCGCGATGCGTCAGCAATATTTGTACCGAATCTGTCGTTAGTGTCGCGCTCGGCTGCGGCACACTGCTGGTCGTCGACCAAGGAATTGTGTAATGGTCTCAACGTATATTCGACGTCTTACGTTGGCTGTGTCTGTCTCGGTGCTTGCTGGGTGTGCATCGGGTAGCAGCGGTACGAGCGTCAAGTCAACCCGATCTCCATCGGTCACGACGGAGATCACGTTGCTTACACACAACGCGTTTGTGATGCCGCAAGGCATGGCTGAGCTCTTTGAGCAACAAACTGGAGTCTCTATCAAGTTGCTGCAAGATGGTGATACGGGTGCGTTGGTCAACAAAGCCATCCTCACGCGCGATAACCCCCAAGCTGATGTACTTTTCGGCGTGGATAACGCGTTTCTGTCTCGCGCTATCGAGCAGAAAATTTTTGCACCGGGTGCGTATCGGGCGCTGGATGCGATCGATACCGAGCACCGTGACCAGTTTGGCGATGCACTCCGATTCGTTGTGCCGGTTGACTATGGCGACGTTTGTATCAACTACGACACCGCTTGGTTTGCGGAACGTGATGTCGCGCCTCCGAAGAACCTCGATGATCTTGTGGACCCGAAGTATTCGGGTTTAACCATCGTTCAGAACCCTGCAACTTCTTCTCCGGGCCTCGCGTTTCTTATCGCGACCCGAGAAAGGTATCCGGGCGACGCATGGAAGGAATACTGGAGAGCACTTCAACGCAACAATGTGTTGGTCGTTGATGACTGGACAATCGCCTACCAGGCGGAGTTCACCGCGGGCGGAGGCGAAGGGAGCCGGCCGATCATGATCTCCTACGCGTCGAGCCCACCTGCCGATGTGTTCTACTCTGAAGGCGCGAAGACGAAACCGACGATTGCCGCCGTCGATGACGGATGTGTGCGTCAATACGAGTTTGTAGGGGTCCTCGCGGGATCGAAACACGAAGTGGCAGGCCGACAGCTTGTCGAGTTCATGTTGTCGAATGAGTTCCAACGCGAGCTGCCATTGAGCAACTTTGTCTTTCCTGCTCGTCGTGAGGTTGCATTGCCGCAGATGTTCAGCGACTTCGCTTTGGTGCCGGAGTCGCCGGTGACCATTGACTATCTCGCAATTGGTCGCGATCGCAGCGAGTGGATACGCGAGTGGATAGCACTCGTTCTCGGCTAACGCGGGCCGGTCAAATCGTGGTCGTTCTTGTTACGGCTGCGCTCTTGGTCTACTTCGTCGTGTGGCCGATTGGAAACGTATTGCGACAAGGGCTTTGGGCAAATGGCTCACTGCGCTTCGAGCCGCTGACTGATGTCTTGAGCAATCGGCGCAATAGGCGGATCGTCGGATTTACGTTGTGGCAGGCGACGATATCGACGTTGGTTTCGTTGGCAATCGGTCTGCCGTTGACGTATTTACTCGAACGTCGGCGCCCGTGGGGTGCCGCACTTGTGCGGGCTTTAGTGCTCGTGCCATTTGCATTGCCGACAGTTGTGGTTGGCATTGCCTTTCTCGCGTTCTTCGCAGCGACTGGCCCGCTGGGCGAGTTGAGAATCGCACAAACGACGACCATCATCGTGGTCGCCCACGTGTATTTCAACGTAGCGGTCGTCGTGCGTATCGTTGGGCCGCGCTGGAGATTGTTCGATGAGCGACCGAGTATGGCAGCTCGCGTGCTTGGCGCCGGCAGTTGGAATTGCTGGAAGGCAACGACAGTGCCAGCACTGGCTGGCGTCGTTGTCAACGCGGCCGCAGTGGTGTTTTTGTTCTGTATGACGTCGTTCGGTGTGGTCGCGGTTCTTGGCGGACCCCGCAACACAACTATCGAGACGGAGATTTACCGGCTCACGACGCAAGAATTGGCGCTTGATCGCGCCTCTGGCCTTGTAATCGCTCAATTGTCCGCCGTATTGGCGACGATGTGGATCGCGCAGAGGTCGTGGCGTAGATCTGAGGCGGTCAAGCTACGAGTTGCCGAGCCAATGCTGCACCGACGGCGCGCAACAGCCGTAACGGATGTGGTGATGATGATCGGTGCAATCGCGTTCGTCGTAACTCCTTTGACGTTTGTTGTCGAGCGCGCACTGCGAGATGATGGACTGGGCTTTCGCATGCTCGCGCGCAAATCGGCCTTTGGATGGAGTCCAATCGACAGCGTCAAACAATCGTTACAGATGGCGGTATGGGCGACGGTAATCGCGCTAGTTCTTGGCGTTGTGATTGCCGTTGCACTCTCAAGGCGATGGACAGGCGCACGAGTGCTCGGGCCATTGAGCGTGTTGCCAATCGGTGTTTCCGCCGTGACGTTGGGCTTCGGATTTCTCATCGCATTGGACCGGCCCATCGATGTCCGCGATCGTTGGCAACTCGTGCCCGTGGCGCACGCACTTGTTGCTCTGCCTATTGTTTTGCGCACGTTGCTGCCGGTGTTTCAGGGCATCGCCAAGTCCACGCGTGAAGCCGCAATAATTTTGGGAGCGTCTCCTTCGAGAGTTGTGCGATATGTCGACCTAGCTGTTGCGCGGCGGGCGATCGGCACGTCAGCAGCATTCGCCGCGGCGATTTCGTTCGGCGAGTTTGGCGCGACATCGTTCATCGCCCGCACCGATACGCCAACGATGCCGATCGCTATCGCGAAATTGTTGTCGCGTCCGGGTGCGTCGACCCGTGCGACGGCATACGCCGTTTCTGTTGTGTTGATTGTCATTGTTTGTGTTGTGATTGGCTTGGCAGGAATCCAGCGGCGAGGCCGATTGGAGGTAGATCGATGACGTTGACTGTGCGCAATCTCAATGTCGTCTACGGATCACGGGTCGTGGTTGCTGATGTTGATCTTGAAGTGTCGCGCGGCGAAATCGTCGCGGTGCTCGGCGCCAGCGGGTCGGGGAAGAGTTCACTGTTGCGTGCGATCTGCGGTTTGATTCCTTATGACGGATCAGTGAGTTGGGGAAGCTGTTCGCTTGATTCCACCGCTGCACACAACCGACAAATTGGATTGATGTTTCAAGACCACGCTCTGTTCGAGCACATGAGTGTTGCCGACAACGTCGGATTCGGTCTGAAAATGCGTGGCGTTTCGCGTCGCGATCGCGTCGCTCAGGTCATGCGTTGGCTGGGACTGGTGGGTCTAGCTGGTTTCGAAAGTCGTCGCATTTCGTCACTTTCTGGAGGCGAACAGCAACGTGTCGCATTGGCAAGATCTATGGCGCCAGCCCCCCGCGCGTTGCTGCTCGACGAACCCTTTGGTGCATTAGATCCAACCCTGCGCGCACGCTTGGCCGCTGAGCTGCGTGACCTTGTACACCACCATTCGATCGCGGCAATACTCGTCACGCACGATCACAGCGAAGCGTTTATGATCGCTGACCGGATTGCTGTATTGATCGGTGGGCGCATTGCACAACTCGGTTCACCAATTGAGGTCTGGAGTCGGCCGGAATCGACAGCAGTATGCGAGGCGCTGGGATTCGGCACGGCAATACGGGCGACTGCGCATGAGGGAGTAATTGATTGCGGGTGGATGACAGTGGCGGCACCCGAGCATTTGGAACATGTTCGTGACCGTTGTGTCGACGTGGTGTTTCGCCCTGACGCTTTTTCGATCGACGCCCAAGGCTTGTGCACTGCGATCGTTCGGTCGATCGCCCCGTACCGCGACAGGTCGCAAGCCGCGATCCAGGTCGGGGGCGGCCCGATGGTATACGTCGACAGCGCGCCGAATCTGCGCGTCGGCGATGTGGTCAGGATTGCTGTGAATCCCGAATCGGTGCTGTGCTACTGGGGAGGCTCAATGTGATCGGCGTCGTTAGGCAGTGGTGACGACCCGTTTCGGGTTGCGAACGACCAATAGGCCTCAACTCTTTGGTTGTATGAAGCGTCGTCGAGCCCACCGGATTGCCATTGCTTGGTAATGATGCCCATCTCTTCGGTGAGATCGGCCGCCGCATTGGGGACGTCTCGGGACCATTGACAAATCGGGCACACGAGCACCCGCCGCGCCTTGCCGAGCGGGATCAGCGGAATGAAAAAGATTGTCATCCACCGCCGGATTTGAAGGTGGTTGAGAACGATCGAATTATGGCAGTGAGGGCAGGTGGCTGCGATCGCTGCTCCGTGGTCGTGGACTTTGTTGCGAAATCCCCAGATGATGAACATATGCCACACCCTACTGTCGCCATTCTAAGGTGAGCTCGTGAACGAACTTTTTGATTTGCATCATCGTAAAGCGCTTGTGACTGGTTCATCGCGTGGGCTGGGTGCCGCGACCGCGGTAATGCTCGCCTCGCACGGGGTGGATGTGGTGGTGACGTTTCGCAACGACGAACAAGGTGCCCGAGCGGTGGCAGATCAAGTGCGTTCGTTTGGACGCGATGCGCTGGTGGTTCAGGTAGATCTCGGTGAAGAGGCATCGGTTGACACACTCATGGATCAGGTCGAGGACTCCTGGGGTGCACTCGACATTGTGGTGGCCAACGCTGCGGCCACGACGTTTCGTCCGCTGTACAAAGCCGAACGCCGCCATCTCGAACGCACCTATGCAATTTCGGTATACGGGTTTCATCAACTGGTCACGAGGGCGCTGCCGATGATGTTGAACGCCGGCCGAGGTCGGATCGTCGCCGTATCCGGCGCCGACACCGGTACTTGGATTCCTGGCCACGGGCTGCTGGCCGGTGCGAAAGCTGCGATGGAATCCATGGTGCGCTATTTAGGCTGCGAACTCGGTAGTAAGAACATCACGACAGTTGGAATCTCACCGGGTTGGATCGACGGAGACTCGATCCAACAGATGCTGGGGCCGCTGCATGAATTCGCGATGGATCTCGAACGCGAAACTCATCCGATGCGCTTGGCTGCCACTCCAGAACAAGTCGCGCAAGCCGTTGTTATGTTGTGCACCGATGCAGCAGCCCTCGTGAATGGCAACACGATTGTTGCCGATGGCGCCGGAGTTTTCGCGTTTTGCGGGCGTTATTCAAAGGTAGCGTCGCAACTCGCGGCAGCGAAGATCGAATCGCTCATTGGCGTCGATGCGCCTGCGCTTCCTGAGTGAATTAAATGTTGAACACTCGTTGCGCATTTTCGCGTAAGAACTTTGGCCACACGTGATCTCGAAACGCGACGTTGGGTAATTCCTCGAAGATGCGATCCAAGTGCAGGCCCGCGCTGTAATACCCGGCGTACAAGATCTTGTCAGCGCCGCGGGTGTTGGCGAAATGGATGATGTCTTGCGGGTAATGCTTCGGGGCGAAGGCACTCGTTGAGTAATAGAGATTCGGCCACTTCAACAACAGCTTGCACATCAACGCGGTCCACGGTTCTGCACCATGGCGAGTCACGATCTTCAGTTCCGGAAAGAACCAGCACACCTCATCGAGGTGTTCCACCATCTGGGGCTGAAAGGGAATGCGCGGCCCGGGAACACCGGCGTAGATGAAGATAGGAATGTTGAGTTCAACACACTTCGCGTAGATGGGATACATCTTCTTGTCGTTCGTGGCGACTTGAGGGCTGAGTCCTGCGCCCCATGTGTGCGCCGCGATCGCGCCATCCTCTCTCACCGCACGCTCGAGGGTTCGTATGCCTTCCATGCCCGTATTCGGGTCGACGTTCGCCATGCCCTTGAAGCGGTCGGGATACTCACTGCACGCACGCCGCGCTGACTCGTTTTCGGCAATGCCCGGCAGCATGGTCATGATTCCGTGCTTGTCCATGAGCTTGAGCGTCTCCGACACTGGATCATCGAGTTCTTCGTAGATTGGCTTGTCTTTGAACATGTATTGCGCAGGGAACTCCATTTCTTGGGTTTCTTTGTCGTTGCTGATCGCCCGAATGAAATCGAACTTCTTGGCCTGTTCTGCGCGCGGTGCCGGGAACCCGAGGAAGGTGTCGATTACGCCGTCGGCGCGTGCCGCCTCGAAGGCCTTGTTCTTTGGTGCGTCAGTCATGAGAGTTTGAATACTTTCTGGGAGTTTTCCCGAAGAAACTTGGGCCATACGTGATCGGACACTGGAACGCTTGGCATTTCACTCTGCAATCATGCTTCATCTAGCTTGAACACCCGCCGAGCGTTTTCGTTGAGAAACTTTGGCCACACGTGATCGCGAAACGCTACGTTCGGCATTTCGGTAAAGATGCGTTCGAGTGACAAACCCATCGGGAAATAACCCGCGTACATCACCTTGTCGGCGCCGCGGGTGTTGGCAAAATTGATGATGTCCTTCGGGTAGTGCTTGGGGGCGAACGCACTGGTGGAGTAGTAGAGGTTGGGCCATTTCAACAGGAGCTTCGCCGCGAGGTCGGCCCACGGCTCGCAGCCGTGGCGGGTGACGAATTTCAACTCGGGGAAGTACCAGCACACTTCATCGATGAGACCGACGTATTGGGGCGCGAACGGCACTCGTGGCCCGGGCACTCCGGCGCAGACGCAGATCGGCAGGTCGAGTTCGACGCACTTCGCGTAGATCGGAAACATCTTCTTGTCGTTGATTGGCACCTGCGGATTCATGCCGGCAGGAAACGCCGTGACTGCTTTGATGCCTACTTCGTCACGGGCACGAATGATGTCGCGCACAGCTTCCATTCCGCGATTGGCGTCGATTTCTAGCGAACCGAAGAACCGATCAGGGTGACGTTTGATCGCCGTGTATCCCTGGTCGCCGACCTTTTGCGCGCCAATCATGCCCTTGGCGATGCCGTAGTGATCCATCAACTCGACGAGGTGATCGATTGGGTCTGCGCTCTCGTCGAAATGCGGCGGCTCTTTGAACATGTACTGCGCGGGGAACTCGAAATCTTCTCTCGATTCCCTGTCGTGCAGTTGTGGTTTGAGGAACTCGTAGTAGTGGCGGCGGTCGTCGATCGGGAAGCCGATCATCAAATCAATCACGCCGATGTCTGTGGGCATCACCATGCAATCGACCATAACAAGGCATCTGACGCCCCGTCAGATCAGCCGAAGCTCGTGGCCCGCGACCCGTGGCCGGCGACCCGTGGCCCGTGGTCGTGATTCGCTCACGCCGTCGTTAGTTGATCGCGACCACGGGAGGGTGGTTGGGTGGCGGTGGTCGTGGTTTACTCACGCCGTCGTTAGTTGATCGCGACCACGGGAAGATGGTGGTCGTGACGTCGCGTCGGCCGCCGGTGGAGATCTGACACGGGCGACTCGTCGTCGCTACGGTCACGATGTATGAAGGCCAACCTGGATTGGGGTTACAGCAACCCTCTCGACGATGTTGCCGGTCAGGTTGCAATTGTTGGGATTGGCGAGACTGAGTATTCAAAGGCTTCTGGTCGTAGCGCCCGTCAGATCGGAGCTGAAGCCGCGGAACGCGCGATTGCTGATGCCGGGTTAACACCATCTGATATTGACGGCCTGACGTTTTCGGGGACGTTTGGCGAGTTTGGCGTCGCCGAGTTTCACGCACACTTCGGCACTAGCCATGACATGTGGTCCTCACCGTGGGGCGGCGGGATGGCGTGGGCCGCAACCGCGCCGTACCTCGCGGCGAAGGCCATTGGAGAGGGCAAGGCTCGCCACGTGCTGAATGTGTTTCCCGTCGCGTGGGCAACGCAACGGTCTTCGATGACCGGGGGCCCCGGCGAAGTGCATGCCGCGCAATCCCTGAAGCAGAACCTTGAGGTTCCGTTCGGATTCTTCCCTCAACCCGTGTATTTCGCCACGATCATGCGGAGGCACATGATTGAGTTTGGCACCACACGAGAACAATTCGGTGCCGTCGCGATCGAACTGCGTCGCCATGCGAATCACACGCCGGGAGCGGTATTCCACGAAAAGACTCTGGAACTTCAGCAGTACCTCGACGCAGTCATGCTTGCCGACCCGCTGTGCCTCTTTGATTCCTGTCCCATTTCGGACGGGGGAGCGGCGTACGTGACGACGTCGCTGAAGCGCGCGCGCGATCTCAGGCACGATCCGATCGTTGTGCAGGGTGTTGCTGAAGGGTATTCGGGGAGCGGTACCCATTGGGCGCAACAAGCTGCATTCACCACTACTCCACAAGTGTTCAGCGCGCCCGTCGCATTCGCGATGGCCGGTGTGGTACCCGCCGACGTTGACGTGCTTACTTGCTACGACCCGTTCACCGTCGTCGCGCTGATGCAGCTCGAAGACATGGGGTTCTGTGGCAAAGGAGAAGCGGGAGCGTTGGCGGAGTCGGGTGCCTTGGCGTTTGATACTGGATCGCTTCCGTACAACACCCATGGTGGGTTGTTGTCGCATGCTTATGTGTTGGGGATAGCGCACGTGGTGGAGTGCGTCAAACAATTGCGCGGCGCCGCGGGAGCGCAAGTACGAGATTGCGAAGTTGCGGTATACGGCGGCTATACCGGACACATGGCAAGCACACTCGTGCTCACGAAAGATCGTTGATATGACGATCGAGCGTTCGACGTTTCCCCTGCCCGATGTCGACGACGCGATGACCGCGCCCTTCTTCGCGGCCGCAGCGCGCGACGCATTGGAAATTCCGCGCTGTGTCGCTTGCGCTCGATTCGTGTGGTATCCCGAAGCAGCGTGTCCTAGCTGCGGCGGATCTCTTGAGTGGCGGCCCGTAAGTGGGCTGGCAACGTTGTTTTCATGGGCTGTCGTCCAACGCGTGTTTCTTCCAGCGTTTGCGGAGCAAGTTCCCTACGTAACGGCGTTGGTGGCCCTTGTCGAAGATCCAGCGGTGCGGGTTTGCACATACCTGATTGACAGCGAGACTGCTGCGCTCGTGGCGGAAATGCCGTGCGAAGTCGTGTTTCGCGACCTTAACTTCCCAACCGTCGAGGGTGTATCGGTGCGGGTGCCCATGTTTCGTGTCACACCCCGTTGACATACTCCGCCACTATGGGATCGACACGTCATAGAGGAAGCTTGTACAGCGACATTCGCGATTGGCTACGGTCTTTGCTGTGATCTATGACGACATACGAGTGCTCGACACCACCGTTGGTTTGCCTGGCGCTTACGCCGCGAAGTTGCTGACGGACCTCGGTGCCGATGTGGTAAGGGTCGAACCCCAAGGCGGCGACCCGATGCGCGACGACGGTATCGACGGCATGCACTACGAGTACTTGCGGACATCTCAACGGTGTGTCACTGAGGTTGATGGATGGGAAGCGGGCGCGCACATTCTGTTGCGCAACACACCAGGCCCGAGTAACGCTTTGGTCAGCGTCACGATAAGTGCCTTGGGGTTTGGTGGGCCGGATGATGCGCTGAACTCGCTGGGTTTGAGCGAAGCGATTTTGCAGGCTCGCAGCGGCGCGGCAATGGGCCATGGCATGATGACTGAAACTCCGCTGACGGTTTCTGGTGAACTCGGCAGTTACTGCGCTGGCGTGCATGCCGCGCTCGGCGGCGCGACCGCGTTGCGACGGGCGCAGCAAACTGGCGAGCCGGAGCAGCTTGACGTGTCGCAACTGGAGTCCATGCAGCTCACGATGCTCACGATGCCGACCCTGTTCGCGAATTTCCCAGGCGGCGCGAAGTATGCGTTCCGTTTCGTGATGATCCCCGGCAACGAGCCGTGTGCCGATGGCAACTACGTCGGAATTACCACCAACACCACTGCGCAATGGAAGGCGCTATGTGGCGCGATTGGGCGCGAAGATTTACTCGAAGACGAAAGTCTCTTCACGATGTTGGGCCGTTTTACGAAAGCCGACCTCGTGAACGGCGCGATTCGAGCGTGGTCTGGCCGTCACACTGCTTCTGAGATTGAAGCGCAATGCGAAGCTGCGCGTGTGCCCGTGGCGATCGTTGGCAACGGGCAGTTGTTGCTCGAGTTTGAACATCTCCAAGCGCGCGGCGTGTGGGTCAGGCAGCCGGGTCACGATGAGGTGCGGCCCCGTGCACCGTTTCGGTTCAGCAAAGTGTCGGATCGCGGGCTGCAGCCAGCTGCGGTGCAGCCCGATACGAAAGCAACACCATGGGGGGCGCGCCCGTTGACCACCGCGGTGAAGCGCAACCTCGGTGACCGGCCACTCGCCGGATTGCGCGTGCTCGATTTCACGGCGTTTTGGGCCGGACCTGCGGGTGTGTCGTGGCTGGCCGCGATGGGTGCGGATGTCGTGAAAGTCGAATCGATTCAACGCCCCGACGGGATGCGGCTAGCCGGGCCGGTCGTCTCTGACGCGGGGCCGCTTATTGAGTTGTCGCCGTTGTTTCACGCGTCGAACCTCAACAAGCGCGGGATCACTCTTGACCTCACTCGCCCCGAAGGCGTGGCGATTGCGAAGCGCCTCGCGGCGACGGCCGACATTGTCTGCGAGAACTTTACGCCGCGAGTGATGGAAGAATTCGGGCTCACCTATGACGATTTGCGCGGCGACCGCGAGGATCTGATTATGTTGCGGCTTCCGGCGTTTGGCCTCACTGGGCCGTGGCGAGATCGTCCAGGTTTTGCGCAGACGATGGAACAACTCACTGGGATGGCTTGGACGACCGGCTACGAAGGCGGTCCGCCCATCATTGCTGGAGGGGTGGTCGATCCGATGGTGGGTGCTCATGCGGCGCTCGCAGTCGTCGCCGCCGTCGCGCATCGCGATGCCACCGGTGTCGGGCAGCTGGTAGAGGTGCCAATGGTGGAGGTGGCGTTGGCAACGACCGCCGACCAAGTATTGCGTTACCAGCGGACTGGAGATGTCGGGAATCGCCGCGGCGCTCATGGTGTATACCAGTGCGATGGCGAAGAGGCCTGGGTTGCGATCGATGAGTTGCGTGACCCGATGTCGTCGCCGGAACGGGTTGTGTGGTGTGCGAGTCGGACGCAAGTTGTCGCGGAACAGGAGTTACTCGCGCAAGGGATACCTGCATGTGCAGCTATCCCTGGTTATGCGGCGCTCGACGACGCTCAAATGCTCGCTCGGGGATATTTCGAACCGGTTACGCACGCAGTGGTTGGTGAACAGCAGTTTCCAAGCTGGCCAATTCGATTCAGCGCGGGCCCGCACCGCTTCTGGGACAAGCCCGCGCCCTGCCTCGGCGAACATAACCACGACATTCTCGTCGGCGAGTTGGGGATGACCGAAGCGCAATACGCGCAGCTTGTCTCCGACCGCATCATCGGTGATTCTCCGGAGTCCTAGCCTCGAGCATCGCCTAGCTGGCGCGACTGCCGCGTCTGACCAATGCCGCGTCTGACGTTTAGGCGCGGTGATGGGCACACCGGTATCGTCGGCACTGTGACCACTGCGACCCGCGCCGACGATGCCGACGCAGAAGCGATCGCTGATGCGTGCGAGGATGGTGGCGTCACGTGGCGTAGGGGTACGGCGCGGGCTGCGCTTCGCCACCGAGATTTCACGATCTTGTGGTCGGGAATGTTTGCCTCCAATATTGGCACGTGGATGCAAACCATTGTGCTCACGCAGTACGGGCTAAAAATCGGAGACAAGGCTTTTGTCGGCTATCTGGGTTTCGCGGTGCTCGGACCTTTGCTGTTACTCGCTCCGGTTTCTGGTGTGCTCGCCGATGTGGTCGATCGCCGGCGCTTCCTCCTAGCGATGCAGACACTGCAGCTCCTCGGAGCGTTCGGCCTCGCTGGATACGTGACCGTTGATCGCCCATCCAAATTGGTGATCTGGATCATCGTGTTGTTGATCGGCGTCACCAACGCGCTGACTGGGCCGGCGATGAGTGCCATCTCGCCGTCGTTGGTGCCCAAGGAAGATCTCCCCGGCGCGATTTCGTTGTTTTCTTTTCAGATGAATATGTCTCGTGTTGTCGGACCACTGATCGGCGCACCGATATATGTGCGTTTCGGTCCCGCTCCGGTTTTTGTTGTCAACGCAGTCACCTATCTTTTCGCGATGGCTGGGCTGATCCTCGCGAAGTATCCGCGACGAACAGGTGCTGTGATTTCTGAAACTGGTTTCGCTCGCTTGGCGTCCGGCTTTCGTATCGCGTGGCACGACCCACTTGTGCGCCGAGTGTTGTTGATCCTGTGGTCCCTTTCACTGCTTTCGTTGAACTTCATTCAGTTCATGTCGGGTCACGCCCAAGACAACCTTGACATCCCTGCAAAGAGCGACGCGTACGGCGCGCTGTACGCGTGTTTCGGACTCGGTGCAGCAGCTGGAGCGATGAGTGTTGGAACGGTCTTTGCTCGTTTTGACAAAGCCGCAATGATTCGGCCTGCCTTCGTAGGCATGGCCGGCGCACTCCTGATCTTTGGCTTGTTGCAGTCGTCTACACCGGCATATCCCATCGTGTTGGTGCTTGGTTTTACATACTTTGTTGCCATCACTGCACTTTCGACTGTGATGCAAGCGAACATCACCGATCAAGTTCGCGGTCGGGTTATGTCGTTGTGGATTATGGGGTTCGGCGGCGCGGTTGGACTCGCGAGCTTGATGTGGGCACCCGTCGCGAAGCGGTCAGTGTCGTTTGTGTTGATCTTTGGCGCGGCCTGGACGCTGTTGCTTGCAGTTAACTCGAAACCAAATTTGCTACGAAGGGAAACTATTGATGACTGATCTACCAACTGTCGAGGAATATGCAACGGCGTATCACGGACTCCGCGCGCGTGTGCGCTCGATGATCACCGACGCCACCGCGGCGCAGCTTGAAATGATCTGTCCGACGACACCCGCGTGGCGCGTCCGTGACACCCTTGCGCACGTGTCCGGCGTTCCCTCCGACGTTCTTGCGGGACGGATGGAAAACGTTGCGTCTGATGCTTGGACGCAAGCACAAGTAGACGCTCGACGAGACTTCACGACAGAACAGATGCTCGATGCCTGGGATGTAGAGGCTCCCCAGCTTGACCCGATTATGGGCATGTTCCCGATCGTGAGTCTCGGGCAGATGGTGTTTGATGCCTATACCCATGAACTTGATATCGCGCACGCACTGGGAATCGTCACGGATCACTCAGTGCCGGCCGCTGGGTTGGCGTTCGACTGGGTGGTTGCCAATGGCGGACTGGGGACGAAACAACCGTTGGTGCTCAACACCGAAGTTGGCCGGGTTGAGTTTGGTCGAGTAACGCCGGCGAGCGCTTCATTGGACGTCTCTCGTTTTGACTTCATGCGGGCCGCGACGGGGCGTCGAAGTGCAGCGCAGATCAAGGCGTATTCATCATCGAGCGAAGTCGACCCGGCATTGATGTTGATCGCGCCCATCTTTTCGTTGAGCGCTCTCGACATCGTCGAGTGACTTCTGATACATCCGCAGTCGCGGCGGCGCGCACCGCGCTGGCCGACGCCGTTGGAGCGTTGCCCAATGGCATTGTGCGCGAAGGGCAACAGGAAATGTGTGACGCGGTCGCGGCCGCGTTTGCAGGTCACGAACACCTGCTCGTGCAAGCCGGAACTGGCACCGGGAAGAGCCTTGCGTATCTCGTGCCGTCTGTGCTTGTCGGTAGACGCGTCGTGGTGGTGACTGCGACCAAGGCTCTGCAAGAGCAGCTGTGCAATAAAGACCTACCGTTTCTGCAGGCAACGGTGTCGAAGCAGTTTTCGTTTGCTCAACTCAAAGGCCGGTCGAATTATGTGTGCCTGGCCAGAAAACAGGAGATCGACTCGGATCGAGCCGCCGCCCTGGCGGGGACTCGTGCCGATGATGCGATTCTTGACGAACTTGATGAGTGGTTACACGACACCAAGACGGGGGAGCGCGGCGAAGCGCCCGTGGCTGTGCCGGAATCGCTGTGGGCACAGATCAGCATCGATTCGCAAGAATGCCCAGGTAAAACGAAATGTTCGTTTGGCGACCAGTGTTTCGCGGAAAAGGCACGCGACGCCGCGGCGGCTGCTGACATTGTGGTGGTCAATACGGCTTTGTACGCGCAACATCTGGTTGCGAACGGCAAAGTGCTCCCGCCTCATGATTTTGTAGTGATCGATGAAGCGCATTCGCTCGAAGATATCGCCGCCGACGCGTTTGGGGTGACATTGGGCGCGACGCGTTTGACCCGTCTGGCCGCACAGGTACGCACCGTGATGGCGGGCGAAGATGGTGGCGATGCCGATCTCGTTGTCGCGCTGTCGGAACGCGGCAAACGCTGGACCGAGTTGCTCAATGGTTGCTCCAACGAGCATCGCATAGATCTCGACGACGCCGGTTTGCGCCCGGCCCTGCTGGTGCTCAACGAACAACTTGCTTCGCTCGCAGGTGAGATAGCCAAAATGCCAGTTGACGTCACCGATCCTGCGCAGCGTGTTCACCGTGTTGCCCGGCTAGTCACATCCACTCGCGAAGATGTGCAGTACATGCTGAACGCGACACCCGAGCGGGACGCCATTTGGGTCGAACGTCGTGAACCTCCGGTGTTGAACGTCGCGCGTATCGACGTTGGCCCACCGTTGTCGACGGCGCTGTTTTCCAAACGCACAGTTGTGTTGGCTTCGGCCACGTTGGCATTGGGTGTCGACTTTGGTCCGATGGCGTGGCGGCTTGGATTGCGACCCGAAGATGCAACGCCGAAACGAACCACGACTTTTGGCGACGACGACCCTGACGATCCGCTCTATGAACATCCGCCGGAAGATGCGAATCGATTCACTGCACTCGATGTTGGTAGCCCGTTCGACTATCGCAAACAAGCCATTCTTTATATCGCCGCGCACCTCCCGGATCCGCGTAAAGAGGAATTTGGTGCCGCGTGGCTGGACGAGGCGTGCAGTCTCGTGGAAGCCGCGGGCGGCCGCACGCTGGGGTTGTGTACTTCGCTGCGCGCCGCAACCGCGCTGCGCGAAGCCCTCCAGGAGCGGTTACCAGATGTGCCAGTTCTTTCGCCCGATGACATGCCTCGTGCAAGACTGATGGAAGAGTTCGCTCGGATTGAGCATTCGTGCTTGATCGGTTCGCTTGGATTGTGGCAAGGCATTGATGTGCCAGGCCCGGCAGTGAGCTTGGTCATTGTGGACAAGCTTCCGTTTGCTCGTCCGAACGATCCTTTGGCGATGGCTCGACGTGAACAGGCTGAAAGCGAAGGCCACAATCCGTTTGCAACGTTCGACTTGCCGCGCGCCGCGCTGCTGCTTGCACAGGGCGTCGGCCGTTTGATTCGCAGTGCAGAGGATCGCGGTGTCGTCGCGGTATTGGATCGTCGGCTCGTGACAAGTCGATATGGCGCTCAGATCATCGACTCACTGCCGCCGATGTATCGCATGACGAGCCCCGACCGTGTGAAAGCTGCGTTACAGCGACTCACGACCACCGAGGCGGCGGAGTGACCAAGCGCCGTATTGGGTGATCTCAGTGTTGTCGGTCCACTGATCGATAGCGCCAATGAGCGGACGTTGCCTCAGTTCGGAGTCTGTGATCGCGGCGCGCAATGCGCCAACGATTACGTCGGCGTTACTGACGACGAAGGGCCGTGCGTGGAATGGTCTGCGGCTTGGGTCGAAGGCCATGCAGAGATTGAGACGGCTCGTTGCGAGGCCGAGAATTTCGTAGGCGTCCGCCATCGCTGATCCGCAGTCGTGTGGCGAAGCCGCTGTGAGCGCAGTCTCTAGTCTTGGTCGAAGCTCGGAGCTGATACTGAGACAATTGAAAGCGGTTCCGAACCATTTGGAATATGGGGCGTGCACGCGTTCAATGAGGAATGCCAAGCGCATCAAGTCACGCAAGAGCCTCGCTGCGATAATGCGTGCTCCGAGTGCATCATCGCATTCATTCGCGCGCCCGACAAACGCATGCTCTTGACTAATTCGCTGCCATTGGCTCGCCAATACGTAGCGCCACACGTCATCGGGATACCACCGAAGACGGTCGCGCATTTCGGCGAGCGTTCCGTCGGGGTCGTGCACGACGATGCCATCGGTCGCCGTCCGTAGGAGCTGCGACGGCTGGGCGAGCCAAGCTTCCGTGGTCATTGGTTTGGGCAGCACGAATCCGAAGTGCGTTCGTTGCCATCCGGCGATTGTGAAGACCTCCACCCAATGACGCGGCGCAACCGCGTCCCAGCCGAAGTGTGTGGGCCAGCCAAGGAACTCGACGGGCAGCTCAGCCGTTATTTTGGCTTCGACTGCGCTTCGCGTTTGCTTCGCAACGAAGATTTGAATTCGCGGTCCCCATCCATGATCCGTACTGCGTTCGGTGTCGTATCCCAATACGTCCGAGCCCCAACCAACACGGGCCGCGGCGTGCGGAGTCGAGCCGAGTATCGGTCCGACAACTTCGCGGTAGTACCGGCGCGAAAGCTCGAGGCCGGGCAGGAAATCTGGCATCGTGCCAGAGGCTATTACGCGACGTGTGGAGCGGCGCTAATGCCGAGTGCTTGCATGAGCGTCAGGATGAATAGAACCTCGGGGGTGGCTTCGCTCACATTTGATCCGTTCGACGTCGAGCTGGATACAGAAAGGTCGCAGCCGCAATAGCGACAAGGGCTCCGATGAGTTGCATCACGATAAACATGGGCACACTCGACGGCTTGATTCCTGCGAAGCTGTCGCTGAACATGCGAGCAATCGTCACCGCGGGGTTGGCGAATGACGTCGACGAGGTGAACCAGTATGCACCGGTGATCCACGCTCCGACAGCAATTGGTACGAACGATTCGCGGTTGGTGCGCACCAAACTTGCGATGAGCAATACCAGTCCGAATGCCGCGATCGCTTCGGAGAACCACAACGGCCCGCCGCTGCGGACCTTGGTTGACCACTCGAGTGTGGGATGACCGAACATTGCGTTGGCGCTCAAGGTCCCGACGACTCCGCCGCAGATCTGCGCAACGACGATGGCAAGGCCGCTACCCGGTGTGTGTGAGCGATCCATCACTGCCATCAGTGTTACCAGCGGGTTGAACTGTGCACCCGACACCGTGGCAAACATCAAGATGAGGCCAACCAGTGCACCGCCAGTCGCGATCGCGTTCTCGAGGAGTTGGATGCCGACGTCGTTCGGCGACAGCGTTTCGGCCATGATTCCCGACCCCACTACGGCGATGATCAGTAAGGCGGTTCCGAGTGCCTCGGCCACGAGAATGCGCGCGAGATCCCCTTGCGGCTTAGCGTGTGCAGTAGTCATTCCTCGCGCTCCATATATTGACTAGTGTCGATGCATCGAAGCGTACATTGATACGTGTCGATGCACGGATATGGCTAACGCCAAAACGCCGACAGGAAGGTGGCTTCGAGATGAATAATCGCAATACTTCGGTAGCGGCAGGAGCGCCAGTGACGGCAACATCGATGGTTGGGTGTTGCGGCTCATTGCTCGCGCCGCTGAGCGATGAGGTGGCCACCGATCTCGCGCACGTTTTTGCGGCGTTGAGCGACCCAGTTCGAGTCAAGATTGTGAGCTTGGTTGCTTCATCGAGCGCGGGCGAGATTTGCGCCTGCGATCTCATTGCTCCGCTGGGCAAGAGCCAGCCCACCGTCTCTCACCACACCAAGATTTTGGTCGAAGCCGGATTGCTGTCGGCTGAAAAGCGAGGCCGATGGGTCTGGTATCGCATAGTTCCCGAACGACTTGCGGAGTTGCAACAAACTCTGGTGTAACGCCCGAATCGGGTTTTGCGCGCGTGGGGAGTCCCGTTTGGGCGCTGTGGGCGGATCAGAACCCTGCCTGCTGGTGGGTATGGTTTTGGGGATGGAGCAGCGTGACTACTCGGGGTTGTCGTATTGGTTGGAGACCTGCGGTGACGACCTCACCCCTCGTGTCGGACTCGACACTTCCATCGCGGTTGATGTTGCAATCCTTGGCGCTGGATACACCGGACTCTGGACTGCGTATTACCTCGCGCAACGCGACCCCAGCCTCACAATCGCAGTGCTTGAATCCGAGATCGCGGGTTATGGCGCATCGGGACGCAACGGAGCTTGGTGCACGTCAGGATTTGCGGCGGGCCCGGCGACACTGACTAAGAACTACGGCCTCGCCGCATCGAGAGCGGTTCACCTCGCAATGGTCGACACGGTCGATGAAATTGGCCGTGTCTGTGAACGGGAGTCGATCGACGCGCAATTCCAACGCGACGGTCAATTTTTTGCGGCGATTGGAAAGCAACAGCTTCCTGCACTTGCGCACATCGAACAGGAATATACGCAACTTGGGTTTCCTGAGTTTCAGCGCCGCCTCGATGCGAGTGAAGCGAAAGCGTTTCTCAATATCGACGGCATCGTTGGCGCGTTGCACAACGAAGCAACCGCGGCGATTCACCCAGGCCGGCTCGTGCGCGGTTTGGCTCGCAACGTTGAGCAACACCGCAACGTGACCATTTATGAAGACACTCCAGTGACGAGCGTCGAAGCTGGTGCCAGGCCAGTTCTGCGCACAGCTCGCGGTGATGTTCGCGCCAACGTGGTGGTGCTTGCCGGCGAGGCCTATATGGCGCAGCTCAAAGCAGTCGGACGCCAGGTATTGCCGTTGTATTCGCTCATCGTAATGACGGAACCGTTGAGCGATTCGCAAATTGCAGATATCAATTGGACGCATCGCGCCGTCGCTGCGTCGCAGGCCTTAACCGTTGATTACCTCTCGCGCACCCAAGATGGGCGGATCCTGTTTGGTGGGCGCGGTGCTCCGTATCACTGGGGTTCGTCGATCAGACCCGAATACGATCTTCACGCACCCACGCATCAGCGTCTTCGTGAAGCAGTTGTTGAATGGTTTCCTCAATTGAAAGGCATCGCCTTTTCGCACGCCTGGGGCGGCTGTCTTGGCGTGCCTCGAGATTTCATGCCTGTGATGCGCTACGACCGAGCGAGCGGTCTTGCTACGGCACGTGGCTACACCGGTGAGGGCGTCGCCGCTACGAACCTCAGCGGTCGGGTTTTGGCCGATCTGATTACCGGGACGCAGTCGGACCTCACTGATTTACCGATGACCAAGCACCACGGTCGCAGTTGGGAGCCGGAACCGCTGCGGTTCTTGGCGACCAGGCTTGCCCAGGTTGGCGCAATGCGTATCGACGCGAAAGCGAATCGCACGGGTAAGCCTCCCACTGGCCGCACGCTCACCGAACGATTGATCAGTCACTAGACGTCTATTGGCTGCTCCTGGCTTGGACATGGATAACCTCGCGCCAACCACAACGACGAGGTGTTTGGTGTCTCCCACAATCGACCCGCAGCGGGTCGCAGAGTTGCTCGAACGCGAACATGTGACGTTTGAAGCATTGCACTCCCGGTCGAGAGAGTTGGGTCTACAAACCGCTTCGAGTTTTCTCGGCGGAGTCCCCATGAACTGGATGCGACGTTGGCCGGGCAAATTCCCAGTGTTTGCGGAACGGGCTAACGGCGCCACGGTCGTGGATGTCGATGGTATCGAATACGTCGATTTGTGCCTCGGTGATACTGGAGCAATGTGCGGCCATTCTCCAGCGGCGACAGTTGCTGCGGTCCAGGAACGGATCCAACGCGGTATCACGATGATGTTGCCTACCGCAGACAGCGTATGGGTTGGCAACGAACTGCAGCGGCGCTTCGGTTTGCCGTGGTGGCAAATAGCGATGAGCGCGACGGATGCGAATCGCTTCGCATTGCGAATAGCGCGCACAGTGACGCAGCGCCAGAAAGTGTTGGTGTTCAACTGGTGTTATCACGGCACGGTTGACGAGACGTTGGTCGCACTGAACGACGGCTTGATGCAGCCTCGCCCTGGCAACGTTGGGCCTCCCGTGGATCCGAGTCACACCACCAAGGTGGTTGAGTTCAACGATGTGGCCGCGCTTGAGGCGGCGCTGGCGCCTTGCGATGTGGCCGCCGTGCTCTGTGAACCTGCGCTGACAAATATCGGAATTGTGCATCCGCAACCTGGTTTTCACACCGCACTACGCGAACTCACTCGCAAATACGGAACACTGCTAATCATCGATGAAACCCACACTCTTTGCGCAGGGCCGGGTGGCGCTACTCGTGCATGGGGGCTCGAACCTGATCTATTCACCATCGGCAAGCCAATCGCAGGTGGAATTCCGGCCGCGGCCTTTGGTATGAGCGACAAAGTCGCGACAGCAGCCGCGTCGGAGGTGACCCAGTCTCCCAACGCCGACGTCAGTGGAATAGGTGGAACGCTTTCGGGCAACGCATTGGCGCTCTGCGCGGTTCGAGCGACGCTTGAGCATGTGCTCACCGATGCCGCGTTTGCTCGGATGGAGGCGTTGGCCGTGAGGTGGGCCGATGGAGTAGCCGCGGTGATTGACGCTGCAGACTTGGCGTGGCACGTGAATCGTCTCGGGTGCCGAGCCGAATATTGGTTTTGCCCACCTCCTGCCAACGGCGGCGAGGCGGCGGCTGCGATAGACCACGAACTCGAATCGCTCTTGCATCTATATTGCTTGAATCGTGGCATCTTGTTGACGCCGTTTCACAACATGGCACTGATGTCGCCTGCGACAACGGTTGCGCAAGTCGATCGTCATACTGAGGTGTTTGGCGCCGCGGTCGCGGAGTTGTTGGCGTAGCTCCCCATCCGCGCGACTCTCGACAATGCGCGCAACGATGGCGCGCCGACCCCATCGCGCGAATTCCGCGTAGGGTAAGGCCAATGAGCACCGTGGTGGAGGTTTGGCAGTTCGATGAACAACTGACATCCAGCCAGATGCGCGAGCGGGTCCAGATGACCGACTTTGTCGGAGACGCCTCAACTTTTCTCAATGCATCGAATACCGAAGGGTGTTCGTTGCTCGTGCGAGCACCAGTGCAAGTTGGAATCGATGTGGAGTCATTGCGATTTCACCCGTATCTCGATCGCTTGGCTCGCCGCACAATGAACGATGTCGAGCACGCTGAGTGGCTGCTGACTGCCGATCGCAATATCGCGTTTACACAACACTGGACGATGGTTGAGGCGTATCTCAAAGCAACCGGCGCCGGTATTGGCGGTGGGCTGCTGTGCCGAGCCCCGAGCGATTGGAGCATGATCGAACTCGACGTCGGTGCGTATCACTGCGCGTCGTTGGCTGTCGCGTCATCAGTGGTCTCGTTGCAGCACGAACGAAACGAACTGATCCCTTCGTATTACCAACGGCCAGCGATTCAACGGTTTGCTGGCAGTTCGATTGGTGCGACGTTGGGCGCGGGCATGATCGCGCTCGGCAACGTACTCGAACCCCGTAAACGCGAAACCGCCCCTGTGGTGGTGAATCATGATGGGGGCGGCGAGGGAGATCGCGATCGCCTGAAAATCGAATTCGATCCCGAAGACCCCAAAGCCTCGAAGATCACGATTCGCAAATGGAGGCGGTAGCGCGTACACCACGGAAATAGCCGGTACCATTGAATTTGCCAGGCGTTACGTTGCCTGGCACTATGTCAAAGCAACTAGCCCCCAAACTATGGTCGTGGGCCACCGATCTCGAAGGCGACGCCATTCGCCAAGCCGAGCGCACCGCGCGTTTGTCTGTCGTGGAAGGTCACGTCGCGCTGATGCCCGATGCTCACCTGGGTCTTGGCGCGACGGTTGGTTCAGTGATCCCAACCGAGAGTGCCGTTATCCCTGCAGCGGTTGGCGTTGACCTCGGCTGCGGAATGATCGCGGTCGAAACCGATCTTGCCGCTAAGAACCTGCCAGATGATCTCGGTGGTTTGCTGAAGCGCGTCGCGCAGACAGTTCCGGCGGGAATGGGGAAGGGCCACGACACTCGCTCGCAACACAGTCACAGCTGGTTCGCTAAATTCCCGCCGCCAAATGCGTTGGGCGACAGTGACACTAAGCGGGCACTGAGTCAGTTCGGCACACTCGGAGCTGGGAACCACTTTGTGGAAGTGTGTCTCGATGAGCGTGATTGTGTCTGGATCGTGTTGCACTCCGGCAGCCGTGGTGTGGGCAACAAGCTTGCGCAGCGCCATATTGGAATCGCGAAAAAACTCGCTCAAAAGGCGATGCTCGAACTTGAGGATCCTGATCTTGCGTACTTCGTACAAGGAACTGCCGAGTTTGACGCCTACATCGACGACATGCTGTGGGCCCAGGACTATGCACTCGGCAACCGTGAGCAAATGATGAATACAGTGCTGCGAGAACTCGTGCACGCGGTCGGTCATGGCCGTGAACTGCGCCGTATCAACTGTCACCACAACTTCTGCGACCGAGAGATGCACCACGGCAAGGAGCTGTGGATCACCCGCAAGGGTGCGATACGGGCGGATGTAGGTCGGATGGGCGTGATTCCTGGTTCGATGGGTGCTGCGACATACATCGTGGAAGGGCTCGGCAATCCGCTGTCGTGGAATTCGTGCGCGCACGGAGCTGGGCGGCGGATGAGTCGGACGCAGGCGAAGAAGCGGTTCACCGAAAAGGATCTTCGTGATCAGATGGGTGACCGCACCTGGCAGGCAGACAAGGCTCGTGCGCTCATCGACGAAATTCCGACGGCGTACAAGGACATCGACGTAGTGATGCGGAACCAAAAGGATCTTGTGAAGGTGCACCACACGCTGCACCAGATTCTTAACTACAAGGGAACGTGAATCGCCGAACAAGAAAAGCCCCGCCGTAGGGAGGCGGGGCTTTTCTCAATACGACCGGACTGAGGTCGCGGAAATGGGTTCAGCGCTTTTTGGCTGCTGCCTTTTTCGCAGGAGCTTTCTTGGCTGGGGCCTTTTTGGCTGCTGCCTTTTTCGCAGGAGCTTTCTTGGCTGGGGCCTTTTTGGCTGGGGCCTTTTTCGCTGCTGCCTTCTTGGCAGGAGCGGCTTTCTTGGCTGCGGCTTTCTTCGGTGCTTTACCCGAAATCACGGCGTCCTTGAATGCCTTGAGCGGGGTGATCTTCGCCACGCGTTTGGCCTTGATTTTCACCGGCGCGCCGGTGGCTGGGTTACGTCCCATACGTGCTGGGCGGTCGACGCGACGGAATTTCGCGAAGCCCGAGATCGCAACGTCTTCGCCGGCTGACACTGTTTCGGTGATCAGATCGACGAGCGCTTCGATGGTTTCTTTTGCTTGACGCGGGGTGGTGTCGGTGCGTTCGGCAAAAGCCTTGGCCAACTCACTGCGGTTCACTTTGTGTATGCCTCCAAATAGGGGATGTCAGGCGGTCGTGAGCATTGCACGCGCGCGACGCGAAGTCGTGGATTTCATCGCTGATTTGGGTACTTTTTTGGAAAAGACGCGTGAAAACTGTGAATTTGTTACTCGTGAGACCTTCGATTGCGCGATTGTGACTGTTTTTAGGCTTGTTTCGGGTCAATGAGGGCGAGCAACTCTGGTAGTCGAGTCGACGCAAAGGTCGCAGCATTATTCGTCGTGATTTTCCAAATGCCGTACCCGATGGCCCACGACGCCACGATGACGAACGGAACGGCGACCGGCGCGTGTCCAATCGCGACCACCAACGCGATCGCGACTGGGAGCATCAGCATCAGCTCAAGTGCAAGCATGAAGATTGCCGCGAGCCCGTTCGCGCAGCCTTGTCCATTCAGTGTGCCAAACGGGCTGCCACGTTCCGGCAGTGCTTGAGGGAACCGAACACTGGATTGTGCTCCGATGCCTAGGTGGGTGAGCAGTACATATGGCAACAAAGCAATTGTCAGCACCGTTGCTCTGAGCGAGCCTGCGAACGCCCCAAGGCCGATACTGATGGTCACGACGATTGGGGCCGAAATAATTCCAATGGCTGCTTGTTTGCCGATGATGTCGTCCCTTGGTGCGGATCCCTCGGCGACATGCGACCAATACGCGCTGCCGTCGACGCCAAACATGTTTGCCGAAAAGCGGTTAGTGAATATGACCGCTGTCAGCGCGAGCAGGGGTGCGCCGGACTCGAGGGATGTACCCGACGGTCGTAGGGAGAATGCCCAGAGCATTGGAATCGCGATTGCGGGAATGAGCATTGCCGCGCGTTTTGGATCTCGGCGGAAACTGCGAAGCTCGCGCATAGCGACGGCGCCGCTGCGATTGTGCGGGATGAGCCCGACGTTGCCGAACAGCGTGGCCGATTGCTGATTGCGCGTTGCGCGCTCGGCGCGGTTGGCCGTCCCGCTTCGGATTGCCGTCTCGCTCAGCGCTCGACTCCACCAGATCAGCGAAGCGAACACCAGGATCCCGTTGACTGCGATGGCCCCGAAGACAGGGGTCCAATTATGCGCTGGAAGCGCTGCGAACGCGTGCCCGATCATTCCAGGTGGTGAGTACTGGAGCCATCGGTCGGCGGCGTCGAGCGCGTTCGAACTGCCCCGTTGTACCTGCAAATTGACGGCCTGCAGGCCAACGAGCAGTCCGACGGAAACGAGAATGCCGAGATCGCGGCCGCGTCTCGACCCCAGCAACGTCCCGAGGTATGTCGTCATCGCTCTCGAAAACGTGATGCAGGCCAAGAGTTGAAGGAAGGCCAACACGAGGCCAGCGCCGAGCGTTGCTAGATCGTTAGCAAAACCAACAACGGCACTGACAAGTACAGCTGCGGTGAAGAGTGGCGCGACTCCGATGAACGCTGCGGCCAACATGCCGCGAAGTAGCTCGTTTCGCCGCAACGGAAGTAATGCAAACACTGTTGGATCCAGCGTGTCATCATTGCCGTATCCCAACACCGGGATCATGATCCAAGCAACGGAGAGCCCGACCGCGGTGACCGTGATGATGGTTGCCGGATTGCGGGCATCTGAAGCGTTCACCATGGCTTCACACGTGATCAGCACGAACGGTATCGGAAGCAACGCCGAGATGATCACAAACGGGAGCTTCGATCGGTTCCGAAGCAACCCGTTGCGAAGCAGCGTGACCTTTAGTCGAGCGAAGTGCCGAGCCACGACAGATCAGTCGTTTCCGACGAACTTCCTACGAGAGCAACGAACGCATCTTCGAGCGACTGCCCTTGACGAACCTGGTCGATCGGGCCAGCTGCCACAATCGAACCTTGATGCATCACCGCGACGTGCTGGCAAAGTCGTTCTACAAGGTCCATAGCGTGACTTGATAGGACGACGGTTCCGCCGTGAGTGGTGAAGCGGTCCAGCACCATTCGTATAGTTCGCGCCGAAAGTGGATCGACGCCTTCGAATGGTTCGTCGAGAAACAGAAGTCGCGGGTTGTGAATGAGTGCAGCGGCGAGTGTGATTTTCTTGCGCATTCCGTGGCTGAAATCGGCAACGAGTTTGCGCCCCGCGTTCGCGAGATCAAGCGTCGATAGGAGTTGCGATGCCCGCTCCTCGACGGTTGCTTCGGGAATGTTGCGCAACAAGCCGTGGTAGGTGAGCAATTCGGCTGCACTCAGCCGCTCGAAGAGCCGCAGTCCGTCCGGTAACACTCCGATGCGTGCTTTGGCGGCAACGGAATCGTTGCACAGATTCAGTCCGTCGACCCACACGGATCCGGTATCGGGGCGGAGCAATCCGGTCGCCATGTTCATGGTGGTCGTTTTGCCGGCTCCGTTTGGCCCTACCAATCCGAAAAAGCAACCCCTGGGGACATCGAGATTGACGCCTGCAACGGCGATCGATGACCCAAAGCGTTTTGTCAAATCTCGAATTACGAGCGCGCGATCATCCTGGTCACAAGTTTCATCGGACACGGCTGCACGATAATGCGCTTGTGCGTGCGGTCGAACGTGTCGATGTCTCGTAATGTCGGGTAGTTGTGAGTCGACGGGCGGCACACGGGTACTTTCGGTTCGGATAATGAAACGCATCACGGTATGAGGGTTCTTGCAGTTGCAGCGGTGAAGGGCGGCGTCGGAAAAACGACGACTGCTGTGAATCTCGCGTACCTGAGCGCTGTATCTGGATGTCGGACGTTGATTGTCGACCTCGACCCCCAGGGCGCGGCGAGTTATCTGTTGCGGGTCCGCGGCGCGGAGAATGAGAGCCCCGCAGACGGCCAAGCGCACCCAACTGAAATTCCGTTGCTCGACGTTCTTCCGGCGCCGGCCGGGTGGATGGTGGCAGGTGATGGCCTCGATGCCTCGTTGCCCGACCCCTTTTGGTTACGAACCACCATCGACGCTATCGGTGACTGGTACGACGAAATTATTCTTGATTGTCCGCCCGGCCTCTCGGAACTTTCCGATGGCGTGATCGCGATGTCGCAGGCGCTGCTGGTGCCGCTGATTCCCTCGCCGTTGTCAGTGCGCACGTTGGAATCGCTGCACGATCGCATCGAATCGCTCAATTGCGGATACCCGTACGTATTACCGTTTTTTTCGATGGTCGACCGGCGCCGAAAGCTGCACCGCGACCTCATTGAGCGGGTGCAACTCGCGCGCCCCGAGACATTGTCGGCGCCAGTTCCGTATTCAGCCGATGTGGAACGCATGGGTGTGGTGCTCGCCCCGGTCGCGCGTTTCGCTCCGAATTGCACTGCGGCGGCCGCGTACGAGTCGATGTGGGCGGAAATCGATATTCGGCTCGCAACGCGGGCCGTTCCCCGAGTGTCAAAGCCGACCGCCGACACCCGAGAATGCGCCTCGTAAACCCATTGGCGGTCACACAATCTGGCGGTTTGCGCGGCTTTTGTGTGACCGCGGCAGGTACGTCCGGCGCCGAGACTTGACGTGGTCCCACGATCTGGCGGTTTGCGCGGCTTTTGTGTGACCGCGGCACGTGCACGCGAACTTGTTGCCGGTGTCGTGGCAAGTAGATGATGATGTCAGGTATCGAGACTCCTATTCGAGATTCATCGCTGGTGCCCCATGACGGGGAAACGATCCGTATGTCGGTTGATACGCCAGCCGCCTTCGGGGGAGTGTTCGATCGCCACTTTGATGCCATTCACCGTTATGTTGCTCGTCGCTTTGGAGCCGATGTCGCCGATGACGTTGCTGCGGAGGTGTTCGCTCAGGCGTATGCGGGCCGCACTCGTTTTGCAGTTGAGAGGGCCGACGCGCGTCCATGGCTATTCGGGATCACCGCAAACTTGTTGCGGCGCCGGGCTCGCCAGGACGCGGCGCAATGGAAAGCATTCGCGAAACACGGTCATGATCCCCTTGACGTCAATGCCGCGCCTCGACTCGATGAGGTGGCCGTTGCAACTGCGCTAGCTGAAATCTCCCTTGAGGAGCGGGAAGTGTTGTTGCTGCTCGTGTGGGCAGATTTGACCTACGACGAGATCGCGGTCGCGCTCGACGTTCCGATTGGGACGGTGCGATCGCGCATCAATCGGGCGCGAACAAAATTGCGCGTGACCTTGGAGGACTTGCGATGAACCAAAGCGATGAAGATCCTGAAGCTCAGGCTCCTGATCGAGCCGATCCCGATCTTGCCGCGGTGCGCTTCGTTCGAGAAAGCACTGCATCTGCATCAGCATCGGCAAAGGCCCGCGCGCAATCACCGTGGACTGACGGCTCGCCCGCGGTGGAGATGTTTCAACCTCACCGCACTCGCGCCCGATCCTTGGCGGCGCGTTCGACGATCGCGTTGGCGACGACTGCGGCATTGGTGGCAGGCATCTTCGCAATTCAACAACGCCGAATCGAAGATGTGAAACCAACGAACACGATCAACATCTCGAACTCGACTGCCCGTGGGAATCTTTCCGGGCCACTCACCTTCCTTCTGATCGGAAGCGATTCACGAAAAGCGATTCCACAAGCCACGAACCCGTCGCCGGAGCGAGGCAGATCCGACACAATCGTCTTGGCGCGATTCGATCCGAGCGACGATTTGGGCGTCGATGTCTTGTGGCTCCCACGCGATTTACAGGTCGACGTTCCTGGCCATGGCATCAGCAAGATCAATTCGGCATATTCCTTGGGCGGACCACCATTGCTCGTTGAGACCATTCGTGCCAACTTTGATGTTGAGGTGGATCACGTCATTGATATCGGATTTGATCAGTTCATCGCACTCGTCGATGATCTTGGTGGCATACGAATTCGTTTCAACTTTGAGGTGCGTGATCGCTACTCCGGCCTTACGCAAAGCGTTGGGTGCCAGGTGTTAGGCGGGTCCGAGGCGCTGAGCTTGGCACGCGCTCGACATTTGGAATCGTTCGACCAAGGTGAGTGGCGCGTCGATCCAACCGGAGACCTAGGGCGGATGCAACGCCAAACTCTGGTGTTGGCGCAGATCGGGCGCGCGGCGCGAGACAACGTTGGTCTCGATCCTGCTGGTGTGTTGCGCGAGGTGCTTTCGCATGTCACGGTTGACGCCAGTTTGCGCGGCGAACACCTTGCGCAGTTTTTTGAGAAAATTCGTGGACCGCGAATCGCCTTAGAGATCCTCAATGTACAAGCCGTGGCAAACGCCATGCTGGTTCCAACGGCTGAGGGCATCACACAGCTTGCAAGGTTTCGAGCGGAAAATTCGCAGCCGGACGTGCGTACCAGTGGAACGCAAGGGCCGAGGAGTGCTCCTCCCGCTTCTGGGGCGCGGCTGCTCTCCACCTGCTGACCGATGCGCCCCACCGATTGAGCTGAGTCCTAACGTGGTCGATATGTCTGTGACTCCCTTTTCTGTACAAACCACTGCGATCGATGGCCTGATGCTGATGCAGGTCAAAGAGATCCGTGATGACCGTGGCTTAGTACGCGAGTTTTATCGGGAGAGTTCGTTTCTCGAAGCGGGGCTGCCGTCGCTTGGCAAGTGGTTGCAGATGAATGTGACCGAGAGCAATCACGGTGTCATTCGCGGGCTGCACGGCGAAGAGATGTACAAACTCATCGGCATTGTCTCGGGCGAGGCGTTTGGCGCTTGGGTCGATGTGCGTGATGGATCACCCACTCGTGGCAATGTCGTTACCCAACACCTCACAATCGGTACGCAGGTGTTGGTGCCCAAGGGGGTGTGCAACGGATTTCAATCGGTGAGCGCTGCCCCGACGCAATATCTCTACGCCTTTGACCAAGAGTGGATGCCGGGGATGGCTGGTTCGGCTATCAATCCGCTCGACCCTGCGCTCGGCATTGATTGGCCTGTTGCTGTCGACACGACGAACTTCGCCCAAGTGTCGCAGAAGGACTCTGGTGCGCCTCCGCTGAGCGAGGTCCTCGGCTCGCATTGAGGGGCGCCGGTAAGGTTGCCGAATGCGAATTCTTGTGACTGGGTCGGCGCGTGCAATCGGACGAAGTACGGCGGAAGTGCTGGCTTCGCGAGGTCATCATGTGATCGCTACCGCGCGCGACGTATCGATGCTCGATGATCTTGCAGTCGCGCAGCGCCTTGCCCTTGACGTCACCGATGCGAAGTCGATTGCGGCCGCGCTCAGTAATGCCGGCGAAATCGATGCGATTGTCAATAACGCTGCACTAGACGGCAGCGGGCCGATGGAATCGTTTTCGTTGGATCGACTTCGCGCGATGTTCGAGACGAATACGATCGGTGCCGTTGCAGTGGTGCAGCAGGTAGCCGAACAATGGCGCACCCGTGGCAGCGGTGTAATCGTCAACGTCAGTTCAGTGCAAGGACAAGTCGCATCTCCTCTCGGAGGCGCCTACTCAGCCACGAAGTACGCGTTGGAGGCACTCAGCGAAACGCTGCATTACGAACTGGGCCATTTCGGCATTCGAGTGGTCATTGTTGAGCCTGGGTATATCGCTCCGGGAATGAAGCAGTCCTACCAAGAGCCTGGCCCAAGCGCCTACGACGCGCTCCGTGAACAGTGGGACGGAATTGATTCCAAAATGGTTGGTCCTGGTGGTCGCCCTGGCCCCGAACTTGTCGGCAATGCAATTGCGGACGCGATCGAAAACCCTGATACGCCATTGCGGGTACGGGTCGGCGCCGACGCGGAGCTGATTCTCGGAGTTCGCAAACAGCTTGATGACGCGGATTTCGAGTCGACGATGCGAGCGACGATTGGTTTGACCTGGTAAATCCCGCTCTACCGCTTCGGGAACCACTTGGCTTCGGAGCAATCGAAGCGGAAATCGACGTGCGTGTCATGTAATATGGCTCCTTCACCGCACGGCTGGCCAACGATGTCCTGCCTGCGGGTCCGACTTACGCAACACCAGTAGCCGAACCCGTACGAGCATTCAAAGGACATTGTCGCCATGGCGAAAAACACCCCTTCTCGGCCTGCCTATCTGCGCGACCTTCCCGAAGCCCACGGCCTCTACGACCCGCGCTTTGAACACGACGCTTGCGGAGTCGGTTTCGTCGTTGATATGCAAGGCAGAAAAAGCCGCAAGCTCGTGGAACAAGCGTTTCAGAGTCTATGCAACCTCGACCATCGAGGCGCGGCCGGTGCCGAAGTTGATACCGGCGACGGCGCCGGCGTATTGATACAAGTCCCCGACAAGTTCTTAAGAGCCGTGGTCGATTTCGATCTTCCGGCAGTCGGCGCGTATGCAACCGGCATGGCGTTCGTGCCTATCGACGCGAACGCGTGTAGCGCTTCGATCGACGGAATCAACAAGATTTTTCGTGACGAAGGTTTCGATGTACTCGGGTGGCGCGACGTACCCGTTGATGCGACGGTACCGGGGAAAACTGCGGCGGATGCCATGCCAGCATTTCGCCAGGTGTTCATTTCGAAAACTGGGTTGACCGGCATCGAGCTTGAACGGCACGTGTGGTGTGCTCGTAAACGCATCGAGCACGAAGTGGGTGTGTACTTTCCCAGCTTGTCCGCGCGCACGATGGTGTACAAAGGCATGTTGACGAGCCCGCAGGTACGTGAGTTCTTCGTCGATTTGCATGACGAGCGACTCGAATCTGCGATCGTATTGTTGCACTCGCGGTTCTCGACTAACACGTTTCCGAGTTGGCCGTTGGCTCACCCGTATCGCGTGGTCGCGCACAATGGCGAAATCAATACCGTGCAAGGCAATCAAAACTGGATGCAGGCACGTGAAGGCAACATGGTGAGCACTGTGCTCCCTGGAGATTTGGAACGAGTGTTTCCGATTTGCACGCCTGGTGCAAGCGACACCGCCCGGTTTGACGAGGCGCTTGAACTTCTCAACCTCGCGGGCCGCCCACTGCATCACGCGGTGATGATGATGATTCCCGAGGCGTGGGAGAACAGCACAACGATCAGCCCTCAACGTAAAGCGTTCTACCAGTATCACTCGGCTTTGATGGAGCCGTGGGATGGCCCAGCATCGATCGCGTTTACTGATGGCACAGTCATCGGTGCCGTACTCGACCGCAACGGGTTGCGGCCGAGCCGATATTGGGTCACTGATGACGATCTTGTGATCATGGCGAGTGAAGTTGGAGTTCTCGATATCGCTCCCGAGAAGATTGTGAAGAAGGGGCGGCTCGAGCCCGGCAAGGTGTTCTTGGTCGACACCGAACAAGGTCGCATGATCCCAGACGACGAAATCAAAGATGCGTTGGCCGCAGAGGCTCCATACCAGGAATGGCTCGAAGCAGGTCTTGTTCATCTCGATGATCTGCCAAGCCAATATGCGCTCGTGCCGGTGCACGGCACTGCCGTTCATGAGCAACGATTGTTCGGATATACCCAAGAAGATCTGCGTTTGATTGTGGCGCCGATGGCGAAAAATGGCGTTGAGTCACTGGGTTCAATGGGAACCGACACGCCGCTCGCGGCGTTGTCGAATCGACCACGAAAGCTCTACGAATATTTCAAACAGCTGTTCGCGCAGGTGACTAACCCACCGCTCGACGCCAACTTCGAGGCCTTGGTGACGTCGCTGGGTTCGACGATTGGTCCTGAACAGAATCTGCTTGATCCCGTCGCGGCATCGTGTCATCAGATCGTCGTGCCGTATCCAATTATCGACAACGACGAGCTTGCCAAGCTTCGATATATCGACAAAGACGCTCCTCATCTCGGGTTTGCTCCGGTCACGATCCGATGCCTGTATTCGGTACGCGAAGGCGGTGCCGGGTTGCGCGATGCGATCGACCGTGTACGCACGGAAGTGAGCGCCGCGATACGCGCCGGCGCGAACATCGTGATTCTTTCGGACCGATACGGCACCGCGGATCTTGCGCCGATCCCTGCCTTGTTGATCACTGCGGCGGTGCACCACCACCTGTTGCGGGAAAAGACGCGTACGCAAGTTGGCTTGGTGGTGGAGACGGGCGAAGCCGTTGAGCCACACCACTTCTGTTTGTTGGTGGGTTACGGCGCCGGAGCGATAAACCCGTACCTTGCGTTCGACACGATCCGTGATCTCATTCGTGAGGGTGTGATCTCGGATACGAACGAACGCAAAGCAGTCAAGAATTACATCAAGGCAACTGGGAAAGCCATACTCAAGGTGATGTCGAAGATGGGTATTTCGACAGTTGCTAGCTATACCGGTGCACAGATTTTCGAAGCCGTGGGCTTGCAAAAAGGTGTGGTCGACGAATATTTCACCGGGACGGCGTCACGTATTCAGGGTGTCGATCTTGATGTCATCGCGCAAGAGGTTTCGTCTCGACACGCGTTCGCTTTTCCTGACCGGCCTGAAGAGCTCGCGCATCGTGAACTTCAGGTCGGTGGCGACTATCAATGGCGGCGCGAGGGGGAATACCACCTGTTCAACCCCGACACCGTGTTCAAGCTGCAACACAGTACGCGCACGGGTCGATACGAAGTATTCAAGCAATATTCGCGCCTCGTTGACGATCAGAGTACGCGGATTGCGACGTTGCGGGGCTTGTTTGAATTTCGCAGTGATCGTCAACCAATTGCGATTGATGAAGTCGAGCCGGTGAGCGAGATCGTGAAGCGATTCTCGACGGGAGCGATGAGCTACGGATCGATTAGCCAAGAGGCACACGAAACCTTGGCGATTGCGATGAACCGAATCGGTGGTCGCAGCAACACCGGCGAAGGTGGCGAAGACAGCGAACGCTGGACCCCTGATGCCAACGGCGATTCTCGAAGAAGTGCGATCAAACAAGTTGCTAGCGGCCGCTTCGGGGTTACGAGCGAATATCTCGTCAACGCGGATGACCTTCAGATCAAGATGGCGCAAGGCGCGAAGCCGGGCGAAGGTGGCGAACTTCCTGCGCACAAAGTGTGGCCGTGGATCGCCAAAACTCGTCACTCGACACCGGGCGTCGGGCTCATTTCGCCACCGCCTCACCATGACATCTATTCGATCGAAGATCTCAAACAGCTGATTCACGACCTCAAGAATTCCAATCCACGTGCGCGCGTGCACGTGAAACTGGTTGCCGAGGTTGGTGTCGGCACGGTGGCGGCTGGCGTCAGTAAGGCGCACGCCGACGTGTTGCTTATTTCCGGCCACGACGGCGGGACGGGCGCCGCGCGATTGACGTCCATCAAGCATGCGGGCGCGCCGTGGGAGCTCGGTCTCGCCGAAACCCAGCAGACGCTGATGATGAATGGGCTTCGCGACCGAATTGTCGTGCAGTGCGACGGACAATTGAAGACCGGCCGAGACGTAATCGTTGCGGCTTTGCTTGGTGCTGAGGAATTTGGTTTCGCTACCGCGCCGTTGGTGGTGAGTGGTTGCATCATGATGAGGGTGTGTCATCTCGATACCTGCCCAGTAGGTGTTGCGACTCAAAATCCGGAACTGCGCAAGAAATTCAGTGGCAGGCCTGAGTTCGTTGTGAACTTCATGGAGTTCATCGCACAAGAAGTACGGGAATATCTCGCACAACTCGGATTTCGAACGATCGAAGACGCGGTCGGTCACGTGGAGTGCCTCGACATGCGTCCGGCGGTGGACCACTGGAAGGCACAGGGTCTCGACCTTTCCGCGATTCTTGCGGCACCTCAAAACCCCTACGGATCAACTTTCACAAACTCGCGGGGCCAAGATCACTGCCTCGAAAGCGCGCTTGACGCCGACCTCATCCGCCAAGCCGCGCCGGCGCTGGACCGGGGAGAACCGGTCGTGATTCACAGCCGGATTCGTAACGTCAACCGCACAGTCGGCACGATGTTGGGCTCTGAATTGACTCGACGTCATGGCGGAGACGGCCTCCCCGACGACACAATTACCGTGAACCTTGCAGGAAGCGCGGGACAAAGCTTCGGAGCATTCGTACCCCGCGGGATCACGCTGCGTCTCGAAGGTGACGCGAACGACTATGTCGGCAAAGGTCTGAGTGGCGGCCGGATCGCGATTTTCCCTCCCAGGAATTCGCCGTTCGCTGCCGAGGAACAGGTGATCGCGGGCAACGTTGCGTTGTACGGCGCGACCGCAGGCGAACTCTTCGTGCGTGGCAAAATGGGTGAACGCTTCTGCGTTCGAAACTCCGGAGCGATCGCGGTTGTCGAGGGCGTCGGCGATCACGGGTGCGAATACATGACCGGTGGGCGCGCTGTCATTCTTGGGCCTACCGGGCGCAATTTTGCCGCAGGTATGAGTGGTGGCTTCGCGTTTGTGTACGACCCCGACCGGACATTGTGGGACAGGGTGAATCGCGAAATGATCGACCTTGATGCGCCCGACGACGACGATTTCGAGTGGCTACGGACGATCTTGGAGGCTCATGCTCACGAAACCGAATCCGCAGTTGCATCACGGATACTCGCCGATTGGCGTGCGGAATCAGCACATTTTCAGAAGGTATTCCCGAAGGACTACAAACGGGTGTTGGCAGCAATTCGCAGTGCGCAAGAGCGTGGTGTCGACGTCGATGAGGCCGTGATGGCCGCAGCAAGGGCATAGGACAAATCATGGGTGAAACCGCAGGGTTCATGAAGTTTGATCGTGAGACTCCCACTCGACGCCCCGTCCCGGTGCGTCTGTTGGATTGGAACGAGGTCTATGAAGACTTTCCCGAAGACAAGATCCGCACACAGGGCGCGCGTTGCATGGATTGCGGGATCCCGTTTTGCCACACGGGCTGTCCGCTCGGAAACCTGATTCCCGAGTGGAACGACCTGGTGTATCGCGGGCGTTGGCAAGCCGCGGCTGAGCGTTTGCATGCAACAAACAATTTTCCCGAGTTCACAGGACGCCTGTGCCCCGCGCCGTGTGAGGGTTCATGTGTGTTGGGGATCCACGAACCTCCGGTGAGTATCAAACAAATTGAAGTTGAGATCATCGATCGGGCATTCGAAGAAGGCTGGGTAACGCCGATCGTTGCGTCGAAGAAGTCAGGCAAACGAGTAGCCGTTGTCGGCAGCGGTCCGGCGGGGCTTGCCGCAGCGCAGCAACTCACCCGCGCTGGGCATTCGGTCACGGTCTATGAACGAGCTGATCGAATTGGTGGTCTGCTGCGGTATGGAATACCGGAATTCAAGATGGAAAAGCGCCATGTTGATCGGCGGATCGCACAGATGGAAGCCGAGGGAACTCAGTTTCGAGTGAACGCGGAAGTCGGCGGCGATGGCCGCGACTCGGTTGCTCTCGACGAGGTGCTCGGACACGATGCTGTCGTTCTCGCGGGTGGCGCGACCGCGTGGCGAGATCTCCCGATTCCTGGACGCGAATTCACGGGCGTCTACCAGGCCATGGAATTTCTCCCGGGCGCGAACCGAGTGCAGCTCGGTGACTACGACAAGGCGCCGGTCGACGTTCAGGGCAAGCGCGTTGTAATTATCGGCGGTGGCGATACTGGAGCGGATTGTCTCGGGACGTCGCATCGCCAAGGAGCGGCGAGTGTGCATCAGTTTGAGATCATGCCTCGCCCGCCGGAGGTTCGTAATGAGTCGATGCCCTGGCCGACGTTTCCGATGACGTACAAGGTGACGAGCGCGCACGAGGAAGGTGGAGAGCGTGTGTACGCCGTCAATACCGAATGTTTCTTAGGCGACGACCAAGGGAATCTTGTTGGGTTGCGCGCGCATCAAGTGGAACAGAAATTTACCGATGGCCGCATGACGTTCGAAAAGATCGAAGGGTCTGATTTCGATCTGCCGTGCGAAGCTGTGTTTTTGGCCATGGGTTTCGTTGGGCCGCAGCGCAATGGAATGCTCGACCAGCTCAACGTCGAATTGGATGAACGCGGCAATGTGAAGCGCGACTCGACCTTTGCTACCAGCGTGGCAAAGGTGTTCGCGGCGGGTGATATGGGGCGCGGTCAGAGTTTGATCGTTTGGGCGATTGCCGAAGGCAGATCAGCGGCTCATCACGTCGATCGATTTCTTGAGGGGTCGACTCAGCTCCCTGTGGCTATCGAACCGACGGCTGCGCCGATGCGCTGAACCCGATCGGTCGCTACGACCTTGCGTGCGCTCGGACGTTTGCTGCGTGAAAGAGGATCTCTTCAGTGAGTTCTTCAAGCGCTGCGTGTGCGAGGGCACGCAAGCCAACCAGGTTGTGCGCGAATGTTGGCGGCAAGTGGGAAGACACGGTTATGGAGAGTTGTGTTGGGGGCGCAAGGGCGCTTTCAATGGCGACCGAAACGCTGACGACCGCCATCCCGTCGGGGCTCCAGAGGCGACCGCTGGTTTCGATGCGTTGATCCCCGCGCCGCGTTTGGGAGTTGAGCGTTAGACCCACGAATTGACTATCCAGCTCGAACGTGCCGTAGGGGCCAAGCGTCCAACGTTGTTGTGCTGCGTCCATTTCTCGGCGCAAGCCGAGTACGGCCGCGGCCGTCTCGATCGCATTCAAGTGCACAGTACGACCCGATCGAATTTCTACTTCCATTGCCTCTCCATCCATCCCGCAGGTTGTTTCGGCGGATGATGTGGGCAGGCCAAGTGGTTTTTTGGGCGATTACTTGGAGATCGGTCACCCTGGCAACCAGAATGGCTGTCGCAGTGACGATTCTTGGAGGAAGAGTGGGAAATTTCGGGCATCGGTGGGGTCGAGTAGGCGCGTTTGTTGGGCTCTCGCTGTGGCTTGTCATTGGTAGTGGAGCGACCCCGGTCTTTGCCGAAGGTGATTTGAGGTATCAGTCGAATGCCGTGTACACGGTCGATGCCGCGGGTGTTGTGCATGTGGCGTTCGACCTCACGCTGACCAACACCAAATCCGACTCGGGGCTGACCTATTACTATTTCGATACCGTCACCCTTGCGGTGACTGCGAACGCTGCAAATGTGCAGGCGACCCGTAACGGAAAGCCGCTCTCGGTTTCGATCAAGAGTCAAAATCGTTTCTACTCGCAGGCCGAGGTAAGGCTGTCGCCGACGTTGCGGTCCCGCCAGACCCAGGTGGTCCGTGTCACCTATGACATCCCACCGTCCGGTGCCCGGGTGCCGGGCGTGAACCGGATCAACCCTGCGTACATGACGTTCGTCGCCTTCGCGTTCGGCGACCCATCGCTGACAACAGTTTCGGTGCGGGTGCCGGACAACTTCGATGTTGATGTGACATGGGAAGACATGGATCAGACATTCGAATCGGGCGTGAACGTTTATACCGCGGCGAACATCGAGAACCCCGATGAGTGGGCTGCGTCAGTAACAGCAAGCGACGAGGATGCACTCACAGTCGATCGGCTCACCGTTGCGGGGCATGACATCTCGATTCGGTCCTGGCCCGACGACCCGCAATGGGGCAAGTTTGTGGCTGATCAACTCACGAAGGGTATCCCGGCGCTTGAGGAACTCATCGGGAGCAAGCTACCGACGAGTCGAACGCTGCAGGTCACCGAAACCGCGACTCCCTATATCTATGGCTACGCAGGTTGGTATCAGCCCTCAGACAACACAATTGAAATCGGTGACGTGCTCGACTCGCTAGTAATTCTTCACGAAACGGCGCATGCCTGGTTCAATCGCAAAGAGTTCGATGATCGGTGGGTAAGCGAGGGATTCGCCGAAGACTTCGCGAGCCGGGCGGTGCAACGCTCGGGTGGGACGCAAGACGAACCGACGAAACCTGACCTGAAGTCAGAAGGCACCGTCACTCTGAACGAGTGGTCCGACCCGGATTTCGACGGCGCTGATTCTGAAAGCGTCGAGGAGTTTGGATACAACGCATCGTTTTATGTGATGCGCACCATTAGCAATGAGATTGGTCCTAAGAAGATGGCAGCAGCCGTGCAATCGGCATTTGAGGATGAAGCTGCGTACGGTGTGCGGGGTGTCGCTGACGAGCTCACCGAACCGTTCGATTGGCGCAACATGCTGGACGCGTTTGAGCTCGTCGGTGGGTCGAAGACTGCTCCACGTCTGTTTCGCGATTATGTCGTTGCTGACTTTCAGCGAGACGCCCTCGAAGATCGAACTGCAGCTTTGAAGGCTTATCGCAAACTTGAAGAGCTTGGTGGGTCATGGGCAGCTCCGGCGATCATTCGCGAACGGATGGCGGATTGGTCATTTACTTCGGTGAAATCACCAGTCGGGACTGCGAACAAGGTGTTGGCGGAGCGCGATCGGGTGAATTTGAAACTGAAAGCGCTGAAATCTGACCTGCCGAAGTCATTTCAGAAATCCTATGAGGATGCGGGTAACGGTGAGCTTGACGGAGTGCTGAAGACGCTGCAGGCCTATGGGCGTGCGGTTGACAGTGTGATCGCAGCCAAGGCAGCAACGAACGCCGATCGGTCGGTATGGCAATCCATTGGTCTGTTTGGTGCCGATACTGATCAGCCGATTCTTGATGCGGTGAGTGCTCTGGAACGCAACGAATCGAGCCTCGCCATCACGTACTCACAACGATCAGTCGACCAGATTGACGATGCGGCTCGAATTGGTACTTGGCGGGCCATCAAGATCGCCGGCGCGATCATGCTCATACTGTTCATATTGTGGTGTTGCCATCTCGTGTTGAAACAGCGTCGAGACGCTGAAGCCGCGCTGTCGGTTGGTGTTGGACACCACTAATGAATCGCGCTTCGGGGCAGTATTGCGTTGATCGCGGCTGCCTCGCGTTGCTGCCACAGCGATACACGCGATGCCACCGTCGATTCGCCGTGCACGATCGCGGCGATCTCAAGATACGTGTGAGCATGCCCGGCTTCGCACGCCTCGAGCTCTCGAAAGAACGGAATCAGATGCACGAGGTCGGGGCGTGATGCAAATGCGACCGTGAGGAGTTCGAGCCGTTCGTGGCTGCGCGCTTCAATGCATGCCGCGGCGATACATCGATCAACGACATCGCTCGCCTGGCGCATCAGCAGGCCGGCATACAAATTGCCAGGATCTCGCTGCAGCGAAAATCCGAGCGAGCGAAGCGTTTCAAGGACTCGACGAAGATGATTGGTCTCTTGTTCGGCGAGGCGGACGAGTCGCATCACAACCTCGGGTGAGTCGCTGAATGGTTGGATCAGGCCTAGCGCAGTCGTTGCGGCCTTTTTTTCGCAATGAGCATGATCGGACAACAGCGCTTCGACGTCGGCAAGCGCGATATCGGCCCAACCGTCGGGAGTCGGAACTAAATCAAGTCGCATCAGGCCCGACATTAGGACCAGTCAATGCGCTCCGGCATACGATCGCACCATGTTTGAATGGTCAGAAGAACACCAGATGATCCGCGGTGCCGTACGGGATTTCGTCGAAAAAGAAGTCCGTCCTCATCGCGAGGAACTTGAACACGGCGATATGGCGCCGTACGACATTCTGCGGAAGTTGTATAAGACGTTCGGGCTCGACACGATGGCGGCCGCGTCATTCGACAAGCGAATTGCTCGCGAAGAAGCCGGCGAATCAGGCCGCCGCGATGACGATTCAGAGGGTGGTGGCAATGCCGGGATGACGATGCTGCCCATCATCGAGTTGTGCCGATGCTCACCAGGAATGGTGACTGCCATGGGCGTCAGCGTGGGTTTGACTGCTGCCGCGATTAACGGCAAAGGCACTATCGCGCAACGCAAACGTTGGGCGCGCGACATTGCGACGTTTGAAAAGATCGGGGCATGGGCCATTACGGAGCCAAACTCCGGCAGCGATGCATTCGGTTCGATGCAAGCGACTGCGCGCCTCGATGGCGATGAGTTTGTGCTGAATGGTTCCAAGACGTTCATCACTAACGGTCCGTACGCCGACACGATTGTGTTTATCTGCAAACTCGATGAAGGCAATCCGCAATCAGAGCGGCGTGTCGTGCAATTCGTACTTGACTCGGGGATGCCCGGGCTTGAGCAGAGCAAGCCGTTGCGCAAAATGGGAATGCATTCGTCGCCGACGGGAATGTTGTTTCTTGATGATGTGCGTGTTGGTTACGACCGTCTCTTGGGCGAAACCCTTGAGTCGTTTGGTGGAAAAGCCGGCCGCGAAGCGAGCAAGGCAACCTTCACGATGGAACGCACTGGCGTGGCCGCGATGGCGCTCGGAATTATTGAGCGTTGTTTAGAACTGTGTGTTCCGTACGCGAGAGAGCGCGTGCAGTTTGGTCAGCCGATAGGTAACTATCAACTCATTCAGTTGAAGTTGGCCAAAATGGAAGTGGCGCGACTCAACGTGGAAAACATGGTGTTTCGCACGCTCGAAATGAGTGCGGCTGGCAAAGGCATGAGCCTTTCGGAGGCATCGGCAGTGAAGCTGTATAGCGCACAGGCTGCAACTGAGATCGCATTGGAAGCTGTACAACTCTTCGGCGGCAACGGCTATATGGCTGAGTATGAAGTTGAACAATTGGCGCGTGACGCCAAGGTGTTGCAGATTTATGCAGGTACCGACGAGATCCAAATAACACACATCGCCAAAGCGTTACTTGCCTAGGCAGGTGCTGTTCCCGCGCCAACGCTTGGTGAATTCCGTGGCACCAAGAGCAGCAGCATGATGGGTGCAGCACTGTAAGCGACGAGGCCCGTCGTGAGACCGTGGCGATCTGAGATCCACCCGATGCATGGTGGAATCAGCAAGCCAAGCATCTCGATTGCGCCAACGATTGCTTTGGCTGTTCCTGCCTGCCCTGGGAATGCTGCGAGCACCACAGCTTGAAACGGGATCCAGAAAGCGATCGTTGCCGCGCCCAGCGATATTCCCATGAAGATCGCGGAGACGGGATGGGCGAGGAGTGCCAGGCCGAACACGCTCACGACCAGGATTGAGGCGCTCGTGACCATGCGACTCTCCGGTGTCCAGACGCGATGCACATCGCGAGCGAGTGCAACGGACATGAGGAGGCCGCCTACCACGATTGAGGTTGCGAACAGCGTCGCCGCCGCCGTGCTGTAGCCGCGTTCGCGTTCGAACAGCGCAAGTGTGAATGCAAAGAATGACTCGTCGAGCGCCACCAGCATTGCGCCGGCGGCACCGAACTGCCACACCGCTCGACGCCGCAAAATAGCGAGGATCGATCTGCGCGGTATTGCCTCAGCGTTGTCTTGCGGAGTGCGATTGTGGAGGGGTGATGGGAGGCTCGTCGACGCGATGACGATTCCATACAGCCCAGTGACAACCGCGGTCAGGATGAAGGCAATTCGCCAACTCCACCCGACCGCAGCAATCGCAGCGATCATTCCCGGCCCGACGAAATCTCCAGCACTCGCCGCTACATTGATTCTCGCAAGAGTGGCTTCGAGCTGCGTTCCGGCGAGGTCGATGATTGCCAGCTCAATGGCGTCCACCATTGCTGTCGCTGCGACTCCGAGACCTACCGAAGCAACAAGCATCGTTTCGTAGTTGTGCGCGACCGCGAATGTGATCATGACTGCGCTGTACATGAACGCGCCGAACGAGGCAATTACGCGCCGGCTGCGCGTATCTGCCAAGATGGAAAATCCGCCACCGAGCACGCCCCCAATGCCGATAGCGGCGAGAACTGTGGCGGCCTCTCGATACGTAAGCCCGAGATCAGCGCGAAACGATTCGAACGTTCCTGCTGGTGCGAACGACGCAAACTCATCGACGAGGCGGATGCTCAGGATCGAAACCACCAACGTGAGCGGTGCTCGGGTGGCAAACGGAAGTGCTCGGCGCAATAGCTGAATCAATTCAACATTCTTGCATCTGTACGGCCATGAAAGATCCCATCGGCATGACGTCTATTCAGCGGTTGCCGGTTCTGATGGCAGCGGTGGAATCGGCAGGCTCATCTGTAGCAGAGCATCGACGAGATAGCTGAGCGTTTCGATCGTGGCGAACAAGCGGCGTTCTGCGTCGCGGTGCTCGTCGAGCCCTGCCATCAGTTCAATGCCGATGAACAATGATGAAATCGCGAACGCGAGGTCTCGTGCGGGTAGCGCTTGCGCGAGTGGCGAGTTCTTGGTAACCCGATCGACTGCCCCTTCGATGAGCGCCATCCATGGTTGCAACCCAGACAAGACTCCGCGCCGCAGCTCGGGTGATGATTCAGCAGCAGCCAGCAACTGGGTCAGCACAACGATGCTGCCTTCCGCAGCTTCTTCTTCGTGAAGTTCGCGTGCAACTTTCACAAGTTCGGGAAAGGATGTGACGGTTGCGAGCCGCTCGGTGTAGCGCGCCGAACGGCGTTCACTTTCGGTCACGCTTGCTGCCACCAGAAGCTGATCAATTGAACCGAAGTGGTAAAAGACTAAGGCTTGATTGAAGTCGCCAGTTCGAGCGATTGCACGAGCGCTGGTACCTGCGATGCCTTCATTACGGAGGCAATCGAGTGCCGCTCGAATAATCTTGGCGCGTGTTTCGACGCCGTTGGCTGCGGAAGTGGGGGCGGTAAGTTTCTTTGGCATTGTCTCCAGCATCGCACGCTTCGCGCCTCTCATCGTTGCTTTTCCGCAGCAGAGGCGGGCTGCCACGGCGTGGTTGGCGGTGAGTACACCGTGGGCACTCCGTTACCGGTTCGTGGCGCCGGGTTGCTCCAAGGTCGCGGAGGCGTAGCGACGCGAGCTCGAACGACTCGGCTTGCGGGCGACCGATGTTTGCAGCTGCCGTCGTCGCAGTCGACATCGTTGATGTTTCTACCAATGAAACCGCGCTGTTTTGAGACGAGATGAAAAAAGCGTTCGGCAAGCGGTGACAGTGTTTTGCCGCTGAGCCGGTACGACCAAGGGCGATATTCGACCGTTGCCCATAGACACATCAAGAAGGCCGCGGGGCCGACCCAGGCATCGCCGGAGTCGCTGACGACCACCAGATCTTCGCCGAGCCACGGCAAGTCGCCGTAGACATTTCTTGCCGCCGGCGAACCGGCGGCAAGAAACTCGATGGGCAGGTGGGTGCGTTGCAACTCGAGCCAGTGGCGGCAGCGTCGGCACAACACACACTGTTCGTCGTAGATCACCGTGATGCTCTGCATTGGTTGAACTGATTCCTGCATCATCGTGTCGCCCTATGCCATTGATGCGGCCGGGGCAGCTGGCGCGGGAGGGGGCGTGACGCTACGGTGCGGTGCAACCGGTGGAGGCATGTGACGCAATTCGTTGCGGCGCCGCAATCGGTAAAACACCGAGACGTTGACGAAGTGCACGACGGCGAGGCTGAGCAGGAGAATTCCTAGCTTCTTTGCCAACACTTCGATTGCTGCGGTGCTGGAGTCGACCGAACTGGCTTTGAGGAGGAACGCCGCGTATCCGAGGTTGATCATGTAGAAGCCCGTGACAAGCAGGCGATTGACTGCGTTGGCGAGTTCAGGCTTTTCGAACACGTCTTCAAGAAAGACTGCGCCGCTGCGAAACAGTGTGCGAGCGAGCCAGACGGTGAGACCGACGGCTGCAAATGCGTAGGCGGCGTACACCGGGACGAGGTAACCGGAGTTGCTGGATGCTGCGATCATGGGGTGTCCTTTTTGGTTGGGAGTGTTGATTTCTTCGGCATATTGAGCAGTCGACCTAAGCGGTTGCTTTGAGCGATTGACTTGAGCATACGCTCAAGAATAGGAATGTCAAGCGTTTTTGCAAGAATGTGCCATGGCCGCCGCCGATCACCCGTGGGAAGCCGTCGGCGAATGTGTCTGGGAGCTACCAGACCCGTTGCAGGCTGATTCCAACGGGGTGGCCGGGGTCGGAGCCGATCTTGAGCCATCAACCCTTGTGGCTGCTTACAGCCATGGATTGTTTCCGATGCGCCTCAGCGGGCGGTCGGGGTTGCTGGGTTGGTGGTCGCCTGACCCTCGCGGTGTCATGCCGATCCAAGGATTTCACGCGTCGCGGTCGCTGCGCAGGGCGCGTACCAATTTCAGCGTCACGCTCGATTGCGACTTTGTGGGCGTCATGCAGGGCTGCGGCGATGAGGCCCGGAGCCACGGCTGGATCGATGAATCGTTCCTCGGCGCCTACACCGATCTGCATCATCTTGGGATCGCCCACTCCGTCGAGGTGTGGGACCAGGCCGGTGAGCTGGTCGGAGGTCTTTACGGTGTACGCATCGCGGGTTTGTTTGCCGGAGAATCGATGTTTCATCGCGTGACCGATGCCTCGAAAGTGGCGCTGTGGGCGACGTGTGAGTTGCTCGAACTTGGCGGCGTCGAACTGTTCGACGTGCAATGGAACACCGATCACCTCGCTTCGCTAGGTGCCATCGAGGTAGCGCGGGCCGAGTACTTGCGAGCCCTACGAACTGCGGTTGGCGGCTGATCGAATTCGTTGCCACGACGCCTATTGCGGAGGGTTGTAATGGTCCTCCAACGAAAAAACCCCGCCGTGAAGGCGGGGATTTCTCTGATTGCGTGGGGCATTAGCTCCAGCGACTTCCACGACGACGGTTCATGGTGCACCTCCTGTTGATCCGACCCAATGTTGCATATCAACAGCATGAGCCAGGAGGGATCACGAGGAGATAGCCCGGAGGGTTAGGAGGTAGTTACCTGGGTTCTTCAAGTTGTGGCGGCCGCCACGCCGATAGCAGGGGAGCGGTATACAAAATTGTGACCGCGGGGGAGAAGGAGTTCGGCTCGTGTTGGCACAACAAGCACGTCGGTTCGGCGAGACGCTCGTGGACCGCCATGTTCTCAGTCGCGCCGCGCTTGAAGAGGCAATTGCGGAAGCCCAAGCACTCGGAAAGCCATTGCCCGCCGTGTTGCTCAATAAGGGCCTGGTCGCCGCCAAGGATGTGACCGCTGCGTTGGCAGAGAGTCTGGGCGTGCAATTCGTCGACTTTCATGAGACGCCCCTCAATCATGACGCGGCGACAGTGATTCCAGCCGATATAGCCCGCGTTCATTGCGCGCTGGCAGTCGACTTCGACGGGCCGCGTTTGATCGTTGCATTCGCCGAGCCCGGTGACGACATTGCCGTGCAAGAAGTTGGGCGCGCCACTGGATATGAAGTAGTTGCTGCGGTTGCCGACCGTGGCGAACTCGAGCGCGCCATTGCGATGATTTACGGTGCTGATCCCAACTCGATCGAAGGTCCGCCGGAACTTGGCCGCGGCATGGGCCCAGACGATGTGCACGTCAATGACCTGCTTGAACGAGTGATTGAAATGCGCGGCTCCGACCTCCACCTCAGTGCTGGGACTCATCCCGTGATTCGTGTGCACGGTGAATTGCTCGTGCAAAGCGACATGCCGGTGTTGAATGGCAGTCAGATTCGCCAAATGGTGTACTCGATCATCTCGCAGAAACAACGCGAAAAATTTGAGACTGAGCTCGAACTCGACACGAGTTACACGTTGCCGGGACGTAGTCGGTTTCGGCTGAATCTTTTTCTGCAACGGGATTCTGTCGGTGCGGTGATGCGTGCAATCCCGTACGAGATTGTTGAGTTCGATCAGCTTGGAATCCCAGCGTCGGTGCGGCAATTTGCACACTTACCGCGCGGGCTCGTGCTTGTTACCGGCCCGACTGGAAGCGGTAAGAGCACCACGCTCGCGAGCTTGGTTGACATCGTGAATCGCGAGAAAGCCGTGCACATCATGACGGTCGAAGACCCGATTGAGTTCTTGCATCAACATAAACGAGCACTTGTAAATCAGCGCGAGGTCGGTGAGGATACGCACTCGTTTGCGAAGGCGCTGAAGCATGTTTTGCGTCAGGACCCGGATGTGATTCTGGTCGGCGAAATGCGCGATCTCGAAACGATTTCAACGGCATTGACGGCCGCAGAAACCGGGCACCTTGTGTTCGCGACGTTGCATACTCAAGACGCGCCACAATCGATCGACCGTGTGATCGACGTATTTCCCGCGCATCAGCAGCAACAGATTCGGGTGCAGTTGGCTGCGAGCTTGCAAGGCATCGTGACCCAACAACTTGTTCCCACGCCGGATGCTCAGGGGCGCGCGGTGGTGTGTGAAGTGTTGGTCGCGACCCCCGCGATCCGCAACTTGATTCGTGAAGGCAAGGTGCACCAGATCTACTCCATGCTGCAAGCCGGCGGGAAGTACGGCATGGTGACGATGGATATGTCTCTCGCCCAGTTAGTAAAGGCCGGGCGCATCAGCCTCGACGCCGCGAAAGAGCGTTGCGCCAACGAAGAAGATTTCCGCCGATTGCTAGCTGGCTAAGGAAGGCCAAAGATGAGTTCGACTACTTATGCGTACCGGCGTCGGGTTGGGGCTCCCGACGCAAATGTGAGAGGCGATCGATCATTATGAGTTCGACTACTTATGCGTACCGGCGTCGGGTTGGGGCTCCCGACGCAAATGTGAGAGGCGATCGATCATTATGAGTTCGACTACTTATGCGTACAAGGTCCGAGAAAAGAGCGGACGCCTGGTTGAAGGCAGCCTTGAGGCCGACAATGAGCAGTTACTCGTTGCCAAGCTCCGGTCGATGGGCTACACGCCGATCGACATAACTGCGCAGAAATCCGAGACGTTGTCGAAAGACGTCAAGATTCCGGGGCTCAGTCGGTCGAAAACGAAACTGAAAGACGTCGCGGTATTTTCCCGCCAGTTTGCGACGATGATCAATTCTGGTTTGTCGTTGTTGCGTGCGTTGTACATCTTGGGTGATCAGACTGAGAACAAGTTGTTGGCTTCGGTGATCACGCAGGTTCGCACCGATGTGGAAACTGGGTCGAGCCTCTCGGTTGCGTTGGGAAAACACCCGAAAACGTTCAATCGTTTGTACGTCTCGATGGTCAAGGCTGGCGAGGTCGGAGGGTCGCTCGATGAGGTATTGCTGAGGCTCGCCGAAACCATTGAAAAGCAAGTGGAATTGCGTCGCAAGGTTCGATCCGCGATGACCTATCCGGTTGTTGTTGCAGTACTCGTTATTGGAATCGTAACGGCGATGTTGCTGTTCGTGATTCCGATGTTCAAGGATCTCTACACACAGCTTGGTGGCGAACTCCCGGCACCAACTCAGTTTCTCATCAACGTGTCTACGTTCGTCCGCAACTTTTGGTACGTGATGTTTGGTGTCGAAATCGGAGCCGTTGTCGGGTTTCGTCGTTGGATCAACACAGACTCTGGCCGCGAGAAGTGGGATGCCATCAAACTTCGGGCGCCGGTGTTTGGACCACTTGTACGCAAAACCGCGCTCGCCCGGTTTTCGCGCACGCTCGCGGCTTTGGTGCGCTCAGGTGTACCAATTCTTGAGTCGCTCGACATTGTCGCAGACACCTCGGGCAACTCTGTTGTAGCGAAAGCGGTGCGCGACGCACAGACCGCAGTGAAGCAAGGTGAGCCGCTGGCGCAGCGTTTGGAGCAGCACCCTGTCTTTCCTCCGATGGTCACCCAGATGATGGCCGTCGGTGAAGAAACCGGCGCCGTCGACGAGATGCTCGACAAGATCGCCGACTTTTACGATCAGGAAATCGAAGCGACGGTCGCTGCACTGACTTCGTTAATCGAACCGTTACTCATCGTCGTGATGGGTGCGGCGGTCGGTGGAATGGTGATCTCGCTCTATCTACCGATGTTCAACATCATCAAGTTGATCCAGTAGAACCGCGCAGCGCACGTGTCTTTGCGTCGGCATTGGGCGCTGCTACGTTCGTCGGCGTGCGCGCTGCGCGTACGCATTTGAGGAGAGATTCAATGGAGATCGTCACGCGTCAAGGCCCGTCGTTTGGAGTTGCGCGCCTGAATTTGGTGGGGAGTGAAAGTGCCCGTGTTGAGGCCGGGGCCATGATGGCGATGTCGGCCGGCGTCACGCTTTCGGCAAAAGCCGAAGGGGGAGTGATGAAGTCGCTGAAACGCGCTGCAGTGGGCGGCGAATCGTTCTTTGTGACCACTTATCACGCTCCAGCACAAGGAGGTTGGGTTGATGTTGCGGCTCGGCTTCCGGGCGACCTCATCAACGTGGTGATTCAACCGGGAGCATCATGGGTGATTTCGAAGGGCTCATGGCTGGCGTCGCCCGCGACCGTCGAACTCGATACCAAGTGGGGTGGGTTCAAGAATCTTTTTGGCTCGGAAGGAGGCTTCGTCGTGCGGGCGTCTGGCGCCGGTGAAGTCGTGCTTGGCTGTTACGGCGCCCTTGACAAATGGACGCTCGCACAAGGTGAAACCATCACCGTCGATACAGGCCACATGGTCGCGTACCAAGACACGATTCAGATGGCAATTCGCAAGGTCACTGGTGGGCTCGTGCAAACGTTCAAGAGCGGCGAAGGGTTTGTATTTGATTTCACCGGGCCGGGCGAGGTCTACACACAGACCCGAAACCCAAATGAATTGGTTTCGTGGCTCGGCGCTGCAATTGGGACAGGAAATTCTGGTGCGGGCGGTGGCATCGTCGGTGGACTATTGGGTCGCGGCTAACCGGCGATCGTTTCTCGGTAGCGACTACAAGCCGATTGCGCCTTAGCCCTCGGTACCGTCGAGACACTGTGTCTTCCTGGTGCCGATTTTCGTCACGTCGGGGATCATGTTGTACGTGCCGTCGTCGCAAGTCATCGTCGAACTCAGGTGTGAAAACACACCCTCGGGGCTTTCGTAACCGGGGACGACCCAAACGTGCAATAGTTTCGAGGTTTGTTTCAGCAAGGTGCCTTTGACCGCGTCGCATTCTTGTTTGGTCGCTGAATGGTCGGCGCCGAGCGGTGTGTCAATTTCGTTGCCGTTGTTGACCAGGCACACATCGCGGTGCTCATGCCAAATATCGTTCGGTCCAGCGAAACCCTCAGGGTCGTCGCTCGAGGTTGTGTAAAACAAGCCCGCAATTCTCGAATCTGGGTGATTGCCGTCGTAGATCCACGCAAGCGGATGTTCGATGTCGTTGTTCGTCATCGGGCTGCCATCGTTGCCGCCGGCGCTGCTGTAATCGATGTAGTGCGCTCCGAGACCGGGAGAGAACGGCCCTGCGCGGCGCAACCCGGCTGTAACAGCATCTTTGACCGTCGGGTATCGCAACGCCGTGGTCCGCGCCAATACGAGTTGCTCTGCGAGGACTATTCGATCGGCTTTCGAAATTGCTTGTGGGAAGTCGTAGCCGTGTTCCATGCCGTTTTCGAGTTTTGAAAAGCCGCGGTCGTCGACTGACTCTTTGCTATGTCCGTCGCCATGTCCACCATCGTCATGCGCACCAGTGGTGGTGGTCGTTATCAAGGCGGACGGTTTCTCAGTCGCCTTCGGCGATACTTTCGCATCAGAACCGCAGGCTGCGAACACCAAGGCACCGGAAGCGACGATGGTAGGGAACAAGCGACTGTGGATCATGGGAACTCCTTTGGAAGTCCGGTACACCCCGAACCCAGACATCATACGGAGGTAGAGCCTGCTGAGCCACCATGCACTGCGGTCGTTGAAGGAAAAACGCGCCGCCAAACAATCAAAGCGCGACGAGAAGCGACCAGGCTTCGGGTCGTAGCTAAGAGTTCACCGCGCCAGACCTTGGCGAAGGAGTGAACTTCACGGGCATTGATTCGGGCCCAACGATGAAGTTCGAACTTCGATAGGGAAGCGGTTCGTCGGTGGCAAGCGCAACGTCGGGGACCCGATCGAGTAATCGATTGAACATGACTTTCAGTTCGAGCCTGGCGAGGGACGCGCCAAGGCAGAAATGCGTGCCGAATCCGAAAGCCATGTGCGGATTCGGGTGGCGGTAAATGTCGAAATGAAACGGATCAGCGAAGACTGTTTCGTCGCGGTTGCCTGAGGGATACATCAGAATCAGTTGATCGCCCTCCCGCAAGGTCTGTCCATTGAGCTCGACGTCGCGCGTAACAGTGCGCGACATGTTCTTGATGGGAGTGACCCATCGCAGCATTTCCTCGACTGCGCCGTCCATGAGCGAACGGTCGGCGCGCAGCGCCTCGCGTTGATCCGGGTTGCGCATCAGGGCCAGCATCCCGCCCGTGATCACGTGTCGCGATGTTTCGTCACCGCCGATAAGTATCAGGAGGGTTTCTTGTACCAACGATTCGTCGTCGAGGTGTTCTCCGTCGATTTCAGCGTGGCACAGTACAGAGACGAGGTCGGTCTGTGGCTCGCGTGCTCGCCGGTCGGCGATGATCGCAAGTTGGAATTCGCGGAATTCGATCGCTGCCATCATCGCTTTCGTGGCCGCCTCGTCATCGCGAACGGTTGTTCCGCGGATGAGGTCATCGCTCCACCGCAGCAAGTCGTCGAATGACGACCTGGGAAACCCAAGCATGTCGCCAATGAGCAGCAACGGGAGCGGCGCCGCGATATCCCAGACGAAATCGCACTCACCTCGCTCGCTCACGCCATCGATGATCATGTCGCAAATCGCAACGATCTCTGATTCTTTGGCTCGCACGCGTTTTGGCGTGAAGCCTCGATTTACCAGCGAACGTCGCCGCTGATGTTGCGGGTCGTCCATCGAGATCATCATCGGGAGCGGGTCACCGTGTGGTCGCGGCGCCCGCGCGCTCGAAAATGTCGCAGGATCCTTTTCGATTCGCAGAATGTCGTGATAGCGAGTGATCGCCCAAGTGTCGGAATTGGCGTCGTAATACACCGGTGCGTGTTGTCGCATCCAGTGCCAGGTCTCATGGGGCTCGGTGGAATACCAGCGGCCATCGAGGAGGTCGATGTCATCGCGGCATGGGTGTTGCGGAGCACGAGGGGTCACGTCGTGATTTTGCACGACTGTCCGCTCGCTCTACAAGTACGTGGCGCGATGCTTGAAGTTCGGTCAATATCCGACTTGTGAGACATCCCAGTGCTCACGCTTCGTGGCATCTACGCTCGTGACATCTGGAATGACCCTGTGGAGGATGGCAACATGAGAGATGCTGAGCAACTTCAACAACAACAGCAACACCGCAGACGTACTCTGCGAGCGGTGGGTGCCACGCTGAGCGTCATTGCGGCACTCAGTCTTGGAGGGGCGAGTGCGTCCCTAGGGCCGCGGGATGTTCACCCGGTGGAGATACAGGTCAGGGTGGATCGCAGTGCGATTCTGCGCCAGCCTGGCGGACGAGCGATTCCAGTGTCGGTTTGGGTGAGTTGCGATATTGCCACGGTGGGCGAGATTGATTCTGTGCTCGAGATGCGCGTTCCTGGCCGGGATCGGCGCGTGCGGGTGGTTCGCAACGTTGCTGTTGCGTGCGACCCGACGCCGAGACGCACGGTATTGATCTTCGAGTCCCGAGATGGCTTCGCATTGGGCGACGCGTGGATTCACCTCGATGTTTCCGCTGGCTTTGTGGAAGAGTTTGCAACTGTCCACATTGGACCCAAGTTGATTCGCGTCCGTTGATGCTCAGATGTTGCCCTTGGAATTCCAGCCCGACAATGGCGGGTTGGTCTCGAGCCGAATAAATAGCTCTCCAGGTCGGCGTCATATGTACCGACACAATGAGTGGTAATTGCCCATCAGGGGTCGTCACCACGAACGGGTTCGATCATGGATGAATGAGCCCGCCCATCATGGAGGAGCAGCGCAATTATGCGTATTAACCAGAACATTGCGGCGTTCAACGCGTTCCGCAACCTTTCCGCTACCAACGGCATGCTCGGGAAAAGCCTCGAGAAACTGTCGTCGGGTTACCGTATCAACCGTGCTGCCGACGACGCGGCCGGTCTTGTGATCAGCCAGAGCCTTCGCGCTCAGGTGAGTGGCCTCAAAGTCGCAACCCGTAACGCCCAAGACGGTGTGAGTGTT
>SXGT01801101.1_pt1 | contig 60765 bp, 59 predicted proteins | sample 3176221 | NCBI WGS metagenome assembly SXGT01 (sample SAMN11356862, study PRJNA531348) | freshwater metagenome | isolation source: freshwater sample F1-120 | place: China: Fuxian Lake, Yuxi | collected 2017-12-25 | reverse complement strand
GGCGTCGCGGCCCTCGAACAGGATGCACACCTTCGCGCCCGACTCCTGCGCCCAGCGCTGCATCTTCAGCATCTCGATCTGCAGTTGCGTGATCTCTGCCAGGTACTCCTTCGCCGAGGGCGTCGTGCGGGCGGGCGCGTGGTGCTCCATGTCGGTGATGGTGAGTCGCTTCGGCATCCCCTGACCTTACGACCTTCTCACCAGGTCAGCGACCCCGTGCCGTACGATGCGAGGGATGCCCGCGTCACCGCATGTGCCCCACGTCGAGACGGTGCCGGCCCGCCTGGCGCCGCACGAACCGTTGCGCCGACTGAGGTACACCGAGCGGGTGTGGTCGTCGTTGTGGTTCGTCCCGGCGGTGTGCACGTTCGCTGCCTACTGCGTGGCCCGTGTGGTGCTGGCCATCGACCTCGAGGTACAGGTGGTCGACGAGATCGGGTGGCTCACGGGAGATCGCGTGCAAGCTGCCTCCGAGCTCGCGAAGACGGTGTCGGTGGCGATGCTCACGTTCATGGGCGTGGTGTTCACCACCACGCTGGTCGCCATCCAACTCGCGGGCGGTCAGTACTCGCCACGGGTGGTGCGCGTGTTCGTGCGCTCACGTCTCACGCAGCTCACCCTGGGCTGCTTCCTGGCCACGTTCGTGTTCTCGTTGCACGCCACCGTCGCGTTGAACGATCGCGAGCAGGTGCCGTCGCTCACGGTGCTGGTCACCATCGGGATGCTCGTGCTGACCCTGGTGGCGTTCCTGGCCTTCCTGCACGGCATGACGCGCATGCTGCGCGTGCAGTACCTGCTCACCATGGTCACCACGTCGGGCCGCGAGTCGGTGGCGGCGTCGTTCCCGCTGGCAGTCGAGTACGCACCGGCACCACGCCCGGCCGACGTGGCGGGCGACGTGTTGCGCACCACCGGTCACACCGGCGTGGTGCAGGCCATCGACCGCACGGCGCTGGTGGCCTTGGCGGCCCGGTACGACGGGTGGATCGAGGTGCTGGTGGAGAGCGGCGAGTACCTGGGCAACGGCACCCCGGTGGTGCGCCGGCTCCACGCGGCGTTCGACGTGCTGGCCGGGTTGGCTCGCGAGGACCTGCACCCGACGGTCGAACGGCTGCGCACGATGCTCGACGAGGCCGTGGCCGTCGGCATGCCGTCGGCGTTCCGCGAGGTCAGCGCGACGCCGGATCGGCTGGGTCTGGGCTGAGTTCGGCCGTGGCCCGCCGCCGGCGGCGTCCGGCACGGGGCGACACCGTGGCCGGTTCGGGCACGTCGGGCGCCTTCCCGTGCAGCGCCAGGCCGATGATGGGGAACAGCACCACCGACAGCAGGCCCGCGCCCACCATCGCCGCGGCGTTGTCGGACCGCATCTGCCCCTCCTCCACACCGAGGCCGGTGATGACCACGATGAGGGGCAGACCTGCCGACAGCAGCAGACCGAGGGCGCGCACGTCGAGCGAGTGCAGTTCGCGGCGGTAGAGCAACGCCGGCAATCCGCGAACCACCAGGAACAGCACGAGGAACATCGGCACCTTGGCGAGTGTGCCCCACTGACCGAGTGCAGCGAGATCGAACTTCACGCCGCTCACCACGAAGAAGAGGGGGATGAAGAACCCGAAGCCGAGCGACTCGAGGCGGGTCTGCACCTCGTGCCGGTGATCGATCGTCGGTTCCTCCGACGTGGGCTCGGTGGCCTGCGAGACCAGGAACAGCCGGGCGATCATGCCTGCGGCGAATGCACCCAGCAGCACGTCGAGATCGAAGCGGTTCGCGACCCACACCAGCAGCACGCACAACAGCACCGACAGGCGCACACCGAGCTGGGCGCTGGAGTGCAACGTGGTGGTGATGAGCCGGATGGCGTGCGGCGGCGCGGGGCGTGCGGCCAGCGCTGCGGTGCCGAACGCAAGTGCCGTGAACCCGACGAGCACCAGCGTGGTGCGACCCGGGTTGTCGGAGGTGAGTGCGATGGAGATGGCCAGGATGGGGCCGAGCTCGCCCATCGCCCCACCGGCGAGCACGAACGCACCGAACCGAGTGGGCAGGATGCCTGCATCGCCCAGGATGGGCAACAGGGTGCCGATCGCGGTGGTGGTGAGGGCGATGGCCACGAACCGGATCCCGATGGTGACGCCGCCGGCATGCAGCAGCGTGGCGACGACGATGCCGATGACCAGCGAACACAGCCAGTGGCTGACCGCGAGCCGGATGGGCGACCCCTTCACCCGTTGCATGTCGATCTCGAACCCGGCGAGGAAGATGAGGAACACCAGGCCCATCTCCGCCAGCACTCGGACGACCTCGTCGAGTTCCACCAGCCCCAGCACGTGCGGACCGATGACGATGCCGAGGACGATCTCCACCACCACGCCGGGCAGGCGCGTCCAGCGCTTCGCGAGGTCGGAGACGAACGGGCTCAGCGCTGCGATGCCCACCACGAGCACCAGCGTCTTCAGGACGGATGACGACACGCACGAAGTGTAGGGACGCTGACACGGTCAGGAATCCATCGGCATCGGGAGTGCACACGGCGGCGGGGTTACTGTGCAGTCATGAACACTGACACTGCAGGGGCGCGGTCCGGGAGTTCGCTCGTGCTCGCCACGCTGGCCGCAGGCCAGTTCGTGATGGCGCTCGACTCGTCGGTGATGAACGTGTCGATGGTGGAAGTGGCCAACGACGTCAACTCCGACATCTCCGGCATCCAGACCGCCATCACGATGTACACCCTGGTGATGGCGGCGTTGATGATCACCGGTGGCAAGGTCGGCCAGATCATCGGCCCGAAGAAGGGCTTCATGATCGGCGCCAGCATCTACGCCGCCGGTTCGCTCACCACGGCGCTCTCCACCAGCCTGCCGATGTTGCTGATCGGATGGTCGCTGCTCGAGGGCATCGGTGCCGCGCTGATCCTCCCGTCGCTGGTGGCGTTGGTGGCCTCGAACTTCGCCCGCCCCGATCGTCCGAAGGCGTACGGCCTGCTGGCGGCCTCCGCCGCGGTGGCCATCGCCGTGGGCCCACTGATCGGCGGGTTGTGCACCACCTACCTGTCATGGCGCTACGTGTTCGTGGGCGAGGTGGTGCTGGTGGCACTCATCCTGTTCTTCGGTCGCAACATGATGGCGTCGCCGCCCGACAAGGGTGTGCGCCTCGACCTGGTGGGCACGGCGCTCTCGGGTTCGGGTCTGGGTCTGTTCGTGTTCGGCATCCTGCGCGCCGGCACGTGGGGATTCCTGCGGCCGAAGGCCGACGGTCCGGCGTTCCTCGGGCTGTCGTTGTCGTTCTGGTTGATGGTCGCCGGCGCGGCGTTGTTGTGGCTGTTCATGCAATGGCAGCATCGGATGGTGGCCAAGGGCGGCGTGCCGTTGGTCGATCCGGCACTGTTCGAGATCCAGCAACTGCGTTCGGGCCTGTCGGCGTTCTTCTTCCAGTTCCTGGTGCAGGGCGGCCTGTTCTACCTGGTGGCGCTGTTCCTCACCGTGGCCCTCGGTCTGTCGGCCATCGCGACCGGCGTGCGTCTGATGCCCCTGTCGATCGCACTGTTGTTGGCCGCCGTCGGCATCCCACGCAAGTGGCCGCAGGCATCGCCGCGCACGGTGGTGCGCACCGGGCTGCTGCTCATGGTGGGCGCCATCGTGCTGTTCATCGCCCTGCTCGACCTGGGCACCGGCCCGGAGATCGTCACCTGGCCGCTGTTCATGGGGGGCCTCGGCGTCGGATGTCTGGCCTCGCAGCTGGGCGCCGTGGTCGCAGGTTCCGTGCCCGACTCGCGCACGGGTGAGGTGGGCGGCCTGCAGAACACGGCCACGAACCTCGGTGCATCGGTGGCCACCGCACTGGCCGGGGCGGTGCTGGTGGCGTCGCTCACCACGGCGTTCCTCGACAACATCGCGAACAACCCCGACGTGCCGGCCTCGGTGGTGGAGGGCGCCACCGTGCAACTCTCCAGCGGCGTGCCGTTCGTGAGCGACCAGCAACTGCGCAGCGGCCTCGATGCCGCCGGTGTCGAACCCGATCTCGCCCAGGCCATCATCGACGACAACGCCGACGCTCGCGTCGAGGCGTTGCGCATCTCGCTCGCCATGCTCGCCCTGTTGGGTCTGGGCGCGGTGTTCGCCACCGGCCGCATCCCCGAACGGCCGACGGCGGCAGCGGCGGCCGGTGGATCGGCCTGATGGCCACGCTCGACGCCGCGACGCGCGAGCGCGTGGCCATGATGCTGGTGCTGGTGCGGCGGATGAGCCTGGTGTTCGACACCGCCATCGACCGCGCCGGACTGGGTGAGCTGCGCCAGAACGCCGAGGTCCGCGTGTGCCTGGCGTTGTACCGCGATGGCGCGTTGCGACCGCGCGACCTGCAGCAGGCGGCCGGCCTCACCAGCGGCGGCCTCACGAAGCTGCTCGATCGGCTCGAGTCGGCCGGCCTGGCGCACCGTGGCGCGCGGGGTGACTGCCGCGACGGCCGCGCCGTCGAGGTGGAACTCACCGATGCGGGGCGAGCAGCGATGGGGCGCTTCATCGAGGTCGTCGACGACGCGCACGACGACGTTCGGCCGATCGCGAAGGAGATCGTGCAGCTGGCCGAGGCGTGTGGGGGCGGTCCGTCGGCCGGCCTCGAGCCGTGTGGCGAACTCATCGCGTGTGTCGCTCGTCTGGGCACCACGCTGCGCGAAAGTGCCGCCGGCGAGGCCGGGTCACCCACGGCGATCGAGTTCTCCTCGCTCATCGTGCTCTGCCATGCGGAGCTCGAAGGCGGCTGTCGCCCGGGGAGCGTCATGGAGTTGCTCGAACTCTCGAGCGGCGGAGCCACGAAGCTGCTCGATCGGCTGGAGGCCAGCGGTCTCGTACGACGCGACTACGGCGCTGTCGACGGCGACCGGCGTGCAGTGGTGGTCACCCCCACGCCCACCGGGCGACGACTGATGGGCCACGCACTCGCCCGCGTGGCCACCCACCTCGACGAGCTGTGGCTGGTGAACCACTGGCTCGCCGAGGGCGTGTCGACCAGGCCGTGAGTGCGACTGGCGGCTGAACGGGTCAGATGTACTCGCGGCGCTGCAGCCACATGAAGCACAGCCAGCCCGGCAGGATGGGCATCCAGAACGTGGCGAGGCGGAACATGAACACCGCCGGCACCGCGACCGTGTTCTCGAGCCCCGCGGCCACGAGGCCGGCGATGAGTGCCGCCTCCATCGCGCCCAGACCACCCGGGGTCGGTGCTGCCGTGGCCACGGCCGCACCGGCCAGGTACACCGCGCCGACGGTGGCGAGCGGCAGTCCACCACCGAACGCCTCCACCGAGAAGTACACGCCGAGCAGGTAGCTCATCGTCACGGTCATCGACCCGAGCAGCAGCACCGCGAGCTTGCCGGGGCGCTTGAACACCTCGGCCATGCCGTGCACCGCGCGACCGATGATGGGCAGCAGCTTGGTGAGCACCAGCTTGCGAGTTGCCAGCACCGCCATCGCGATGGCTGCCAACACGGCAACCGCGGCGACGCCGATGAGGAGCCACTTCGGATCGGGCAGCGTGAAGCCACCGAACGCGTCGCGCCCAGCCCACAGCAGGAAGATGAGGATGAGCGACACGTGACCGACGAGGCCGGCGCCCGAGTTGAGGCCGACGCCCGACACCGCCACCGGCTCGTCGACGCCCTGCTTCTGCAGATAGCGCACGTTGAGGGCCATGCCGCCGAGGCCGGCCGGTGCGAGCTTGCTCGCGAACGACGAACCGGTCTGCGTGGCCAGCGTGGGCGCGAACGGCAGGTGGTCGGGGATGGCACCCATCAGGCTGGCCGTGGCACCGAGGTACGTGACCACCGACATCGCCAGCACCAGCGGGAACCACTTCCAATCGGCGTTCTTCACCTGCGACACGATGCTCGGCAGGTCGGCGAACTGGGGGATGAGCACCCAGGTCGCGATGGCGAGCACGGCGATCATGAAGATCGTCTTGCCCTTCACTCGCTGCAGTTGCTCGAACTGCACCTCCTGTACGCCGCACTGCGCGGCGACTTCGTCCTGCAGGCCCTTCAACCGTCCCTTCTGATGTTTCAGGGCGGTCTGCGTGGCGCCGCTGAGCGCCGGCATCTGCAGCCGGGGGAGCGCCGACGCGACGGCGTCCTTGCCGAGCACCTCGACGGCGCACCGCACCACGCGTTCGGGTTCGGCAACGACGGCGAACGACGCGAGCATCTGTGCCACGTCGGCCGAGAGCAGCGTGTCGGAGGCGGCGAGTTCGGAGAAGCCGAAGTCGATCATCCACGGCTTGCCGTCGCTGGCGATGAACACGTTCGCGCGGCGCAGGTCGCGGTGGGCGATGCGGTGCCGGCGCAGCAGCGCGATCTGCTCCCACGTGCCGCGCATGATGTCGTCGCTGATCTCGTCGTCGGGAAGGCCGTCGAGCGACTTCCCGTCGATCATGTCCTGGGCCAGCAGCATGGAACCGGAGCCCACGTCGACCACACCGCGCATGCGTGGCGTGAGGATGCCGACGTCGCGGGCGTACAACGACACGAGGGCTTCGTGCTCCACGGTGCGCCGCAGACTGGAGAACGGGCGGTCGTCACCGACGTTCTTCAGGCGCAGGAAACGGTAGATGCGGAACAACAGGTCGGCGGAGCGTTCCTCCTCGCCGAGCACCTTCACGAACACGCCCTGCCCGTCGTCGAGGGTGGCGAAGTACGGGGTGCTGCCGCGGGCGTCGACCTTCGCCTTCCGCACGCTGGCCACGGGAAGGCCCGAGTCGACGAGCGCGGCGCGCACGCCGTCGAGCGTGGGGCGACGGTCGGGTCGGCCCAGGGCGAAGAGGATGGCCGAGCCGATGGCCGCGCCGAGCGGCAGTGCGATGACCACGTTCGCCGGGAACACGGCGGAGATGAGGAACCGCACCACCACGAGCGTGGTGAGCACGATCGCCCCCGCCTTGCGCCACCGGCGGGGCATGAACACGCCGATGATGACGAACGTGCAGGCCAACTGCGCGATGGTGATGGCCGACGGGAAGATGTCGGAGTTCACGCCGCCGCGGCTGTCGTTGGCGAGGTTCAGCGCGTCGGGCTCGCGACGGTCGACGAAGCTCTCGACGTACCACATCAACCCGGCCGCGACCACGTTGCCGAGCACGATGTAGCCGAGCATGCGCCAGTTCTTGCGCATGATCGGCACGGCCAGCACGATGATCGCGATCACCAGCACGAGCACCTGCATCACGCCGTTGACGATGCGCTGCACCGAGTGCGGCAGGAAGTCGAGGAGGGCGACGATGTCCTCTTCGAATCCGCTGGTGGAGCCCTTCGCGTAGCGCACGATGAGCACGAGCAGCAACGAAGTGACACCGAACACCACCAACCGCAGCACGTCGCGGGGTGAGCGCTCGTAGGACACCGAGGATTCCTCGGTGCGGCCGGAACCGGTGACGTCGGTGTGGACTTCGTCGGGAGCGGTCTCGTTCATGGTGCCTCGGGTTGCTTGCAGGAGCGCGCGAATTGCTTCGTGGAGAAGAGACCTTAGTGACTCCGGGTACACCGTTTGTGCTGAACTGCCTTCGCATGACCACGACGCTCCACTTCGATCACCCCGGTCGCATCGCCATCGGCGCCGCCGTCGGTCTCGGTGTCTCGGGTGTGGTGGCCCTGCAGTCGCCGATCCCGGCGTGGGAGCTCGACCTCACGATGTGGATCAACGGGGCGCCCGATTGGGTGGCGTCGGTGCTGTACCCCGTGATGCAGCTCGGCACGGTGCTGGCACCGCTGCTGCTGGCCGTGGTGGTGCTGGTGTGGAAACGCGACACGTGGACCGCAGCGGCGGCGGTGATCGGCGGAGTGGCCACCTGGTTCGCCGCCAAGGGCGTGAAGCAACTGGTCGAGCGCGGTCGGCCGTTGCAGTACCTGCCGGAGATCGACGTACGCGAGGGCAGCGGCACCGGGCTGGGCTTCATCTCGGGCCACTCGGCCGTTGCTGCGTGCACCGCGCTGATCGCGATGACCGTGCTGCCGCGTCGTTCCCGGCCGGTGGTGGCGTTGCTCGCCGTGCTGGTCGGCATCGGCCGCATCGTGCACGGCGTGCACCTGCCCGCCGACGTGGTGGGTGGCTGGTCGTTCGGCGTGCTGGTGGGGCTCGCCACGGTGGAGGTGATGGGCCGCCTGCGTGCGCGGCTCACCGAACAGGAGGATGCGGCATGAGTCACGACGAGCAGTACGTGCACCCGTGGAACCAGCGCGACTGGTTGCTCGCGCTCGGTGCGAGCGCGCTGGTGGTGGTGCTCGCCGCCGTGGTCGCCTCCACCGGCGAGGTGCCGGGCTGGGAGCAAGCGATCTTCCACGGCATCAACGGCCTGCCCGACTTCTTGGAGAAGCCGATGTGGCTGTTCCAATTGGCCGGCCTGCTGTTCGTGCCGGCCGGTGTGGCGGTGGTGGCCGCCGTGTTCCGCAAGTGGCGGCTGGTGCTCGGACTGCTGCTGTTGATGCCGCTGAAGCTGTTCGTCGAGAAGCAGATCGTGAAGCAGCTGGTCGAGCGGCAGCGGCCCGGCACATCGATCTGCGCGGGCGACACGTCGTGCGGTCACTTCCGCGACGTGCCGATGGAGGGCCTGTCGTTCGTCTCGGGCCACGCCATCATCGCGTGGGGTGTGGCGACGCTGGTGTGGCCGTACCTGCCGGGCCGGTGGAAGTGGGTGCCGGTCGGCGTGGCGGTGCTGAACTCGATCGCCCGCGTGTACCTGGGTGCGCACAACCCGCTCGACGTGGTCGGCGGCGGCGCCATCGGCGTGCTGCTCGGTCTGATCATCGGCATGGCGGTCGGCGTCCCCGCCCGCCGCAACGCCCCGGAGCCGGCTCAGTCCTGAACAGGGGGTGACACGGCGGCCATCGCGATGGCCAACGCGTGCCCGAGGTTCAACGAGTCGACCCCGTGGTGCATCGGAATGCGCACGTCGTAGTGCGTGCGCGCCCGGGCCATCGGCGTGAGGCCCGGCCCCTCGGCGCCGGCCAGCAACGCCACCTTGTCGGGCATGCCCATCGTGAACAGGTTCTCGGCGTCGGCGTCGGGGGTGAGCGCCCAGGTCTCGAACCCCTGCTGCGCGATGAACTCCAACGGCTCTGGCCACTTCGTGCAGCGGGTGATGGGGAGATGGAAGATCTCGCCCATCGACACTCGCACACTGCGCCGGTAGTACGGGTCGGCGCACGACGGGTCGAGCACCATCGCGTCGAAGCCGAGGGCGCGTGCCGAGCGCGCCACCACGCCGATGTTCTCGTGGTCGTTGGAACCCTCGAGGATGATGATGCGCTTCGAACGCGACAGCAGGTCGCCGAGCGTGCGTTGCGAGGGCCGACGCGCCGAGGCGAGCACCCCGCGGTGGATGTCGAATCCGGTGATCTGCTCCATCACGTCGCGCTCGGCCAGATACACCGGCGCCGGCAGGGTGGCCGCGTCGATGGCCGGCTTCAGGCGGGCGTACCCCTTTTCGGTGAGCAGGAACGAGCGCACCTTGAACGTCGACGCGAGCAGGCGTTCCACCACCGGCGCGGTCTCGGCGATGAGGTACTGGTCGCTCTCCTTGCGGTCGCGCAGGCCCACGTAGTCGACGATGCGCTCGTCGTCGGCCGACTCGATGCGCACGGGTTCGAAGGGCTTGGGCACGGGGGCACTCTAGGGCCCCGCGACCGCCTCCTCCGTGCCGCGCTTGCGAACGTGTGTTCGACACGCGAGGATGGCCGACATGCCCGCCGTCGACGATCCCGCCCTCATCTGGCAGCAATGTCTCTTCGCCTTCGAGGAGCCCGCCGTCGACCACGAGTTCCTCGGCGTGGAGCGCACCCTGCTCGACGACGAGAGCTGGGTGGACCACGTGCCCGGCTGGTTGCACGGCGCCGACCTGGTGTTCGCCGAACTCGTCGCGAAGCTCAGCTGGCGGCAGCGGCAGGTGGTGATGTTCGATCGGCAACTGCCCGAGCCGCGGCTCACCGCGTGGTGGAGCAGCGAGCAGCCGCCCGCCCCATTGCCCGTGCTGCACGACGCACTGCACGCGCTCACCGTGCGGTACCACCGACCGTTCGACGCCATCGGCTTCAACCTCTACCGCGACGGTCGCGACTCGGTGGCGTGGCACGCCGACCGCGAACGGTTCCACCTCGAGAACCCGGTGGTGGCCATCGTCAGCACCGGCGCGCCGCGCACGTTCCAGATGCGCCCGAAGGGTGGTGGGGCATCGCGGTGGTGGCAGCTCGGGCCGGGCGACCTGTTCGTGATGGGCGGTGCGTGCCAGCACCAGTGGGAGCACTGCGTGCCGAAGACCGCCGCCGTGCAGGGGCCGCGCCTCAGCATCATGTTCCGACACCACCTGGCGCGATACTCGGTGGATGCCCACTGATTCCGAGCGTTACGCCTTCCTGCCGGGTGCCGTCGAGTCACCCACCATCGTCGACGGTGACGGCGTGCACCTCATCACTGCCGATGGCCGCCGCATCCTCGATGCCGCCGCCGGTGCCATCGTCGGCAACGTCGGCTGGGGCCGCACGTCGGTGGCGCAGGCCGCGGCCGCGGCGATGAAGATGGGCTACGTGGTGCCGCTGTGGCCCACGCCGTCGCGTCTCGCCCTGCACGACGAACTCGTCGACCACTGGCTGCCCGAGGGCATGAGCCACGTGTTCTTCACCAGCGGCGGCAGCGAGAGCACCGACTCGGCCATCCGCCTGGCCCGCGCGTACCAGGTGGCCAAGGGCCGGCCCGATCGGTGGAAGGTGGTGGGCCGCCACCCCAGCTACCACGGCATGACCCTGGGCACGATGGCGGCGGCCAGCCACCTCACCCGCCAGAAGGGGTACGAGCCACTGCTGCTGCCGTTCCCGAAGGTGCCCTGGGACGACCCCGAGCAGGTGCTGAAGGTGATCGAGCAGGAGGACCCGGGCACCATCGCCGGGTTCATCGCCGAGCCGATCACCGGCGCCGCCGGTGCCTGCCTCACCGCGAGCGACGAGTACTGGCAGACCGTCACCGACATCTGCCACGAGCACGACATCCTGCTCATCGCCGACGAGGTGATGACCGGGTACGGCCGTACCGGCATCACCTGGGGTCACCAGCACTTCCCGTTCGAGCCCGACGTCATCGTCGGCGGCAAGGGGCTGGGCGGTGGCTACGTGCCGCTCGGCGCGGTGGCCGCCACCGACGAGGTGGCCGAGACGCTGCGCGGGTCGGGCTTCATGTACTTCACGTTCACTGGCAACGACGGTGCCTGCGCCGCCGGCCTGGAGGTGTTGCAGATCCTGCGCCGCGAGTCGTTGGTGGCCCGCGCTGCGTCGATGGGTGCGGTGCTCGAGTCGCGACTGCGCGCCGAGCTCGGCGACCACCCGGCCGTGGTGGAGATCCGCGGCAAGGGCCTGTTCTGGGGCATCGAGCTGCGCTGCAGCCGCGATGCCGTGATGATGGCCGCACTCGAACGCGACATGTGGGTGTACCCCGCCGGGTCGGGTCCCGTGGCCGACGCGGTGATGGTGGCCCCGCCGTTCGTGGTGACCGAGGCCGACATCGAGCAGATCGTCACCCGGCTGCGGGCCTCGATCGACCAGGTGCACCCCGGCTGACGATTCACCCCTGTGACACCTGCCAGGCACCGGTCTGCAACCTGGCCTGGGTACGGTGATCCGGTGATGACCCCCCACCTCCTCCCCTCCATCGGCGACGACCCGCGGCGCCTGGTGCGGCTCGACGCGGTGCACAACTTCCGCGACATGGGCGGGTATCCCACGCTCGACGGGCGCACCACCCGTTGGCGTCGCCTGTTCCGCGCCGACGGCCTGTACCGGCTCACCGACGCCGACCTCGAGGTGGTGCGCGGCCTCGGCCTGCGCACCGTGATCGACCTGCGCACCCACGCCGAGCTCGACGAACGCGGCACCTTCCCGCGCGAGCACCACCCCGTGCAGTTCCATCACGTACCGGTCATCGACAGCACGTGGACCGCAGCGCAGGGCGAACACGCCACCGATGCCGCCGACTTCCTGGAGAGCGCCTACCTCGCGATGCTCGAGGAAGGCGAACGTCGCCTCGCCGAGGCCGCCGTGCTGCTGGCCGAGCAGGACGCGTTGCCCGCCGTGTTCCACTGCGCCGCCGGCAAGGACCGCACCGGCATGCTGGCCATGACCGTGCTGGGCTGCCTCGACGTGCTCGACGAGTACATCGTGGCCGACTACGCCCTCACCGAGGCGGGCATGCAGCGCATGCGCGACTGGTCGGCACGGGAGTTCCCCGAACTGCACGCACGCATCATGGAGGGCCCCGCCGTGTTCTCGGCCGCCGTGCCCGAGGCGATGATGCGGATGATCGGCCACGTGCGCCAGCGCCACGGCAGCATCTGCGAGTTCGCGATGGCCATGGGCGTCCCCGCCGATGCGGTCGAGCGGCTCCGCGCCGAACTCACCGAATAGTCGCCGCGCGCCGCGTACGCTCGGCGCCATGACCGGCACGATTGCACTGCAGGGCGGCGGCCCCTTCACCGCCAACGACGAACTCGACGCCCGCCTGCTGCGCGCCGCCGGCGCCACCGAGGTGGTGGTGCTGCCCACCGCCGACGCCTTCGAACACCCCGAACGCCTGGTCGCCACGGCGATGAACTGGGCCGAACGGCTGGACGTGGCGGTGGAGGCGTTGATGGTGCTGCGTCGCGGCGAAGCGATGGAGCCGGGCGCCGCCGAGGTGGTGCGCGCGGCGAAGGCCGTGTGGTTCGTGGGTGATCAGCCGCTGCACCTCAAGTCGGTGCTGAAGGACACGCCGCTGTTCGAGGCGCTCGACACGGTGCTGGCCAACGGTGGTGTCGTCGCGGCCACGGGCGGCAGCGCGGCTGCGATGTGCGACCCGATGGTCGATCCGCGCGGTGGAGCGTTCACGCTGGGGCTGGGCCTGGTGCGCGACCTCGCGTTGGTCACCGAGGCCGAGACGTGGTCGCCCGAACGACTGCACCGCACCCGCGACCTCGCCAACACCAGCGTGGGCGTGCTGCGCACCGGCGACGCGCTGGTGCGCACCGCCGACGGCTGGGAACGGGTGGGCAACGCCGAGGTGTTCGGCGAACTGCCCTGATCAGTAGCGCCTGAGCAGTGGGGCCCGATCAGCCGGCGGCCGGGACGATGTCCATCACGTCGACCACGAAGGTGAGTGACGCACCGCCCGGGATACCGGTGCGACCGGCGTCGCCGTAGGCGAGGTCGGCCGGGATGTCGAGCTGCAACTGGCTGCCGACCGTGGCGCCGATGAGCCCCTGGTCCCAACCCTCGATGACCTGACCGGCACCGAGCTCGATGGTGATGGGCTCGCCGCGGTCGTAGCTGTTGTCGAACTCGGTGCCGTCGGTGGACAGCACGCCCACGTAGTGCACGCTGATGGTGTCGCCGGCGGCGGCGCCGGTACCGGTGCCTTCACGCAGCACGGTGACCTTCAACGCATCGACGTTCGCGCCGGGCACCGACACCTCGGGCTTCGGCGGCGTCGTGGTGGTGGGAGCGTTCGGGTCCACCGTCGTGGTGGCACCGGCCGCGACCGTGGTGGACGCCGGCACCGCGGTGTCGTTGTCGTCGCCGCTGAACAGGTACACCGCACCCACCAGGGCGACCACGCCACCGATGGCCAGACCGATGCGCAGCCCGACCTTCTTCGACTTGTCCTTGCGGGCCTCCTTGGCGAGCTCCTCGAGACGGAGCTGACGGTTGGCCTTCTGACGTTCACGTTTGGCGGTGCCCACGAGTGGGGAAGGCTACCCGACCTCCACCGTCCTCACGCCGTCGCGGCCGGTTCAAGTCCACGCAGCGTGGCGCCGATGAAGAACAACAGAACCCGATGCAGTGAGGACGTAGCAAGGAATGAGGAGGAACGAGCACCTGGCAGCCCGCGTGCTCGCGGTCACCGGCCTGATCGGCGGTGTCGCGTACCTGGGTTGGCGTCTCGTGGCGTCGATGGACCACGCGCCGGCATGGCTGGCGGGTCCGTTCTTCGGGGTCGAACTGGTCGGCCTGCTCGCCACGGTGCTGCTGACCTGGGCGTTGTGGCCCAGTCCTGTCGCGGCGCGGCGCGGTCCGGTGACCGTGACGCCGGTCGACGTGGTGGTGCGCACCGACGGCCAGGCCACACACGAACTGCGGGCCACGCTGTTGGCGCTGCGCGACGTGCGCGGCTCGGCCCGTGTGGTGGTGGTCGATCACGACGGTCGCCCCGAGGTCGCGGCGCTCGCCCACTCGTTCGGCGCGCTGTACGCCGCCACCGACCCCGACGACCACAACGGTCTCGCCGTGGTGCGAGCCACGGTGCACACCGGCGAGTTCCTGCTGCTCGACGCCGGCGACGTGCCCACCGACGACATCGTGGAACGGTTGGCGATCGACCTCGCCGACCCCGATGTGGCCGTGGTGCAGGGCCTCGGTGTCACCATCGCCGACGACTCGCCCGAGCACGGGCCTGACGGCCGCCACGAACTCACCTTCGAACGCAGCGCGTTGAACCCGGCGCTCGGCCGCCGCGGTGTGGCCGTGTGGACCGGCGCCGGTTCGCTGGTGCGCACCCACGCCCTCGCCGTGGTGCCCGAGACGCTCGCCGGTCCGGTGGAGTCGTGCTGGCTCGCCACCGTGGCGCTGCACGGCGCCGGGTGGCGCATCACCGCCCCCGCCGACGTGCCCGTGCTGGCACACCGCGCAGAGCGCGACGCCGACCGTGTGTACCGCGAGCGCGTGCAACGAGTGCGCGGCGCCCGCCAGATGCTTTTCGGCGAGTACGGCGTGATGCGGCCGCGCTCGTTCACGGTCGACCAGCGCCTCGCTGCACTGGCGTGGTCGGTACGGCCGCTGTCGAGCCTCCGCCGCGTGGCGTTCCTGGCCGTGCTGTGCGGTGCGTTGCTCGCAGGTGAGGTGCCCTTCACCGGCACCGTCGCGGTGATGGGCGTGCTCTGGGCGCCGTACTTCGTGTACACCTCGCTCGCCGTGTCGTTGCTGAGCGGCTGGACACTGCGACCGGGTGACCGCACTCGCTGGAGCCTGCACAACATCGGTGCCACGTTCAACAGCGGCCTCGATCCGTTCACCGACAGCGGCCGGCCGCCCGTGGTGAACCTGCCCGCCCGCCAGTACGGGGCCAGCCTCGTCGGCGCCGTCATCATGGTGAGTGTCGTGCTGGTGCTGCGCGGTCTCAGCGATCGGGTCACGCACACGATGGGTGAGCTGCCGCAGCCGGCGCTCCTGGCCATGGTGGCCGTGGGGCTGTGGGTGCTGGCGCTGTCGCTCGACGTGCTGCGCGTGTTGGGTCGGCGGGCTCAGGTGCGCCGCGCCACTCGCGTGGGTGCCGCACTGTCGGCCAGCCTCGCCGAACGTGGCGTCACCCTGGTGGACCTCACGGCGCTCGGTGCCGGTGTGGTGAGCCATGCCGGGTTCGAAGTGGGTGAGCACGCCGTGCTCGAGGCCATCGTGCCCACCCGCACGGGTGTCACCTCGATGACCGTGTCCGCCGTGGTGCGCAACGTGGCCCCCACCGTGACCGGTGAATGGCGCCTGGGGCTCGAGTTCGTGGAGGTCGACGACGTCACGGCCGACGCGCTGGCCGAGTTCTGCGTGATCGAACCGGCGTGGGAGGAACTGGGCCTCGCTCCCGGCATCTCGGTCACCGACCCGATGCCGGTGGCGCCCGCCCCCGAAGTGGTGGCGTCGCCCGGTGCCGGCCGGATGGCGTTGCGACTCGTGTCGTTGTTCGCACTGGTCGGGGCGGTGGCCAGCTCGCTGCCGGCCCGCGCCGAAGCGTCGGCACTCACACCGCGGTGGAGCGGTGTGGTGGTGCTCGCCGCGGGCGGTGAGGGACTCGACGGCGTCGTGGTGAGTGCGGTGTGCCGCGACGCGCCGGGTCGCACCACGCGCGCCACCACCGACGCTGCGGGCCGGTTCTCGGTGCCGCTGCCGGGTCGTCAGTGCCACGGGTTCGTGGAGCCGCCCGAGGGCATGCGGGTCGCTGCCGACAGCACGTCGGCGGAGATCGCACTGTCGCGTGGCACGCCGCGCATCGAGTCGATCACCAGCGGCGTGCTCGTCGCCCAGGTGTTGGCCGTGGGCACCGCCGCCGACGACGACCTGCGCAACACCCTGTCGCTCGTGGTGATGGCGCTCATCGCCGTCATCGCCGGCAGTCTGTTGGTGGGCTTGCGACCGCGACAGGAACACGCGGTCACGTGACCGACGGTTCAACCCTCGTCGAGTTCGGAGTCGCCCGACTTCGCGATGAGATAGCCGATCGCCCGCTCTGCCTTCGGGTAACGCTGCACGAGACGCCAGAACTCGGGGCCGTGCCCGCGCACCTCCAAATGGCACAGCTCGTGCACGATCACGTAGTCGATCACCCAGTCGGGGAACGGGGCGAGCCGGTTCGAGATGCGGATGCTGGCCGTGCTGTACGTGCACGAACCCCAGCGGCTGCTCATGTCGTCGGCCCAGCGGATCTCGCGCGGGCGGGGCAACTGGTGTCGGCGCGCCAGGGTGGCGGCGCGCTCGGTGAGGTCGATGCGGTCGCTCGACAACTTGCGCTTGAAGCCGGCAGTCATCTTCGCCACCCAGTGCGACTCCTCGGCCGCGCTCATCCACGACGGGATGGCGATGTGCAACATGTCGCCACGGAGTTCGGCGCCGACGGTGCGCTTGCGGCGCGCGGATCGCACCACCTCCACGCGGAACGGTTCGCCATCGCGCGGGGACCGCGCATCGGCCGCGACCGGTTCGTCGAAGAGGGGGAGTCGCAGTTCGTCGTCCACGCCGTACCTTCGTGGTCAGAGCGTGTCGCGGAACGCGGTGGGCTCGACCAACTGCACCTGTTCGCCCACCACCACACGGCCGTCGGTGTGCACCGCGAACCAGGTGCCGCCGAGGTTGGGGAACCGCAGGTCGTGCTCGCCGAGCGCGCGGCACACGGTACGGATGAGGCCGGCATGGGTGACCACCAGCACCTCGCCACCCGAGGTGGTGGCGGCGATGTCGCGGAACGCGTCGAGGGCGCGGGCCACGACGGCCGCAGGGTCCTCGGCGCCGTCGGGACGGCGGTGCTCGGCCAGGTACCCGGGCCAACCGGCTTCGATCTCGTCGTGGGTGAGGCCCTGCCACGGCCCGAACGCTGCCTCCATCAGGCCCGGGTGCGTCTGCACCGGGCCCACGCCGATGGTCTCGGCGATCACGGCGGCGGTGTGTGCGGCGCGCTGCAGGGTGCTGGCCCACACCGCGTCGAACGTGCCCAGCTGCTGCGCTGCGGTCAGCGCTTGCAGCAGCCCGGTCTCGGTGAGCGGCGGGTCCTCCTGGCCCTGCCAGCGGCCGACGGCGTTCCATTCGCTCTCGCCGTGCCGCAACGCGAGGATGCGGGTGACGGGCGGATGAGCGGTCGACATCGCCGGGAGGGTAGCCGTCGCTGCGGAGATGCGCCCACTACCATCTGCCGCATGGCCACGCTCCGTCTGTTCGCTGCTGCCCGTGAGGCCGCAGGCACCGGGCATGCGGAGTTCGACGTGGCCACGGTGGGCGAGATGTTGGAACAGGCCGAGGCGGCGTACGGCCCCGGTTTCCGAGCGGTGTTGCAGAACTGCCGGGTGTGGTTGAACGGCGATCCCGCCGAACCGCACATGGCCGTGCGCACCGGAGACGAAGTGGCGGTGCTGCCGCCCGTGAGTGGAGGATCCACATGAACACCACCGAGTTCGACCCCACGGCCCTGCCGCTCGACGAACTGCGTGCCCTGCGCGCCCAACTGCAGCACGAGGACGACGCGGTCAGCTACGTGCGCCGCCTGGTGCAGGCGCGCCTCGACCTGGCCCGCGCCGAGCTGCGGCACCGGGCGGTGGGTGACGCCGACGCCAACATCACCGGCGAACTGCCGGCCATCCTCAGCTCGCAGCTCACCGGTGGCCCGGCGCGCCCGCCGCGGCCGGCCGACGACTACAGCCACCACCCGCTCGCGCAGGCACTCGAGGAACTGTGCTCCGACGCCGGTTCCAGCGACCTCGCGTCGATGTCGCTCGACGAGCTCGGCGGCTACATCGCCTCGTTGCACGAGTTCGAGCAAGCGCGGTCGTCGGAGCGCAAGGACCTGTTCGGCCGCATCGACGCGCTCAGCGCCGAACTCGTGCGCCGCTACCGCGACGGCGAGGCCGACGTCGAGGGACTGCTGGCCGACGATGACGACGACACCACTGACTGAGCTCGGCGACTTCATCCGCACCCAGCGCGAGGTGGCGCGCATGAGCGTGCGCCGCCTGGCGGAGACGGCCGGGGTGAGCAACCCGTACCTGTCACAGATCGAACGCGGGCTGCGCAAGCCGTCGGCCGAGATCCTCCAGCAACTCGCCAAGGCACTGCAGATCAGCGCCGAGACCCTCTACGAGCGCGCCGGCATCCTCGACCCCGACGCCAACGCCCGGAGTGTGCGCGAGGCCATCGCCGCCGATCCGTTGCTGACACCCGAGCAGCAGCAGGCACTGCTCAACGTCTACGACAGTTTCGTGTCGGCCGCCCGCGACCGCTGACGCAACACCGCGAACGCGAGCAGACCACTGATCAGCGACGCGAGCAGAATGGCCATCTTCGCATCGGCGATCTCGTCCTCGATCGGTGCGCCCAGGTCGTCGACGAACGCGAGCTCGGCGATGAACAACGCCACGGTGAAACCGATGCCGGCCGCGTTGCCGGCGCCCAGCAACTGGCGGGTGGTGGTGCCCTCCGGCCGGTCGGCGCGGCCGCTGCGGATGGTGAGGCGCGAGGCCAGCAACACACCGAGCGGCTTGCCCAGCACGAGACCGGCCATGATGCCCCAGAAGATGGGTGAGCGCAGCGCGTCGCGCAGGCTGTCGCCGCTGACCACCACGCCGGCGTTGGCCAGGGCGAAGATCGGCACGATCACGTAGCTGGTCCACGGGTGCAGCAGGTGCTCCAGCCACTCGACGGTGCTCACCGACGACCGGGCCATCTGCGCCGTGTGATGGGCCGCCTCGTACGAGCTGATGTCGGCCAGCTCGTCGGCGTCGATCAGCTCGGGCGCCACGCGCGGCGTGACCGGTGCCAGCAGACCCATGGCCACACCCGCGAGCGTGGGATGGATGCCGGCCTCGTGCAGCGCGAACCACACCGCTGTGCCGAGCGCGACGTAGACCATGATCTGGTGCACACCGAACTGGCGCAGGAACACGGTGAGCGCCACACCCACGACGGCGGCCGCCAGCCAGCCGAACGCCACGCCGGTGGAGTAGAAGACGGCGATCACCACGATGGCGCCGATGTCGTCGACCACGGCGAGGCCCAGCAGGAACGCACGCAGCGATGCGGGCACCGCTCCCCCGGCCAGGGCCAGCACCCCGACGGCCAACGCGATGTCGGTGGCCATCGGCACGCCCCAGCCCTTGGGTGCGGTGCCGCCGGCGATCACCAGGTACAGCACCGCCGGCACGACCATGCCGCCGAGTGCCGCGGCCACCGGCAGGGTGGCGGCACGCCGGCCCGCGAGGTGGCCGGTGGTGAGTTCGCGCTTGATCTCGAGGCCCACCACCAGGAAGAAGATGGTCATCAGGCCGTCGTTCACCCAGTGCTGCAGGTCGAGCACCAGCTCGTGGCTCCCCACGGTGATGCCGATCTCGGTGTGCCACAGGCGCTGGTAGCCGGCCTTCCACGGCGAGTTCGCCCACACCAGCGCGGCCACCGACGCGGCCACGAGCAGGATGCCGCCGGCCGCTTCGGTGTGCAGGAAGTCGCGCAGGGGCGACAGCACACGACGCAGGCGAGCGCGACGTTCGGGGAGCGAGCGGAACCGCATGACCTGCGATTCTGGCACGGCGGGGCCCGCGCGGGTCCGGGCCTCGTCATCCGGCTCGGAATGTTGACCGAACAGTTAGTGTTCCGAACCGTCGTGCAACGGGTCGCCGTGATCTCCCTCCACACCTCGCCCCTGGCGCAGCCGGGGTCGGGCGACAGTGGCGGCATGAACGTGTACGTGCGCGAGCTGTCGTCGGCGCTGGCCCAGGCCGGCGTGGAGTGCACCACGTACACCCGCCGCACGCACGCCGACCAGCCCGACGTGGTGCAGGTCGAGCCCGGTCACCGCGTGGTGCACCTCACGGCGGGTGCGTTCGACCTGCCGAAGGAACGCCTGCCCGAGGTGCTCGACGAGTTCGGCGACGGCGTCATCGACCACATGAAGAACCACGCCCCGGCCGACGTGATGCACGCCAACTACTTCCTCAGCGGCCTCGTCGCCCACCGGTTGAAGCACGAACTCGACATCCCGTTCGTCACCACGTTCCACACGCTGGCGAAGGTGAAGGCCGAGGGCGGCGACCACGAGAGCGAGTGGCGTCACGACGCCGAGGCGGGCATCATCCGCTGCGCCGACGCCATCTGCGTCAGCTGCACCGAGGAGGAGAACCAGTTCCGCCGCCTCTACGGCAACCCGCAGGGCCGCATCGAGATCGTCGCACCCGGTGTGGAGCACGCGTTCTTCGCGCCCGGCGAGCGTTCCGGTGCGCGCAACGCCCTCGACCTGCCGCTCGATGCGCCGGTGCTGTTGTTCGTCGGCCGCATCCAGCCGCTGAAGGCCCCCGAGGTGGCGGTGCGTGCACTGGCCGAACTTCGTCGCCCCGATGCGCTGCTGCTGGTGGTGGGTGGGGCGAGCGGCCAGGAGGGCAACGCCGAGGAGGACCGCCTCCGAGCGCTCGTGCACGAACTCGGGCTCGCTGCGCAGGTGCGGTTCGTGCCGCCGCAGCCGCACCACATCCTCTCCACCTACTACCGCGCCGCCGATGCCGTGGTGGTGCCCAGCCGCAGCGAGAGCTTCGGCCTGGTGGCGTTGGAGGCCTCGGCCTGCGGTGTGCCGGTGGTGGCCAGCGGCGTGGGCGGCCTGCTCACGCTGGTCGACCATGGCGAGACCGGCTACCTGGTGCCCGATCGCGACCCCGTGCTGTTCGCGCACTACCTGCGCGAGATCATCGAGCACCCGGGCCACGCGGCCGCCCTGGGCCGCCGCGGCGCCGAGCGCGCGCGTCGCTACACCTGGGGCTTCGCCGCAGCGCGCCTGCGCCGGCTGTACACCGACCTCGGGGCGCGCGAACGGGTGGCCTGCGGATGACCGACTACCACCTGCCACCGACGCTGCAGGAGTACGAGGCCGCCATCACAGGGTGGCTGCACGGCTTCGCCGAGGGCAACGACCTCGTGGAGGCCATCGACCGTGGCGACCCTGCCGACAGCGCCGAACCGCGCTGGTACGTGCGACTCCGCGGCGAGGAGAAGGAACACATCACCATCTGGCTCACGCTCGGCCAGCGCACGCTGCGGTACGAGGCCTATGTGCTGCCGGCGCCGCAGGAGCACGTCGCCGAGGTGTACGAGGCGGCGCTGCGCCGCAACGACCGATTGGTCGGTGCGCACTTCGCGATCGGTGTGGAGGACGCGTTGTTCCTGCGCGGTGAGTTGCCGTTGGCCGCACTCAACGAGGCCGAACTCGATCGCGTGATCGGCTCGCTGTACCAGTACGTGGAGGCCGCGTTCCCGTCGCTGCTGCGCCTCGCGTTCGCCAGCAAGTTCACCTGATTCTGCCGATCGTCGCGACTCGCCGTACCCAGTGTGGGTGCGGGCGGTCGGCGACGTCGGGGAAGTCGTGCCGACCGCCCGCAACGGCGACGTAGCCTGCCCGGCATGACGACGTACCGGCTGGCAGTGGTGGGTGGCGGCAACATGGGCGCAGCGCTCGTGGGCGGCCTGTTGCAGGGCGGCTGGCAGCCCGCCGACCTGGCCGTGGTGGAGGTGTCGGCGACGCGGGCGACGCAGTTGGCCGAGCTGTTCCCCGGTGTCGCCGTGGTGGCCGACACCCCGGCGTGCCAGGCCGCGCTCATCGCCGTGAAGCCGTACGACGTGGCCACCGCGTGCGCCGCCGCAGCGAAGGCCGGGGCCACGCGCCTGTTGTCCATCGCCGCCGGCATCTCCATCGATGCGCTGCAGGAGGCCGCCGGTCCCGACGTGGTGGTGGTGCGGGCGATGCCCAACACGCCGGCTCTGGTGGGCGAGGGCGCGGCCGCCATCTGCGGTGGCAGCACGGCCGACGACGCCGACCTCGAGTGGGCCGAGGGCATCCTCGGCGCCGTGGGCATCGTGGTGCGCGTGCCCGAGTCACAGCTCGACGCGGTCACCGGCCTGGCCGGCAGCGGACCCGCGTACCTGTTCCTGGTGGCCGAGGCGCTCACCGAGGCGGGCGTGCTGGCCGGCCTCAGCCGGGCGAATGCCGAGCAGTTGGTCACCCAGTTGTTCGTCGGGTCGGCGGCGTTGCTGGCCGATCGGGGCGACCCCGCCACGTTGCGCGCCAACGTCACGTCGCCCGGCGGCACTACCGCTGCGGGCCTGCGGGTGCTCGAGGAACACGGCGTGCGTTCCGCCTTCCTGGAGGCCGTGATGGCCGCCACGGCACGCGGCGCGGAGCTCGGCCGCCGCTGATCGTTCGCTGAGCAACGAATCCGCAGATCAGAGCATCCACACTTTTTCTTGCTGTGACTCTTTTCTCACGGCCGCGCGCGTGCCTATCCTTCGGCTCGGTCGCAAGACCACCGGAAGATTCATCATCCGGATGTCGCGCTCCCCACGGGGGGCTGCGCCGGAGAGGGCTGGTGCCATCGGGGGGTTGGCATCGGCCCTCTGCGTTTTTCCCGGTACGTTCGCGGCCATGCCGCACCGCTACGACACCATCTCGTTCCTCAGCGACCTCGGCGTCGTCGACGAGTCGGTGGGCCTGGTGCACGCCGTGGTCCGCGACCTCGCCCCGCACGCCCGGGTGATCGACCTCACCCATCACGTCGCGGCGTACGACGTGCGTGCCGGCAGCCTGGCGCTGGCCCGCGCCATCGGGTACGTGCCGTCGGGGGTGGTGCTCGCCTCGGTCGATGCCGGCCCGGCGCTCGATCGCCCGCTGGTGGCCATCGAGGTCGCCGGGGGCGAGGGCGTACTGGTCGGGCCCGACAACGGGGTGCTCGCTCCTGCGGTGGCCATGGCCGGCGGTGCGGGGCGCGCGGTGGTGCTCACCGATGTGGGGTACCACCTCGCCAGCCCGGGTGGCGCGTGCCCCACGCGCGACGTGCTCGCGCCGGTGGCGGCTCACCTGTGCAACGGGGTCGACCTGCTCGAGTTGGGCGACGCCATCGAAGCCGACCTGCTGCTGCCCGGCACGGTGCCGCTGCCTCGTGACGTCGACGGTGGTGGTGTCACGGCCGACGTGCTGTGGATCAACCACGTCGGCGACTGCCAGCTCAACCTCGGCATCGACGACGTGGCGCCATGGGCCGACCGCGACGGCGTGCGCGTGGTGGTGCAGGCCGGCGAGGTCACGCGTGTGGCCGAGCGGGTGCGGCACGCCGGTCAGCTGGGCCCCGGCTCGGTGGGCCTCACCGTCGATCCGTTCGGCATGCTCGCCCTGGTGCTCGAGCGTCGGTCGGCCGCCGACGAGCTGCAGTTGGTCACCACCGATCAGGTCACGCTCACGCCGCTCGCCGAGGGCGACCGCGGCCCGGGCGCCACCAGCCCGGTCACCCTGCAGCCACGCCGATAGCCCGCGCCGCCGCACCGGTAGCCTGGCCGAATGCGCCCCGCGACCACGCTCACCCTCGGCCTGCTGCTCCTCGCCATCCTCGCGGCCGGCATCATCTCGCTGCTGCGGTTCTGAACCGTCCCGCGCGCGGGCCGGTGACCGGTGAGTAACATCGGGATCCGGCAGAGGGGGCCGTCCACGTGAATCTCGCGCACATCATCGACCCGCATCCCGCGGACCGCGTCGCCATCTTCAGTCGCGGCCGCCCCACCACCTACGGCATGCTCCGCGACCAGGTGGCCCACCTCCGCGGTGGGCTGGCTCGGCTCGGTGTGCAGCAGGGCGATCGCGTCGCACTGTTGTGCAGCAACGGCCGCTACTTCGTCGACCTGTACCTGGCCGCCCTCGGCCTCGGTGCGGTCGCGGTGCCGCTCAACCCGGTGAGTCCAGCGCCCGAGATCGAGCGCGAGCTGGCCACCGTGTCGGCGTCGCTCGTGGTGGTCGAGCCGTCGGCAGCTGCCGCGTGGGCGCAGGTCGATCGTGCGCAGCTGCCGTCGCTGCGGCACGTGCTGGCCACGGAGGCCGGCACCGTGCCCGAGGCCGACGCGTCGTTCGACGACCTGCTCACTGCCGACCCGGTCGACGTCGTGGAGGTCGACGAGCAGCACCTCGCCGCGCTCATCTTCACCAGCGGCACCGCCGGTTCACCCCGGGCCGCGATGCTGTCGCACGGCAACCTGCTGTCCAACCTCGACCAGGTGCACACCGCCAACGGTGGCGTCACCGAGGACGACGTGGTGTACGGCGTGCTGCCGGTGTTCCACATCTTCGGACTCAACGTGGTGCTCAACCTCAGCCTGCTGCGTGGCGCCACCGTCGTGCTGGTGCAGCGGTTCGACCCCTCCACCGCGCTCGACACCATCAAGGAGCGCGGCGTCACGGTCATCCCGGGCGCGCCGCCGCTGTGGTTGGCGTTCAGCCACTTCGACGAAGCACCGGCCGACAGCTTCACGGGTGTGCGCATGGCACTCACCGGCGCCGCGAAGATGCCCGAGGAGGCCACCAAGCGACTGCGCGACCGCTACGGCCTCGAACTGCTCGAGGGCTACGGCCTCACCGAGGCGTCGCCCATCGTCACCTCGTCGAGCGGGCTCGAGCAGCGCATCGGGTCGGTGGGCAAGGTGCTCGAGGGCATGCAGGTGCGCCTGGTCGACGAGCACGGCGACGACGCGCTGCAGGGCGACTCCGGCGAGATCTGGGTGAAGGGCCCGAACGTGTTCCTCGGCTATCTCGACGAGCCCGAGGCGACGGCCAAGGTGCTCACGGCCGACGGCTGGCTGCGCACCGGCGACATCGCGGTCACCGACGACGACGGCTACCTGTACCTGGTCGATCGAGCGAAGGACCTCATCATCGTCAGCGGGTTCAACGTGTACCCGGCCGAGGTGGAGGAAGTGCTGATGGAGCACCCGGCGGTCCACGAGGTGGGTGTGGTCGGCGTGCCGCATCCGCACACCGGCGAGGCCGTGAAGGCGTTCGTGGTGCTCGAGCCCGGTGCGTCGGCGCACGAGGACACCCTGGTCACGTGGTGCCTCGACCATCTCGCTCGGTACAAGTGCCCGAGCAAGATCCTCTTCGTCGACGAACTGCCGCGCAACGTGAGTGGCAAGCTCCTCCGCCGCAGCCTCGTCTGACTAACCGAGGGGGTAGCGCACCATCCAGGTGGGGAGTTCGTCGGGGGTGATGCCGCGGTAGCCGAACTTCTCGTAGAGGCCGTGGGCGTCCTGGGTGCGCAGCGTCTGCTGGCGCACGCCGGCCATGTCGGGGTGCTCGATGGCGCAGCGCACCAGGAACGTGCCGGCGCCAGTGCCGCGATGCGCATCGAGCACGAACACGTCGCTGAGGAATGCGAACGTGGCGCGGTCGGTGACCTGCCGGCAGAACCCGGCCGGCGACCCATCGGGCGCGTACAGCCCGAAGCACAGCGAGCCGTCGATGGCGCGGTCCATCACCTCGCGGGTGCGGCCCTTGGCCCAGTACGAGTCGTGGGCCAACCATCGCCATACGAACTCACGGTCGATGCGGTCGCGGTCGTCGCTGACCGAGTAGCCGTCGTCGCGTCGCCATTCGTGCGCGCCACCGTTCACGGCTCAGGCCACCGATCGCAGTTCGGGTGCGGCGGCCTTCCGCCGTGGCGGGGCCGACGCGACCAGGAAGCCGAGGAACAGCACGACGATGCCGACCAGCAGGGTGACGGCGAACGCGCGGTCCTTGCCCAGTCGGCCGGCCAGGGTGCCGCTGCCGCTGAGCACCAGGGTGCCGGTGGCGATGAGCAGGTTGCCCCACACCAGTCGTCCGGGGGCGGTGATGGTGCGCTGTCCGCCGAGCGACGGGTTGCGGCCGCGCCACACCCGCCAGGCACTCCAGAGCGCGCCGGCGATGATGACCACGGCGGCGACGCCGGAGCCGACGGCGGCCAGCACGCGGGGCGCGATGCCGAACACCTCCTTGCCGGTGGGCATCACGTCGCCCGACACGGGTGCGTCGGTGGGGGCGAATCCGACGATGCCGACGGTGAGGCCGCTGAGGAACACCAGCCACCACTTCACCCGGTCGCCCACCCGTTGGCCGGCCAGCAGGTACACGGTGCCGAGGGCCAGCCACGGCACGTTGAGCACGGCCCCGGCCATGTAGAAGATGCGGAACGCGCCGAGGCTCCAGCCGGCGCTCTCCGCCCACCACAGGGCGAGCGATCCGAGGGCGAACAGGGCGAGCGACACCGTCCAGGCCAGTTCGTGCGGCCGGCGACGGCGCAGCCAGCGGTCGAGCGTGCTGAGGCAGAACGCGAGCGCGACCAGCGTGGCGGCGGCGGCGAGTGCGGCGTTCATCGGCCGCAGGTTACGGCGTGCGGGGCCAGGTTTCTGGGCGCAATTCGTCCCGAATCGGCATCTGGCGGCGTTCCGTCCCGGAATCCGGGACGGAAACCTGCCAGAAGCCTCGGCGACCGGCGAACGGCGGAGCGCGCAGGGTGTCGGATGACACGTCGAATCTCGCCGGTCTCTCACCCGGCTGGCTTTGTGAACGTGTGCACGAGTGCCTAACGTTGGCGACGGTATGGCCCCCGACCGCAACCGCCGACGCATCCCCGATGCCACCGTGTCGCGTCTGCCCGTGTACCTGCGCATCCTCGGCGAGCAGGCCGACGAGGGCGTGGAGAGCATCTCCTCGGAGGGTCTGGCCGAACTGGCGGGCGTGAACGCCGCCAAGGTGCGCAAGGACCTCAGCTATCTCGGCAGCTACGGCACCCGAGGCGTGGGCTACGAAGTGGCGTACCTCGTGTACCAGATCCGCCGCGAGCTCGGTCTCACCCACGACTGGCCGGTCGTCATCGTCGGCGCCGGCAACCTGGGCCAGGCGCTCGCCGGCTACGGCGGGTTCGGCGAGCGGGGCTTCCCCGTGGCCGGCATCGTCGACATCGACGACGCCAAGGTGGGCACCGTGCTGGGCGGCACCCGCGTGCGCCACATCGACGAACTGCCGCAGATCGTGGCCACCCGCCGGGTGAACATCGGCGTGGTCGCGACGCCCGGCGCTGCGGCACAGGACGCAGCCGATCGCCTGGTGAAGGCCGGTGTGACCAGCATCCTCAACTTCGCGCCCGTGGTGCTGTCGGTGCCGCGGGCCATCGAAGTGCGCAAGGTCGACCTGGCGGTCGAACTGCAGATCCTCAGCTACCACGAGCAGCGCCGCGCCGGCGGTGCCATTCATGCCGTGCAGAATGGCAACGGCCGGTCGGCGAGCGCATAGGGTGGTCGCTGCATGAGCATCGTGGTCATCGGTGTCAACCACCGCACCGGCCCCATCGACCTGCTCGAGCGCGTCGCCATTCCGGGTGAGGCGTTGGGCAAGGTCATCACGGGCCTCGTGAGCCGCGCGAACATCCGCGAGGCGGCGGTGCTCAGCACGTGCAACCGCACCGAGGTGTACGCGGTGGCCGAGCGGTTCCACGGCGCCTACGCCGACATCCGTGACTTCTTCTGCGAACTCGGCGGGCTGCAACCCGACGAGCTGCACCCGCACCTGTACAGCCAGCACGACGACGCGGCGGTGAGTCACCTGTTCGAAGTGGCGTCCGGCCTCGAGAGTGCCGTGCTGGGCGAGAGCGAGATCCTCGGTCAGGTGCGTGGCGCCTGGGAGGCTGCGCAGGTCGAGGGCGGGGCGCGCACCACGCTGAACCTGCTGTTCCGTCACGCGCTCGAGACCGGCAAGCGGGCACGCACCGAGACCGGCATCGGCAAGCACACCACGTCGGTCAGCCACGCTGCGGTCGACATGGCCCACGACATCCTCGGCTCACTGGCGGGCCGCAAGGTGCTCGTGGTGGGTGCCGGCGAGATGGGCGAGGGCATCGCCGTCGCGCTCGTGGGTGCCGGTGCCACCGACATCACGGTCACGAATCGCACCGACACCCGCGCCGAGCACCTCGCACAGCGGGTGGGCGGTCGCATCGTGCCGTTCGCGCACTGGGCCGAGGCGCTCGACGACGCCGACGTGCTGCTCACCAGCAGCGGCGCCGGTACGTTCATCGATCACGAGCTCGTGGCCACGCACCGCGCCGGTGCCGCGTCGCCGTTGCTCATCGTCGACATCGCCGTGCCGCGCAATGTGGCGCCCGACGTGATGTCGGTCCCCGGTGTCACCCTGTTGAACCTCGATCACCTCCGCGACTGGGCGGCCCGAGGGCTGGCGCAGCGTCAGGCCGAGGCCGACAAGGTGCGCGACATCGTGGGCGAAGAGGTCGAGCGGTTCGGCATGGAGGCCACGGCCCGCCAGGCGGCGCCGCTGGTGGCCCAGCTGCACGAGAAGGCCGACGCGGTGCGCACCGCCGAGCTCGAGCGGTTCCACAACCGGCTCGCCGCGCTCGATCCGGCGCAGCGCGAGACGGTGGAGGCGCTCACCAAGGGCATCGTCGCCAAGCTGCTCCACCAGGTGTCGGTGCGGCTGAAGGACGACGCGGGTACGCCGCAGGGTGAGCGCAACGCCGCCGCGGTGCGCGAACTGTTCGATCTCGGCTGAGGCGGCCGTGACCGTGCTCCGTCTCGCCACGCGCAGCAGTGCGCAGGCCACTGCGCAGTCGCAGGCCGTGGCCGATGCGCTGATGACGGCGCATCCCGGGCTGTCGGTGGAGCTGGTGTTCGTGGAGACGTTGGGTGACCAGCGCACCGACGTGCCGTTGCACTCCATCGGTGGCCAGGGTGTGTTCGTGAAGGAGGTGCAGCGGGCTGTGCTCGACGGGCACGCCGACCTCGCCGTGCACAGTGCGAAGGACCTGCCGTCCATCACCGCTGACGGACTGCAGTTGGCGGCCTTCTGCGCGCGCCGCGACCCGCGCGATGCGTTGGTGGGTGCCGCGCTGTCCGACCTGCCTGCGGGAGCCACGGTGGCCACCGGGTCGGTGCGACGCCGGGCACAGTTGCAGGCGGTGCGGCCCGATCTGCAGTTCGTGGAGCTGCGCGGCAACATTCACACCCGCCTGTCGAAGCTGCCCGAGGGCGGCGCGCTGGTGATGGCGGTGGCGGCGATGGAGATCCTCGGCCTCACCGATCGCATCGCGCAGGCACTGTCGGTCACCGAGTTCGTGCCCGCGCCCGGGCAGGGCTGCGTGGCCATCGAGTGCCGTGCCGACGACACCGCGACCGCCGAGCGGTTGGCGGCCGTCGACCATGCCGTCAGCCGGGTGGCGGTGGAGGTCGAGCGTGCGTTCCTGGCCGAGCTGGGCACCGGCTGTTCGCTGCCGGTGGCGGCGCACGCGGTCGACGGCGTGCTGCACGGGTTCCTGGCCGACCCGGCGTCGGGACGGCACGTGGCGCGGTCCGTCGCGTTGGGGCCGCAGGGCACGGCCGAGGCAGCGGCGCTGGCCCGCGAGCTGCGCACCGAGCTCGGGGCGGGCTGAGGACGTGGCCCCCTCGTCCGGCGCGTTGCAGGGCCGGCGGGTGGTGGTGACGCGGTCGTCGTCGCAGGCCGGTTCGCTGGCCGGGTTGCTGGAGGCCGAGGGCGCGGTGCCGGTGGTGGTGCCGCTGGTGGAGCAGGTGGTCGATCCGGAGGCCGCCGCAGCGTTGCGCGCACTGGATCCGGCGGCGTTCGACTGGCTGGTGGTCACGTCGCCGAACGGTGCCGAGCAGTACGTGGCGGCGCACACCACCGCCCCCGCAGGGGTGGCGGCCGTGGGTGCCACCACCGCGTCGGCCCTGCTCAGCGGAGGTGTGACCGCCACTCTGGTGCCGGCCCAGCAGAGCGCGGCCGGGTTGTTGGCCGAGTTCCCGTCGGGCTCGGGTGCGGTGCTGCTGGTGCAGGCACTCGACGCCGAACCCACCATGGCCGACGGCCTGCGTGCGCGGGGTTGGCAGGTCACCGTCAGCACGCCCTACCGCACGGTGCCGGCGCGGCCCGACGCGCGTCTGCAACTGGCCGCGTTGTCGGCCGATGCCGTGCTGTTCGCGAGCGGTTCGGCGGTGCGCGCGTGGGTGGCCGTGTTCGGCACCTCCACCCCGCCGATCGCAGTGGCCATCGGCCCACAGACGGCGGCCGCAGCGGCCACGCTCGACCTCAAGATTTCCCTGGTGGCAACCGATCATTCACTGAGAGGATTGATCGACGTCCTGGTGACGTCCCTATCCTCCGAGACCTAGACTTCCTGGAAGTTCGCAACGACCGGGCGGGAGTGAGAACGCAGCATGTTCGGCACGCGCAGTGCGCGCCACTGGCTCTTCGTGGGCACGGTGGCTTCGGTAGTGGCAGTGGGAGTCACCCACGTCGCCGCTGATCGACGCGCGCCGGCAGCCGACGAGACCGAACTGTCGGCCACGCCGGTGGCGGAGGTGTTCTCGCAGACGCCCTCGGTGTCGGCCGATGGTCGCCTGGTGGTGTTCGCCGGTCGTCCGCTCGACGCCGCCGACACCCGCACCAGCACCACGTTCATCCAGGACCGCGCGGCGGGCACGGTGGCCGAGCTCACCACGCTGGCCGACGGCGTGCGGCCGGGCAACAGCGTGTGGCCGGTCATCAGCGCCGACGGGTGCAACGTGGCGGTCATCACCGAAGCCCCGTACGACCTGTTCCGCGACGACGACCAGGGCGACCGGTGGGACGTGTACACGCAGCGCCTGGTGGAGTGCGGTGGCGAGCCGGGTGAGTGGGACCTCGTGTCCACCACGCGTGGTTCGGGTTTCGAGTCCAGCGCCGCCGACAACGTGAGCCCGCTGTACCGCCCCGCCATCTCGGGTGAGGGTGCGGTCGTCGCCTACACGCACCGGTTCAGCATCGTGGCCCCCGAACTCACCGCCGTCACGGTGGTCGATCTCACCATCCCGCTCGGCGAGCCGGGACGGGCCGAGCCGGTGGCGGGCAGCCCCGGTGCCGCCCCCGACACCACGTTCCGCTACCGCGGCCTGCGCGAGCCGGCCATCAGCGAGGACGGCACCGTGGTGGCGTTCACCGCCGACGCCGATGCCAGCCTGCCGCTCGGCAAGTGGAGTTCGGGTCAGCAGCCAGGCGGCTACGCCACCTCGCACGTGTACGTGTGGGACCGGGCGAACCTCGATCGCAACACGAACGTGCGCCGCATCTCGTTGTCGCCGGCCGGTGAGTCGGGCGAGGCCGGCAGCGCGGCGGTGTCGGGCGACGGCCGGTACGTGGCGTTCGTGTCCACGGCCTCCAACCTGGTGCCCGGCGCCACCTTGCCGGTGTGCAGTCCCGACTGCCTGCCGCAGGTGTACCTGTACGACCGCACCGACGGCTCGCTCGATCTCGGCAGCCGTGCCCCTGGCGACCCGGCGCAGCCGCCGGTGGCCGCCGATCTCGGTGCCACCCAGCCGGCGCTCGGCCGGTCGGGTGACGAACTGTTCTACGTGAGCCGGGCCACCAACCTGTTCCCCACCCGCAACGGTGACCTCGGCGGCCAGTTCGACGGCGACATCGTGGTCAGCGTGCCGGCACTGGGCACGGTGCAGCGGGTGAGCACCCTGGCCGACGGCATCACGCCGGCACCGGCGGCGAACTCGCAGCCGCGCGTGTCGGCCAACGGTCGCGTGGTGGTGTTCGACACGCTCGCCGGTCAGGCGTTCGGCAACCTGCCGGCCGACGGTCGGCAGATCGCGGTGGTCGAGCATCGACCGGTGCTCAGCCTCGCGAACCTCGATCTCGGCACGGTGGCCGTCGGCTATCCGGGTCCCGAGTGGTACCTGGTGCTCGCGAACCGCGGACCGTCGTCGTTCATCCCGCACACCGTGGAAGTCGACAACCCCGACTTCCTGGTGAGCGGTGGCACGTGTGTCGACCAGGTCGACGTGCCGGTGCCGCCCGGCGGTGTGTGCACGGTGAACCTGATGCTGATGCCGTTCGCGGCGGGCCGCACCGAGGGCACGCTGAAGGTGGCCGAGGCCGGCTTCGGTGCGATGGAGATGACGTCCGAGCTCACCGGCTTCGGTGGCGACCCGGCGTTGGCGCCCAGCCCGGGCGGGGCCGAGGCGCACCCGATGGTGGTGGGCGGTCGCGACGAGCCGATGGTGTTCTCGATCTACAACGTGGCGTTCAACCCGGTGCGGGTGCGGTCGGTGAAGATCCAGGGTTCGAACCCGCTCGACTTCGTGGTCGGCAACGACGAGTGCAGCGGGCGCACGGTGCCGGCCGCCGAGACGTGCAACCTCGAGATCGTGTTCACGCCCACCGGCGCAGGTCTGCGCACGGCGAGCGTGGTGGTGGCCACCACCGACGGTGCGTACACCACGATGCTGGTGAGTGGCGAGGGCCACTACGAGCCGAAGCTCGCCGTCAGCAACACCGTGGCGGTGGCCCCCAGTCTCCTCACGGTGGTGGGTGCCGGGTTCGCTCCCAACACGCCGGTCACGGTGTCGTGGGCCGACGGCTCGGGTCGTCCGGTCTCGGTGGTCACCGATGCGATGGGTGGCCTGCTGGTGGAGTTCACGTTGCGCCCCAACGATCGTCCCGGGCCGCGCACGCTGGTGGCACAGACGCTCGACGGGCAGTTGGCCACGGCCGACGTGACGGTGATGGTGCCCCGCAAGCGGGCCGGCGCCAACTCCCCCCGCTTCGACACCGACTGACGGCCACTCCGGCCGATCGGCGAACGGGCCGGACTCAGGCGGGGACGAGGACGCCGCTGAGCAGCACGTTGGGGCTGCAGGCGGTGCCGGTGAGATCGCCGACGCCGTCGCAGGTGACGGTGACGGTGACCTGTTCGCCCGACTGGAACTCGAGCGGGGTGCGCAGCGGCTGATCGATGTCGGCGCCGAACATGTTGGTGAGGCTGTACGTGAACAGCGCGTTCGAGTTGCGGGCGAGGACCAGCGTGCCCTGATCCTGCTGCGGGTTCTGCACCACGATGTCGGTGATGCGCAGGGTCTGGCCGGCCGGCACCGTGTACTGGTTCGCGCCGGTCTGGCCCTGGGGCACCGAGACGGGCAGTGGGATGTTCACGATGGTGCCGTTGTCGGTGCTGCCACCGTTGCCGCCACCCGTGTTGGTGGTGTCGTCGGGGTTGGGCTCGACGCTGCTGGTGACCACGGTGGTCTGGGTGACCACCTGGTCGGCCACGGCATCGTCGGCGGCGTCGCGGATGGCGGGCTTGACGATGCCCACCCAGGCGAGCGCGAACGCGCCCACCACGAGCCCGGTGGCCACGAGGCGACCGATGAGGTTCTCGGGCACGATGGGTGCCTGCACGAACGTGGCCGGCGCGGTGGCGGTGGGGCTGCCGGGCTGGTCGGCGTCGATGCGGAACGGGATGGTGCGCGGGTGGCGGTTCCACTGGATGCCGGTGGCGCGCACCTTCATCCGCACCAGCGTGCTGGCGCCGGGTTCCACGCCGGCGGCGGGCGGGTCGAAGTCGCCCTCCAGTCGGCCGGTCGGGTCGACGAGGTGCATGCGGCACGACGCGAGGGTGTTGCCACGGTTCTCGACCATCAGGTCGTAGGTGGCGGTGCGGCGGCCACGTAGGGCGGGGGTGAGCACGTTGAGGCGTCGGTCGAAGCTCTCACCGATCACCAGCGTGGTCTCGGCGGTGCTGAGGTTGTCGGGGTCGCGCTGCGGCACGATGCGCACCGACAGTGCGGCGGGCCCGGCGATGGTGCTCGACACCAGCGGGGGCGACACCTCCACATCGACGATCTGTTGGGTGCCGCCGAACAGGGTGATGTTCGCGGGCCGCAGCGTGGTCCAGGCCGCGGGCATGCCGACGGGCGTGAGCACGAACGAGTCGGTGGTGTCGGACAGGTTCACCACGGTGAGCTGCAACACCACGGTGGTACCGGGGGCGACGTCGACGTCACCCGATGAGAACCATGCCTGTGCTGCCATTGGTGGGGAACCCTATCCAGTTTCCTATTGGATGATGATGCGGTCGCGGCCGGCGCGCTTGGCCTGCTGCAGCGCGTTGGTGGCCTGGGCCAGCAACTGGTCGGGTTCGGCGCCGTGGCTGCCGACGGTGAGGCCGACGCTGGCCGTGAGGCGCACGTCGGCCGGGATGCCGTGCCAGGTGCGCATACCGATCAGTTGGCGCACGCGTTCGAACACGGCGCGAGCGTCGTTGGGGGACGTCTCGCGCAGCACCATCACGAACTCGTCGCCGCCGAGGCGCACCACGGTGTCGCCGCGTCGGCAGACGCGCTCGAGCACGGTGGCCACTTCCTGCAGCACGCCGTCACCGAGCAGGTAGCCGTATTCGTCGTTGATGTGCTTGAACCCGTCGAGGTCGATCATGCCCAGGCACACCGGGGCGTGGGCATGGACGGCCTCAGGCAGCACGTGCGCGAGGTGGCGGCGGTTGGGCAGCCCGGTGAGCGGGTCGCTCTCGCTGATGGCGGCCACTTCCAGGTGGTCGGCGCCGAGCCGCACGTGCTCCCATCGCACGGCGCTCTCGTCGTGCTGGCGGCGCAGCGCGGCGCGCAGCTGCAGTTCGAGTGCCGCGCGGGCCTCGGTGTACTGGCCGAGCGTCCACAGCACTTCCACCTCCAGCTCGTGCAGTGGGCCGAGGTAGCGCTCGAGGTCGAGACCCTCGGCGGCGGCGAACGCCTCCGCGATCAGGTCGCGCACGCCGGCATCGCGGCTGAGGCCCCAGACGGCGAGTGCCTCACCGGCGATGGAGAGGGCGAGTTCACCGCGCAGACCATGCTGCGAGGCCACGTCGCGTGCGCGGCGGGCGTCGTCGACGGCCGAGTGGTAGTGGCCGATCTCGGCCAACATCATCGAGCGATGGGCGAGTGCTTCGCCGATGGAGAGCGCTTCGGTGGCGCCCTCGGGGTCGAGGGCCGCGGTGGCGGCGTAGAGGCCGTCGTGGAGCAGGCGATGCTGTTCCAACGGGTCGGTCTCCCGCTGTGCGGCGTCGTGGTACGCAGCCGACATGCTCGCGTAGGTGAACTGGCGGTCGCTGTCGTTGTCGGCCAGGCGCAGGGCCCGGTCGTACAGCTCGAGCGCGGGTTCCACGAAGCCGCAGTGGGCGTAGGTGTCGGCCATGTTCTGCAGCACTTGGTAGTACTGCGGGTCGTTCGGCAGCCGTTGCAGGATGTACACCGCTTCGGAGAGCGCCTGTGTGGCTTCGGCCCAGCGACCGGCGCGGGTGTGGTCGTCGACCAGCAGGCCGAGGGCGTCGGCCAGTTCGGCCAGGTGCCCGTCGGCGCGGGCCTCGTCGGCCACCACGCGGGCGAGCGCGGCGGCCTCCTCCAGCCGGTCGGCGGCCACCAGGCAGATCGCCTGGCGGATCTGCAGGTGCAGACGGGCCTGCAGGTCGGGCGCCTCGGCAGCGGCGGCGGAGAACAGTTCGGCGGCGCGTCGGAACTCGCCCGACTGACGGGCCTCGACGGCGAGCTGCTCGGTGCTGGTGGTCGCGTTCACGGGACGATTCCTGGGCTGGTGCGAATACGATGCGAGGCCGTGACCGGCAACTTTCCCGTCTCGCGGCCGCGGCGCCTCCGGAGCTCTGCTCCGTTGCGCGACCTGGTGGCCGAGACGCAGCTCGACGTCCGCCACCTGGTGGCACCACTGTTCGTGCGCGAGGGCATCGACGAACCGCAGCCGATCGCCTCGCTGCCAGGGGTGGTGCAGCACACGCGGGCGAGCCTGCGCACCGAGGTGCGGCAGTTGGCCGACCTCGGGGTGGGCGCGATCATGCTGTTCGGTGTGCCATCCATCAAGGATTCCATCGGCTCTGGAGCGTTCGACCCTGAGGGAATCGTGCAACTTTCCTTGCAGGATCTTGCCGACGACGTGGGTGATCGCATCGTGCTGATGGCCGATCTGTGTGTCGACGAGTACACCGATCACGGGCACTGCGGTGTGCTCGACGGGCCTGCGGGGCATCCGCACACCTCGGTCGACAACGACGCCACGCTCGAGATCTACGGGCGCATCGCGGTGGCGCAGGCCAATGCCGGGGCGCACGTGGTGGCGCCGAGCGGCATGATGGACGGCCAGGTGGGCGCCATCCGGTCGGCACTCGACGGTGCGGGCCACAGCGACGTGAGCATCCTCGCCTATTCGGCGAAGTACGCGAGCGGGTTGTACGGCCCGTTCCGCGATGCGGTCGACTGCGCCATCGTGGGTGGCGGCGACCGCAAGGCGTACCAGCAGGACTGGCGCAACGGCCCGCGTGAAGCGTTGCTCGAGGTGCAGGCCGACCTCGACCAGGGTGCCGACATGGTGATGGAGAAGCCGGCGCTCGCGTACCTCGACATCATCGCGGCGGTGCGAGCGCAGGTGAACGTGCCGCTCGCGGCGTATCACGTCAGCGGCGAGTACTCGATGCTGAAGGCGGCCGCGGCGAACGGCTGGATCGACCACGACGTGGTGGCCACCGAGCACCTCACCGCCATCAAGCGGGCCGGTGCCGACATCATCCTCACCTATCTCACCCGTTGGTTCGCGGAGGCCCACGCATGACCCAGTTGCCGCCCCTTCCCCTCGATCTGCCGCGTTCCAACGCCGAGCTGTTCGCCCGTTCGTGCGAGGTCATCCCCGGTGGGGTGAACAGCAGCATCCGTGCGTTCAAGGCGGTGGGTGGCACGCCGTACCTGGTCGAGCGTGCCGAGGGTCCGTACGTGTTCGACGTGGAGGGCACCCGCTACATCGATCTGGTGCAGAGCTACGGCGCGGTCATCCTCGGCCACGCCCATCCGGCGGTGACCTCGGCGTTGGCCGCGGCGGCCGCGAACGGCACGTCGTACGGAGCGCCCACGCCGGGCGAGTTGCTGTTGGCCGAGGCCATCTCGGCACGGGTGCCCAGCTGCGAGCGGGTGCGGCTGATGAACTCGGGCACCGAGGCCACCAGCACCGCAGTGCGGTTGGCGCGTGGGTTCACGGGTCGCGACCGCATCGTCATCTTCCACGGCAACTTCCACGGTGCCACCGACGCGTTGTTGGCGGCGGGTGGCAGCGGTGTGGCCACGCTCGGGTTGCCGGGCACGGCGGGCGTGCCGGCCAGTGCGGTGGCGTCCACGATGGTGGTGCCGTACAACGTGGTGCCGCAGCTCGACGACCAGGTGGCCGCGGTGTTCGTGGAGCCGGTGGCGGCGAACATGGGTGTGGTGGCACCTGCGCCGGGGTTCCTCGAAGGCCTGCGCGCCGAGTGCGACCGTGTGGGTGCGCTGTTGGTGTTCGACGAGGTCATCACCGGGTTCCGCCTCGGCACGGGTGGGGCACAGGGCCAGTACGGCGTGCGGCCCGATCTCACCACGTTCGGCAAGGTCATCGGTGGCGGTCTGCCCATCGGTGCGGTGGGTGGCCGACGCGACATCATGGAGACGTTGTCGCCGTTGGGCAAGGTGTTCCACGCGGGCACGTTGGCGGGCAACCCGTTGGCCACGGCCGCGGGTCGGGCGGCGCTCGGTGAGCTCACCCCCGAGGCGTACGAGTTGCTGCGCGGTCGTGCGGCGCAGTTGTCGGCGGTGCTCACCGCGGCGTGTGCATCGGCCGGGCTGCCGGCGTCGTTCCCCGTGGTGGGCACGTTGGTCGGCATGTTCTTCGGGCCGGGTGCGGTGCCCACGAACTTCGACGAGGCGAAGACCACCGACGAGCGGCTGTACGCGGCGTTCTTCCACGCGATGCTGGCCGAGGGTGTGGCGTTGGCGCCGGGTGCGTACGAGGCATTGTTCGTCGGGTTGGGTCACACCGACGACGTCATCGACGCCATCGGCGCGGCGGCCACGCGTGCCGCGGCCGTCGCGATGCGCGGCTGACCTACGCTCGCGGGCGTGCGCCAGTTCCTCTCGCTCCGTTTCTGGCTGTCGTTGGCGGCGCTGGCGGGGCTGTTCCTGGTGCTGATCCTGGTGTTCAACCGCACCACGCCGCCCACCGGCGTGCAGGCCAGCAGCGACGACGGACCGGTGACACGAGAGATCGATCTCATCTCGTGGGCGTTCGGCATCACGCCCGAGACCGGGTTCGCGTTCGACGAAGGGCGCACCACGGCCGATCTGGCGCTGCAGCTCGACGGTACGCGCACGATGGTCATCGAGGCGGGGACACCGGGTGAGATCGACTGCCCCGATCTGACGGCGGTGGCCACGTGCACGGTGGCGGCCGACCTGCTGGGTGATGCGGTGCTGTGGTTCAGCATCATCGAGGGCCCGCCCGGCCAGACGGTGGAGCTGCCGGCCGTGCGCGAGATGCTCGACGGTCCGTTCGTGTTGTTGGAGAACGACTGGGTGGTGCGACGTGCGGGCAAGGTCGACCGGTCGTGCCCGGAGGACACGTCGTCGCTCACCGACTTCATCAACACCTATGGCGCGGCCGCCACGTCGACGTTCAACTTCGAGACGCAGATGATCACCAAGGTCACGTGTCCCGACCCGGAGGCAGGGGGCACGTCCACCACGTCGACGTCGGTGCTGCCGGCCACGTCGGTGATCGTGGGCACCGAGACCGAGGACGTGGTCGACACCACGTCGCCCTAGTCGCGGGTACTTAACCCTTGCGGACGCGGTGGCGGGTGACCTCGTAGGTGGCCAGTGCGGCGGCGGCGCTCACGTTGAGCGAGCTGAGCCGGCCGCGCATGGGGATGCTCACGATGAGGTCGCAGCGTTCGCGCACGAGGCGCGACAGGCCGTTGCCCTCGGCGCCGAGCACGAGGCAGATGGCTTCGTTGGCCAGGTCGTCGAGCTCGAACAGGCTCTTGTCGGCCTCGTCGGCGAGGCCCACCACCCAGATGCCGGCTTCGCGCATCCGCTCGAGGGCCGAGGGCAGGCCGCCCACGAGGGCCATCGGCACGTGCTCCACGGCACCGGCCGCGCTCTTCGCCGCGGTGGGGGTGATGTGCACCGCACGATGGCGGGGCAGCACCACGCCGTGCACGCCGGCGCCTTCGCAGCAGCGCAGCAGGGCGCCCAGGTTGCCGGGGTCGGTGACACCGTCGACCGCCACCAGGAACGGCGGCGTGCTGCCGGTGCGCTTCAGCATCGCGCTGAGCTCCACCTCCTGCAGCGGGGCGGCGAACGCAAGCACGCCCTGCGGCGCTTCGCTGCGGGCCTGCGACTCGAGGCGCTTGCGGGCCACCTCGGTGACCTGCACGCGCATGCTGCGCGCGATCTCGATGATGTCGGCGAGGATCTCGGTCTCGGCCAGCTCGCCCGACACCCACACCTCCTTCACGCGGCGGTTGCCGGCGATGAGCAGTTCGCGCACGGCCTGGCGGCCTTCCACCTGCTCGCCGCCGAGGGTCTTCTCGCCGGGCTTCTTCGGGGCGGGGTCGCCGGGTGCGGCCACCCTGCCGGTGCGGCCGGCGCCGCGCGACGCGTACTGTCGGCCGCCGCTGGCCTTGGGGGAGGGGCCGCGGCCGGTGCCACCCGTGCCACCACCACTGCTGGTGCCGGTGCGCGGTGCGCCCGACGTGCGGGCCTTGCCGGTGCCGGCGGTGCGCTGACCGCGGGGGCCTCCCTGTGCGGGCTTCTTCGGCTTCACGAACCGGTCTCCTTCATGATCACGGCGTTCGCCCAGCAGGCGATGCCTTCTCGTCGGCCGAGGGCTCCGAGGCCTTCGGCGCGGCGTCCTTTCACGGTCACGGGTGCGCCGGCGGCGTCGCTGAGGCGACGTTGCATCTCGGCGCGGTGCGGTGCCAGTTTCGGTGTCTCGCACACCACGCTGCAGTCGACGTTGCCGATGCGCCATCCGGCGTCGCGCACGAGGCCGGCGGCGTGGCGCAGCAGCACCAGCGAGTCGACACCCTTCCACTGCGGGTCGGTGTCGGGGAAGTGTTCGCCGATGTCGCCCAGCCCGGCGGCGCCGAGCAGTGCGTCGGTGGCGGCATGGGCGATGGCATCGGCGTCGCTGTGGCCGTGCAGGCCGGGTGCGTCGGGGAACGTGACGCCGCCCAGCACGAGCGGACGGGCCGGATCGTCGCTGAAGCGGTGGATGTCGAACCCCTGGCCGACGCGGACATCAGTGTGCATGCGGTGCGTCCCTTCGGTGGTGGCGATGCGCTCGCGTGCCCAGCGCAGGTCGTCGGGGTCGGTGATCTTGCGGTTGGCGACGTCGCCGGCCACCACCACCACGGTGCCGCCGGCGGCTTCCACGAGTGCGGCGTCGTCGGTGGCGTCGGCGCCGCCGGCGTGGGCGTCGCGCAGGGCCTGGGCGCGGAACGCCTGCGGGGTCTGCACGGCCATCAGCTCGGCGCGGTTCGGGGTGTGCACCACGGCGCCGGCGTGGTCGATCTGCTTGATGGTGTCGGCCACGGGGATGCCGGGGATGGCGGCGTCGGCTCCGTGCTCGACGGCGTCGATGACACGGGCGAACACGTCGGGGCCGGCGAACGGGCGGGCTGCGTCGTGCACACACACGATGGTGGCGTCGGCGGGCACGTGGGCCAGGCCGGCGCGTACCGACTCGCTGCGGGTGGCACCACCCGGCACCCCGCCTTCGCGTTCGGCGTCGCCGGCGGGCACCACCACGATCACGCCGTCACCGGCGTCGCGTGCGGCCTGCACCGACCAGTCGAGCACTCGGCGATGGCCGAGCGCCTCGTACTGCTTGGGTCCGCCGAACCGGGTGCCCGAGCCTCCTGCGACCACGATGGTCCACACGTTCCGCATTCGCTGCACCGACACCCCGGCGAGGGTAGTACCGTTCCATCGGACATGGCTCACGAAGAACTGCTCGCACGAACCGATTTCTTCGCCGACGCGCCGGCCGCGGTGATCCGCGAGATCGCTGCCGCCGGTGCCGAGTTGCCGCTCATCCGTGGTGATGTGCTGTTCCGCGAAGGCGACGTGGCCGATTCGTTGTACCTGGTGGTGAGTGGTCGGGTGGCCATCGCCATCGCGAATCCCATCGACCATCGCGAGACCGTGGTGGCGCTCATGGACTCGGGCGACCTGTTCGGCGAGATGGCGTTGCTCGACGAGGGGTCGCGCTCCGCGATGGCCCGTGCGTTGGAGCCGTCGGTGGTGTTCGCCATTCCGTTCGATCCGGTCATCAAGGCGTTCCGCAGTGATCCGGCGTTGTTGTGGGGTGTGTGCCGGTTGTTGGCGCGACGCCTGCGGGTGATGGACGAAGCGTTGGCCGACAGCGTGTTCCTCGACGTCACCGGCCGCACGGCGAAGCGGTTGCTCGAGTTGTCGGGTGGCGCGGAGGAGTTCGTGCTGCCCATCACCCAGGAGGAACTCGCCGGCATGGTGGGTGCGTCGCGTGAGCGGGTCAACAAGGCCATCGCCAGCTTCATCCGCCTCGGCTGGATCGACCAGCACGAGCGCCATTACACCATCTTGAAGCGCGACGCCCTCGAACTCCGCGCCCGCTGACCCCCGCCGCGCCGGGCTGCGCCGGGCCGCCTCGGGCCGCCTCGTAGGGGTCGGGTCCGTTTCCCGTCATTCCTGACGCATTTCCCACCCACGGGTGCGTTTCCCGTCAGTTCTGACGCATTCCCCACCCATGGGCGGGATTCGCATCAGCGCCGGGTCAGGCGTCCTTGCGGTTGACGGCCCAGCCGCCGAGTGCGCACAGGCCGAGACCGACGGCGGCGAAGTAGATGCCGGCCACCAGTCGGTCGGGCCCGCCGAACGACTCGATCGCGGCGATGGAGAAGCCGGCACGGAACGGCATCCAGCTCACGATGTCGACCTCGTCGAACACCAGCTGCAGCAGGCCGCCGATGAGCGCTTCGGCCATGAGGGGCCACAGGATGAGCATCGCGATCGCGACCGGGGTGCTGCGCACCAACATGCCCAGGCCGAGGCCGATGAGGGCCATGATGCCAGCGAGCGCCACGGTGCCCAGTAGGGCGGGCAGCCCGGTGGGCACGTCGGCGAAGTCGATGAACGAACCCTGTGACTCGGCGAGGGCCTTGCCGGCCAGTGCGCCGATGAGCACTACGACGGTCTGCAGCCACACGGCCGACACGACGAGCACCATCGCCTTGGCCACCAGCACCCGGGCGCGGCGGGGTGTGGCGGTGAACGTGACGCGGATGGTGCCGAACCCGAACTCGCTGGTGATGGATGCGGCGGCGATGACGGCCACGAGCAGGGCGGGCACGAACGAGCTGCCGGTGAGCACTTCGAGCAGCTGACGGGCGTCCATGTCCTCGTCGCCGCGGAAGTACGAGGTGAGCAAGGTGACGGCCAGCGGGAACAGCACGGCGATGGCGACGAGCACCCAGTTCATCGTCACGGTGCGGAGCTTGATCCATTCGGCGCGGACGAGGTCGATCACGACGGGTCTCCCATCGGGCCCGAGTGGTACTCGACGGACTCGGCGGTGGCCTTCAGGAAGGCGTCCTCCAGCGAGCCGGTCTGGGTGGCCAGTTCGTGCAGCACCACGCCGTGGTGGGCGGCGAGCTCGCCGACGGTGGCGCTGGTGGTGCCGCGCACGTCGACGGTGGTGGGGTCGATGGTGGTGACCGCGGCGCCGAGTGCGGTGAGGTGGGGGACGAGGGCGCCGACGGTGGGGCTCTGCACGCGTACCCAGGTATCGGCGTGTTCGGCCACGAAGCCGGCGACGGTGGACTGCTCGATCAGCCGGCCCTGCCCGATCACCACCAGGTCGTGGGCGATGAGCGCCATCTCGCTGAGCTGGTGGCTGCTCACCAGGACGGTGCGGCCCTGGCCGGCCAGCCACGAGAGGGTGTCGCGGATCCAGCGGATGCCTTCGGGGTCGAGGCCGTTGGCGGGTTCGTCGAGGATGATGGTCTGCGGGTCGCCGAGCAGCACGGCGGCGATGCCGAGCCGCTGGCGCATGCCGAGCGAGTACGAGCGCAGGCGGGCATCGGCGGCGGCGGTGAGGCCGACCTGTTCGAGCACGGTGTTCACCCGGGCCATGCCGATGCCGTTGGTGGCGGCGAGCCAGCGCAGGTGGTTGCGGCCGCTGCGCCCGGGGTGCACGTAGCCGGCGTCGAGCAGGGCGCCCACTTCGTGGAGGGGGCGGTGCAGGTCGCGGAAGCGGCGGCCGTCGAAGGTGGCGGTGCCGCTGTCGGCGCGGTCGAGGTCGAGCATGCAGCGCATGGTGGTGCTCTTGCCCTAGCCGTTCGGGCCGAGGAAGCCGGTCACCACGCCGGGTCGCACGTCGAACGAGAGGTGGTCGACGGCGGTCTTCGAGCCGAAGCGCTTCGTCATCCCGTCGACGCGAATCATGGCGGCACTCTACGGCAGTGCCGTCGTCGGTCCGGGCGCGGCTCAGAGGGCCGGTCCGGTGCCGTTTCTGGGCATGCCCAGAACCACCCCGGGGTCGTTCTGGGCATGCCCGGAAGCCGGAGATCGGGGGGCGACGGGGGCGACGCCGTGGCGTCGCCGGGTCAGCGGACGAGCCGGGGCGCGAGTGCGGCCATCGTGTCGACGAGGGTCGACGTGCGCAGGGTGACCTGGTCGTAGGTGAACTGGTACACCTCGTGACCGGTGAGGTGCAGCGCGTTCACGCGGGCGGCGTCGACCTCCATCTGCTCCTGTGTGCGGTGCCAGCGGTAGCCGAGCAGTTCGACCACGATGTTCGTGCCGGGGAAGTGACAGTCGACGCGCACGAGGGTGTCGCCGCGGCGGGCGAGCACCTGTTGCGTGTCGGGCCGGGGCAGGCCGATCTCGCCGAGGTACGACAGGTAGGCGCGCTCGAGGAACGAGTGGCCGCCGCGGATGCGCTCGGCTCCCTCCATGACGGCGAGGAGGTGGTCGAGTCCGGGCCGGCCCTTGCGGCGCAGTTCGATGATGCGGCGATGGAGGAAGTCCTCACTGGTGAACCCGTCGCGCAGCAGGGAGTCGAGCATCACGGTGAGCTGGCGGGCGTCCTTCGTGGCGGCGGATTCGATGAGCAGGCGGGTGGCCGACAACCCGGGCAGGCCGAGCACCGTGGCGGTGTCGAGGCGGGAGACATCGCGCAGGCGATGGACGTGGTGGCCATTGACGTGAGGTGCCCGTCCGCGGGGGACGGCGAAGGAGTACGGCGCGGCGAGTGTGCTGCCGTCGACGCCGTAGAGCGCGGCCAGCGTGTCGCCGGCGATCCAGACGGGCGGGCCGACACGGTCGATGATGGCGGTGAGCTCGTCGAGGTGTCGCGCCGCGAGCCGTGGGTCGTGGAGGCGAGGTGCAGGGCGAGCCATGCCCGCGCAGTCAACCATCGACCGTCGACGCGACCAACCCGCGATGGCGGGGTGACACCCGACCATTTCCCACGCGGTCGACTTCTGGGCATGCCCAGAAGCACCCCGGGGTCATTCTGGGCATGCCCAGAAGCGCTCGAGTCGGGCTGGACCGGGCGTCGCCGCTCCGACGACGGCGCGGCTCAGAGGGTGTCGAGGAAGGCGTCGGCGACGACGGCGGGGTCGGTGCCGTTCTGCTCGATCTCGTTGAACATCTGGTTCAGGCGGTTGCTGGTGAGCGCCACGTTCACCGAATCGAGCGCCGTGATCACGTCGGCGTTCGCGATGGTGGCCGCCATCAACGGCACCCACGCGTTGCCACGCACCATCGCCTTGTCGTCCTGCAGGATCGTGAGGCGCTTCGTGGTGATCACCGGGTTCATCGAACCCAACGCGAAGCAGTCGGCCGCATCGTCGTCGATGGCCGCGGCCATGTCGGCCTCCTCCACCGTGTCGATGCTCTGGAACTCGCCGCCGTAGTACAGCTCGAGCGCCGGCAGGCCGGCCTCGGTGTCGTCACGCCACTCGGCCGAACCGGCCAGGCGGATCTGCGGCGCGTTCGACGCCAGGTTCGTGAGCGTCACGAACTGCGAGTCCTCGAACTGGTCGACGGTGGCCTGCGTACACGCGATGACCGCCTTGTCCTCGGCCTGTGTGGGGTTGCCCACCGTGACCGCTTCGTCGAGCACTGCACGGATGGCGATCAGCTGCTCGGCCACCGACCGCCCGTTCGTGATGGTGGCCGCCGCGGTGGTGCTGGTGGCGGCGGCCGCCGTGGTGCTCGCGCCGCTCGTGTCGGGGGTGGGCGTGGTGACGGGTGCCACCGTGCTGGCCGGCGCATCGGGCACCACCGTGGTGGGCGCCACCGGCGCGTCGGGCTGGGAGTAGGCGAAGCTCAGCAGCGCACCCGTGCTGTCGGGGATGACCTGGAACTCGCCCGCCGCCAACGCATCGAGATAGCCGGCACGATCGAGCTCCACCGGATCCTTGCGCGAGACGCGATAGCCGTTGTCCTCCAACACTCGGGCGTAGATGGCCGCGAACAACTGGCTGCGCGGATCGCCCTTCACCGACGTGACCGTGATCTTCGGTGCCACCAGGATGCTGGTGGACGGCGACTCCGAACTGGAGCTGCCGCATGCGGCCAGCGCGAGCGCGGCGAGGGTGACGGGTGCGAGGGCACGCGCGAACCGGCGTGCAGGAGAGGTCGTCCGCTTCATCGGGCGGGAGCCTACTGGCGCGTCCCACCCCGTGGCAGTCGGGCAGACTCGCCGCCATGCACCCCGCACCGGTCGCCTGGCACGTCACCCACTGGGGCACCGACCAGTGGTCGCGAGGGTCGTGGACGTCGCTCGGTGTGGGCGGCAGCACGACCGACCGCGCCACCGCCGGCACGCCTGTCGACGACCGGTTCGTGCTCGCCGGCGACGCCACCAACCCGGTCGCCCCGTCGATGACGCACGGCGCGTACGACGAGGGTGTCCGCGCCGCACGATGGGCCATCGACGGTGGTGCGCGTCGCATCGCCGTGATCGGCGCCGGGTTCGCCGGCCTCGGTGCCGCCCGCACGGCCATCGACCTCGGTGCCGAGGTGGTGGTGCTCGAAGCGCGCGACCGCATCGGCGGCCGCGCCCACACCGTGGCGCTCGGGCGCGACGTGCACGCCGACGCCGGGGCGGCCTGGCTGCAGCAGGGCCCCACCAACTCGCTCGCCCGACTGGCCGATCAGTGGGGGCTGCGCAGCGTGCCCACCGACTTCCACCGTCCGCTCGCCGCCGCCGCCGATGGCCCGGTGGGCGACGTGGCCGCTGCCCACGCCGCGCTCGCTGCGCACCTCGCCATTGCGCCCGCCGACGCCACCGTCGCCGACGTGCTGCCTGCGTACCTTGCCGCGCTCACACCCTCCCAACGGCGCGACGCCCAACATGCGGTGGACCTGGAGCTCGAGCTCGAGAACCCGGCGCCGCCCCACCTGCTGGCTGCCCGCACCGCACTCGAGGAACCCGGCGTGGGCGTGGGCGACCGCTGGCTGCCCGGCGGCTACACCGCGCTCCAGCAACGGCTGGCGAACGGCGTCGACATCCGGCTCGGCACTCCCGTGCGCGGCGTTACCTGGCATGCCGACGGTGTGGAGGTGCGCACCGCGAGCGGCGAGATCCACCGCGCAGATCGTTGCATCTGCACCATTCCCGTGTGGCTCGCGCCCGAACTGACGCTCACCCCCGGCCTGCCCGCAGCGCAGCTTGCGGCGATCCAACGGCTGGTGCCCGGCGTGGTGGAGAAGGTGGTGTTGCGGTTCGACGAACGGTGGTGGCCGGTGTCGCCCTCTGGTTATCTGCGCTGGTACGACCATCCCGCCAGCTGGGGCGAATGGCTCGACCTCACCGACGGCGTGGGCGCTCCGGTGGTGGCCGGCCTCATCGCCGGCACCGCGGTGTCACGCCACCATCACGGCAACGACGAAGCGATCGCCCTGGCCGCCACCGCCGCACTCGCGAGGTGGGCGGCTTCGGTCACATGAGTTCGGCGATGTCGATGACGTCGTCACCCGACGGGATCTCGATCACCGGCTCCTCGTCGAGCAGGTGCTGCACCATGTCGACCTTCACCTTCGTGATGCCGAAGTCGATGGCACTGGTGACCCGGCGCACTTCGTTGTCCTTCGTGACGTACATGTCGTACACGATCTCGTCGGGAAGATCTCCCTCCATCGACTCGATCTGACCCTGCAGGATGCCGTCCACCTCGGCGAGGTCGGCGGTGGAGAGCACCACCTCGTAGTGCTTCACCTGCTCGCCCTCGAACTCCTCCATGCCCAGGTCGGTGATCGACTTCGCGTTCTTCACCATCGCCGACTGGTCGAGCTGTGCACTGCCGTCGATCTGGTCGAAGAAGCTGGTGTCCTCACCCGCTGCGTCCATCGCCGCCCGGTCCATCTTCAGCCACTCGGCGTCGATCTCCTCGGGCATCATCTGTGTGAAGAACTCAGCACCGATGTAGATGGTCTCGTTCGGCCCGTCGAGGATGGCCTCCAACGACAGGTCGCCCAACGGCGACTCGCCGAGGTTCATCTCCATGTGCATCACCTTCGACGTGTTGCCCATCTCGGCAGTGATGCTCACCTCCTGGCCCATCGCCTCGGTGATGATCTTCGACTCGGTGCCCGCTGCCTCTCCTGCGCGCACCACGGCCGCCTCCAACGAGAACGAGTCGTCGTCGCCGCCCGTCGCCAGCAGGAAACCGCCCACGCCGAGCGCCGCGATCACCACGATCGCGACCGCAGCCACCAGCCCTTTGCGCGACTTCTTCGGCGCCTCCTCGATGACCACCGACGTGATCGGCGTCGCAGCGTCGGCGGCCTCGCCCGACGACGGCGGCTCGGGGGCTGCCATGGGCTGAAGGGGAAGTGCAGGGTCGCCCGACGGGGCGGCCCACTGCGGGCTGGTCTCGTCCATGCGCCGCACGCTACAGCGCGGTCTGCCGGCGAAGGGACCGCCCCGCAGGCCGTGCCACCTGCGCCAGCCTCGGCCCGTCGTGGTCGAGCACCCACCACAACCCGGGCCGCACACGCACCGGCACACGCCGTGGCAGCATCGCGCCCAGCAACTCGCCGTCCGAGTCGGCGTTGGCTGCGGCCACCAACCCCACCCGCCCCTGGCGAATGCCACCGGTCCAGTGACCGTACTGGTGCCGCAACGCATCGGCCCGTGCGGCGGCCATCACCGTGCAGTCGCCCGTGCGTGCGGCAACCCACCGGCCCAGCGAGCCAGACGCGTCGTCGATCAGCTCGGCGTCATCCACCACCACGAGCCACGGGCCGTCGCGCACCTCGAGCACGTCGACCTGCCCGCCGCGCCGCACCACCCGATCGGCAACCGCCACCGGGAACGCCGACCGTCGTGGCAACACCGCCACCACCCGACCGTGCGGATGCGCTTCCCGCCACGCCACCGCCAAACGGCCGAGGAGCGTGCTGCGCCCCGAACGGCTGCCGCCCACGATCAACACGTGATCGCCCTCGGGCACCGTGAGCGCGGCTGGTGCTCCCGCCGCCACGTCGACCCCCACTGGGAGGACCGCATCGCCGTCCACCCGACAGCCGGCGGGCAGCACGTCGTCGCCCACCTCGTCGGGTACCGCCACGATGCGCTCGATGGGCACTGCACCCGAACCTGCGCGTTCGCGCGCGACCGCCTGGACGGTGGCCGGTGCCACCACCTGCGCCTGCAACCCGCCGGGCAGCACCACCACCCGACCCGGCACCGGGCCGGGCACGTCGCGCGCCGCCACACCCCAGGCTGCGGCATCGTGCGCGTCGGGCAGGTGGTGCACCCACCGGTGTGCGGTGCGCGCCAGCAACGCCGACGACACGGCCACCGGGTTGGTGGTGCCCGCCACCACCGTCACGCCGCCGTCGGTGGCCAGCACCGACTCGAGCGCGTCGTACTGGTCGCCCGTCGCCACGTCGTCGAGCGAACGCCGCACCACGTCGAGCCCGTCCACCATGAGCACGGACTTCACCGCCTCGGGCGTGCGGTGCCGCTGCAGCACCCGACGCAGCAACCGCATCGTGCGCTCGGCGTCGGCCAGCGGCACCACCTCGCACCGTGGATGCGTGGCCATCGCGAGCCACGCCGCATCGTCGTGCGCGCTCAACACGTAGACGTGATGAGGGGTGGAGGCCAGCAGGTGTGCGGTCACCGTGCGCAGGGTGGACGACACTCCGCTGCCCGTCGCGCCAGCCACCACCAGGTGGCCGTCGTCGGGTTGCCAGCGCAGGTCGACGTACCGCTGTCGATCGGGGTCGTCGCACCGGCCCAACGCGCCCGCCGCCACGTCGCGACGCGACAGGCGCGCCGGCAGCGGCGGCACCCACGGCGGTGCACCCGCAACCACGTCGTCCAGCGCCGCGGCCTCGCACACCGCGGTCACGACTGCTGCAACGTCGCCCACCCGCGCGGCCTGGAACTCGAGGTGCTCGGCCGCACCGAGCCGCATCACCGCGCGGCCCGGCACCGAGCGCGGCAGGTGTGCCGGCCGGGCGTCGCCCACCACATCGATGGCGTCGGCCGAGTCGAGCAGCCGCAATGCCAGCCGTAGCTCGGTGTTGGCGCGGATGTCGTCGCTGATCACCCCGTTCGGTCGCTGCGTCGCGAGCAGCAGGTGCACGCCCAGGCTGCGCCCTCGCTGGGCCACGCCCACGAGCGCATGGAGGAAGTCGGGCTGCTCCTGCACCAACGCGGCGAACTCGTCGATCACCACCAGCAACCTCGGCAGGACAACCTCGGGCGCGTGGTCGCGCAGCCCGGCGAGCTCGGCCACGCCGTGCTCGCGCAGCAACTGCTCACGGCGTCGCAACTCGGCCTGCAGGCTGCGCAGCGCACGATCGGCCAACGTGTCGTCGAGGTCGGTCACCACACCCACCACGTGCGGCAGCGGCAGCAGCGCGTCGAACGTGGCGCCACCCTTGTAGTCGATCAGCACCATCTGCAGCCGGTGAGGCGGCACGTGCAACGCGAGCCCAGCCACCAACGACCGCAACAGCTCGCTCTTGCCCGATCCCGTGGTGCCGGCCAGCAGGCCGTGCGGGCCGTCGCGCACCAGATCGAGGTCGACCATGCCGTCGGCCGCGGTGCCGATGGGAGTACGCGCCTCGTGCACCGCGATGCGCCACCGTCGACGCACGTCGTCGACCGTGAGCCCGTCGACCACGTCGGCCAGGATGACGTCGCGCGGCAGGCGGTGCGCGGTGAGCGGATCCTCCGGGTCGCGCCACGCCGCCAGCACGGCGGCGCACTCGGCGGCGGTCCGTTCGCTCATCGCCGTCACGCGCACCGGCTCGGGCAGCAGTGTGGCCACCGTGTCGGGCACCCACCGCGCCATCGGCCCGTGCTGCAACGTGAGCACCGAGGTGCACAGCTGCGGCGCAGCGTCGTCGGGCAGCACCGCGAGCAACGCGACGCGGTCGTCGAGTGCCCGGCGCAGCTGCCCGGTGCGAGTGGCCAATGCGTCAGCGGCGTCGGTCACCACCACCACCGGCACGGTGTCGCCGAGCTGTTCGAATGCCTCGGCCAGACGCGGTTCGTCCACCACCGCCGTGGTGCCGTCGGGCAGCTGCAGGTGCGGCAACGTCGCGATGCACGCCCACCGCTCGGGATGGCGGGTCACCACCACCATGCGCACCTCGGCCGGCCCGGTCATGGTGGCCAACTGCACCACCGCTGCGCGGGCCACACCGTGCGCGCCGGGCCCGGTGCACGCCACCCGCGCCCCGGGGCCCAACGCCAGCGGCACGGGCAGGTCGGCCACCGGCTCGCCGAGCGCCGGATGCGCGACCGCGCCTCGCGCCACCGACACCACGAACGCGTCACCGTGATCGGCCCGCCGCGACCACACCGTGGCATCGCCGCCGTCCGCCAGCGCGGCGCGCGCCGTCGCAGGGGAGGGCACGGTGGCGAGATGGGCCGCCACGAATGCTGCGCGGTCGGCGGCGCACGCCTCATGGTGCACGTGCTGGGCAAGTTCGTGCTGGTGCCGGTCGCGGGCGTGGCGTCGACGACGCGCGACGTGTTGCGCCACCCAACTGCCCACCGCCACCAACGCACCCATCACGCCGAACAGCAGGAACATCAGCTGGTGCAGCAGCACCGCCATCACCGCGGCACCCGCCACGCCCAACAATGCCGGCATCAGCCCGCCCACCGGCTCGTCGTCGAGGCGCAACGGTTCGGGCGGCGCCGGGCACGCGGGTTCCCAACGCGGCACGGCGCGCGGGGCGCGCACCAGGCTGCCGTCGGTCCGCACCGTCGCCGGGGCCACCGTCGGGGGCGTGCCGCGCCGGACCATCAGCAGGCTCGACCCCACCTCCAGCACTGACCCGTCGTGCAGGTCGGCGGCGCCCTCCCGCAGCGATCGTCCATCGGCGTGGCGCACCGGCACCCGGCCGGCCAGTTGCTCGGCGCACAACGAGCCGTCGGGCCGCACCTCCAGCACGACGTGGTGGGGAAGGAGGGCCGGGTCGTCGCAGCGGACGCCTGCGGTGTGGGCGCGGCCCACGAGGTGACGGCCCTCGGCCAGGTGGTGCGAGTCACCCGCGTCGGGGCCGGTGTGCCAGGTGCAGTACCAGTTCATCACCCTCACTGACGACGACTCACCGGGCCGATCGGCAGAGAAATCTGCCCGATGACCTGGGGATGAGCGCCTCGGTGAGGCCATCGGTGAGCCGCCCGGTGAACGGCCGCGCGGACGCTGCGGGCATGACCTCGTTCCCCCACCCCTCGTCCGTTCCGCCCACGTTCATGGCCCGCCTGCAGCGGGAATGGGACGTGCTCGCTCACCGCCCCGCCGTGCTCCGCCGGGCCGCCGCCTGGCAGCTCGGGGTGCCGTTCCGGTCGCTCGACGACCTCGCCGTGGCGGCCGGCCTGCGGCGCTCGTTCCGGCAGCGCCCCACCGCGCCCGCCGGCTCCGGCCCCTCGCCCGACGCCGTGCTGCGCCACCTGGTGGCGCTCGCCCGGCACGACGACCTGGCCGCACGGGTGGTGCTGCAGCGCATGATGCCCGGCCTGATTGCGGCCGCTCGGCGCTGGGCTCGCCGACCCGAAGGCGGTGCGATGGCACTCGAGGAGGTGGTCACCGCCGCCTGGCAGGTGGTGCGCACCTACCCGCTCGAGCGGCGCCCGCACCACCTGGCTGCCAGTCTCCTGCGCGACGCCGAGTACCACGCGTTCGTCCGCCCGTACCGTGCCACCGTGGTGCCCGAGTTGCACCCCACCGACCACTTCGACCGGCCGGTGCATCACGACGACCCGGTGGAGACGCTCGCCGAACTGGTGGCGGTCGCGCGCTGCACGTCGCTGACACCGCGCGACGAGCAGCTGCTGGCACTGCTGCTCGACGGTGCCACCCCGCCGCAGATCGCGCACGAGATGGAGGTGAGTGTGCGCACCGTCACCAACCTCCGCGACGCGCTGGTGCACCGGCTGCGGCGCACGGCCGAGTCGCTGCTCGCCGCGTGACCGCCGGGCGGGTCAGTGCCCCGGCCGGAAGCGACGCAGGCGCAGGCTGTTGCTCACCACGAACACGCTGCTGAACGCCATCGCCGCACTGGCCACCACCGGCGACAGCATCCACGCCATCGCCAACGGGATGGCCGCCACGTTGTAGGCGAACGCCCAGAACAGGTTGCCCTTGATGACACCGAGCGTGCGGCGGCTGAGCTGGATGGCGTCGGCCGCTGCGGTGAGGTCGCTGCGCACCAACGTGAGGTCGCTGGCCTCGATGGCCACGTCGGTGCCCGAACCCATGGCGATGCCCAGGTCGGCCTGTGCCAGCGCCGCGGCGTCGTTCACGCCGTCACCCACCATGGCCACCACTCGGCCCTCGCCCTGCAGGCGCACAACCTCGGCGACCTTCTGGTCGGGCAGCACGCCGGCGATCACGTCGACGGGCGCGACGCCCACCTCGGCCGCCACTGCGGTGGCCGTCGCCTGGTTGTCGCCGGTGAGCAGCACGGGCCGCAGGCCCAACCGGCGGAACCGCTCGATGGCCGCCGCGCTGGTGGGCTTCACCGTGTCGGCCACCGCGATGGTGCCGACGTGCCGGTCGTCGACCCGCACCGCGATGACGGTGTGACCGGGATGCGCTGCGGCCTGCTCGTCACTGGCCCGGCCCACCCACACCGCATGGCCGTCCACCGTGCCGGTGGCGCCCACGCCGGTGAGCGCCGCGAACTCGGTCACGGCGGGCACGTCGATGCCATCGGCAGCGCGCACCACCGCCTTCGCGATCGGGTGCTCGCTGCCCTGCTCCACGGCCGCCGCCCACCGCAGCAACTCGTCGCGGTCGACGCCCTCGGGCTGCACGCCCACCACGTTCATCGTGCCCGTGGTGACCGTGCCGGTCTTGTCGAGCACGATCGTGTCGACCTTGCGGGTGCTCTCCAGGATCTCTGGACCCTTGATGAGGATGCCCAGTTGCGCCCCTCGACCCGTGCCGACCAACAGTGCCGTCGGCGTGGCCAACCCCAGTGCGCAGGGGCAGGCGATGATGAGCACTGCGACTGCCGGGCCGATGGCCTCGGTGAGGCTGTTGGTGCGGGCGAACCAGAAACCCAGCGTCGCGAATGCGAGCACGATGACGATGGGCACGAACACGCCGGCGACGCGATCGGCCAATCGTTGCACCGGCGCCTTGCCGCTCTGCGCGGCCTCCACCAGTCGCGCCATCTGCGCGAGGGCGGTGTCCTTGCCCACTCGGGTGGCACGCACCACGAGTCGGCCGTTGGTGTTGATGGTGGCGCCCGTGACCGCGCTGCCCGGTGCCACGTCGACCGGCACGCTCTCGCCGGTGACCAGACTCATGTCGACCGCCGACGTGCCGTCCTCCACCTCGCCGTCGGTGGCGATGCGCTCGCCCGGCCGCACCACGAAGCGGTCGCCGACGCGCAATGAACTCGCGGCCACCGTGCGTTCGGTGCCATCGGGCTGCAGCACGTTCGCCGTGTCGGCGCCCAGCGCCAGCAACGCCTTCAGCGCACCGCCCGCGCGGCGCTTCGCCTTCACCTCGAAGTAGCGGCCGGCCAGGATGAGCGCCACCGTGGTGCTGGCCACCTCGAAGTAGAGGTGATGGCTGTCGCCGCGAGCCGGCACCAGCGACATCGGCATCTCCATGCCCAGCTCGCCCGCCGGCGTGGCCAGCAACGCGTACAGGCTCCAGCCGTACGCGGCGATCACGCCCACCGACACGAGCGTGTCCATGTTGGCCTCGGCCTGCTTCGCGTTCTTCCATGCAACCCGATGGAACGGCGCGGCCGACCACACGGCCACCGGCGTCGACAGCACCAGGCACAACCACTGCCACCCGCGGAACTGCAACGCGGGGATCATGCTCAGCAGCAGCACCGGGATGCCGAGCGCCATTGCCACCACCAGGCGGCGGCGCAGATCGGCCAGTCGCACGTCGGCAGCGTCGGGTTCGTCGCTCGGTTCGGGGGAGGGGATCGCCGCGCCGTAGCCGATGCTCTCCACCGCGGCCACCAACTGCTCGGGGCTCACCGTGGCCGCGTCGAAGTGCACGTTCGCCTTCTCGGTGGCGTAGTTCACCGTGGCGGTCACGCCGTCGAGCCGGTTGAGCTTCTTCTCGATGCGGTTGGCGCAGGCCGCGCAGGTCATGCCGGTGAGTTCGAGATCGAGCTGATCGAGACCGGGGGGAGTGGGGATGACGGGCGTGCTCATGGTTGGGTCACCGTGAAGGGCACGGTCACCACGTCGCCGTCGTGACCGAACTGGAGGAAGAGTCGATAGGTGCCGGCCTCGGGCAGTGCCGAGCCGAACATGAACATGCCGGCCATGTCGTCGGTGGCGTGCAGGTGCACGTAGGCCAGGTCGCCCTGGCGCAGCGCCACCAGGTGGGCGGCGTTGCCGAGATAGGACTCGAGTTCGGCCGGGCTGCCGTCGTCGTTCGTGACGGTGAAGTCCAACCCGTTGCGCACCACGCGCAGGCCGTCGACCGTGACGTCGTCGTCGGGCTCGGGCAACGGCACGGGTTCCACCGCCACCTCGTCGTCGCTGTTCGCGCTGACCACGACCGAGTTGCTCGAATCGGCGGGCAACAGGTCGAACACCATGTGCCACTGGCCGGGCTCGTCGAGCGGCACCTGCCACGAACCGTCGTCGGCCACGTCGGGGTGGAGGTGCTGGAACCCGCTCAGGTCGGGACGCACGACGATGGTGTGCAGCAGCGCACCGTGGTTCTCGGCGAACTCGGTGACGCGCATGCCGTCGGTCATCTCGAGGTGGAACGTGATCAGCCGCGGGTCGCCATCGGCGCCCTGCACCGAGTCGGTGACGAGGCGGTAGCCGTTGCTCTCGAAGCCCGGCGGCACCACCGAGCCGGGCCCGTGGGTGTGCCCACCGTGGCTGTGCCCGGGCAGCTTCTCGCCCACGGCGTACGCCGTGCCGAACGTGCCGAGCAGCACCAACAGGAACGCGCCCAGACGGGCCCCCACGCTCATGTCAGCCCGCGACCTCGAAGCCGGCCTCGTCGATCGCGGCCACGATGGCCTCGGCGTCGAGGTCGGTTCCGGCGACGGTGACCAGCTTGGTGGTGAGGTCGACGTCGACGCCGGCCACACCGGTGACCTTGCCGACTTCGCCCTTCACCGCGGCTTCGCAGTGACCGCAGGTCATGCCGGGGACGGTGAAGGTGAGAGTGCTGTCGCTCATGTGACGCTCCTGTTCAGGCTCGCAGCAGTCGTTCGACTGCCTTGGTGGCTTCGTGGACCAGTTCCTCGGTACGCGCCGGGTCGCCGGTGGCGCCCGCCACGCAGTGCTGCAGGTGCTCGTCGAGCAGCTGCAACCCGACGCCCTGCAGACCCTTGGTGACCGCGGCCACCTGGGTGAGCACGTCGATGCAGTAGGTGTCCTCGTCGATCATCCGCTGCAGGCCGCGCACCTGTCCTTCGATGCGCTTCAGGCGGGCGACGAGCTGCTGCTTCTGGTCGTGGTAGCCGGGGGTGTGTTCCACGCCGACCACCATACCCCCCGGGGGTACAGGTGACAACCCCCGCGGGTCAGGGTCGCTGCGTGAACGACGGCTTGCGCTTCTCGAGGAACGCGGCGATGCCCTCCTGCGCGTCGGGGGTGACCGCCGCGTTCGCCATCATCGCCACCGCGAACTCGTACGCCTGCGACTGCTCCATGCCCACCTGCGCGTAGAACCCGCGCTTGCCCAGCGCCTTGCTGGCCACGCTGCCCCGAGTGGCGCGTGCCAGCAGATCCTGCGTGGCCGCGTGCAGTTCCTCGTCGGGCACGGCCGCGTTGATCAGCCCCCAGTCGACCGCCGTGTCGGCGTCGATCGCATCGCCGGTGAGCGCCATCTCGAGCGCCCGCTTGCGACCCACGTTGCGCGCCACCGCCACCAACGGCGTGTGGCAGAACAACCCGCCCTTGCCGCCGGGAATGGCGAACCCGGCCGACTTCGCCGCCACCGCCAGATCGCACGTGGCCACCAACTGGCACCCGGCCGCTGTGGCCAGCGCGTGCACCCGTGCCACCACCACCTGCGGGATCGACTGCACGGTGTCCATCATCTCGGTGCACACCTGGAACAGGTGGATCGCTTCCTCCACGCTCGCGCCCGCCATGTCGCCGAAGTTGTGGCCGGCGCTGAACACCGGTCCGTTCGCTGCGAGGATCACACCGGTCGCGTCGCTCGCACCGACGGTGCGGAACACCTCGGTGAGCTCGACCATCACCTCGAGCGCCAGCGCGTTGCGCTTCTCGGGGCGGTTCAGCGTGATGGTGGTGAAGGGACCATCGGTCTCGACCAGGACATGCGTGTACGTCACGGCGCGAGTCTCGCGCTCACCACCCGATGCCGCCACCGCCCGGCCGACGATGCGGGTACTGTCGGCGCATGAGCGAGCTGACCGAGACCGAGGTGCACGAACTGGGCGACCGACTGGTGTCGGCCATCGCCGCCGGCGACGCGGAGGCCGTTCGCGGCATCTACGCGCCGCACGCGCAGATCTGGCACAACTTCGACCAGCGCGACCAGACGGTCGACGAGAACCTCCTCACGCTGGTCGACCTCCACCGCCGCGCGAGCAACCTGCAGTACACCGAGATCCGCCGCTTCCCGGCGCCCGGCGGGTTCGTGCAGCAGCACGTGCTCACCGGCGACGCGAAGGGCGGCCCGCTGAAGATGCCGGCGATGATCCGGTTCTGGGTGGAGGACGGTCGCATCACCCGCTTGGAGGAGTACCTCGACACCCGCCAGGCGATGGTGCTCTACGCCACCGACTGAGCCATAACGAGGCAATCGTGCGCACCCGGGTGCGCACGGAAGCCTCGGTATCGAGGCCCGCCGCCGAGCGGGAGCCACAGCGAGAGGCGGGCGCCGCCGAGCGGGCTGTCGCCGGCGACGGCACCGCCCCCGTGCGACTCGGCCACCGACGCCACGATGGCCAGGCCCAGCCCGGCACCGCCACGGTCCACGCTGCGCGCCTCGTCGAGCCGGGCGAAGCGGCGGAACATCTCGTCGCGCACGGCGGGGTCGACCCCCGGGCCGTCGTCGTCGACGTGCACCCACACCCGGTCGCCCGCCACCTCCACCGTCACCGCCACGTCGGTGGTGGCGTGCCGGCGGGCGTTGGCCAACAGGTTGCGCACCGCACGGGCGACCAGCACCCCGTCGACCACGGCCGTCGCGCTGCCGTCGGCCGGCGCGTGCACGGTGGCGGGGGGCACCACCGCGTTCGCCTCGTCGCGCACGATGTCGGCCAGGTCCACCGGCGCCAGCGCCAACGGCCGCGCCTCGTCGAGCGTGCTCAGCAGCACCAGGTCGTCGATGCGCGCACCCAGCCGACCGCTCAGGGCCACCAGTCGCTGCAGCAGTTCGTCGTCGACCGGCGCGCTGTGGTGCTGCACCAGCTCCAGCTCGCCCTGCAGTGCCATCAACGGCGTGCGCAGTTCGTGCGCGGCGTCGGAGGTGAACTGGCGCTGCGCGGCTCGGCCCTCGTCGATGCGGTCGAGCATCTCGTTCACCGTCACGGCAAGGCGTTCGATCTCGTCGCCGGTGTCGGGCACGGGCACGCGGGTGCCGGTGCCCGCGCCCCCGATGGTGGCGGCGAGGTCGGTGATGGCGCCCACCGGTCGCAGCGCGCGGCGGGTGGCCAGCCCCGCCATCAACGCGGTGACGATGGAGGCGAGCGGGATGGCCAGCCACAGGCCGCGGTACAACGAGCGGAGGCTGTCGGTGAGACGGGCCTGCGAGCTGACACCCACGAGCAGCAGGTCGGTGCCCGCCACCTCCACCTCGCGCACCACCTGCAGCGTGCCCGCCGGTGTCGGGGGCGGGGTGCCGGTGGAAACGACCGCGGTCACGGTCACACCGTCGGCGGTCGACAACGACGTCGTGCCGGTGCCGAGGCGCACCGCCGACTCGAACTCGTCGAGCACCTCGTCGATGCGTTCCTCGATCGCCTCCCGCCCGCTCGACGCGATGCGCACGAACCCGATGGTGCCCACCAGCGAGTACAGCGCGGCCGACACCACCAGCACGGTGAACGTCACCCGGCCGCGCACGCCGTGGAACGGGTTCGTCATCGCACACCGATCCGGTAGCCGAGTCCGCGCACGTTCTCCACCGCCACCGGCGCGAGCTTGTCGCGCAGGCGGCGCACGTGGATGTCGAGGTTGCTGCCGTCGATGCCGGCGTCGGGCCCCCACACGTCGTCCATCAACTCCTGCCGCGTCACGCACGCACCGTTCGCCAGCAGCAACCGACGCAACACCTGGTCCTCGCGGCTGGTCAACGTGCGTGGCTCGCCCTCCACCCAGCACTCCCGGGTGCCCATGTCGTAGCGCAGGTCGCCACGCAGCACCACGTTCGAGGCGAGCGCCGCGTTGCGCCGCACCAGCACCCGCAGCCGTGCCGCGATCACCGCGATGCTGGCCGGTTTGGTGAGGAAGTCGTCGGCACCCGAGTCGAGCAGGTCGATCTGGTCGTACTCGCCGGACTTCGCCGTGAGCACCAGGATGGGTGTGGTGTTGCCCTCGCTGCGCAACCGTTCGCACACCGCGTAGCCGTTCATCGTGGGCAGCAACAGGTCGAGCACGATGGCCGCGTACCCGCCGTCGAGCGCCTTCCACAGACCCTCGCCGCCGTCGGCACAGGTGTCGACCTCGAACCCCTCGGCCCGCAGCCCGCGCTCCACCACGCTCCGGATCGCGTCGTCGTCCTCGATCACCAATACCCGCACGATCGGCACGGTACCGAGGCGCGTGGTCGGCGCGGATCGACCGCATTCAGCTCCCGTTCAGGTTCACCCGTGATTCCATTCAGTCATCGACGCGGACCATGCGATCAGGAGCTCCGATCGTCGGAGCGAACCGAAAGGAAGCGTCATGCAACGCAACACGTTGTTCGGAGGGGTCGCCCTGCTGCTCGCGGGCGGTGTCATCGGTGCAGGGGCGATGATCTCGTCGAGCGCCATGGCCGACGACGGCGGCACCCCGCCCGCCAACGAGGTGACGATGATCAACGTCGGTGACGACGGCGAGGCCGTGCAGTGCACGTTCTCGGGTGCCGTGGCCGACGGTCTGTTCCCCGACATGCCGCTCTCGAACGATGCGATCCCGGTACCCGTGGCCGGCGGGTCGGGTGTCGTCGAGATCGACCCGGCCAATCCGCCCGAGGGTGTCGTGATCGGGTCGGGTGTGGTGTCGGTGGCCGTCGACGCCGGCAGTGGCCAGATCGTCGGCAGTGAGGAGGCCATCCCGGTGCCGGACGGCGTGCAGGTGCTGTCGATGGACGATGCCCGCGAGGGCACGCCCGAGGAGTGCGCCGCGATGCGCGACCAGATGACGTCCGGCGTGCCCGCCGAGGGCGGCATGGTCATCGGTGCCACGGGCATCGTCACCGGCAACGCCGGTGTCGAGGCCACCAAGCCCTGATCGGAACTCGCACGATGCCGCCGGCCGCCTGGTCGGCGGCATCGTCGCGTCCCGGCCCGACGTGGTGCCCCCCCAGGGACTCGAACCCTGAACCAATGGATTAAAAGTCCACTGCTCTAACCATTGAGCTAGAGGGGCTGACCGCCCGACAGTATGCCCGTGGACACCCCCGGCCCGGTACTCCACCGAGCCCGTCCACGTCGTCGAAGTCGCGCCCATCCACCGTTCAGGTGGAGTCCTTGTGACGTCGCTGGGTGAACCCCGGGGTGGGGCGCGCCCGTTACGTTGGGTCGATGAGAACTGGACGGTGTCTGTGTGGTGCGGTGACCTTCGAGCTGTCGGGCGATCTGATCGCCACGGCCGTGTGCCACTGCGACCATTGTCAGCGACAGAGCGGTGGGGCGTTCTCGGTGAACCTCGTGGCGCACGAGTCGCAGCTCACGCTGCATGGTGAGCTGAAGACCTACGAGGAGCGCGGGGAGCTCGGCGACGACGTGTACGTGCGCCGCCGGTTCTGCCCGTCGTGCGGCTCGCCCATCGTGTCGGAGCTGGCGAAGACGCCCGGCGTCATCGCAGTGAAGGCCGGTGTGCTCGACGACCGGTCGGATGTGCTGCCGAACGTCGAGGTGTGGTGCCAGGATCGCCAGCCGTGGGTGACGTTGCCCGGCATGGCCGTGTCGCTCGACCGCGAGTAGTCGGGATGGACGTCGCCGAGTCGCTCGATCACACTTTCGTCGGCGTGCTCAGCCGGGGCGACCAACCCGGCGCATGGACGTGCGTGGTCACCGAGTGGAGTGCGGCGTTCTTCGGCACACGCGGGCTGGTCAAGGTGCGCGGCACGATCGACGGCGTGGCGTTCCGCAGCTCCTTCATGGCGCAGGGCGACGGCACGCACCGGCTCCCTGTCACCGCGGCCCTACTGTCGGCAATCGGCAAACGTCCGGGTGACTCGGTGACCGTGCACCTCGCCGAGCGACTTCGCCGCGCGGCCAACTGAACCCGCGAACAGTCGCCACACGCGCCGACGTCGCGGCCACTCCACCGAAAAGGTGGAATGACCGCGACGTCGATGCGAGGAACCGGGACCTGAAGGGTCAGAGACGCTCGATGATGATGGCCGGCGCCATGC
>SXGT01200463.1_pt1 | contig 60810 bp, 62 predicted proteins | sample 3176221 | NCBI WGS metagenome assembly SXGT01 (sample SAMN11356862, study PRJNA531348) | freshwater metagenome | isolation source: freshwater sample F1-120 | place: China: Fuxian Lake, Yuxi | collected 2017-12-25 | reverse complement strand
GCAGGGTGCTTTGAGCCTGAAGGCCGTGGTGTCGCAGTGGTGGGAACGTGACAAGGGACTGGAGCAGATCCCTGCCATGGAGGCACGCCGCAGCAAGTACACCCAGGGTCGAGTGCGGGCCACTGCCGTCAAGATGATGCAGGACGGTGTCATGGAGAACTACACGGCCGTGATGACCGAGCCCTATCACCTGCACGGATCTCCTACCGGCATACCGATGATCGATCCGCAATTGCTGAAACAGGCGGTGGCGCAGCTGGATGCGAAAGGCTTCCAGGTGCATTTCCACGCCATCGGCGATGGCGCCATCCGCCAATGCCTCGATGCTGTCCAGACGGCGCGTGAAACCAATGGATATTCCGGTCAGCGACACCACCTCTCGCATATCCAGATGATCAACCCCGTCGATCTTCCCCGGTTCCGGGAGCTGGGCGTGATTGCCAACTTCCAGCCGCTCTGGGGGTGGGCGGACGAGTACATCACCAAACTCACGATGCCGTTCATCGGGGAGGAGCGCACCCGCTGGATGTACCCGATCGCCCAGATGCACGCGAGTGGCGCGATGATCGCGTTCGGCAGTGACTGGTCCGTGTCCACCGCCAACCCCTACGACCAAATCGAGGTTGCTGTGCGACGCTCCGATCCGTCCATTCCCGACGGCGAGGTCTTCCTGCCCGAGCAGCGCATCGCCCTCCCGGATGCTATTGCGGCCTTCACCATCGGCTCCGCGCACGTGAACGGCATGGAAAACGACACGGGCTCCATCGAGGTCGGCAAGGCTGCGGACCTGGTGGTGCTCGACCGTAATCTCTTCGCCATCGATCCGCGCGAGATCTCCGATACCAAGGCACTGCTCACACTGCTGGACGGCAAGCCCGTGCACGGCGATCCGGCCGCGCTCTGAGATCCGCGCCGGCCACTCCCTGGCGGGACACACTCGCATGTTTGACGATATCGCACTGTTGCCACCGGACCCGATCCTGGGCGTCCTTGCCCGCTTCAGGACCGATCCTCGTGAGGGGAAAAACAAGTCGTCCAACGTGGCGCCTCCGGCGAGCCGCGCCCGGAAGGCCGGCGTCTTCGCGGCCAGCGCCTCGTCGTCCAGCCGGCCCATCTCGGCTTCGAGCGCATTGATGCGAGCCACATTCGGCGCAAGCCGTTTGATCTCTCGTTCGTTCGCGTCCCCGAACACGCGTCGCACGAGGCCGGTCAGAGTGTCGAACATCGTGCGTTCTCCGGAGCCGCGCGCGCCTAATCCGGCGGGGCCGGGCTTACGCAACGCCGCGCACCCTAAGCACCTGCGCTCCCCCGCCCACCCCCACCGAGTCCGTCGATTCAGGGATCGTCGGACAAGTGCCCGAGCGGATCGACGTGATGGCCGTCCACATGGACCTCGAAGTGAAGGTGAGTGCCGGTAGACCTCCCTGTCGAACCGACGGCTCCGATGCGTTGACCCTTCTCAACGGCGTCGCCCACGTTGACGTCGATCGTCGACAGGTGGCCGTACAGCGTCTCGATTTCAAAGCCATGGACGAGTTGCACCATCCGTCCATACCCTTCGTGGATTCCCGCGAAGGCGACGATGCCCGGAGCAGCGGCATCGACGCGATCGCCAAGTTCGCCGTCGATGTCGATGCCAGAATGGTACTCCCAACGGCCGGAAAAGGGGCTGCGCCGCCAGCCAAATGGGCTTGTCAGCAGGCCATCTGTGGGCCAACGACGCGGCAGTGCAGCCGCCAGACCGAGGTCGTGCTGGCGAACCGCCATCCAAGGCTCGATTCGGGGGCCAGCCGCGCTCCACCAAGTTTTGAGCGCGGTCAGGCGGCTGTGCAAGTCATTCGTCGTCGCCAAGAAGTCGACCTCGGGTCCGCGGTCGAAGGGAACGATCGGAGCCAATGGAATGAGACCGTCAAGCGTCGACTGGGTGTGCCCGCCCGCATCGCCCTCCGGCATGGCGTCGCGGACGGCCGCGTCGATGACCTGCAGCTGATCGACGATGCGGCGCGCTTCACGCAACTCGCCTTCGATGCCCTTGAGCCGCTCGACGAGACGTCGGTTCTCCTCGAACAGCTGCCCGCCCTGCCAGGCACGAGGTGCAAGGATGCTGAGGACCACGATCGCGCAAGCGAGGCCAAGTTGGGTCCACCACAGGCGCCGCTCGCTCCCAGGGACCCCCGACCGCCGTTCGAGGCGCGGATCTCGGGGCGCAGGCGCCCCTGACGTCACGCGGCTTCCTCGACGGTGGCGATGATGACCGAAATGTTGTCATCGCCGCCGCGGTCACAAGCCAGCGCGACGAGCTTTCGAGCGGCGGCCTGCGGCGCCAAGGTTCGAACGGCCTCGGCCATCTCATCGGCGGCCACGTGGCCGGAAAGGCCGTCCGAGCAAAGCAGGAAGATGTCGCCGCGCCGCGCCGCCCGCACGCTCAGGTCGACTTCAACGTCTTCCTGGTAACCGAGCGAGCGCGTAATCACGTTGCGCATCCGGTGATTCTTGGCCTCGTCCGCCGATATCAGTCCGTGGCGGACCTTTTCGGCGATGAGGGAGTGGTCCTCCGTGATCTGCTCCGCGAGGTCTTGCCGGAAATGGTAAACGCGACTGTCGCCAACGTGGGCCACGAACGCGTTGCCGTGCTCCATCAACACGACGACCGCGGTGGTTCCCATGCCGTGGTATTCCGGTTGCTCCTTCGCTTTTTCGAAGATGCGCCGACCCGCGAGGCGGATGGCCTCGCGCAACTTCTGGCGCGTCGCTTCCACGGGGTCGTCGGCCAACGCGTCGCCGCCGGCCACGTCGATCGCCGCAACGACCTCCTCGACGGTGTTGACCGCGATGGCGGACGCGTATTCACCACCCGCGTGGCCCCCCATTCCATCGGCGACGACGAACAGATTGAGGTCCTCGTTGATGAGGTAGTTGTCTTCGTTGTGGCCCCGCTTGAGCCCGACGTCGGTGATGCCGCAGGACACGACGCGCAAGCAAGCTCCCGGGGTCAGTTCACGCTCTATCGCGCTGGCGCGTCCGCAGGCATCGTGCGGCCCAACCGAAGCCAGGCGTCCCGGTCGAGCGCCTCGGCGCGCTGCCCGCCGTCGACGTCAGCTTGGGAGAGCCAAGCGTCGACATGCTCGGCGTCCCACACCCCTCGAAGCGCGTTGCGCAGCGTCTTCCGGCGCGCGCCGTACCCCCAACGGGCCACGGTCTCGACGCGGGTGGCGACCCCTTCTCCGCCCAAGGGCTCAGGCCGGAGGTCCAAACGCACGACGGCCGAATGGACCTTTGGCGGAGGCCGAAAGGCCCCGGGCGCCAGCGTCATGACGACCTGAGACGTCGCCCGCAGATCCACGTAGAGTCCAAGGCGATTCGCAATCCGTGAGCCCGGTGGAGCGACGATACGATCGGCCACCTCCCGCTGAACCATCACGGTGAGCCGGCGGAAGGTGCCCGGATGGGCCAGGAGTTGGGCGACGATCGGCGTCGCCACGTTGTACGGAAGGTTGGCGACGACATGCCAACCCGAACCCGGCAGGATGGAAGGCCAGTCGACGTCGACGGCGTCCTGACCACGCACCTCCACCGAGGGAAAGCGCTCCTGCAGTCCCGACAGGAGGTCCCGGTCTAGTTCGAAGGCCGTCAGCCGGACCCCCGCTTCGACCAACGGTTGGGTCAACGCCCCGTGCCCAGGTCCAATCTCGAGGACCGCGTCACCCTTGGCGACGCCGGCCAGGTGAACGATGGCTCGACCGATCGCCGGATCGTGCAGAAAGTGCTGCCCGAAGCGTTTCTTGGCGTCCATCAAGCCCACCCTTCGACGGCCCACTGGGGTCGGACGCCGACGTCCGCGGAGGCGCCGGCCCCCGCCCCATAGGCCTGAATGGCGGCCCAGCCAATCATTCCGGCGTTGTCCGTGCAGCGCGCCGGCGGTGGAACACAAACCGGGTACGGCCGCTCCGCGAGACGGCGCCGCAGCACGCGATTGGCGGCCACCCCTCCGCCGACCGCCGCTCCGCGCACGCCGGTGGCCACGACAGCCGCATCCAGGCGGGCGGTCAACACGTCAGCCACCGCCTCCTGGAAAGACGCCGCGACATCCGCGTCGGAAGCTCGATCGGGCCGTTGCAGGTGTTGCCGAACCGCTGTCTTCAAGCCGGCGAAGGAGAAATCAAGCATGCCCGGGCGCGGACGAGGAAAGGCCACGGCGGCAGGGTTCCCCGCTTCGGCCAACCCATCCACAGCCGGGCCCCCCGGCCAGCCGAGGCCAAGCATCCGCGCAACCTTGTCGAAAGCCTCCCCCACGGCGTCGTCGACCGTCTCCCCCAACAACTCGAGGTTCCGGGGTCCGTGGACATGAAACAGGGACGTGTGGCCCCCGCTGACACATAGGGCCACGTAGGGGAACTCCGGCGCGTCAGATTCGAGCCCGACCGCCAATGCGTGGGCCGCCACGTGGTGCACACCCAATACGGGAAGGCTCCGGGCCGCCGCGAAGGTCGATGCGAAGGACGCCCCCACGAGGAGCGCGCCCACCAGGCCAGGCCCCACTGTCACCGCCACGCCATCGAGGTCCTCGCCCGCTTCTGCAAGGACCTTGGCAACGAGGTCGGGCAACCTGACGACGTGTTCCCGTGCGGCCTCTTCCGGCATGACGCCGCCGTACGCGGCATGGACATCCTGGGTCCACACCCGCTCCGCCAAGACTCCGGTCTCGTCGACGACGGCCGCACCGGTCTCGTCGCACGACGTTTCGATGGCGAGCAGGCGCATCAGCGACCGTCGGGCCCGGGTACCACTCCGAGGGTCACGGCCAGCGTCCCAAGGCGCGTGTTGGCCGCCACGGCCCAGCGCTCAACGGCCTCACCGTAGGTCACCCGGGCCGCGCTCAACTCGGCGAGGCGAGGCTGCAAGTCGACGGGCAGTCGGTGCTTGCTGGCGAAGGCCTCAACGCCGTCCACCAGCAGAAGCGCGCGAACCGTCTGCTCCTGCCCTCGGCTGTCTTGGAAATCGAAGAACAGCCTCTCGAGGGTCCCGTCAGGCGACACGGCCGACAAATGGACGCCCTCGGTCTCCAACACGCGAAACATCGTGGCCCGCGCGGACTCGGCGTCGTCGCGCGCGCGCCCGACGATCCACGCCCCGGATCCGATGGCGGCGGCGCCCATGACGGCCGCGAGCGCAATGGAGGCAAGCAACAGGTACCAGCCAGCCTGGTAGCGGGCCGTCGGCGGGGCGGGAACAGGGTTGATGGAGCGGCGCCGGGATTCCCCTCCCCCAGTGCGAACGGGCTGGGGGGCGGTCAGGGCCACGCCGGACACGGCTCGATCAAGGTCATCGAGGCGGGCCTCGGACCAACAGGTCGTCGGCGGCCCCTGAGGCAGGTCGAGCAGGCTCTCGCTCAGGCTTCTCGTGTCGGCCGCGCCGGAGACGCTCGCGCGGAGACGGGCGATCGCGGCGGCCAGCTGCTCCGCGGACTCGTACCGGTCCTCTCGGTTGTATTGGGTGGCCGCGAGAATGATGCGTTTGAGGCCCTCGGGGACGCCCTCGACGAGCGAGTGATCCTGTTGCGCGACGAACAACTCGCTGCTCGCCTTCCCCGTGATGAGCGTGAACAGCGAGGCGCCAATGCCGTAGACGTCGGCCCGAGCGTCGACTTCTTTCGTTCCCGATCGCTGCTCGGGCGCCATGAAGGAAAAGGTCCCGAGTTGCACGCCGGTCATCGTGAGACCATCGTCGTCGGTCCGAGCGATTCCGAAGTCCCCGACGCTGACCCGTCCGTCGTCATGAATCAGCAGGTTGTGAGGCTTGACGTCGCGGTGGATGACGCCAGCGGCATGGGCCGCGACGAGTCCGCGACACGCCTGCTCCGCGACATGAAGCGCCACCGAGACGGCCATGGGTCCATGTCGGCGGACGTACGCCATCGCGGAGCCACCGCGGGCGAGCTCCATCACCATGAAGGGTGGCCGATGATCAATGAACGCGTCGTGGATTTTTGTGACGTGCGGGTCGTCGAGCCGCTTCATCGTTTCGACTTCGCGCTCGAAACGGGCCCGCGTCGCGGCGTCGGCCAACACGCCTTCCGACAGCGCTTTGACCGCAACCCACATCGCTCGGACATCGTCCCAGGCCAAGTAGACCCCGGCCGCCCCACCCACGCCAAGTGTGGCCACGACCCGATACCGATCTGCAAGCCGTACAGGTGTACGGGAGGTGAGTCCAACCTCGGTCGTGGTCATCGCAGCCCGATACCCGACCCGGCCCCCCCGCTCAAGGCGCCAAGTCGAGCCGACGTTCCGCTTGGCGCTCCTCCTTCCGGCCGAATTCCCGGAACAGGTCGTCGATCACATCGCCCAACGTGCCACCCACCAGGAACACATCGGGCTTGCCGCCAACCCGGACGTACTGGCGCACCTCGTCGCGACCCTCCGCATGGCTCTCCGAGACCGTGTGGCCGAGCTCGATGCGCTCGACGGCGCCGTCCTCGAAGGCCAGCTCGACGATGGCGGCGGGAACGTCCAAACCACTGGCCGTGACGTCGGTGGGCCACGCAACCACGCGAAGGTCTGCTGCGGAGCCGGCGACCCGTTTGGGCGTCTGCCCAGGGACCGCCTGGTCGTCGGGCCAACGCCAGCCGTCGCTCGTTCGCCGCAAGGTCAACGCATCGGAGCTGCCCTTCCACACGGTCATCGACGCGAGATTCCATTCGTGGCGACCGGGGAACACGACTTCGTTCCGGTAGTCGTCGATCGGCTTTCGGTACGCGTCGAGGAGACCATTGCGCACGACGTAGACCGCGTCGTCCTCGACACAGTAGGCGTACGACTGCGGGGGGTCGGTGTCCGGGATCTCCGAACCCATCTCCAAGGTGAACGTCGCGCCCGTCGCCAGGCGGACCTCGATGCGGTGCGCAGCGGGGTCGAGCCCGTAGCGGGCCTTGTCGGCGGGATGGTCCTCGACGAACGCCGCGGCGGTCAGCGCCGCAACGCGGCCGAGCATCGTCCGGGCCTCTTGCCGGCTCGCGTCCATCACCACGGGCTCGGTCATCCGCCATGTGAGTTCGCCCGTTCGTTCGACCGCGATCGTCCGTCCGTCGACCGTCGCGCGTACGGTCGTCGCGTCCTCAGAGTCGAAGGTCGCGAAGCGATTCTCGCGGAAACTCTCCAGGTCGAGCCGGTAGAAGTCCATCGCTGACTTCTTCACGACGAAGACGCGATCACCCGGCTCTGGCATCACGTAGTACGACACGCCGGTCGGATTGGGGTCGCCGACGACGAAGTTCAACGTGGAACCATCGCGAAGGGCGATGCCGACACGAATCGCTTGTTCGCCAAGGCCGTAGACCGAGCGGTCAGGGTTCGGGTCGACGATCTCGGCGCGTGCCGTCAGATCGTGTAGTTGGTGCGCGACGCGGCGGGTCATCGAGCGGGCTGGGCGCCAAGGGACGCCCGCCATCTCCCACTCGCCGTCGACTTTGCGCATGTCGAGGACACCGTCGGGACGCTCGATGCGCACGGCCATCATGTCGTCCTTCTCAAACCGGTAGATGACCGGCTTGAGCGCCTCCGGGCTCCGCAGGGCCGCCTCTTCACGCCGCTGAATGACGTTGAGGACCGTGGCCACGATGGCCAACGCGAGCCCGGTCAGAATCGCACCCTTGAACCGGCGCCACCACGGCATCAGCGCCTCCGCCGCATCGCGAGAATGCCAAGGCCAAGGACGAGAGCGGCGAACGGCACGGCCCCCATGGCGACGGCCCGCAAAGTCACGAGTTGGCCCTCGGTCAATGCGACGCGGCGGACCGGACTTGCCCGCCCGACCCGGCCCATCCGATCGTCGGCACCCACCAACCAGCGCAGACCGTTGGCCACGAATGTCGGGTTGCCCGGGCCCTCCCCCAACACCTCGTCGCTCGCCAGGTCCGAGTCGCCGACCACCAGGACGCGCGCCCCAGCTTTGCCGCCTCGCGCCCACGCGTGGGGTGCACGCACGGTGACGGCGACCGCCACGTCGACCGGGCCTTCCCGGTCCACGCCCGGATCGTAGACGGGTTGGCGCAGGTCGCCCCGCTCCACCCAACCCGTGCGGGAGGTCTGCAACAACGGGGCGACGTCGACGCCCTCCAGCGTCGTCAGCGCGAGTGGCGCGGCGCGGCTGACCACCGTCGCGGCATCGTCCTCGGCGAGCGCCGCGGTGATTGCGTGGGACCGATACCGAAGCAACGGGCGATCGACGAAGGGTCGGATGACCTCGCGGTCCAGGACGACGCCCTCCACGACGGCCACACCAACCTCATCGAGGAGACGAGGGACAGCGCCACCCGGGTCCAAGTAGAGTCCGACCCGTCCGCCCCGAAGCAGATAGTCGCGCAGGGCCTCTTCCTCAGCGGCCCCCAATTGGCGCTTGGGCCCAAGCAGAATCACCGCGGCCGCATCGTCGGGCACGGCAACGGCACCCGATTCGGATCGATCCCGCAAGAGGTCGATGGTCTTGACGACGAAGCCCTGCGCGTCGATCAGGTTCGCCAGACCCTTCCATTCGCCGAGTCCGCGGTCGAAGATCTCGTGTTCGCCATGACCGGCCAATGAGTAAATCTTGAAAGACCGCTTCGCGAGCACCTGTTCGATGGCGGCCGCAATGGGCGCCTCCCCGACGAAGTCGAGATGGCGCTCCTTGCCCTCGCCACGCTTGTGGCGGAACATCTCTCGGTCGATCAAATCCACGCGGTCGTCGGCCGAGGCCACGACGACCGTGCCGTAGCGATCGACGCCCAACGCCTCGGCCGTCAAACGGTCGCGGTCGAAATCGACGAATCGCGTCTCGAGATTGTCCGACCGAAGGTCCATCTCGCGCAGCAGGTCGCGCATCATCCGGTCGCGGACAAAGGACTCAGCGTCCTTTCGCTGAGCCGAGAACGCCGTGATGGTCACCCTTTGGTCGCCGGCCGACAGACGGCGCAGCGTTCCGTCCGTCTCTGGAGCGACGCTTGCGGAGCCGTCCTCGCTGAGGTCCAGCCTCCAGCGGTAGCGCTCTGCCAGCAGGGTCGTGCCCACCGCGAGGCCGAGGCCGAACAGCGCCACGAGCAGCCCATTGGCGCCGGTCGCGAGGCGCCGCCCCCAACCCGCGTTCATGGTTGCCTCTGCCGGGGCGTCAACGCCATCTCCGGGACTCCACCGACTGCCACGTGAACAGAAGGAAAACGCAGGTGAAAGCGACGAACCAGAGGACGTCCGCGGTGTCGACGACCCCGCGGGCGAATCCCCGCAGGTGTTCGGTGAATGACAATCGATCCAGGACGGGCTGCCAAGCCGCCGGCGTGAGGTCCCGAGCGGCGCCGGCGAGCCAACTTGGCAACAGGAAACAGACGGCAAGGACGCCGGCCACCATCTGGTCGCGCGTCAGAGAACTCGCGAAGAGGCCAACGGCTGAGAAGGCGCCGCAACAGAGGCCCAGGCCCAAGTAGGAAGTGGCCAACACCCCGAGATCGGGGTCGCCCCAAACCGCGAGCAGCCAGCCCCAGGACGTCGCGAACGCCAGAAACACCGAGCACAGCACCATCGAAGCGAGCCACTTGCCAAGCAGAATGGCGAGGGGTCCGACTGGCACAGTCATGAGTAGCTCAAGCGTACCGCTACGCTCCTCTTCGCTGTACGCGCGCATCGTGAGCAGCGGGAGGGTGAACAGCAACATGGCGCCAAGGTTCGGCATCATGTTGCGCAAGCTCGCCTCACCCGTGAGCGACACGCCAAGCGTGAAAAACAGGCCGCCAAGCATCAGGCAGCCAGCGAGAAAGACCGTCGCGAGCGGCGAAAGAAAGAGAACGCGCAGTTCCTTGAGCAACACTGCGTGAATGGACGCCGTCAACGAGGGTCCGGTCATGCCTCACCGCCCACAAGCGAGAGGAAGACGTCTTCCAGCGTAGCGGAGCGACGTTCCAAGGCGACCATTCGCCAACCCTGCGCCACGGCCATCTTGGCCACCTCATCCGCCAAATCCGCGCCACCCTGCACATGGAAGGTTCGCGCATCGAGGCGGTCGACGTTCAGCGTCGACGGAAGGCTGGCCAGGCGAGACGTGGCGTCGTCCCCTGCGCCGTCGATCGTCACCGCCAAAAACGGCGCGCGGCCCTGGGCTGCGGCCAAGGACGAGACCGTGCCGTCGCCCGCAATGCGCCCCTTGTGGATCAAAACGACGCGCCCACACAGCGCCTCAACCTCGGGCAGGATGTGGGTCGACAGGACAACCAGCCTCTCCGCCGCCAGCTCCTGGATCAGGCGCCGGATGGCCGGTAGCTGGGCTGGGTCGAGGCCCGACGTCGGCTCGTCCAGGATCAGCAGCGGCGGGTCGTGCACGATGGCTTGCGCGAGCCCGACGCGCTGCCGATAGCCCTTGGACAAGTCGCCAAGCAGTCGCCGCTCCCACCCGGAAAGACCCACGCGCTCCATCGCGGCACCTACGCGCGTCCAGCGTGCCCCGGATGGAACGCCGCGCATCTGAGCGACGAAATCGAGGTACTCGCCAACCGTCAGCTCGGGGTACAGCGGCGGCGTCTCCGGCAGGTACCCGACGCGTGCCTTGACGGAGATGGGGTCGTCAAACACGTCGATCCCGTCGATGCGGGCAGTCCCTGCCGTCGCCGCAAGGACTCCGCTGAGCAGTCGCATCGTGGTCGTCTTACCAGCCCCATTGGGGCCCAGAAAGCCGACGATGCCATGGCCTTGGATGTCCAAATCGATGTGGTCAACGGCGACCACGTCGCCAAACCGTTTGCTCAGGCCCGCGGCGCGAATCATGGCCGCGGAGGATAACACAACGCGTGTGGTGGTTCCTCGCAATCGCGGCAGCACAGGCCGACGTCGTCGACCGGGTCGTGGCGGTCATAGCCGGCGAACCCATCCTTGCGAGTGACGTTCGCCTTGAGGCGGCCCTTGAGGCCGTCGACCTCGAAGCGGCGCCCTTCTTCCGCCTCGGCGATGCCGAGGGACGCGTGATGGCCACCGCGATGATTCGCACCGCGGCTTCGCGTCTCGTTCTCATCGAGCCTGACAGCGACGCCGTCCGGACCCGCCTTGAGTCCATTCGCGGCCAATTCTCTGAACATTCCGCCTGGTCCACTTGGCTGCAGCGAACCGGAGTTGACGAGGAGGGCCTCATCGCGGCCCTGCGGAGACGAATCCTCGTCGAGCGCTTTCTCGAGCGAGACGTCGCCCCGGCGCACCTCGAACCGGAGCCGTACGCCATCGCCGTGGGGTCACTCCTTGAGGAATTGGCGCTGCGGACTCCGGCACGCCGCGTCCCCGCCATTCCATGAACGTCCGACGGCTCGCCCCGTCGGACGCCGACGACGTCGCGCGGATTGCCTCTGGGGGCTGGATGCGGTGGCCCGTCACCGAAATTCGCGCCACGATGTCGCAACGCCACTTCGTCGGTTGGGCAGCCGACTCCGACAAAGGGGGGATGCTCGGGTACGTGCTCACATGGCATGTGCTTGGCGAAGCCGAAATCCTCGACCTCACCGTCGATCCAGCCGCCCGGCGGTCCGGTTGGGGTCGCCGCCTCGTCGCCGCGGTCCAGTCCAACGGAGCGAGCATCATTTGGCTGGACGTGGCCGCAGACAATGGCCCGGCCCTGGCGCTGTACCGGGACCTGGGCTTCGTCGAGGCATCGCGGAGGCCGGCGTACTATGCGAGCGGCGCCGATGCCCTCGTGATGCGGTGGCCTGAATGATCTTCCCGTTCGCTCTTACGGTGGCCGCCGTCGCGTCCGACTGTCTCCTCGATGTTCCGCCCGACGGCCCGTTCGCCCATCGGCTACCGCCGTTGGGGGCCCAGCAGTTCCTGATCGTCGAAGTCGACGTCCGCGACGGAAACGTGGACGGTGCCCGAGCGCTGCTCGACATGCTCGACCAGCGAGGTTTGCAAGGCACCTGGGTGGCCAAACCCGAGGCGCCGGCACCCGAGATGACCCTTCTGTTGGCCGAGGCCGCCGGGCGCGGACACGAGGTGGCTGCCGCAGTGCCCGCCACGGCCGTACCCGAGGACCCCCTTGGCCGCAGCTCGGAGCTTCGAAAGGGGCGCAAGGCGCTCTCGAAGGCCGTCGGAGCCAAGGTTCGCGCGGTCGCCACGGACGCCAGCGGCCAGGTGCCCGAAAGCCACCTTGGCCGCGCCGGCTACCGCTCCCTCCTCGCTACCGTGGGCCCCTCCACCCCGACCGCGCGACCGGCACAAGTGTTCGAGGGTCAGCCCCGCAACGGCGTCGTGTTGCCAACAGGTCCCTACGCAGGTCCGTGTGGCCGTTCCCATACGCTCGGGCCCTTCCGCCCGCCGACGGCGGACCGCGTGGCAAGCGCCCTGCATGGTAGCCTGCGAAGCCCCGGCGCCCGAGTGGTCCGGGTTGGCCTCGCGGCGGCAGACGGATCGATCGCAGCTCCCGTCTTCGGACGTTGGATCGACGAGGTCGCCCGGCCCGCGGGCGTCCAGGTGGCCGCACCATCCGCCGTCCGGCGCGCTGCCTTGTCGGATTTCCACCGTCCCAGCTTCGCCCCCGACCGGACGCCCGTCGACCTCGGCGGCCGGATGGTGCCGCTGTCGGACCTTCAGGCCGCCGCCGTGGTGCTCGGAGAGGCGACACTCCTCCCAAGAGAGCTCCCGGGCAACTTGCAGCTGACGGAAGCCTTCCTTGGTTTCGCCTTGATCGTCGCGGGGCAAACTGAGGGTGAAACCGTTCGACTTCTCGCCCTCGCCGGTCCCCGCGCGGGCGCCCAGTCCCAGCTGACGGGTCAGGTGGACGTCGACGCCGCCCTTCTCGCCGACCTCGCCCGCGCCATCGTCAACCCGCTCCCGACCGAGGTACCGGCAGCGTTGCGGGTAGGCGATCAGCTGTTGGACTCGGGTGAGCTGCTGTTGGCGCTCGCGAGCGTCGTGCGGGGCGAACGTCCGACCACGCGCCCCATCGGATCGCCCGACCCCAATACTCCCGGGCTCGGCTGGGGCGCCTCGACCTTGCCCTGAGCTACGGCCGACCGACCCGCTCGGGCGCGTCGAGAAGGGCGATGGCATGCCGTGCCGCTCCCACGATGAGCGGCATCGCGTCCCGAACGGCTCCCGGCGACCCTGGAATCAGAAACAACAACGCCTCGCCAATGACGCCCGCCGACGATCGCGACAGCAGCCCGTCGACGCCGATGGCCCGCATCGAGGCGGCCCGAAACGCCTCGCCGAAGCCCGGAAGGTGCTTGTCGTAGAGCGGCTCGATAGCCTCGGGCGTGACGTCGCGCCGCGTGATGCCCGTGCCCCCGGTGACGATAATCACGCGCGCGCCCCCCTCGACAAGGCTCTGGACAGCGGCGCGCAACGCCTCAACGTCGTCGTCAGCGAAGCTTGGCTGCCCGCTTTCAAGGCCAGCGTCTACGAGAAGCTCGACAGCCAGCCGTCCACTGGCGTCCGTCCCAGGTCCCCGCGTGGAAGTGGCCACGACCACCGCACACCGCACCCGTTGCTCCCTGCCTGGATGTTTGGGTTGCGTCAGGCGGGCCTCACTCGCTCGAGATATCGTGGCCTTGCGGGACGGTGCGCCCGACGCGAGATCCATGTCCGACGCCTCTTGTACTAGCCCTCTCGGCCGCCCAGAGCCCTCGCTGTCACAAATGTTGGCGCGCCTCAGGCTCGCCTTGCAGGCATCGTTGGATGGCGTCTGGGACCTCGACCTCAAAACGCGGGATTTGACCGTGTGCTTTAGGTGGACGGAAATTTCCGGCATCTGCTACCCGACGCTTGAGCACTGGGTTCATCGAATCCACCTCGATCAGCGCGATGCAGTCCACAACGCCTTCAACGCAGCGCTTTCGGGAACCGTTCCCTGTTTCGAGGCCTCCTACCAACTGCTCAATGATCAGGGGGCTTGGCGGTGGGTTCATGTGCGCGGACTCGTCGAGCGAGACGACCAAGGCGTCCCCTTGCGCGCCGTTGGCATCATGCGCGACATTGCCGCGATGAAGGAGGCCGAGGAGGCACTCTTCCGCGTGGCGACGCACGACGCACTGACCGGGCTGCCAAATCGCGACCTGTTCCTCAACCGAGTCCAGCATGCCATTGCTCGGTTCGCTCGGGACGCGGAGCATAGTTTCGGCGTACTCTTCGTCGATCTCAGCCGATTCAAACACGTCAATGACACGTTTGGTCACGCCGTCGGAGACGCGCTTCTCAGCGCGGTCGCCGAACGCCTTCAGGCCGACCTTCGAGCGGGCGACACCGTCGCGCGCCTCGGTGGCGACGAGTTTGGCGTCATTCTGGAGGGCGTGAGAGACACGGGGGATGCCAACGTGGCCGCCGCGCGCATCGGGGAGTCCTTGGCCCGGCCCTTTCTCGTCGAGGGGCACAACATCCAAATCGGCGGGACCGTCGGCGCCGTGGTCGGTTCCACCGATTCGACGACGTCGGGCCTCATCCGCGATGCCGATGCAGCGATGTACGAAGCCCGCCGTCGCGGGGGCCGCGTCCACCAAGTGGCCGACGACGAAATCAAGAACCGCATTGGCCGGCGTAGCCGGCTCGCCTTTGACCTCCAGGAGGCCCTGCGCGGCGCGCCGGGGCTTCGCGCTGTGTGGCAACCCATCGTGGAGTTGCCGAGCGGTCGCGTGGCTTCGTACGAGGCCCTGGCTCGGTGGCGGCACCCGGCCTTTGGGGATGTCAGCCCAGCCGAGTTCGTCCCGCTCGCCGAAGAACGTGGTTTGGCGGACCAATTCGCCGATACGATGACGCGCCTGGTCGTCGATCGGGTTGAGCGTTTGCGTTTGATTCACGCGAACGAGAAAATCTCCTTTCACCTCAACATCACCGGTCGAAACCTCCACGACGTGCGCTTCGTCGACCGCCTCGTCTGCATCGCTTCCGACCGTTCCATCGCCGGCCGACTGGTCCTCGAAATCACCGAGACCGTTCTCATCGACCGGCCTGAACGGGTCGGAACGATCATGCGGCGCCTTTCCGGCCTCGGCTATCGCTTCGCACTCGACGACTTCGGCGCCGGCTTCTCGTCGCTTTCGCACTGGCACAACTTCCCGGTTGAAATCGTCAAGATAGACGGATCCTTCGTCCGAACCCTGACAACGGACGATACGGCGCGGCACATCGTCGTTGCTGTCACGAGCCTCGCCAAGGCCACCGGCAAGATCGTCATCGCCGAGGGCGTCGAGACCGTGGACCAATTCGAACTTCTGCAGGAACTTGGTGTGGGCTACGCCCAGGGGTACCTGTTCTCGCGCCCCTTTGAACCGCTCGAGGTGCTCGAAGCCGTCTACGCGCCGCGTTGACCATCTCCGAGGCGCCAACGCACGCCGCGGGCCAGCAGCCGACACCGTTCCGCCTCGATCGCCGCCACGGAAAGCGGCGGCAGCCGCCGCAACCAAGCCTCCAACGGGTCGACGCCTGGGCGCTCATCGAGATCGTCGACCAGCGCTGAATCCACCGGGACCCGGGTGGCACCTTCGACGAAGTTCCGAACCGACATGCCCGCATCCCGCATGGCGAGCGCGCCGGCCGATTGGTCACGGTGGAGGTGCAATACAAGCCGGAAGTCGTCCGCAAAGGCGATCGCCGGCGGCGGGACGCCGGCCACCGCGCGGACGGCCTCTGGGGTCAGAAACGGCAAGTCGGTCGCGACGACAACACACGTCTGGGTCGCACAAGCGCTGAGCGCGGCCGCGATCCCCGTCAAGGCATGTGTGTCCTCCCGATCTTCCACGACGACCTGCAAAGGTCGGCCGTCTACCTGGCGCCAAGGCCCATCCGCCTTGCCGACGAGCCGAACGGGTTCGCAGCCGGCCGCGGCGAGGACCTCAGCCAAGGCCACAGCCATCGGACGGCCTCGCAGCGGCCAACGCGCCTTGTCCGATCCGAAACGCCGGGAGCGGCCGCCGATGAGGACGAAACCCTCGATCACCAGGGGTACCCGGGCGCCGACGCGCCGCGCGGTTCGCCGGTGAGCGGCTGTACGACCACCCATTCGCCTTTCGGCACGCGGGCCACCGGACCGGGCACCAGGGCCAGCGCGTTGCACGCGGCCATCGCGCCGATCGCGCCGCTGGATTGGGTCGACGCGGGCCAAGCGAAGAGACCCTCGGAGGTCGCCTCAAGACGCACGCGCAGGAGCTTGGGTCGCCCGGCGGCATCCACCAAATCGGCCCGGAGCTGCGCCCGAACGACCGGTCGGTACGGCAACGGGTCACCCAGCCAAGAGCGGATCCAAGGCGACGTGAACTGGACGAAGTTCACGAGCGCGCTGACCGGATTGCCGGGCAACCCGAACCAAGGCACGCGGCGACCTTCGTGGGGAACCACCCCAAAGGCCAGCGGTTTGCCCGGCTTCATGTCCACCCGCCAGAAGTTCATCGCGATGCCCAACTCGCGTTGGGCCTCCTTCACGACGTCGTAGGCGCCGACGCTGACTCCACCGGTCGTCACCAGCGCGTCGAAGCTCAGGCCTCGACGAACCGCCGCGACCGTCAACGCCAAGTCATCGGGCGCGATCCCAAGGTTGACGGGCAAGCCCCCGGCCTCCCGGATCGCAGCGGCGAGGGCCGGCCCGTTACTGTTCCAAAGTTGCCCAGGTTTCAGGCGTGCGCCGAGCGGGCGAACTTCGTCACCGGTGGACAGCACGCCGATCCGGGGACGCGCGACGCACGTCACCGCGCGCCCACCGATCGCCGCGAGCGCACCCATTCGACTCGGGTCGACCGTTTCACCGGCTCGAATGACGATGGCCCCGGCGGCGACGTCCTCGCCGCGGCGCCGAATCGCGTCGCCCCGCCGCGCGGTTCGACGGACGACCACGCGTTCGTCCGTGGGGCGGTCGACATGCTCAACCATGACGACCGCATCGGCACCGTCGGGGACCCAGCCGCCCGTCATGATGGCCATCGCTTCGCCGGGCCCGACAGGGCGCACGGCAACCGCGCCAGCAGCCACCGTACCGACGACCCGCAACGCGGCCCCATCGACCGCGTCGTCCGCCCGCACCGCAAAGCCGTCCATCGCGCTCTGGTCGGCGTGCGGGAGGTCAAGCGGGCTCACCACGTCGGCCGCGAGGACGCGACCCCGCGACCGATCCAGGCGCACCCGTTCATCGGGGCCCTTCGGGACGTCGGCCAAGATGGCCGAGAGCGCGTCCCGAATCGAAATCACGCCTTGATCTTCAGCTTCTGGCCGGAGCGGATGACCGAGGAAGTCAGCCCATTCCAGGCCTTGACCTGGCTGATCGTCACCCCGTACTTCTCGGCGATCTCCGACAACGTGTCGCCGGAGCGAACCACGTGGGTCGTCCAGCTGCTCGTCGCTCCGCCCGACACCGTCAACACCGTGCCGGCCATCACGTTCGACGGGTTCTTGATGTTGTTGAGCGCCACGAGACGGTCGACCGACGTGCCATACTTGGCGGCGATCCCCGACAACGTCTCGCCGCTCCGGACCTTGTGGCTACGCGGCGCCGACGACTTGGCGGCCGCCGGCGCGGGGGCCGATGCCTTGGGTGGGGATGCCGCAGGCGCGCTTGGAAGCGCGTCCGTGCCCCGGCTTGCGGTCGCCGTCGCGACGCGGCCGTCCTGGCGCGGAATCTCGAGCACGGATCCTACGTAAATCTTGTTCGCCGACTTCAGACCGTTGGCGGACATCAGATCGGAGACCGTCACGCCGTATTGGGCGGCAATCCTCGACAAGGTCTCCCCGGTACGAATCTTGTGCCGCGTGGTGACCAGCACCTTTTGCTCCGCCGGAACGGCGGCCAATGCGACGGCGAACGCCTCGGTCCGTCCAACGGGAAGGCGCAACACGTAGCCCTCGGGGGGCGTGGCGAAGCGGCGGAGGGCCGGGTTCAGCAGCTGCAACTCCTCGACCGTCACTCCCGCGCTGGCCGCAAGCACGTCCATTGGAATGTTCCCATCCACGGCCATCGTGTCGTAGACGAGCTCGGGTTCCCCCTGTGTCGTGTCAAAGCCGTAGCGCTCAGGGTGGTGCCCGATGATGGCCGCTGCCATGATCTTGGGGACGTAGTTGTCCGTTTCCGAGTGAAGGAAGTTTCCGCGCGCGAGAACCCAGAAGTCCTCGCTGCCCGACGCCGCCTTGGCGCGCTTGATTCGGCCAGGGCCGCCGTTGTAGGCCGCCCACGCCAACTCCCAGTGGCCAAACATCGTGTGCAATTCGGACAGGAAGGCAATGGCGGCGCCGAGGGACGCCTCGGGGTCGCGACGGTCATCGACCCAGTAGTCGACGCGCAACCCGTAGACCTTCGCCGTCGGCGAGATGAACTGCCAGAGGCCGGCCGCGGCCGCACTGCTCCACGCATGCGCGTTGTACCCGCTCTCGATCATCGAGAGGTAAACGAGGTCCCGTGGGAGCTTCGCCTCGTCCAGTTCGCGGATCATCATCGGGCGGTAGCGCGGCGCGCGATTCAACCAGCGCTGGTAGTATTTGCGTCCGGGTCCCGTGAAGTAGGCCACCCACTTTTCGACTTCTGGTGTGACCACCACCGGAATGTCGAACTCGGACGGGTCGACGAGGTCCAAGTACAACGGGTGCTTGGACGATGCCAAGAGGGCGGCGTCCTCAACGGAGGCCTCGGCCCCACGAACTTCAGCGACTTCCTCACGTCCGGCGAGGTCCTCGTCCCTAGGCACCTCCCCTTCCAGCTGTTCGACCCACTCCCACAGGGTGGGCGAAGCCGTCTCATCGACGGCATCGGACGGGGACGCCGCTGGTTCGGCCACGGTGGGCTGGCCCTTGTTCTTCTTTTTTGTGCGACGCACCTCCTGTGGGGCCGAATCCGGCGAAGGCGCTTCGGCCGCGACGGCATCGGCCAACAGGAACAGGCACAGGCCAAGAATCGACATGGGGACCTCGGGGGGTCGGGGAGAAGGAGGGGGACGAGGGAACGCGGAACGGGGACAAGAACGTCACACGTCTCGTGGACCGCTGCCACCGGATGTCCCCGTTACAGCGCAGAGGTGGCCGCACTCGACCCAGTTCGTGGGCTTTACGTCCTCATCGACATGCCCATGTCCGATCCCGTCGGCCTCGCCGAAGCCGTGTTGGGCGGCGGCTGCCGGTGGCTCCAAGTGCGTTGGAAGGGCGGAACAGAAGCCGAGGTGGTGTCGCTGGCCCGAATCCTCGTCGCAACCGCTCGGCCAAGGGGGGCCAAAGTCCTGGTCAACGACCGTGCCGCCTGGGCGGTGGCCGCAGACGCTGATGGCGCCCACATCGGCCCCCTCGACGGCGACCTCGGGGAAGCCCGCGCACAACTCGGTCCGACGCGCATACTTGGCGCGACGACATCCACGCCGCATGCCGTCGAGGCGGCCCTCGGCCTCGTAGACTACGTCGCATGTGGGCCGGTCTGGGCGACGCCACACCTCTCGCGCCCCAAGCCTGTCGTGGGCCTCGACGGCGTCCGGCAGATCGTGGCGTGTGCGGCCGGCCGCGTCCCGGTGGTCGCCATCGGGGGCATCGACGCCGAGCGCCTCCCCGCGGTCCGTGCCACAGGCGTCGACGCCTGGGCCGTCGTGCGCGCCATCTCCGAAGCGCCGGACCCCGGCCAGATGGCCAGGGCGATGGCGTGAGCGCCGAGACCCTGGCCTGGGCCGTACGCGGCGAACCGGGCCTCAGTTGGTTCGAGGGCGGTGGGCGCGCCGTTGTGGCCTGGTGCCCCGACGAGGTCGCAACCGACCGCGTCGAATGGACGTCCGCTGCTCGACGCCTTCAGAGCCGCGGCGGCCTCGTCGGAGGATTCGTCGGCTACGGAGCGGCGCCCAAGGCCCCCTGCGGGGTCGCACCCGAAGGCGACGTCTGGTGGGCTCACTACCCCGGATTTGTGAGCTTCGACCGGCGCGGTGCCGCCAGCATCGTGGGCCCTCCCCCCTTTCGGCGAACGGCAGCCGCCGCCCTCCGGGACATCCGCCGTGCCCCGCCGCCCGACCGACCAACTCCGACCCCCGTGCGCGGATCGACGTCACCGGTGGCTTGGGCGGGCCAGGTCGCCGCCATTCGCGAAGCCATCGCGGCTGGCACCGTGTACCAGGTCAACCTGAGTCACGTGCTTCGCACGGTCTCCCCAGCGAACCCGCTCGACGCCTACCGGCTGTGGCGGCGCGTGGTCCGACCCCGACATGGCGCCCTCGTGCGGCCCCAAGACGACGTCTGGGTGCTCAGCGCGAGCCCCGAGGTCCTTTTGGAAGTCGACGGCGGACGGGCCTGGAGCACCCCCATCAAGGGGACCGTGCGCCGCGGAGACGGCCGAGAAGCCGACCGCACCGCTCGCAGCGCCTTGGAGGCCTCTGAGAAGGACCGCGCCGAATTGGCCATGATCGTCGACCTCGTTCGGAACGACCTGACCCGCATCTCGGAACCCCCAAGTGTTCGGGCCGGGCGCCGCACCCTTCGTGCCCACGGCCGCGTCTGGCAGGCGTCGACCCGTGTCTCCGGCATGTTGCGCCCTGGCGTCGACGCTTGGGATGCCCTCGAGGCCCTGTTTCCGGCGGGGTCCATCACCGGTGCACCCAAGTCGACCGCGCTCGATGTGATCGCGGGGCTGGAAACCTCCCCCCGCGGCATCAGCTACGGCTCGGTTGGTTTTGTGACGGGCGACCGGGCACACTTCAACGTGGCCATTCGCACGGCGGTCGTTTCTCCATCTGGAATGGCGACCCACGTTGGCGGCGGCATCACCTGGGCGTCGGACGCCGAATCCGAGTGGCAAGAGACGCTGGCGAAGGCGGCTCCATGGCTTGCACTCTTTGCTGCAAATCACCCCATTCACGGGACCGACGGGCAGCATTAGAAGCGGCGCGGGAGCCCCCTTGGCTGAAGGTCGGCGCGGTCGATACCGTTTGGTGGAGCGCCTGGCGATCGGCGGAATGGCCGAAGTTTATCTCGCCGTCGATACCCAGCGGCCCCGCGGCGACTCCCTCATCGTCGTCAAACGGATTTTGCCCCACCTCGCCGCAGACCCCGATTTCGTGGAGATGTTCGCCCGCGAGGCGCGCCTTGCGACCTCGGTGGTCCACCCCAACGTGGTCCGCGTCTTCGGTCATGGAATTGTCGCGGGCCACCCCATCATCACGATGGAGTACGTGCCTGGAAGCACGCTTCGCCAGTTGGTCGATGTGGCTCGGGAAAGGTCGACGAACCTTCCGTTCCCCGTCGTGGTGGGGTTGCTCGTGCAGGCCTGCGCGGCCGTCCATGCCGCCCACGAAGTGGTGCCCCCTGGCGCCGCCCGGCGGGGCATGATCCACAGGGACGTCAGCCCGCAGAATCTGATGGTGAACGATGCCGGGCAGGTCAAGCTGCTCGATTTCGGAATCGCAACCGAAGGCAATGAGGCTACCCGGCCGGGTCTGCTCAAGGGCAAGCTCAACTACATGCCTCCGGAGGTCATCCGGCAGGAGCGCGTAGACCGGCGGGCCGACCTCTTTGCCCTCGGCGTCGTGGGTTGGGAACTTCTCGCCGGCCGCAAGCCGTTCGCGCGCGACTCGGACCACGACACGATGAACGCCATCGTGTCGGGCGACGTCGACCACCTTCGCGACGTGCGGCCCGACGTCCCCGAGGAGTTGGGGGCGATCCTGCATCGTGCCCTCGCCGTCGACCCGGAAGCGCGACAGGACTCGGCCCACGCCCTTCGCGACGAACTGCTCGCATTCATCGCAGCCAATGGCCTGCGTGTCGGGCCGCCGGCGCTCGCGGAGGCCGTACGCGGCCTCGTCGGGGAGCGGCACGAAGCGCGCGCCGCCGCCATCTCCGCCGCATTGGGGACCGAGGCGTTGCCCGCCCTGGAGACGGTGCTCGACGTCGGACTCGATGACGGTGAAACGGTCGACCTCGACCTCGACGACGACGAGGGACAGGCCCCCGCCGAAGGTACGCCGTCCGGCGTTGGCGCCCGCCCCGGCGAGGACGCAGCGGAACCCCCGCCAGAGGCCGGTCGCGCGCCGGTGTTCCCGCCCAAACGGGCCGCCACCACCTTGTCGCCTCGGTCTGCCCCTCCGGTGAAGACCGGTCCTCCCGTAGGGGCCATTCTGGCTGTCGTGGCGGCCCTCGCGCTTGGGGTCGGCTGGTGGATGACCCGAAAGGCGGCGGAGGCGCCGCTCCAGATCGTTCTTGCGCCGGTCCGCCAAACCGACGTCCTTCAAACGGCGATGGATCCGCTCCGCCGCCACCTCGAACAGCGTATGGGACGGTCGATCGCGCTGACCGTTGCGGCCTCGTACACGGCGGCGGCAGACTCTGTCGCGGCGGGTACGGCCGATGTCGCCGTGTTGCCGAATGCGACGGCTCGGTCCCTTGCAGCCCGGCGAAGCGACCTGCCGGAAGTCGCGCGTCAGACCCTGGGGGGCACCGCCTCGTCGGACGGGTACCTACTCGTTCGCCGCGGGGAGATCGGGTCGACGGCCGAGTTGAAGGGCACGACGATTTGCCACCCCGACACCCTGTCGAACACCGGCTACCAGCTTCCGCGCGCGTGGCTCAGAGCCCAGGGCCTCGACCCGGACGTCGACCTTTCACCACGCATCTCCGGCAACCATGACCAGGTGCTTCGGGACCTGCTCAGCGGCCTGTGCGATTCAGGCGGCACCTACTCGAACTTGTTCACGACGGCGGAGCCGCGCGGCATCCCCGTCTCCAAGCTCCAGGTCCTCGCTGTGACAGGCTCCTCCCCCCACGACGTCGTCGTCGGCAAAGCCAGCCTCTCGCCCCAGGACGTCCGGCGGTGGCGGCACGCGTTCACGACCTACCCCGGGTCGCCCTCGCAGACGCCCGTGATGGGTTTTGCGCCCCCATGAATCCCGTCGCCGCAGCGGCGGCGCTGGCGATGGTCACCCTGCCCGAAGCGGGCAGCGACGTCCGGGCGGAGGGCGACCGCTTTTGGGTCCAAACTGCGACCGGCGGCTGGTGGGTGGCTGCCGACGGCGCCCTCACCCCTACGTCGGCCGACGCGCCGTTCGACGGAGGAACCTGCTCAGCGCGCGCCGCCGTCAACGACGACGGCCACATGATTTCCGCGGGACGGTGCCAGATTCCGGACGGGCAAACGCCCGCCCTGTGGGTGGACGACCGGCTCATCGATTCGAACACCGGGGCGGTGTGGGGCCTCTTGCCTCTGGACGCGGACGCCATGGTCGCGTGCCGCCAAGACGACTGCTTCGTCTCCGATGCCAGCGGCCTGCGGCGGGTCTGGGCCAACGGGGAAGAACAGTTGCTCACGACGCGGGTCGACGACCTCGCCACGGGCGGCGCGTCGGTCGCGTGGCGGGTTGGCGATGTCACCACCCTCGACGGGTCGGTCCTACAGGGCATCGAGCCCGGCGACCTCGTGTCGAGCACAACCGCGCTTTGGCTGGTGAACGCCGAAACGGCGACGCGGATTCAATCCGGCCAGCGCCAAACGGGACCGCACACGGGCGGCGCTGGTGCGGCGACGACGTCACACCTTGCACGGCTCGAAGGCGCCACGCTGCACATCGGCGCACCCCTCAACGCCGGCCTCATTCCGCAGATGGCCCAGAGCCGCAGGTCGGAGTCCCACGTCGAGGCCACGAACGCCTGGCGACTCGCCACGCCCTGGGACCGGGACCGATTGGGCCGCGCCGAACCGCTTCGGACCTTCGCGATCGGTGGCGGCATCGAGGCAGGCGGCGTCGTCGGCCCCCAGCGGGGCGTGCTTGGGTCGCCGTGGCTGTTCGGAACGGTCGAGTTGAGCGCCGGCCGCACCCGCTTTTGGGTGGGCGCCGACACCGCGCCAACGGTCGTCCAATTTGGCGACGTGTTCCTTTGGCACCTCGTCGTAGGCCAGGCGGGCCTCACCTTCGGTAGTCCGCATCTGCGCGCTGGCCCCTTCGTTGGCGCGGGCCTTCTTCAGGCGCAGGCCGGCCTCCGAGCCTTCGCGCTGCCTTGGACGTTGCGCAGCGGCTACCACCACGGGATCGAGGGCCGAATCTCGTGGGTCACCGGTCCACAGACGGGCGAACTCACGACCGTCGTGGGATTGGTCGACGTGGCTTGGACCGTGCAAATCCCGACCAAGACTCCGGGCCCTTCGGCCAAGAATGCTGTCCTCCCAAGCTGTCATCGTCTCGGCGGCACCCTTGGCGTGTCCGGTGGGGTCACCTCGACGGGTTTGTCCTGGGAAGAACTCGGCCAACCCGAGCGCATCGAGGAGACCGCAAGTCCGGCCATCGCAGCGTGGTGCGAAGGCGACGGCGCAGCCGCACTTCTGATTTCGCTGGAGTCGGCGCCGCTCATCCGCTGGCGCGTCGCTTATGAGACGGGCGACGAGTCCCTTCACCGGCTTGGAAGCGTGACGGTGGGCCCCTCATTCGGCAACGACGCGATCCGCGTCGGCCCCACGATGACGGCTGGCGTTTTCGTTCTTGGGCCTGGCGCGCGAGTGGTTTGGACACCAGTGGCGCGTCCATCCGGCGTCCACATCGGCTTGGAAGGTCGCGCAACGTGGCAGCCGCTTGGCATCGCCGCAGGCGACGCCACGCTTGGCCTGACGGCGTGGCTCGATCCCAGAGAAGGAGTTCGAGCGCCGTGAGCGACGCCGCCCTCCTCGAATCGTTGGGCTACGCCGAGGCCGCGGCCCCATCGACGGGAGCGACGGGCGTGACGGTGTCAGACGGGCGGCCGCGGGCCATTCGCGTCGTCGGCGCGTTCGGGCCCGAGGCGAGAACGATCGACGCGTCGGGCACCATCGTCTCCGTGTTGCGGGCTGAGCCCCCGCTCCCCGAGGGCCTTTGGCGAAGCGCCACGCCCCTTGGCGATGACCTGCTCGTCGTCGTCGAAGGGCGTGCGCTCGCCCGCCTGAATCCCAACAACACCGCCCAGTGGGTTCAGCGCGGCGCCTTTCACCATGAAGTGCTGCCCCAATCCGACGGAACGGCGCTCGCGTTGGACCGCACTGCAGCAGCGGGCGCCGTTCACGATCGAGTCCTTACGCTGGATCTCGAAACCGGCGCCACCCTCGCCATCCTGGACCTGTTGCCCTTGGCCCGGGCTGCAGGCCTCCCCATCGCCACCGTCGGCGACCCCCTGCATGCCAACGCGCTGGAATGGACGACCTCGGGGTTGCTCATTTCGTTGCGCCAACCGTCGGCGCTTTGGTGGATTGACTTGGGCACCGCGAAGTCCACCCGTTGGACGACCGGTGCATGGGCCGCCCAACACGACCCTCGAAGCCTCCCCAACGGCGACATCGTCCTCTTCGACAACCGTGGCGCGCCCTCGGGGAGCCGCGTGTTGCGAGTGGATGCGGACGGCCGCGAGCGCGTTTGGGCCACGGGCTTCGACAGCCCCTGGTGCGGCGCCGTCGACCCGCTGGAGGACGGGGGCGTGCTCGTCACGGATGGCGTGGCCGGCCGCATCGTCGACGTCGGTCCCGACGGCACCGTCCGGTGGGCTTTCGCCAGCCCCTGGACCACCGGAAACGGCGCTTCGCGCGCGCTGCTCACCGAGGCCCGAGCGGTCCTCCTGCGATAGCCGGTCGCCTCGGAGCTGCCATGGATTTCAATCCGACGCCCGACGAGCGCCTTGTCGCAGACGCCGTGCGCACCGCGCTCGAAGCCCATCGTGCCGACCATGACCGTTGGCGCGAGATGGTGCACCGTCACAAGACCTTTCCGCCCGAGCTGTGGACGGCGATGTGCGACGCCGGAGCGCTCGGATGCGTTGTTCCCGAGGAGAACGGCGGCAACGGCCTTGGCCTTGTCGCGGGTGCCCTGGCCATGGAGGAGATGGCCGCCCTCGGTTTCGGCAACGCTTTGATGGTGCTCGGGACGATGGCCGCCACGGCGATCCTCCACCACGGTTCGGACTCGGTCAAGGCCCGCTGGCTGCCCCGCATCGCGTCCGGAGAGCAGAAGTTCTGCTTCGCCATCACGGAGGCCGACGCCGGCAGCAACGCGTTTCGCATGACGAGCCTGGCCCGGCGAGACGGCGATGGTTGGCGTCTCAAAGGCACAAAGGTCTTCATCACTGGCGCCGACGTCGCCGACCAAATGCTTGTCGTCGCTCGCACCACGAGCCGCCAGGACGTCGAAGCGCAGGGCCTTCCCCGCACCTTTGGCCTCGCCCTGTTCATCGTCAATACGCGTGCCCCGGGGCTCGGCCTCTCCCTCATTCCGACGCACGGCATCGAGGGAATGAACCAGTTCGAGGTCCACTTCGACGATGTCTTCGTGCCGGGCGAGGACCTCGTCGGCGAGCCCGATATGGGCGGCGTCGCCCTTTTCACGAGCCTCAATCCCGAGCGGATTTGTGCCGCGGCCCTCGCGAACGGAATGGCGCGCTACGCGCTCGACAAAGCGGTCAAGTACGCCAACGAACGGCGCGTCTTCCGCAACGCGCCCATCGGGTCCTATCAGGGCGTCTCCCATCCCCTTGCGCGGGTGCGCGTTTGGCTGGAGGCGAGCCAGTTGCTGACGCTTCGGGCCGCGTGGGCCTTCGACCGCAAGCTGGACCCGCGGACCGTGGGGTCCTACGCGAACATGGCCAAATACGAGGCGTCGCGGATGGTCATGGAGGCCGTCGACCGGAGCATCCAGACCCATGGCGGATACGGGTTCTCCGAGGAGTATGGCGTCATTTGGCTGTTCGAAACCGCTCGCCTGCTGCAGACGGCACCGATCAACAATGAGCTGATTCTCAGTTTCATCGCCGAGCACGATCTCGGTTTGCCAAGGTCCTACTGATGTTCTGGCTCCCCGTGGCAGCCGTCGCGGCTCCCGCAGACGACTCCGCCGAAGTGGCGCGCCTCGGCCACGAGATGGAGCGCCTGGCAGCTCGCGGGGCCTGGGATGGCGTCGACCGCGCCTACCGAGCCATCGAGGCGCTCCGCTTGAGGGGCGCCGCCGTCCCCGCCTCCCTCCACCTGCTTGGGGCTCACGCTTCCCAGGCCCGTGGGCAGATGAGCGACACCTGGAAGCGCCTGATGGAGGCGCGCAAGCTCGAACCCGTCCTCGCGACGCTCGAGTGGCTTTCGCGCATTGAGGTCGCCTACGGTCCCGTTGACCTGGTGGCGCGCAAAGGCTGGGAGGGCTTCGCCGTTCTCGAAGCGCTGGACCCCGGGATGGCGCCCGACGAACGTTCGACGATCCAGGCCGCCAAAGATGCCCTCCGGGATGAGCGCCGCTACAACGGCTTGTTGCCGCTTGGCCGATACCGCGTAGGTGACCAGACCTTCGAGGTCATTGGCGGCCCGCTCGTCCTCGTTGAACTCGTCCGGGGGACGGGGCCCGCCACCTTCCCCGAGGAACCTGTCGTCGACGTCGTCGCGCCGCCTCCGCCCGCCGAGCCCATCGGTCCTCCGACGCACTACACCTTGGTGCCGCTCCAGCCCGCGTCGCTGTCCGCACACAGAGACTGGGTGACGGCTGCGCGAGCCGCCCTCCTCGGCATCACCAACATTCAGTCCGTCACCGCGGCGGAGGCCGATGAGACGCTCCGCGCGACGCTGACGCGACCTGGCCTCGGTCGCCTTGGTCGTCCAGCCGCAGCGATGGGCCCCATCCTTGCCGAGGCGCTCTCGGCGGAGTTGGTTGCGGTGGACGGCCCCACGATCATCCTTCGCGGCACGTTTGGCGCCGATGAGCCGCTCCGGCAGTGGCCGCTCACATCGGCCTCGGGAAGTGTCGTCCCCTTGGCGGAGGCGGCCCTCCTCGAGCGGTCGGGCATTCGAGCGGCCGTAGACGTGACGACCGCACCTGGCGCCGACCCCACGGCCGTGGAGGCGGAGATTCGAGAGCTCTTGTCCGAGCTGCCGATGCGCTACGATTGTGTGCGTCGGCCACAGGTCGAAGAGACGCCCTGGGGCGGCGCCGTTCCGTGGGGTCCCCTGCCCTGACCGACCGTCGGGGTCCGTACGCCTCTCCCTACGCTTCGCTCGACTCGGAGTTCCGCGCCTTGCGTCGAAACCAGGCCAAGCGCTCGAGGAGGGTCCGCTCTTCGGCGGTGCGATCTGGCGCGTAGAAGGTGCGCGGGTCGAGGTCGTCGGGCCAATACGAAGCTGCGACCACGTGGTGACGGAAGTCGTGGGGATTTCGGTAGCCGTCGCCCGCACCTTCGCCGCGCGTCGCGGATGTCGGCAGCCGAAGGGCGCGCGGGACCGGCCTCGATCCGTCTCGGTGTACGGCCTCCAGCGCGAGTGCGACCGCCTTGGCCACAGCGTCGCTCTTCGGAGCGGCCGCCAGCCAGATGACGACCTGGGCGAGCGCGTACTGCCCTTCGGGCATGCCGACGGCCTGGATGGACTGAACGGCCGACGTCGCCATCCACAGGCCACGCGGGTCGGCGTTGCCGACGTCCTCGCTCGCAAAGACGACAAGGCGGCGCGCGATGGCGAGCGCGTCCTCACCCCCTTCGATCAGCCGCGCGAGCCAGTAGAGCGCGGCGTCGGGGTCTGAGCCGCGCATCGACTTGATCAGGGCCGACATCACATCGGCCGCGTCGTCTCGGTCGTGCCTCAGCGCCGCGCGATCGAGCACGCGCCCCGCACGTTCGGCGTCGATCGGGCCTTCTGGGAACGCGATGACGAGGCGCTCGAGGTCATCGAGGACGCGCCGCGCGTCGCCTGATGCGGTCCGGCACATCGCGTCGAGCAAAGCCGTTTCGACGTCGTTGGCCCGGCTGGCCAGCGGCCCGGCCAAGGCACGCGCGACGACGTCGCGCAACTCCGCCACCGAAAGCGGCTCGAGGTGCACGAGTTGGACGCGCGATCTCAGCGCGGGAGTCAGGGACGCCGTCGGGTTCTCCGTCGTCGCCCCAATCAGGGCGACGGTGCCGAGTTCCAGATGCGGCAAGAGCGCATCCTGTTGCATTCGACTCCATCGGTGGATTTCATCCAGGAACAACACGACGCCGTCCGACGGCGCTTCGCGCAGCAGCGTCCTCAATTCCGAGACGCCGTCCAAAACGGCGGACCGCGCGACGAACGGGCGGCCCGCGGCCTGGGCGAGCAGCCGGGCCAAGGTCGTCTTCCCGCAGCCAGGCGGCCCCCAAAGGACGATGGAAAACAGCCGCCCCGCCTCCGCCGCTCTCCGCAACGGCGCCCCCGGCGCAATCCACCGACGATGACCAACCAACCCGTCGAGGTGGGTTGGGCGCATCGCGGCGGCGAGGGACACCGTCACCTTGGTGCCTTCGACGACAGCGCGAAGGGGAACTCCACATCGACATTCAGGACGCCGGGAGGGGTCCAAGCGTGGAACGCGCGTTCGAGGCACGCGTACAGGCTTGGCGCAGCAAGCGTGCCGTACACCGAAGTGCTCGCGACGTGGCCATGGCTGTCCACGCGTGCAAACAAGAAGGCGTAGCCCTCCAATCCGGGCTGCAGAGCCGCTTGCCCTTCCCAGCACGTCTCAATCGCCGGCAACAACGCGGACGCGCTTTCGGCCAGCCGCGCCGAATCGGCCGCGCCGTTGATCCGAGGGTCATGGGCGACGACGCGAAGGCCGGGCGCATGCGACTGTGGCGACTCCGCAACCGCTGCGGCGGGCCGCGGCCCCGGCTGAGCGCCATCGGACCATGGCAGGCGGTTGCGGAGTTCGGGCCACGCCACGAGAAGCCCCGTTCCTTGGTCGCTGACGGGCAAGGTCGTGGTCACGTCGCGCGTCGACCCCGGTAGTTCCCACCACACATGCCATTCGAGGCCGTCTGTCCCCGCTTGGGCGACGCGCCGGATGCGGTGCCGCCCCTCGGGTGGCAACACGCTCGCAGCGCTGTCGACGACGAGCCGGTACACGCCCCTGCCCTTGTGCGACGCATCGAACTCGGCGCGCACGAGGGTGTCCTCCGCGGCGCGGCCGCCAAGCGGAGCCCCATACCGGACGACGATGTCGACGCGGTCGCCCACGCGCTCGAGCGCGACGACGGGGTCGACGGGTCCCGAATCCAGGAGGCGCAGCACCAAGGTGTCCGCTGGACTCACTGCCAATTCGGGCGGGGACAAGTCGAGCACGCGCTGCACGGCCGCAACACAGGCCTCGGGTGCCTGGTCGCACCCAAAGAACGCGGGCGTGACATCCTGCAGCCGACGCTCGACCCAAAAGGACTGGCCGAACGGATCGTAGGTCACAACCGTCACAAGCGTCCGGAAACCGTCCAGGCACCCGGAGCCCAAGAACAGCAGCGCAAACAAGGCGGCACGGCGCATACGCGTCGGCTATCGTGGCCCGGGGGTGCGGGATGGTGGCCTTGTGGCTGGCTTGTCGAGCGTCGATCGACATCCCGGACGAGGGCTCGTGGCTCAATGAAGGCCGCGTCTGCCTGGGCCCATCTGAAATCCAGGACACCGCCGGGGCGGTGACAGGCACCCTGGAATCTGATGGCAACCTCGTCGCCACCGTGACGTTCGAGGACTGTGGCGGCTGCTATGCGACCCTCGCGGCCAATTGCGTCCTGGAGCGAGAAGGCGACGCCATCGTGCTCAGCTCGGAGGCCTCGTACGTACGAGAGGACGCCACGTGCCCCGCCATATGTGAGGTGGTCTCGGCGACGTGTGAGCTCGAGGGGCTCCCCGCGGGCTCCTACGTCGTGACGCACGGCGCCGACGTAGCGACCCTGACGGTTCCGGGACCCGCGCCCCTCTGTTTCGGTGCTCAGACGCCGCCGGTCGAACTCGCTGCCGTCGAGGAGTGAACGAACGTTTCGCTACTCGGCGTCGCGCAACGTTCGAGCGAGGGCCGCCGCCACGTCATCGAGCCTGACGCGCGCCGCGGTGTCCGGCAACGTCGCCAAGGCACGTCGGGCGGCCCAACTCTCCTGAGCGGCCAGCCCCGCAGCGGTCGCCAACGCACCGCTTTCGAGGACGCGCCGCGCCAATTCGGCCGCTTCGACTTCGTCGCCTGAGGCGGAAAGGCGCGTCCAAGCGTCGCCCAAGGTGGGGTCCAATTCCGCAGCAATCACCACTGGCAGCACGGGCCGACCCGCGACCGCCCGCATCGCAAAGCGCGCGGGTTCGTGCCGGAGAAGGGCGGCATCTTCGAGCACGTGCCAGAGCCGGCCGAGGTGCTGGCCGTAGCGGCCGAGCGCGGCCACGGACGACGGCGACGCCCCTGCAACGTGAGCGCCGGCGCGGCAGGAAAAGGCAAACAGCGCGCCGCTGTGCGACTCGGCGTGATCCAGCCAATCCCCCCGACGAGGCACCCGGCCTCGCAGGTTTTCGCACGTCGCCTGGGCGTCGGCGAAGGAGCGGAGCACATCGACCGCGTCGCCCATGATTTCGGGACGGGCCGCTCGAGCCAGCTCCATCGCGCGCACGGAAACCTGTTGGGCGGCCAACCACGTGACCGCCGGACGGACGAACTTTCGAGCCACGCGGCGTCGCAGCCCGCCTTCGCGTCCAAGCGCGAGGTCGTGCATGCGCAGCGCGACGCCGAGTGCCTCGGCAGCGTACTGAGCCTCGTCGCCAACGCGGTCGGCGCCCGCGGCGCGCGCCGCCAAGGCCACGAGCACCGGGCGGAGGCGTGGGATGTCCACCCTCAGGCGAGCCAGCTCGACCGGACCGTGGCCGACGAGGTCCGCGAAAGCCTCTTCGCCTACGAGGTCGGGATCCCCGAGCAGGTCACTCAGTGGCGTGCTGGTCAATGGACGGCTTCGACCACCGTGGCGGTGGCCTGGCCGAAGCCGATGCACATCGTAAGCAGCCCGTATCGGCCGTTGCGCTGCTCAAGCACGTTCAGCAACGTCGTCGTGAGCTTCGCGCCCGACGCACCGAGCGGGTGCCCGTTCGCGATGGCGCCACCGAAGACGTTCGTCTTCTCGAAGTCGAGGCCCAACTCGCGTCCACAACCCAAGGCCACCGAGGCAAACGCCTCGTTGATCTCGACGACGTCGAGGTCGGACACCTTGAGACCAGCGCGCTCGAGCGCCATACGCGACGCTGGCACCGGGCCAGTGAGCATGATCGTCGGATCCACGCCTGCGACGGCCATCGACACGACCTTCGCGCGAGGCTTGAGGCCGTAGCGCTTCACAGCGGCGTCGGAGGCGAGCAGGACCGCGGCGGCGCCGTCGCTGATCTGCGATGACGACCCGGCTGTGAGGACCCCGTCGTCTTCGAACGCGGGTTTGAGGCCCGCGAGCTTCGCGAGACTCGTGTCGCCGCGCACCCCCTCGTCGAACGTGTGCGGGGTGCCGCCGACATCGACAGCGACGATCTCGCGATCCAGCTTGTTGCGTGCCGCGGACGCCCGCTGGTGCGACATCAGAGAGTAGGCATCGAGCTCTGCGCGAGTCAGATCGTACTTCTTCGCCACGAGTTCGGCCGAGCGTCCCTGAGGGATGATGCTGTAGTGCCAAGCCAGATCGTCGGGCAGCGCCGCCATGGCGCCGTTGAGGAACATGTCGGAGCCCATCGGGACACGGCTCATCGACTCGACGCCGCCGGCGACCACGAGGTCCTGAAAACCGCTCGCCACGCCCATCGCCGCGAAATGCAGCGCTTGTTGGGAAGAGCCACACATCCGGTTGATTTGGACGCCGGGCACGCCGACCGGCCACCCGGCTTCGAGGGCCGCGAGGCGGCCGACATTCATGCCCTGTTCACCGACGGGCGTGACGCATCCGTACACAACGTCGTCGATCAGGGCCGGGTCGATTCCCGTGCGCGCCACCAGGGCGCGCAGCGGCACCGCGCCGAGCGCCACCGAATGCGTCGACGCGAGCGCGCCGTTGCGCTTGCCGGTCGCCGTGCGAACCGCATCCACGATCCACGCCGTTCCCATCGAACCCCCTGCGCCGGCCATAGCAGGGGAAGCGGCGCCGGTGCCAGCCGACGATCGGGCCGCCGAGAAAAGCGGGGACCCGTTTGCGCCTCAGGGCGCCCAGATGCGGTCGAGCGCACCTTGGTCGTTCACCAACCTCTTCGCCAACGCGTCGCGTTCGAGGCCGAGGCCGCGGAGGCCAGCCAGCGCTGCTACAGCCCGAGCGTCGCCGCCCGCTACGACCCACGCGACGACGAGGTCGACGGCCGATTCTGGCCCTAGGTCGGCGTCGGCCCACGCCACAGCCTCCAAATCGCCACGGTCGAGCAGGACAAGCGAGGGGGTCCACCATCCTGCCCGCGCGGCGGCGGCGGCCACGGCGCGCGGCTCTCCACCGGCGAGCAGCGCGCAAGCGCCCTCGCGCCCCCGCCGACCCGCAAGCCGAATGAGCCAAGGAACGGGTCCCCACACGCGCAGGGCGGCCGAAACGACGGCGGCCCAGCGATCGTCTCGCAACTCGGCGAGCCGGGACGTCAGCTGGCCTGCGGGCAGGGCCGCCGAGAGCGCCTTGAGATGGGGCAACATCGCATCCACGAGCCGAGAGGATGGCGGAACCTGCGGCCCGAGGCAAAGGTCGACCGCGGCGACGGGCGAGCGCGCCACCAATCCGGTGACGAACGGGGCCACGTCGACCTCCCCCTCGAGCGCCGCCGTCAGCTGCTCGATGAGGGCCTCTCGGTCCATTCGTAGGTCCACGCCGCTGAGATCGCCCGTCCACATGGGCCCCATTTCAGCCTCCCCACGCCAATTCGGGGACGTCGACACCCGGCTCGTCTCCCCCGAAGGCCACGCGAACTCGGTCGGGGAGGCGCGGCACGACGAGGAGCCCATCACTGCCTTGGAACAACGGATGATCAGCAGGGAGCAAGGGTCGCCAGCCTTGGGCGCCGTCAGTGAACAGGCCCGTGAGTCCACGCGCCCCGAGCACGAAGCCCTCTTCGACACGGGCAACGGCAATGACCGCGTCGTCGTCCCCGCTCAAACGGGCGCGTACCCACGGCCGACCTGTGACGCCGCTCGCGTCGGCCCAACGCGCCTTGGAGGCCACCGCTGCATCGAAGCCCTTGCGAACATCGTCGACACCGGTACGGGCCAACCAGCACCAACCCGCGCCGACAGCACCGGATGCGCCGACGAACGGCCACATCCCGGCGCGGGGCGCCACTCCCCACATCATCGAAACACGACCCCGGCCGGTCCAGCTTCAACGTGTCCCACGACCACGCCGACGTCGCCAGCCGCTCGCCACGCCGCGGCGAGCGCTTCGCCTTCTTCGGCGGGTACCGCAACGAGCAGGCCCCCTGAAGTCTGCGGATCCAGGAGCAGCGAGCGGATGGCATCGTCGACGCCGGCGCCGTCGAAGCTGTCGCCTACGAAGTGCGCGTTGTTCCCTGTGCCGCCCGGCACACATCCGCCTTCTGCGGCCTCCCGTGCCCCTGGCAACCACGGCAGACGAGCACAGTCGAATACGAGTCGAACTCCCGTTGTCCGAGCCATTTCTGTTGCATGGCCGGCAAGTCCGTTGCCCGTGATGTCGGTGGCCGCAGACACGGAAAAGGCGCGGGCGCAGGCGGCGGCCGTTCGGTTGAGCCGCAGCATCGAGGCCACCGCCGGCGCCAGCGCAACCTCGTCGATCCGATCCCGCTTGCGGGCCGTCGTCAGGACCCCGGTGCCAAGCGCCTTGCTGAGGACGAGCGCGTCGCCAGGCCGCGCCCCGGCATTGCGCCAGATGCGGTCCGGGTGAACGACGCCGGTGACGCTGAGTCCGAAGAACATCTCTGGGGCCTTGACGCTGTGCCCACCCACGAGCAGTACGCCGGCCTCCGCGACCTTGAGCGCGGCCCCGCGAAGGACCTCCCGCAGGACATCTTCGGGCAAGATGTGGACTGGGAAACCCACGACATTCATCGCGGTCAGCGGCTCGCCGCCCATGGCGTAGACGTCGCTCAGGCTGTTGGCGGCAGCGATGGCACCGTAGGTAGCGGGATCGTCGACCACGGGCGTGAAGAAGTCAACGGTCTGTACCAGGGCACGCTCGGCATCCAGGCGCACGACTCCGGCGTCGTCGGCTCCCTCAAATCCGACGAGCAGCCGCGGATCGCGCTCCGCGGGGCCCAGATTGGCGACGACGCGGCCCAGAACCTCTGGCGCCAGCTTCGCCGCTCAACCCGCTGCAGCCACCGTGTGTGTCAATCGGACCATCCGACCTCCGGGCGACCCCTATCCACTTGATTCCGTTAGCAAGCCTCCCATGTGGTTCGCCGTCGGCTCCGCCTTCGCCGCCCCCGCGGCAACACCGTTCTCCTGCTGTGACGACCCTGCGCTCGCCCGCGTCGCAGCGTCAGCCCTGGCCCTTCACGACGCTCTGACCGGCGGCAAGGGCCGACCATCGACCACCATGCGAACTCTGGCGTCCCAACTCTCCGCCCTCGACCTCCGTGGCGTCGAGGCCATCGTCGCCGCCCAGATTCGCGAGGCCGCCGACCGGGGAAAGGCGTCCGACGACGCCGCCCGAGAGCAGTTCGCGACCGTCGCCGGTGGCGTCGCCTGGCTCGCCCTTCGGCACGAAGGAGGCGATCTTTCGGTGGTGGAGGCCGGGTGCGGTCACACGGCCTGGCTGCAGTCACCCGCGTCGGCCCCCGCGGGGCCCGGCTGTCGCGCCGACTGGCGCTGAACGCTCGGTCAGATTCGGACCTCCAGGGTGCCGCCCACCACGCGGTCGACGGCTTCGACCACAGCCATGCGCCGAGCAAAGAGCGCGTCCAGGCGCCTGCGGTCCAACGCGAGGGTGGCCGAGGCGGGCGACGTGCGGATCGCTGTCTCACGCCAAGCGCGGGGGTCCCGCATCCACGCGGCGAACGTGGCGCCAAGATGCACCATTGAGGAGGCCACGATGCCCGTCGCCGAGTTGCGCGGGATTGGGTGGTTCTTGGCAACGTCCACGACATCGTCCGGGAGGCCCCAGACCTCGCAGCACCGCGCGCTGGCGGCCATGTAGTTGCGCTCTACCCAGGGCAAGACCCGTTCGACCCCCGGAAACGGAATCGGAAGCGCCGCTGCTGTTTCGCATACGACCCGCAACGCGATCGGACGCCCAATCAGCGACACAAAGCCGCATTGGAATGCACGGCTCCCAGCGATCTCGCCTTCGATTTCGCGACACCACAACCCCGTGCCGACCGCGTGGCCCCACATGGTGCGGACCGTTGCGTCGACCGCCGGTGTGCCAAGAAGACGGCCGCGAATGCCGAGCGCCAAGGCCATCTCGCCCAAGCTGCGGTGGCCGACGCGCAGAACCGCGCTTCGCAAGTCCTCCACACGCGTCCGCGCGCCCACGGGATTCGCGAGCCCGATCACGAGCGACGACAAGGCGGGGTCTGACCGGACGAGTTCCGCAACAGACGTCGCGTCCGCATCCGGGTCGCGGAGGCCCTGGAGCAGTTGCACGACCACCACCGGCAACCTGGGAACTTCCCAGGCGCCGCGCAGCAACATCTCGGACGCTGCCCCGTCGAGTCTCTCGGACGCTGCCTCGTCGAGTCGGTCGAGAACGTGGTTCACGGCTCCGTCATCGGACGAAGCGCCCGCCGCTGAAGGACTCAGGGCTCTGAGGTGCCGCTGTCTTCCGTCCCAGAGTCCGCCGATTCCGGCTCGGCAGAGTCCTCGCTGACCTCGCCGGAGTCCACGGTTTCGTCGCCGGAATCCCCGTCTTCAGAGGTGTCGGCAGGCTCCGTGGGTTCGGTCGGAGACGTGCCAGTGTCCGAGGATTCCGCCGAGTCGCCCGGTTCGGTCGGGTCACCGACCCCGCTCCCCGTGTCCTCGTCGACCGTGGACCCCGAGTCCTCAGGCACCGACGTCCCCGAGTCCGCGGGGGGGACTGACTCCTCTTCTGTCGTCCCAGAGTCATTGACCGTGCCGGAATCGTTCAACGAAGGGTCGCTTCCGCCTACGGCATCGCCGCGATCCGTGTCACCCGAGTCGCCCGAGTCTCCGGCCCCACTGTCCCCCGAGTCCGAGCCGCTGTCCTCGCCGGTTTCCGCCGTCCATGCGGAGTCACCGGTTCCGTCGTCAGGCCCTGTCGGCGGCGTATAGGGCGTGTTCGTCGGCAACGCCGTGTCTGTCGGCGTGTCCTGCTGCGAGCATGCTCCCAGTCCCAACACGACGACCAACAGCCCGCGCATTCCAACTCCCGACAGCCGCATTCTAACGCGCCAACGAGGGGGCCGCGGCCAAAATGGCGTGCTCCCATCGGTCTACGCCGCGGCCGTCTTCGCGGGTCACACTTGCGCGGGCCCTCAACGTCAGGCCCGCGGCGCGGACCGCTTCAACGCTGGGTCCCAAAGCGTCGATGACCCCCGTCGGGCTCGCGCCGTCGCCCACGACGATGACGAGGTGCCCGCCAGGGGTGAGAGACTGCGCCATCGACGCGGTCCATTGATGTGTATCGAGGCTCCACTGTCGGCGGGCCTCCCGCTCCCCTTCACGCCAGGCCCGGCGAGCCCCCATCTCGCGGTCGACGCCCGTGTCGCGGATGCCCAACCAGGCATGTCGCAGGTGGTTCATCGGGACGTAGTCGTAGGTCGAGGGGTAAGGCGGCGACGTGACGACGAGGTCGACACGAAGCGCGGTCGCATCGCGCGCATCGCGTCGGACGATGTCGGCCGAGGGCGTACCTTCCGGAACCATCTCCTGAAGGGTCTCCAGAAAACGTCCGTATTCCCTAGCCTTTCGATGAAACCAGGTCGCAGTCGTACCCGGAGGCCGGTGGACGGCTTCTCGCCTGGCGCGCGTGTCGCTTTCGCGGAAGCTCGTCTTGATGAGAATCGACGAAAAGACCGCCCACAGCAAGTCGGCCACCGGACCGTCCATGGCCGAGATCCCGCTACGAATCGCCTCCAACTCGCACAGGACGTGAGGCTCGTACCATCGTTCCACGACGCGCCGGATGTCAGGCGGAGGCAGCTGGCGGGCCGAAGTGGCCGATGCGGCGAGGCGCCGCGCAGCGGCTCGCATCGCGGCGATGCCCTCAGGTCCGGGCCGGGCCGTTCGCGCCCGGGCGATGAGGACCGCAATGGGCGACACATCGCGGCCGTAGGCCGCTCGACCCGCGACGAGAGCCTCGACAGCCACGGTGCCGCCGCCGCAAAACGGGTCGAGGACGGACTTGCCCGGAAAGGCCGCGATCAAATCGCGCGCAGCCAAAGGGTGTAAAGCAGCCGGCCAGGCATGAAACCCGTGGGTCGCGCGGGTCAACGGCTCGTGGACGCGCAGGGCGGCGTCGAGCAGGGCGACGTCGGCTGCGTCGCCGTCCCCTTTGCCTCGACCGGCCCGGTGGCCCCATCGCTCACGAACGGCGCCGTCGGCCACCCAACCTCCGCCCGGCACGGTAGCCAACCCTCGGCGTTTCCGCCCGCGGCAACTCGCGGGTCCAAGAGCCAGAGGGTTCGTTGGCCTTCTCCGACCGCGAAATCCAAATGCTCTATGACCGCTACGCGGCGGTGCTGTTGCATCGGTGCCGGCGCATCCTTCGCGACGAGGCCCTCGCATGGGACGTCGTCCACGAGACCTTTGCGCGCGCGATCGTGCGTGGGGACGCCTTTCGCAACGAGGCCAGCCCCCTGACGTGGATGTACAGAATCGGGACCAACCTCAGCCTGAACCACCTCCGCGACACGACCGGCCGAGGGCGCCTTCTCGATCGCCGCGGAGAGGAATTGCACCCGGGCGGGGCTGAAGAGGAGTCCGCATCCATCGACCACGACCGCGTCCGTGAGCTGCTCACGACGGCCGACGACGAGACGCGCCGCATCGTCATCCACACCTTCTTCGACGACTGCACGAGGGACGAGGTGGCCCATCTTGTGGGCCTCAGCGTCCCCACCGTCCGCAAGCGCCTGAATGCCTTCCTCGACCTCGCTCGCGCCACCCTCGGTGCGTCGGCGGCCGCCGTCGCCTGCCTGGAGCTGCCATGGACCTGAACTCAGCGGGGATTCGTCCCAGCCGACTCCAACTTGACCGCCTCGCGACCGGCGAGTTGCCGGAAGGCAGCCTTGCCCTGGGGCCGGCCGAACGGGCCCACCTCGAAGAGCTTGAGGCGCTCTCCGCCACGTTGCCCCCGGTGGACGTCGCAGCGATTCGGGCGCGTGCAGTCCGGCTGAACGCGCCGGCGAATCGATCGCTTGGGCGCTGGTTCGCCGGTTTGGCCGCGGCCGCCGTGGTCGCCCTCGCCATCTGGCCGACGACGCCGCCCTCGACAACTCCCATCGCCTTTCGCGGCGGCGCAACCCTCGACGCTCGGCGAGTGGGCGAAAACGCGCTGGTGCCGTACCATGGCGAAGGCCTGAAGCCGGGAGACCCCGTCGTGTTCTCCGTCCATCCCGCCAACCACTCCGCGGTCGTCGTGTTGGCCATCGACGGCCGAGGTGAGGTCAGCGTGGCTTGGCCTGAGGCGGGCGAAGATCACCAGACGTTGTCGAATCCTCACGCGGCGACTTCCCTGCCCGGCTCCCTCGCGCTCGACGACGCTGCCGGTGACGAGCTCATTGTCGCCGTCTTTGGTGACGATCTGACGATTGAAGAGGCCAAGGACGCGATCTCCGGGCCCCTCGAGTCCGGTGGCCTGGAGGCCGTGGCCGCCTGGGCGCGTGCCCATCCCGACGCCGACGCCGTGCTGCTTCGGCGGGCTCCTTGATCCTGTTCGCTGCGGCAGCGCTCGCCGCGGAGCCGCTCCGCGTCGGCATCTTCGTTGGCAACAACCTTGGTGCCGCCGACGAAGCGCGCCTCGTGTTTGCGACGAGCGACGCGGCGAAGATGCGCGACGTCTTCATCGAGTTGGGCGGTGTCGACCCCCAGAGGGCCATCCTCCTCGAGAACGTCGGCCGGCAGGGCGTCGAGGCCGCCTTTGCACAACTGCATTCGACGCTGGTGGACGCGCGCAACGCCGGCCGGACGACCTCGCTCGTGTTCACGTACTCGGGCCACGGCGATGTCGATGGGCTGCACCTCGGACCGTCCGTGCTCACCCACGACGCGCTCCGAAGCCTCTTGGAAGACAGCGGAGCCGACGTCCGCGTCGCGATGTTGGACGCGTGCCGCTCCGGGGCGGCGCTTCGGGCCAAAGGCGTCGTCAAGGGGCCGAGCTTCGACCTCACCGTCTCCGCTGAGGCGGCGCACGGCACGGCGTTCCTCACGTCGTCAGCAGCAAGCGAGCTCTCCCAGGAGTCGGCGGACGTCGGGGGCGGCTTTTTCACCCACTACCTGCACACAGCGCTGCTCGGCGCCGCCGACCACGACCGCGACGGCGACATCACGCTGCCCGAAGCCTACACCTGGGTCCACGGGGAAACGGCCTTCGCGACCCGCAACGCGCCGGAGCGCCAAACCGCGAGCTTCGACTTCGACCTGAGCGGCGCGGGCGAAGTTGTCCTCACGCGGGTCGACGCCGCCACCAGCCACCTCAACTTCCTCGGCGACCTCAGCGGCACGTTTGCGGTCTGGGACGGCACCCGCAACCGGTACGTCGCCGAAGTCGACGGCAGCCGCCCCGTCACGTTGTCTTTACGGCCCGGCCCCTACGCCGTCCACCGAAGGCAACCCGGCTACTTGGAAGAAGCCCACTACGCGGTCCGGCGTGGCGAGACCCACTCCGTCGTCGACACGGACTTCGTGAGCGTCGCCTACGACGACGCCGTCTCCCGCGGACCGCTGGATGCCGCCGTTCGCAAGTCCCGCATGCCGGACCTCGCCCTGCGGGTCGCGATCGGGGGACGCCGCTTCGCCGCCGAAAGCGCCGCCGACGTGGCTTACGTCCCCGGACACCCCGTGCTCGGGCTCGACCTCCGCATCCTGCCACCGGCCCGACGCTGGGTGGGCTTCGACGTCCTGGCCGGCGGCGCGCCCACGTCGATTGTGGTCGACGGGCACAGCGTCGACTTGACGGTCTCGTCCTGGTCGGTCGGGGCCAACGCGGGTTGGGCGACGGGCCCCAACCTCGTCCGAGCCGGCCTCGGCGGGCAGTTCTCCGCGCTGGCCTTGGGTCGCCACTTCCCCGACCCGGCGCTCGGCACCCAAACCGCCGCGACGCTCGGCGGCGGGCCGAAGGGCTGGGTCGGCGTCCACCATGGCCGGTTCACGGCCGACCTCGATCTCACCGTCCTGCTCACGCCCCTCACCTGGGACGATGCCGTGACCTTCCCCATTCTCAGCCAACTGACGCTTGCGGCGGGTGTCCGATTCTGACCTTCCTGGCCTGCGGCGCCCCCATCTCCAACGACGTGTTGGCCGCCGACGCCGAGTTTCTTTCGGCGCTGCCGCCGACGACGCTCGGATCGCCCTTGTCGCTGCGAATCGCCACCGTGGGTAGCGACCCCGTTCTGCCACAACTCGTCGCCGCCGCCGCGGAGTTCGACGCGCGCATCGCTCAACCGCTTGGCGCTGCCGACGCCCTTCGCCCCGCCACTCCTGAAACGCGCAGCGCGGAGGTCCGCAGCTGGGACGCCGTCGCGGCCACGTGGCGGGAAGGAGAAGCGATCGCTGTCGGTTGGTTGACGGCCACGGTCCTCGCCCCGGACGACGGCGCCATCGAAGGGTCCTTCGAGGCGGCTACCGACGCGGGCGGCCCCTACGCGGCCACCGGTTCGAGCACCTCGTCGGGGGACGATGCGGGCACGCTCCTTTGGGATCGGGCGATCTGGTCCCCGACCGCGTCTCCGGCGGAAATCACCTTGTCTTGGGGCCCGGACGGCACCTTTGCCGACACGGCGGGATCGGGGGTCGTCCCCACCCATGAGGCCGTTGTGGGCGAGGTCTACACCTTCGACACCCGGCTCCTGTTGACGGAGGACGGCGTTGCATGGCCGGCGGTGGGGACCGTGTCCACGGGGCTCGACGGCGGAATCGCCGAGGGGGTGCTCTCCACGGACAAAGGCGATGTCCCCTTTACGGTCTGTTGGAGCGGCGCAGGCGACACGTTGGCGGTGTCCGGCGGCGAGGGCGTGCCGGCCGAGGGTGACGGGGGCCTGTGCCCGTAAGCAGGGCGGGTGGCTAGCCGCCGACGCGAACGATGCGCATCTCCCAGTCTGGTCCGAGCACTTCGCTCGTCTCGCCAGGTCCACCTGTGGCACGTTGACTCGAGTGGTAGGTGACCACCGTGTCCCCCTCCTCGTTGCGAGCGAGCCCGATCAATACCGCTTGATGCCCACTTGGGGGCTCGTGGCTTCGCCAGAATTGGATCAGGTCCCCCGCGACAGCCGTTTCGGCTGACACTTCCAGACCCCAACCTCGGGCGACCAAGGCGTCGACCACCCCGCCGTGCCCGACAGTTGGGCAGAACCAATCGACAACGAGTGCGTCGAGGGCCGGCGGATCGAGCAAGTTCCACAGCATCGCTTCGCCCTGCTCTGCGCTCCATCGGCGCCATGCTCTGAAGGTCACCGCCAGCACAAAACCGCAGCAGTAGGTCGCCCCGTCTGCGGCCCCTCGCGCGAAGACCCGCCCTGCAGCGACGAGGTCTTCACCCGTTCCGTCGTGCTCAGCGTCCCGCGGATTGTCCGTCGGCGACGCCGAAGGCCCCGGCGTGAAACGGTAGGCGCCGTCAGTGACCCGCTGGGCCTCCGCGAGGATGGACCCATTGAGCTCGCCGAGCGGCGGCACACTCACGGCGCGGCCCCCGAGGTCCAGAAGGCGGGGCCATTCGGCGGCACCTCCAGTTGCAGAACATGGGGCCCTTGTGGTCCTTTCACCCAGAACTCGAAGCTCGCAGAGATGCCGTCCTCCCCACTGGACCTCAGGCCGAGTGGGGGGGCGCCGACCCCGTCGGCCTCGGTGACCAGTTCGACATCGAGCCACTTGGCCGCGAGCCACGCGACACCGTCAGGGTCCAAATTCGTCATGGGTGCCCCGTACCAGTCCAGCAACCTCGGCAGGTCGTTGGGCGCGTCCGTGGCGAAGGTGACGCCGGGGCCCAGCCAAAGGGTCTCGTCACCGCGACGGTGGGCCAACAGTCCCGGCAAGTCGTCCGCCGGCTTGGGCGTAAGGCCATCGATGACGGGTGGGGGCAACGGCGCCCCACCCTGTGAGGCCCATGATGACGACGCTGCCGCCGCAGCCGAGGCCTCTGCCGTCGCCCCCGCGACACGCCAGGCCTCGGGACCTCCGGCAACCGACTCGCCGCTTGCGGCCAGAATGGCCGCAAAGTGCTGTTCGGCGATCTTCGCGACGCTCGTCCCCTGTAGGAGGTGGGCGGGCGAAGGAGCCGGCGCGGGCGCGGGCGCCGCGTCCTCCACCGCTTCATCGGAAGCGCGGAAGCACGCAAGGAGACCCACGATCACCATCGGTCGTCCACAAGCACGCGGCAGGGTAACGCAACGCCGTGCTGGCCTTGTGGATCGCTTGTACGGAACCGCCCCTCCCGTCCTGGGTGGATCCTCATTGGGACCTCTCGCAGGAACACGTCGAAGGCGGCCTTCGGCTCCGAACCCGGGTGGGCCGCGCCGGCGTGAGTCCCATCGCGGCCTGTGAAGCGCTGCGGACGGCCACCGACCTCGCGCCTCGCCTGGACGACCATCTCCGACGGCGGCGAGCCACCTCCGCCGACACCGCTGCGTTCGACGCGTCGCTCGCCGCCCTGCCCATGGCGCTGCCGGGTCTGCGCGTCCTTGGCAGCAATGCGGCCGTCAGCGTCGCCGTGGACTACGTCGAACTTGCTTCGGCCGTCGGCTCCGGCTCGATCGAGGATGACCTCGTCAGCGTGGGTGCCCTCGTCTCTCCGGACGCCGCCTGGCGAGGAGACACGTGCACCCACCCCGAACAGGCGGTCGTCTGGTTCGGTCGGTTGGCGCGCAACTGGGAGGGCGCGACCACCTGTTTCCAGGACCGCGTCCAGCCGCTCCTGGCCGGCGTCATGGCCGAGATCTGCGAACGCCCTTGTGCCACGGCCGACCGCGATTCCTTGCTCCCCAAACTCGCCGCCCACGTCGTCTTCGGCGGGCCGCGCTGCGAGGAGCGCTGGGTCGCGACGCCGCCCGACGAGCGATAGGCCGGTGCCCCGCCAACTGGGAGCCGCCTTGGGTAGCCTGCCATTCGTCCCGCCCCTCGAAGACATCCGTTTCTGCCTCTTTGATCAGTTCGACATGGTCGGCAGCTACGCCGGCATCGAACGGTTCTCGTCCTTCGATCGGGACACCTACGACGCCACCCTCGACGAAGCGGCGCGCATCGCCACCGACGTCCTCCACCCCATCAACGCGGTGGGTGACCGGGTCGGCTGCAAACTCGACGCCGACGGCAACGTGACCACGCCGCCAGGCTTCCGCGAGGCCTGGACGACCATGGCGGAAGGCGGTTGGATCAGCGTCTCGGCCCCTCCAGAGGTCGGCGGCGTCGGCTTCCCGTCCCTCATGTCGATCGCGGTCGTCGAACAGTTCATCGGCGCCGCGATGGCCTTTGAGATGTACCCAGGCCTCACGGCCGCGGCGGCGCGCGTGATCCTGCATCACGGTCCCCCTCACCTGCGCGAAGGCGTCGGACGCAAGATGTTCACCGGCGCCTGGTCTGGCACGATGTGCCTGACGGAGGCCGGCGCTGGCTCCGACGTCGGCGAAAACCGTTGCCGCGCCACGCCCGTTGGCGACGGCGTGTTCCACCTCGAAGGCGAGAAGATCTTTATCTCCGGCGGCGATTCGGACGTCGCGCCAAACGTGGTCCACCTCGTGCTCGCCCGGACCCCCGACAGCGCGCCAGGCACGCGCGGCCTGTCGCTGTTCATGGTCTCGAAGTTCGACTTCGACGACGCGCTTGAGCTTGGCGAGCGCAACGGCGCAAAGGTCACCGGCATCGAAGAGAAGATGGGGATCCACGGAAGCGCCACGTGTACGCTGCTGTTGGGCGCCGACCGCCCCTGCAAGGGCATGCTCGTCGGGAACGAGCATCAGGGCATGGAACTCATGTTCCTGATGATGAACGAGGCGCGCATCGGCGTCGGCATGCAGGGCGTTGCGATTGCCTCGGCCGCGACGTCGTACGCCATGCGCTACGCAGCCGAGCGCAACCAGGGCAGCGACGCCGCCCGCTTCCGCGACCCGCTCGCGCCGCGCGTCCCCATTTCGACACACGCCGACGTCCGCCGCAACCTGATGACGATGAAGGTGACGTCCGAAGCGCTGCGGTCGCTCCTCTACCGCCTCGGCCATCGCTTCGATCTCGCCGAAAACGACCCGGTCCGCCGGGCCGCCCTCATCGGACGTGTCGAACTGCTCGTTCCGGTACTCAAGTCCATCGCGACCGACCGCGGCTTCGACGTCGCAGCGATGGGGGTTCAAGTGCTCGGCGGGTATGGCTACATCGGCGAGTACCCGCTCGAACAGCTCGTCCGCGACATCAAGATCGGCAGCATCTACGAAGGGACCAACGGCATCCAAGCCCTCGACCTGCTCGCCCGAAAAATGCGCCAGAACAACGGCGCCCTCGTGCAGGAGTGGATGACGGACGCGCTGGCCGACATCGAAATCGGCAAGGCCCAGGGTTTCGGCGACGAGGCCGACGCGCTTGGCAAAGCCGTCAACGCGCTCGGCGCCACGGCCATGCACCTCGGCATGATGGCGATGAGCGGCAAACTCGACGCGGCCCTCGTCATGGCGACCCCCTTCCTCAACCTGTTCGGAACCGTCCAGCTTGGCCTGGAGTGCCTCGACCAGGCCGCCGTCGCGAAGCGCGTCATCACCGAGCGGGGCCCCACGCCCCACCTCGAAGGAAAGGCGCACAACCTTCGGTTCTACGTTCGCAACTTGCTTCCCCACGCCACGGCCCTCGCCAAGATCATTCAGAGTGGCGACGACACCTGCATGGCCCCTGGCGCGCTGGGCTGAGCCATGCAGACCATCCTGTTCGCGTGTGTCCACAATGCCGGACGCAGCCAGATGGCGCGCGCATGGTTTGACCACCTTGCCGACCCGACTCTTGCGCGGGCGCTGAGTGCCGGGACTCGACCCGCTGCCAACGTCCAACCCAACGTCGTCGCTGTCATGGCCGAGGTCGGCATCGACGTGGCCGGATTCGTGCCACAGAAGCTGACCCCTGAACTGTGTGAGGGTGTCAGCCGGCTGGTGACCATGGGCTGTGGCGACGAATGCCCCAACGTTCCCGGGATGATCATCGAGGATTGGCCATTGCCGGACCCCAAAGGACGCGACCTCGCTGACGTGCGCGCCACGCGCGACGCGATTCGCGACCGCGTCGCTTCGTGGCTCGCGACCCACGGGCTCGCCCGAAACACACGCTAGACACCCCAGGGAGTACCGTGGACCCGGTCATTGCCAGCTTCTGCCGCTTCCTCGACGCGAGCCCGACGCCCTGGCACGCCGCGGCCACCGCCGCGAAGGCCCTCAGCGCCGCCGGCCTCGTGTCGGTCGACCCCGCCAACCCCTGGCCCGCCTGCCCGGACGGCGGGTTTCTCGCTCAGGGCGGCACCGTCATCGCCTGGCGACCGGGAACGCAGTCGGCCGACGACGCGGGTTTCCGGCTGATCGCCGCCCATACGGACTCACCCAACCTGCGGCTGAAGCCCCAACCCGTGCAACGCGGCCACGGACTCGTCCGACTTGGCGTCGAAGTGTACGGCGGAGTGATTCTCGCGACCTGGGCGGACCGCGACCTCGGGTTGGCCGGCCTCGTCCATCTCCGGGGCGGCCGCACGGTGCAGGTCGACCTGCGGCGACCGCTGTGCCGCATCCCCAACCTCGCCATCCACTTGAACCGGACGGTCAACGACGACGGTCTCAAGCTGAATCCGCAGACGATGTTGCCGGCGGTCCTTTCGCTCGACGTCGACGGCCCGGACCCGCTCAAGGCCCTGCTTGCGGCGGAGGTCGGCGCTGGCGTCGACGACGTCCTGACGTGGGATCTGTGCCTCGTCGACGTCGCGCCGGCCACGATCAGCGGCGCCGACGGCGCGTTCCTCCATTCCGGCCGCCTCGACAACCTGGCGATGAGCCACGCGGCCCTCGAAGCCTTTCTCACGGCGTCGCGCGGCAACGCCACCGCCGTCATCGCCCTCTTCGACCACGAGGAGATCGGCTCGCACACGAGCCGCGGCGCCGACTCCAATCTCCTCGAGCGCACGCTCGCCCGTTTGGCCGCCGACCCGGCCCGCGCCCTCGCCCGCAGCGCCTTGTTGTCGGCCGATATGGCCCATGCCGTCCACCCGGCCTGGCCGGACAAACACGAGCCGCACCACATGCCGCGCCTTGGCGGCGGCCCCGTCATCAAGCAGAATGCGAGTTGGCGCTATGCGACCGAAGGTGCCGCCGCGGCGCGCTTCGCAGAGCTGGCCGAGGGGGTCGGCGTCAAACCGCAGTGGTTCGTGACGCGCAGCGATCTCGCCTGCGGCAGCACCGTGGGCCCCATCGTTGCGGCGCGGCTCGGGGTGCCAACCGTCGACATCGGCAACCCGATGTTGTCGATGCACTCTGCGCGCGAGATGGCCGCCGTGGCCGATCACGCGCCCATGATTCGCGTCATGGCGCGGTGGTTTTCGAGCTGACAGGCCGGACGCGAAAGCCCGTGCCCGTGGACTCGACGACGGCACCTTCCACCGTCGGCAGGCCGGCGTCCGGCATCTCGGCGCGCGCCCCGCAGGCCACGACCCGCCGCGCCTGAACGGCTTCGTCGACCTGCCAGGCCAGCGCGACAGGACCGGCGACGCCCACACACGTGACCTCGCCGTCCATCAGCCGCGGCAGAGCAATGGAGACCGTCTGACCCCATTCCGCCTCCAACAGGCGTCGGGTGAAGCCCACGCCGGCGGTTTGGAAGGTGACCAACTGCTCTGGCGGCTTGAACCACACCGCGAAGCGCCCGTCGGCGTCCGTGGTGGACGAGGCTTCCAACGAGCCGACCACGAGGCCGACGACGGGTCGGCCCGCGGGGTCGACGACGCGTCCGACCATCCCACGGTCGCCCGACGTCTCTGGGGACAAATGGCAGGCGACCCACGCGATCCACATGGCCCACCCCTATCGCCATCGCACACAGGGCAGCGATAGCCGGCCGCCATGGCCGAACGCTTCAACGATCGCGTCTACGCCCGCGTCCGAGAGGTGCCAGCGGGGCGCGTCGCCACCTACGGTGACGTCGCCGCCTCGCTTGGGAGTCCTCGGGCCGCCAGAGAGGTCGGTTGGGCGCTCTCCGCGTTGCCCGAAGCGTCGGACGTGCCATGGCAGCGGATCCTCAACGCCAGCGCGCGGATCAGCTTCAAGGGCGACACCTGGCGGGCGGTCGCCCAACGGCAGTTGCTCGAGGCCGAAGGTGTGGTCTTCGACGCCGATGACCGGGTCGATTTCGCCACGATGCGGCACCGTTTCGGTCCACCCGCCGCCTGAGACTATGTAGGACTTCCCCCCCGAAGGTTGGCGGGAACCGCTACGGCGATGCGGGCGGGCGGGTCGAGCCGCAATTCGGACATGATCCGAGTGAAGGTCGCCACGTCGCGTCCCCCGCCGAGCCGCGGGTTGTGCGCTCGCTCCTCCGCCACGGTCGTCACCGTACGCCCGTGGTAGTCGTGCCCCGGGTACAAGAGCGTCGACTCTGGCAGGCTCAAGATGTTCTGCCAGACGGACTCGTAGAGCAGCGCCGCGTCGCCGTCCTGAAAGTCGGTGCGCCCACACCCTCGGATGAGCAAGGCGTCGCCTGTGAACGCGCGTCCATTGGCGTGGTCGACCCAACTGCAGCAGCCCGACGTGTGGCCGGGCGTCGCGCGCGCCTCCAACGCGATGCCGCCGAACCGGTACACGCCGCGGTCGTCGAGGCACACGTCGGCGCCATTGCAGCATCGGCGTAGCGCCACGGTCTTCAAGTTCGGGAAATGGCCCCGCAGCCGCCACGCGCCGGTGATGTGGTCGGCGTGCACGTGGGTCTCGATGGCGGCCACGAGGTCCAGGCCAAGATCGCGAACGAGACCGGCGTCCCGGTCGGCGTGGGTATCGACGGAGTCGATGAGCACCGCCTGCCCGGCGTCCCCCAACAAGTAGGTGTAGGTGCAGGTTTCGCGGCAGAAGAGCTGGCGGAACGTCATGCGCGTTTCTACCCTGGCCACTCGCCGATCCGCACGATCTCGGGGTGCAGCCAAACGCCATGGGACGCGTGGACCTCGCTTTGGACCCACGCAATCAGCGCGGCGATTTCCGTGGCGTTGGCCCCCCCGAGGTTCTCGACGAAGTTGGCATGTTTCGGGCTCACCCGAACGCGCCCCCGCACGTGCCCCTTGAGCCCGGTCGCCTCGATCAAGCGGCCAGCCGAATCCCCTGGCGGGTTCCGGAACGTGCTGCCGCACGTCGGGACGTCGACGGGTTGGGTCGCCGCACGTCGAGCCAGGTGCGCCTCGATGGCCGCGCGCGAGGCCGCGGCATCTCCCCGCTCCAATCGGAGCGCGACTCGGCACACGACGGCGCCCGGCGGCAGGGCGCTCGTCCGGTAGCCGAAGGCCAGCGTCTCGGCGGACAGCCAAGTGACGGCCCCGTCCGGGGTCACCACCTCGACGCCCACGCAGGACCGGCTCAAATCGCCGAGGTGGGTGCCCGCGTTCATGCGGACGGCCCCACCAGCCGACCCCGGGATGCCGGCCGCCCACTCGAGACCCGTCCAGCCGGACTCGAGCGCGCGGCTGACGAGGGACACGAGGCCCGCCCCGCCTCCGAGGACCAGCTGATCCCCGTCGACATCAATCGACGCCAACGCACCGGCCAATCGAAGCACGACGCCGCGCACGCCTGCGTCCGCCACGAGGACATTCGATCCCTTGCCAAGGACCGTCACAGGCAGCCTCTCGGCGCCGGCCAAGGCGACCGCCTCCCGCAACGAAGTCGTGTCGTGCACAGTCACATGCAAGTCCGCCGCGCCGCCGACGCGCCACCACGTCCGCTTCGCAAGCGGCGCCGCGAGTTCGACGCGCGCTCCGGTGGCCGCCAATCGGGCCACCAACGCCTCGGGGACAGCCATGGACGGCGATACCGCCGCAGCGGCGGATCGGCCACAGTTGTGTACCTTCTGTCAGGCGGGCCCCCCGACGCAACGATCTGCCCCACCAGCGGCCCATCTTACGGTACACTGACCTTCCGGAGAGACCATGACGGTCATCATCGCCCTCGTCTCTTGCGGCTCCCCCGAAGAGACCAAGCCAACTCAGCAGGTCGCTCCTTCCCTTTCGCGCGGCCAGGGCCAACCCTTCGGGCCGGCCGACGCGATCGTCGACTGCAATGGCGGCGGAGACTTCACGACGATCTCGGCGGCCATCGCAGCGGCCACCGCTGGAGACGTCATCGAAGTGTGGCCCTGTACCTACCAGGAGCGCATCAACTTCGGCGGTCGCGACCTCTGGATCAAATCCCGCGACGGCTCGGCCACGACCATCATCGACGCTGAGAACCAGGGCACAGCCGTGACGGTGGAGTCGGGTGAAGGCGACATGACCGGCCTCGTAGGCTTCACGCTGCGGCGCGCGTCGACCCAGGCCGTCCACGTCGACCTCAGCGCGATTCATCTGCGCGACATCGCCATCCGCGATTCCGACGCTTCTTACGGCATCCTCAGCGCCTCCGCCGACCTCGAACTCGACCAGGTCAGCATCGACGCCAGCAACGACTTCTCGGTCGCTGGCGTCTACGCCGACCGCGGCAGCCTGGTCGTCCACGCCTCCGACATCGACTGCGCTGGCGCCAACATCGGCGTCTTCTCCGGGCACGGCGCCTGCTTGATCGACTGGTCTGAGCTCACCTGCACGAATGGCGGGTCCTACGCCTTCGATAACGAGCACACCGTCGGTCGCCTCATGCGCACGATCTTGCGCGGAGACTTCTTCATGCTGAGCGAAGACGACAAGCCCGACGACGGCATGTTCGTCCTCGGCAACATCATCGATGGCGATGTCGATGTCGAGTACGGCACCATCGACCTCGTCAACAACGTCATTCAGGGCCAGTTGAATCTGACGTTGGCCACCCTGCCAGCGATTCACAACAACGTGTTCCTCGGGCAGGCCTGCTACATCTCGACGGACACCCTCGAGACTTACCCGACGAACAACAACTTCTTCAACGGGGACAGTTCGTGCGGGTACGTCGACTACGTCGGCGCGGACGGCAACATTGCGGAAGAGCCCGGATTCGTCAACCCGATGGCATTCGACTTCACACTGGCGGCGGACAGCCCCATGATCGACGCCGGCCTCAACGACCCCTTCTGGGCCGATGTCGACGGCTCCCGGGCCGACATCGGCGCCTACGGCAGCCGCTACTCGATCGGCGGAGGTTGGTGATGCGCCCCTTGATGCCAATGGCCTTTCTCCTCGCGTGCCATCCTTCGGACGGCCTGACGATCGTCGGCCCTACGGATGCGGACACGGACACCGTGACACAGCCGCCGCCCCCGCCCCCGCCCCCGCCCACGCCGACCACGGACGGGACGACAGACACGGACCCCGACACGGACACGTATTCCCCGACGGACACCGACACGGATGACCCCACGGGGACAGACACCGACACCATCACGCCGCCGCCCACCGAGCCGAGCGACGAACCCATCCCGGACATCATCGTCGATTGCGAAGGTGGCGCCGACTACGAGAGCATCCAAGCCGCAATCAACAATTCGGTTTCCGGCGATTTGATTCACGTCATGCCCTGCATCTACCGCGAGCGCCTCGACCTCGACGCGAAGACGGTAGAAATCGTCGGCGTCGGCGGTTCGGCCGTCACCATCATCGACGCAGAACAGGCCGGCACGGTCATCGACATCGAGTTCGGCGAAGGCCTCGGCATGCGTATCGCCGGCTTCACCGTCACCGGCGGCCTCGACGACGTCGAGGGCGCCGGCATGGAGGTCAACCAATCCGTCATCGAAATGGAAGACGTCGTCTTCACGGGTAACGAAGGCTTCAACATCATCCACGCCTTCGGTGGGATGATCGACCTTCACAACGTGCACATCGTCGGAAACGACATTTCTGGCGGCGACGGCTCCGGGATTTACGCCAAGGGCGGGGGCCTGAGCGTCTCGGACAGCGTCATCGACTGCGACAACGGGCTCAACGGCTTGTGGCACCACAACTCGCTGGTGATGTCGGATACGACCATCACGTGTTTGGAGGGCTACGCCCTGCACGACTACCACGGCGAGGATCAAATCCGTCGCTGCAAGCTCATCGGTGGATTGGCTGGGATCTACGCCTACGACACGGAGCCCACGGACGAAGAGCCCGATACACCGTCTGAGCGGCTGTGGGTTTACAATACCGTCGCCGTAGGCGCCATCGGCATCGACATGCGCTGGATGGACGCCACCATCATCAATTCGATCGCCGTTGGCGAGACTTCGGCGATTTCGTTTCTTGACGGCAATCCAAGCCTCATCGAAAACACCCTCGCCATGGGTGCGGCCTGTGGGCTGACCGTCGTCGGAACGTCCGTGACGACGAACTACAACGCCACCTGGGACAACGACGCACCCGGCTGCGGCGCCGCCCTTGATGCCGTCGTGAACACCGACCCCATGTTTGTGAACTACCCCGACGACCTGCACCTGATGGCAGGCAGCCCGCTCATCGACGCTGGCGAACCCGGCGCAGCGGCCGGCGACGCCGATGGGACGCCCAACGACATCGGCATCTACGGTGGCAAACTGCCCTACGAAGATTGACGGACCGTGGCTCGCTGCCGCTACGGCAGCGTCCACCCGTCGAATTCCGTGAAATACCAGTAGGGCGAAATCACGTTGTTTCGCACCTCGTTTCGCCAGGCGCTCTTGGTGTCGAGCTTCCAAAGAAACGCGTAAGGTCGCACGCGAGCGAGGTGCGCGTGCAACGCGTGGTAGGCGTCACGGGCCTGGGTGTCGGTCGCTGCAGCCCGATGCCGCCCGATGAGCGCGTCGGTCTCGGCGTCCGACCAATTGAACAGGTTGAGGCCGCCGCGGTCGCCCCGTCGCGTCTCGAAGAGCGGGTCTACGCGCTCGTCATGGCCAAACGACCAGCGCCCTACCAACAGATCGTACCGATCGGCCAGCCCCCCCGAAAGCCCTTCGGATTGCCACGTGTCGTTGGAAATTCGTTCCACCGTTCGGTCGAAACCCGCCCCTTGCAACATGTTGCCGATCTGCGACAACAGGTCGCGGGCCTCGAGGTCCAGCAGGGCATGTTGGCCAATGCGCAACGTCAGTGGTTTTCCGTTCACCGTCCAACGTCCACCGATCAACTTCCCGCCGGCCGTCGCCATCCGACTGCCCACCAGGGCCAAGTCGGCGCGCTCGCGAATCGGCACGCTTCGGTTGGCGTAGGGCGACGACGGCACAAAAGGCCCGGAAATGAACGCGCAAGGCGGTGACGGGTCTTCGGGGTCGTAGCCAAGGGTCAAGTCGCGCAACCGGGTCCGGTCGATGGCAGCGTCGATCGCCTCGCGTAGCGGGACCGTCGGCAGCGTCTGAGGATTCAGCGCGATGAACCACCACGACTGCAAGTCGTAGTTCTTGAGACCGACCTCGTCGGAGGCCGCGACTTCACTGCGGTAGGCGGGCGGGATGCTGATGGCACCGTGGACCCCGTTGGACAGCAAGGTCCGTACGAGGATGAGCGGGTCGCCCGCCTCCTGGAGCAGCCCCTCGCCGATTTGCGCCGTGTGGGCCCCAGTGTTGCGCGCCGTATACCGAACCTCGCGGCGCCCCAAGCCGGCAGACATCGGTCCCGTCCCAGTCGGACGGCTCGAGAAGGCGTCGTCGGGACGCAATTCCGTAGACGCGAAACGATGGGCGGGAAGCAGGGGGAACGCGAGCCGGTCCGGCGCGTTGTAGACAGCACGGTTGAATCGGACCGTGACCGTATTCCCCTCCACGGTGCAGCCTGCGAGGTCCGCCCGCGTTGCCTGCGCCACCGGGCTCGGCGTCAGAGGGTCCAACAGGGCCGACACGGTGAAACAGAGGTCCTGCGCGACCACCGGCTGGCCGTCGTGCCAGGTCAGGCCATCGCGCATGCGCATGCGCCAACCGCGACCTTCGTCGACCGCCACCCCATCCGTCACCAGCCGGCTGCGCAACTCGTGCGTGACGGCCGACCGGTAGTAGATTCGATCGAAGATGAGCTCGGATGCCCGGCGATCGACCATGCTTCGCCCGTACAGGGGGTGCAGCGTGGTCGGTAGCGACGTCTCGTACCAAGTCAACGGTGCCGCCGCCGCCAAGCCGAAGGCGGCCACGACAAGGAGCGCGACGCGCATCACATCTCGACGAGCCAGGTCTCCGTCCCGGTGCCTTCGATGTGTTGGAGGGCCAGCGGCTGGCGGACCCGCGTCTTGTCGCGTCGGAGCAACTTGATGCCGCGCATCGAGGCGAAAAGCGCTTTGAAATCTGTGTCGGGGACGCTGAAGGGCGGTCCGTCGAAGCCCGTTTGGTCGTAGCTGAAGACGTTGACCATCGCCTGCGCTCCTGCGCGAGCGAAGCTCCGCAAGCGCTGGACGTAGGCGGCCCGACGCCCAGGGTCGACGTTGACGAGGCCGCCGCGGTCCCAGAGCCGATCCATCGGACCCAAAACGGTGGAGTCCATCTCGAAGAAGTCGGCTTGAATCAGGGTCAACGTGCCGCTGCGCCAAGAGCGGTAGGGGCCCACCTGTTCCTCGACAGGCTCGAGACCGGCCTCCTCGAAGACCGTCGTGATCGCCTCGGAGACGAATTCGATCCCGTACACATCGTGGCCGCGGGCGGCGAGCCACGCGAGATCCAAGGTCTTGCCGCACAGGGGCACGAGGATGCGGTGGGCACCGCCCTGAAGGAAATTCGGGCCGAAGTCGACCAGATCGCGGTGGACCGCGGTGCCGTGCCAGGGCAAGCGCCCGGCGCGCCACTCGCCTTCCCAATACGAATGGTCCATCCTACCTCCAGGCGCCATCGGAGACAGGCACCCTGCGAGCCGCACGGCTAACGCGTGGGAGCCCTTCCCGCACCGTCGGCGTCCCGGGTCACCCGGCGGCGAGTCCGCGCAGGGCGTCGACCAACACGGCGACGTCGCCCTCCGAGTGGTACACGTTGGGCGTCACGCGCAGGCCGCGGACGCGGGGATGGGCGATCGGCGTGATGTGAATGCGCCACCCCTTCCACAACGCGTCCGCTTGGGCCACCGGGTCGCCGTCCCCGATCTGGACGACCCCGATGCCGCCACTCCGCTTGGGGTCATTCTCCGTCAACAAGCGCACGCCCGGTGCACCCTTCACGCCGTCCTGCCACATCCCCCGAAGCGCATGCAATCTGGCGTGTTTGCGCTCGATGCCGATGCGCCGGTGCAGGGCCAGAGCCTCGGCCACCGCATTGTGTGCCGCAGCGGGGTGGGTGCCGATCTCCTCGAATTTGCGAATGTCGGCGTCGAGCAAACGGGACGCCGGCTGAAGCGGCCAATGGCCCGCAATCCGCTCCTTGCGAACGACGAGGAGGCCGGTGCCCACCGGCGCGAGCAGCCACTTGTGCAGGCTCGTCCCATAGAAATCCGCGTCGACCTCGGCCACCGTCGTCGGCAGATGGGCAAAGGCGTGGGCCCCGTCGACGATGCTCGTCGCCCCTACCTCCCGCGCCAGCGCGGCGAGACGGGCAGCCGGCAGAACCTTGCCCGACAAGTGCGTCGCTTGCGTGATGTGTAGCACCTTGGTCTTCGCCGTGATCGCGCGCCGGTAGGCCTCGACGATCTCGTCATCGTCGGCCTCCACCGGGAAGCCGACCTCCACGACGACGATGCCGTCGCGCCGCGCCCGCGCATCCCAGGTGTCGCGCATCCTCGGGTAGTCGTGATCGCAGACGATGACCTCGTCCCCGACCTTGAGTTCGAGCCCCAACTGGGCGATCTGGAGTGCCTCCGACGCGTTGCGGGTGATGGCGACGGTTTCGGAATCGACGCCCGCCTCGCGGCCAAGTTCGCGCCGAACGGCCTCGATCCCAGGCTCGACGTCGAGCCACATCTGCCGCGTGGGCGCCAGGTTGGACCACGCTTGGTAGCGCGCCATCGCCGCCATCACGGAGCGCGGACAGGGGCAACAGCCGCCCGTGTTGAAGTTCAGGATCGTCCGATCGAGGTCAAAGGCATCTTGGACCTCGCGCCAGAGCGCCGCGTCGTCCGTGTCCGCCTTTGCCGCGAAGGCCGGCAAGGCGGCAGAAAGGGCCGCCCCCGCCAACAACGCACGCCTCAGAATCATTGCAGCCTCCGTCGCGTCCCCTACCCTGGATCTGCGCGGCCGCGAGCCTCCTCTTCGTCGTCGAGTTGAGCCCGGAGGCGCGCGTACTCGGCCTCGACGCGCTCCCGGCTTTCGGCGGCGCGAATCGACACGCGGGACTGGATGGCCGTGGCGATGTGCATGAGCAGCAGCAGCGCGATCAGGCCACGAGCCGCCATCATCGTGAACGGCGGCGGGAGGTTGGGCCAAAGGAGCACCGTGAGCACGGCCAGCGCATCGACGAGCACGAGCAATGCGAAAATCGGTGCCTTGCCGACGAGGGCCGGATTTCGATGCACCACATAGTTGGCGAAAAGGAGGCCCATCACGGGCAACATCGCCTGTCCGAATGTCATTCGAGCCCCACGTTGTCGATCAGCCGCGTCTTGCCGAAGAAAGCGGCCACGAGTGCGCGTGCCGGCCCACGTACCTGTTGCAGCGGCGACAACGTGTCGGCGTCGACGACCTCGAGATAGTCGAGGCGATCGACGTCGAGAACGTCGAGCGCGGCGGCCCGAAGGACCTCGACTCGGCGTTCGCCGCAGCGAGCGGCCTCCGCCATCGCGCCAAGGGCGCGCGACAACGTCACGGCCCGTCGGCGGGCCGACGCGTCGAGGTAGACATTCCGGCTCGACGCGGCCAAACCGTCGGCCTCTCGCACGATCGGCGCGCCCACGATCTGGACGGGCAGCGCGAGGTCGTCGACCAGCCGGCGCACGACGGCCAATTGCTGCCAGTCCTTTTCACCAAAGATGGCGACGTCACATGACACGAGGCCGAACAGGCGCGCGACCACGGTGGCCACCCCGTCGAAATGGCCCGGGCGGCTTGCCCCACACAATCCGTCGGTCAAACCCGAGACGTGAACATTCGTGGCGAAGGTCGAAGGGTACAGGCTGGTCGGACGAAACAGGGCGTCGGCCCCGTGTTTCCGTACGAGTGCCTCATCTCCCTCGGGGTCGCTGGGATACCGATCGAGGTCCTCCGTCGGCCCGAATTGTTTGGGATTGACGTAGCTGCTGACCACGAGCGCGTCGCAATCCGGCCGCAGCAAATCGATCAGACTTGCATGACCGTGGTGGAGGTAGCCCATCGTCGGAACGAAACCGATGCGCCGCCCTTGCTTGGACGCAACCCAGCGGCGCAGCGCCGGGATGTCGGCCAGGACGTCCACTCAGCCGCCGTAGAGCCGCGAGACGGCGCGCGGGCCACCCTTCCGCTGAAAGCTGTTTTCCAGCGTAGGGAATTGCCCCGATCGAACCTCGGCGGCGAATTCGTTCATCGCGGCGACGGCCGCGCCCTCAAAATCCGCGTACCGCTTGACGAAGCGCGGCGCGAACTGGGAATTCATGCCGAGCAGGTCGTTGCAGACGAGCACCTGTCCGTCGCAATGGGGACCGGCTCCGATTCCGATCGTCGGAATGCTCAGGCGCTGCGTGATCTCGGCAGCGAGATCGAGCGGCATCCCCTCGAGGACGACGGAGAAGGCCCCGGCCTCCTCGACGGCCAGGGCGTCGCGCAGCACACCCTCCGCCTCGGACTCGCTGCGCCCCTGGACGCGGAATCCACCCATCGCGTGGACAGACTGAGGCGTCAGTCCGACGTGCGCCATCACCGGAATGCCGATCGCAACGAGGCGGGCGATCGTCGCCGCCATGGGGGCCCCGCCCTCGAGTTTGACGGACTGGGCGCCGCCTTCGGCGATGAGGCGCCCGGCGGAGCGCAGCGCGTCCTCTGCGGACACCTGGTAGGAAAGAAACGGTAGGTCGGCGGTCAAGTGGGCGCTCGCCACTCCGCGAGCCACACATCGCGTGTGGTAGACCATTTGGTCGAGGGTGACGGCGAGCGTGTCGTCGTGGCCCATCACCGTCATGCCGACGGAGTCGCCAACGAGCACGATGTCGGCCCCCGCTCGATCGACCCAACGCGCCATCGTGGCGTCGTAGGCCGTGATCATCACGAGTCGTTCGCTGTCGGCCTTGCGATGCAGGTCCAACGTGGTCAGCCGGCCCATAGGGCCTCCTATGTCTCCTGCTCCGAGCCGAGGTTTCCCCGGCTTCGCCTCCCGGTCCGGCGCGGATCCAGGGGCCTCGGAGTGCCGGTCGAGCCGGCGGAGGGATGCAGACGCCGGGGCGCCACCCGGTCCTCGTCCACCCTCAAGCTAACCACGCCGAAGGCCATCGGCGTGGGGTTCAGGAGCCGAACAGGCCGAGTTGGCCCGGCGGCGAAGGCGCGGGCTGGGCCGTCGTCGCCCCACGGAGGGCGGCCGCAACGCGATCAACGAGCGCGTCTTGCTGGGCGCCCGCCACCGTGCTGTCGATGTTCGTGTTCTCGATCCGGAGGACGGGACACGACGTCCACCGGTCCAGCATCCGCTCATAGCGTTCGGCGAGATCCTCGAGGTAGGCCGCCGTGATGGCCTTTTCCCCAGGCGCCTGACGTTGGGCGATCCGAGACAGGACGACCGAGATCGGCGCAGACAGGTAGACCAACAGGTCGGGCCGCGGCGCCTTCTCCCCCAACGAACGCGCCACCTGGTCATAGATGTGCAGTTCGTCGTCCGCGAGTGTCTTCTCGGCGAACATCCGGTCCTTCGCGAAGCAGTAGTCGCTCACGACGAGCGGGCCGAACAGGTCGCCCTGCCGGACCTGGTCCTGCTGCCGCCAACGCTGCAGCAAGTACATGAGCTGGACGGGCATCCCGTAGCGAACGGGGTCCGAGTAGAACAATTCGAGAAACGGGTTCGTCTCGTTCGGTTCCAGCACGAGGCGGGCGCCCCAGCGGGCTTCAAGCAGCCGGCACAGGCTCGTTTTGCCCACGCCGATGAGCCCTTCGACGACGACGAAGCCGCGCATGGCGCGCCCTACCCTCTTCGCCGGGTGTGCGCCGCCATCCCCACGAGGGTCGCCACCGCCAAAAAGGGCGCGGCGACGACGGTCGCCTCCGACCCGATCCAGCCCAACTCCCAGCGCCAACCCGAGAACGGGGCCAGCCAGCGGTAGCCGACGCCGTGATGGTCCTGCAGGACGTCGACAATCCAGTGGAGCACACCGCCGCTCACGAGCGCCCTCCATGCCAGACGACGGTCTTCGGGGCGGAAGGCGCCGGAGACGACACCCGCAAGGAGCACGTACCCAACGGGTTCATGCAGCACGCCCCAGGGCCAGAACACGGCCTCGGGCAACGGAACGACCTTCGCGACTCGCTCGAGCGCGAGGCCGGGAGCCCGGGATGCGACGTCGGGCAACACGGTGCCGAGGCCGACGAGCGGCCACGCCCGGTGTCGGGACCAGGCCGAAGGCAGGGCCGCGGTAGCGAGGTGGGTGACGCCGTCAGCCAAGAGCGAGCCCCGTGGGCGTCCGCCGCAGCGCGCGAGCGGCCCAACCGAAGGCCATTGCGGTGCCGAGCAGGCTCCAGGCCATCTTGTGGCCCCGGGCGGGGGCGGGCCAGAGCTCGGCGACGACAAAGGCCTGCTGCGCGGCATCCCAATGGCCCCGCACCGTCAGCTCCGCGGTTCCGGGGCAGGCCGAGAGCACGTCCAGGGCCAACGTCCCTTGCTGCACGCGGCACCGGTCTCCGGCACCGCCGATGACGTTGACGAGCGATAGAACCTGCTCGACGCCGTCGTAGCTGTCGGGCGCCTGCTCGAAGGCGCGCGTCCCGATCGCGCCGCGGCCGACCTGGAAACACCAAAGCGCGATCACCGCGCCCAACGCCCCGGCCGTCGCCCGCTGCCCCATCGGCCCCCGCTTGACGCCTCCGCCTCGCACGACGGGTGCGCCGCCTTCGCTTGACGTGTCCGCTCGCTTCGGCATAGCTCCGCGGCGCGCGTTGGCCCAACCAGCTCGTCCCGGGCGTGTAACTCAGCGGGAGAGTGCCACCTTCACACGGTGGAAGTCACAGGTTCAATCCCTGTCACGCCCACCATGGCGCCGCGCCGTTCGCCTGATTCTTGTCATTCAAGATCGGAATCCGCCCCAGACCCTCGCGCTCTGCGTCGCGCCTCGGATTCTCGGCCGACGCGGCGACAGCGAACGGATCCCGCGCGAAGCCGGCCGCCGACCCGCCCGTGACTCCGTCCTGATCATTTCGACCGATATGCGGCCTACCGAGGCGCGATTGGCGCCTTCGTCGACCGACCCCAAGCGACGAACGCCAACAGGGTTCCGAGGACGACATTGACCAGCACGGAGGCCCCTTCGCCGTGGGTTGCATGGGCCCCGGCGGCGAGCGCCATCACGAACGCCAAGGCCCCGGAGGCGACCGGTGTGAGGATGGGTTGAATGCGTAGCGCGGAGGGCAACACAAGCCCCAGGCCACCCGCCAGTTCGGACACCCCGATGAACCTGACGACGGCCTCCGGCGTGTAGGTGACGAACGTCATCCCCATCCCCTGCAGGGCGTCCATCGGTTGCATCATCTTCGCGGCGCCCGCCATCGCAAACATCACCCCAAGGAGGCCCTGAAGCACCCACAAACCGACATTCCAACCCTTCATGAGGTTGACCTGCTCCCGGAATTTCGGTCCACTTGAAGCGTTGGATCGGCCTCGTCGTCGCAGAGACGGAGAGGGACGATGCGGAAGAGCAGGTTCAGTGACGAGAAGATGGTGCGGATCCTCCCCGAGGCGGACGCGACGTCCGTGGCGCTGGTGGCCAAGAGACATGCGATCAGCGAACAGACGGTGTACGTCTGGCGGCGCCGGTTCGGCACGATGACGGCCGACGCCACAAAGCGCCTTCGAAGCCTTGAACAGGAGAACGGACGGCTGCGAAAGATGGTTGCCGACCG
>SXGT01272456.1_pt1 | contig 60855 bp, 43 predicted proteins | sample 3176221 | NCBI WGS metagenome assembly SXGT01 (sample SAMN11356862, study PRJNA531348) | freshwater metagenome | isolation source: freshwater sample F1-120 | place: China: Fuxian Lake, Yuxi | collected 2017-12-25 | reverse complement strand
GCCGGCCACCAGTCCTGCGAGGTCGTGAGCGTCTTGGCGAGATCCGCCTTGAGCGCCGCCATGTCGAGCTTGGCGAATTCGGCCGCGTAGTCGAAGTCCGCACCCATCGGATTTCCCGCAGCCGGGTTCTGGCGCAGAATCGTGAGATCGAGTTGGTTGGGCCACCACTCGCGGTTGCTCATCGCGCTGGTCGCGCTGTCCTTGTAGCTCGCTTCGGCGACGCCCGCCTCGTTCATCACGGGGCACTTGCCGGAGTCGGCCTGCGCGTCCGGGTTCTGGGTCGACTGCGTGGCCGCACAGCCGCTGACCACAGCGGCGAGCGCGAGCGCGCCGACGAAGGAGGAGGCGGAGAAAGCCCCGCGTTCCGCGGAGCACGATTGGGGAGAGGATTCAGTTTGCATGGTTTCTCTGGTTTCCATGGGCACGCCCGTCAGCGTCCCCGGGGTGAGCTCGAGGGGGTCTGGCAGTGTGCGCAGAGCCCCCAGTACACGATTTCCGCCGTCTCGATTCGATAGCCGCAGTCCGTAGACGGGGTGAGACAAGGTGCGGTCTGTGCGCCGCAGTCGATGTCGTGGATCGCGCCGCACCGCCTGCAGACGGCGTGGTGATGTCCATCGCCCGCACGCGGATCAAACAGGGCGGGGAATCCGGCAGGCTGCAGGCGCCGCACCAGGCCGTGCTCGCAGAGCGCTGCCAGTGCGTCGTAGACCGCCTGCGTCGACACGGTGCCCAGCTCTCCGCGCACATGCTGCATGATCCTGTCCGCCGAGGCGTGCGGCAGGTGCTCCACGGCGCGCAGCACGGCGAGGCGCTGTGCCGTGACGTGCAGACCACACGCACGCAGTCGATCCGGGGCACTGGCTTGCATTTCTGGACTCTATCTGCTTCTTGATCTCTTCCGGATTCACTATCCGCCATGCGAATATTTCTCTCCGCATGAACCAACTGCCGCACTCCTGCCCTTGCTGCCGCGAGCAGACCCTTGCACGCGCTGCCGCCTTCGAGATCTGCACGCGCTGCGGCTGGGAAGATGACGGGCAGGGCGATGCCGATGCCGACGCCGTTCGCGGAGGCCCCAATGCGGAACTGTCGCTGACTCAGGCGCGCGCCAACTGGGCACGCCATGGCTCCGCGCAGGGACTGAGCCTGTGGCGCGTCCTGCTGATCGCCGAGTCCGACGACGAATCCGTCGACGAGCAGGAGCGCGTCGTCGGACTGGCGTTCGTGGAGGCCGGCAATGCCGAAAGGGCCTGGGAGGCAGTGGAACTGGAGCTGCGGGCCGACGGCCTCTGCATCCACGAGCGCGTCAGTGCGCGCCGGGCGCTGCAGGCACCCGAGGACGCCGACGAACAGCCCTTCTACGAGGAGGCGCTGCGCGAGAAGTTCGTGCTGGTGCTGATTCCTGAGCAGTGAACGCGCTTCAGCGCTTCACATGCTCGTCGAACCAGTTCAACATCTCCCAGAGCACATGCAGCACGCTCTCCCGGGCGCGATAGCCGTGTGACTCATGCGGCAGAACCACCTGCCGCGCGCGACCACCCGTGCCCTTAAGCGCCTGAAACAGGCGCTCGGACTGCAACGGGCTCGTGCCAGGGTTGGGATCCTCTTCGCCGTGAATCAGAAGCAGCGGCGCACGGATGTTCTGTGCGTCGAGCAGCGGTGAGAGCTTCACATAGGTGTCCTTGGCTTCCCACAGCGTGCGGCGCTCATGCTGGAATCCGAACGGCGTCAGGGTGCGGTTGTAGGCTCCGCTGCGGGCGATCCCTGCGCGGAAAAGCTCACTGTGCGCCAGCAGCACGGCGGTCATGAAGGCGCCGTAGCTGTGACCGCCGACTCCGACACGCGCCGGATCGGCAACGCCGAGCCTGGCCAGATGCTCGATGGCGGCGCGCGCGGAGGCGACGGCCTGCTCGATGAATGTGTCGTTCATCGTCTCGGGATGCCCCACCACGGGAATGGAGGTCTCATCCAGCACTGCGTAACCGCGCAGCGCAAAGAACAGCGGCGAGGCGCCGCCGATGCGCACGAACTGATGCGGCGATGCGCGCGTCTGGCCCGCGATGTCGCCATCCGCGTAGTCTTCGGGATACGCCCACAGCACGAGCGGCAGCGGGCGACCATCCCAGTCCGGCGGCAGGTACAGCTTGCCGCTCAAGGCCACGCCATCGGAGCGGGTGTAACGCTCAATCCGTGGCTCCATGCGGCGCAGGATCGGCGCGGGATCCTCGTAGCGCGTCAGGGCGCGGCGCGTGTGGCCGGCCCGATCGAACAGGAACAGGTTGGGAACTTCGCTGCGGCTCTCGCGCAGCGTGAGAAAGCGCCCGCCCTGATCATCGAGGGGCGCCACCAGCCGCTCATGCACGCGCTCCTCCGCGCGCCACAGTTCCGTGCGCTCGCGCGTCAGCAGATGCTCGCGCGCCAGAAACGGACGCTGATCGGACTCGGATTGGCCGGCGCCGACGCGCAGCACGCAGTCCTCGTGCACGCGGACGACGCGACGCCCGCGACCGTCCGGTCGCATCAGCAGCGCACCCGGGTCGCGGTAGAGCTCCTTGACGCTGCGATCATCCAGTACGGAGAGCTCGCGGCCATCGGCACCATCGTGCAGGGCAAGCCGCGTCCAGCGACGGTCACGATCGTACTGGCGCGCGACGAAACGGCGACCATCGGGCAGCCAAGCCAGCGACGATGTACGGTGCTCGAGGCGCAGCAGTTCGCGCGCAGACCGTGAGAAAGGCGCCTCCTGCAGCATCCAGCGATCACGGTGGGGTGCCGCCCGGCGCGGATCTCCTCCATCAAGCGCTTCCACCCACTGCAGCACGGCATCCCCGTGCGGCGCCCACTGCACGGCCCGCGGACCGCAGCGCACACCCTCAATGGGAATGTTCTCGGCCACCGGCACATCGGCGACGGTGTGCACGCAGCGGCCCATGGAATCGAGCACCTCGATGCGGTGCGCAAACGCGTGGATCAGATGCGTGTGAGGAAACGGTTGCAGCAGCCGTTCGATCAGGATGTGACGGCCATCGGGAGACACGTCGCACTCCGTGATGAAATCCGGCGCGCCGATGCCGCGCGAAACGCCGCTCTCGCAGTCCACAAGACACAACTGCAGGCGTGCGTGGTACGCCAACACGTTCTCATCATGTTTGTCCTTGATGAGATCCGGCCACGTGCGCATCGGCGTGCTCTCGCCGTGTGCCTCAAGAATGCGCGGTGCTGGCGCCACGGCAGGGCGCTGCGGGGCAGGGCCGCGCGCGTCCGGAATGCAGGTGACAAGCAGCGTCCGGCTGTCCGAGAACCATTGAAAGCCGTGACTGAAGATGGCGCTGATGCCACCGAGCAGCCGCCGCAGCGGTCCGCCTGAGCGCAGACCGCACCACAGTTCTGTTCCGCCTTCGCCGCTGAGCGTCACAGCAAAACGCTGCGAGTCATGCGACCAGCCGATGGACCGCAGCTGCAGCCCTGACGGCAGCCTGAACTCGATGCGCGCGCCGGTTTCGAGTTCCTCCACGGCCAAGGCATGTCCGAACACCAGCTGGTGCTGGGCTTCGTGCACCGTATCGATGCGCAGACCTGCCAGCCGGAGTTCCTTCTGCGCAACATCCGCCAGCGTGGGCATCGAGCGATGCTCGACGGACAGCCACGCGCCGCCGTCCGGCGAGAGGAACAGCCAGGGCGTCGGCGGGGCATCGAGGATGGCGACGAGATCGGGATCGGGTTGACAGTAGCCTTGCACAGCTTCCTTGTACCAAGTCGCCGCATGGCGTTTATGCTGCCCCGTCATGCGACTCCTGCTGATCCTGCTGCTGTTCTGCTCGGTACTCGGCTGCCAGTACGAAGTCAGCCCACAGCCCGCGTCTGCTCCACAGCCCGCGGCCGCCACGGACCCTCGCGTCGCCCAACCACAAGAGCCCTCCCAACCCACTCCAACCAACACGATGGCCATCGCGACTTTCGGAAACGGATGCTTCTGGTGCACCGAGGCTGTGTTCGAGCAGCTGCGCGGAGTGACGCGCGTGGTCAGCGGCTATTCCGGCGGGCAGATCGAGAACCCGACCTACAAGCAGGTCTGCACCGGAGACACCGGCCACGCCGAGGTGCTGCAGATCGAATACAACCCCGGTGAAATCGACTTCAAGACGCTGCTGGAAGTGTTCTGGAAGACGCACGATCCGACCACGCTCAACCGTCAGGGGAATGACGTCGGCACGCAGTACCGCTCCGTGATCTTCTTCCATGACGCGGAGCAGGAGCGGCTGGCACGGGAGTACAAGTCCAAGCTCGATGCCTCGGGGGCCTTCTCGGACCCGATCGTGACCGAGATCTCCCCTGCAGCAAAGTTCTACCCAGCCGAGGACTATCACCAAGGCTACTTCCGCGCCAACGGCCGTGAACCATACTGCCGTTACGTGATCGCGCCCAAGGTGGAGAAGTTCCGTCAGGTCTTCGGCAGCAAACTCAAGGACTGAATCATATGCAGCTTCATCGCCGCGACTTTCTGGCCGCCACGGCGGCATTGGCTCTCTCCTGCCACGCGAAAGGCACGAGACGGGAAGAGGCACCGCGCCGCCTCAGCGTCCTGATCCTGGGAGGCACAGGCTTCCTCGGCCCTGCGCTGGTCGAGGTCTGCCGTGCACAGGGACACACCGTCACGCTCTTCAATCGCGGCAAGACGCGCCCGGGGCTGTTCCCTGAACTTGAAAAACTGCAGGGCGACCGCGATCCCGACAAGGGCGAAGGCATCCGAGCGCTCGCCGGCCGCAAGTTCGATGTGGTCTTCGACGACTGCGGCTACTACCCGCGACATGTGCGCGCCTCAGCCGAGTTGATGGCACCCAATATCGGCCACTACATCTACGTCTCGAGCATCTCTTGCTACGCGCGCACCGACATCGAGAACGCCGACGAGAGCGCCGAACTTGCGCGCATTCCGGATCCCACCGTGGAGACGATGGGCGCGCAGTATGAGAACTACGGCGCGCTCAAGGCGCTGTGTGAACAGGCCGCCGAAGCCGCGTTGCCCGGACGCGTCACCGTAATCCGGCCCGGCTTCATCGTCGGTCCCGGAGACCCCACGGATCGATTCACCTACTGGCCTGTGCGCATCGCGCGGGGTGGCGATGTGCTGGTGCCCGGCACAGCCACCGACCCGATTCAGGTGATCGATGTGCGGGATCTGGCCGAGTTCATGGTGCGCTGCGCGGAGCGCAAGACGCTCGGACGCTTCAATGCCTGCGGACCTGCGGAGCGGCTGGAATGGGGCCGGTTGCTGGCCGACTGCAACGCAGCGGCGCCCAAGCCTGCCGTCCTGCACTGGGCTTCCATGGAGGAACTGCAGGCCTTCGGACCGCTCAACCTGCCGATCTGGGTGCCCTACACCGGCGAAACCAAGGGATTCCACACGGCGAGCAACCGCGCCGCGATCGCCTTGGGCCTCGGCTTCCGGCCGATCGGTGACACGGTGCGAGACACGCTGCAGTGGTTCACGACGCTGCCGGCGGAACGTCAGGCGCAGCTGCGAGCGGGCCTGAGCGCCGACAAGGAACGCGAGGTCCTGCTCGCGCTCGGCCGCATCAAGGCGTGAAATCGAGGCTGCGGAACGGCTGATCGGCGTTGTCCCGCACCTGCCAGGATCCCGTCCGCAGTCCACCGGCGTAATCGCCCTCTTCGGCAAGCGCACCGTCGGCGAACCACACGCGCCAGCGCCCCGTGCGCACACCGTCGACCGCGGGGCCCTGCATGCGCCGCGCGCCGTTTTCATGCCAGAAGCTCATGGTGCGCTCGACGCCCGGGCCGGAATGAAAGCACTCGCTGCGCATGCGGCCGTTGGCATACCAGCTGCGCCAGGCGCCTGCGGGCTTGCCGTGATCCCACTGCTTCTCCCACTCGCGCGTCCCGTCACGGCGCCAGACGCGCTCCGGGCCGTGCTTGGATCCATCCGGCAGCAGGCTCCACTCGCGCAGCACCCGTCCGCTCTCGCGGTCCAACGTCCTGCGCGTGCTCGTCTCCTCGCTTGCGACCGGCTCGCCATAGCGCGCCAGCGCCGTCGGCGGAACCGATACGGCCCGCACTCGCGGTGCCTCGGTCCTGCAGGCGAGCGCTGCAGCCAGCACGGCCAGACACCACACTCTCAACGCAGCCGTTCCTCCAACAGCAGGGCGCGCAGCAGCATCGGGAAGCTAGCTTCCGACCACGAGCGATACTGGGGACGGAAGCCGAACAGGTGCACGCTTCCCCGGCCGCTGCTGACGCTGACCCATGCGCCCTGCCCCTCGATCACCTCCGGCTTCTGAATCCAGCCGGAGACCAGCACCCGATTGGGCGCATAGCTGAGCAGCGTGTTGACGACACCGGAACGCGAGCCGCGTTCCTTTTCGCCGAGCGGACGGAACGCGGAGGAACGCGAGAAGAACACGGCGGGTTCGCGCGCCATGCCGACCGTCAGCGGGTCTTCCTGTGTGCGCGTGCGAACGACGCTGCCCGGACATGAAAAGTCCCTGGCCGTCTCACCGGTCGTGACATCGGCGAGCGGCAGCTGCAGCAGATCGATGGCGTAGGCGCAGGAGGAGCCGACGGCCACCAGCTTGCCTCCGGAGCGCACGAACTCGCCAATGGCCTGTGAGCCCTCGGGATCGAGTCCGCCGGTCAGTTCCGCCGGTGCGCTGCCCGGTGCCCGGCCGCGCTCCAGCTCGCGCGCCGCCACCCCCGGCAGCAGCAGCACATCGACGTGCCGACTCAAGGCTCCTGCACGCAGCTCTTCGTTGCGAATGCGCACATGCGGAAGATCGAAGTGATCCAGCACCCAGCGCATCCAGCCTTCGTCCATGTTGCCGTTGTGCGGCGCGTACAGACCGATGCGCGGCAGCGCGGCGATGTGCTGCGCCTGCGACGTCGCGGCCTGCGTGAAGCGTCCATCCGGCTCCAGAGCGACCGGACGCGCGGCCTTCAGCTCCGCGATGGCTCGCCGCCAGCCGTTGGAATCGGCACTGCTCCAATCCGTGCGCCCCGGACCGAAGCAGTCGCGCGCTTCGCGCAGCGGAACCGCACGTTCCACTTCGAGCTCGCGCACGACGGCCAGCGTCTCCACGCCGAACAGCTCCGGCAGCGTCCAGCCTGCGATGTCATAGGGCGGATCACCGGCGGGATAGCGCTGGATGTCGAAAAGATCCTTGACGTGCATCGCATAAGGCTGCGGCACGCGAATCAGGATCGAACCCGCCGGATAGCTGCGACCGTCTGCGCGCACTTCGCTCTCGCAGCGCTCCAGCTCGACGCCCGTCTGCAGCAGCAGCGAGCACAGCCGCTCGCTGGCTCCGACGTTGGCGGTCCAGGCCGGGATCAGCCATCCGCGCACGCCCAGCTCCTCCGGTCTCCTGAGTGCACGCTGCGACGCGGCGAGCGCATTGGACAGCACCCAGCGTGGCTCGCGCGAAACGCTACCCAGCAGAGACCGGCCGAACGCCAGCTCGTAGTCGATGATGTCGCGCACACGCCACCAGCCTCCCGGCCACGGCGCAGGGAAACGATTCGAGGGCGCGTACGCTCCCAGACCATCCGGAGCCTCGAGATCCGAAGGCGCGAGGAAGATCGGGCTCGCCAGGCGGGCGCTGGCAGCCTCCGTCAGCAGGCCTGTGATGTTGTGACGCACGGGCACATTGCGATTGCCGCCGTTCCACCACATGTCGTAGGTGACACCCCATGAAATCCCGCTGAGGCCAGCGGATGTCATGTCGTGGATGGCGCGCATCCCAAAAAGGTTGATCGTGTTGATCACGCCGGCATCCAGATTCGGCGAGAGCGGGTCGCGGAAGGGCGGCACGAACATGCGCTCGCCCTTGGAGCCCTGCTGGTGCACATCCCAGTAGATCTGCGGGAACCACTCCTTGTAGAGCAGCTGCGTGACGATGCGCGTCTCCGCCAGCGCCAACGCGAACCAGTCGCGGTTGTTGTCGTGGCCGGCGTAGTACTGGTAGAGCTTGTCGAGCTCGCTGGTCTCGTGCGGCGTGCCGACCACGCGCCGGTACCAGCTGACCACATGGTCGAGCCCATCGGGATTGAGGCTGGGCGCCAGCAGCACGACGCTGTTCTCCCGCGCGCTCTTCCACGGTTCGGCTTCCGAGGACGCCAGCTGATGCGCGAACTCCATGGCGAACTGCGGGCTCGCGCACTCGGTGGCGTGCATCGCGCAGGAGATGAACACGAAGGGCCGCGCCTTGGCGAGCGCGTCACTCAACTCCTGCTCGCCGGCACCGCGGGGATCCGCGATGCGGCGGTTGAGCGCGCGCAGCTCATCGAGTCGCGCGAGATTCGCCTCGCTCGAGATGATCGACAGCAGCCAGGGTCGGCCTTCTTCGCTGCGACCCACCTCGCGCGTGATCACGCGCTGACTGGCCTTGTCCAGCTCCAGAAAGTAGCTCGAGACCTCCTTCCAGTCGGGCAGCTGAAAGTCCGCGCCCACAGGCCGGCCCAGATGCTGCTGGGGAGACGGAAGCGTGCCTTGGAGGAACAGCGTGAGGAGGGCTGCGATCATGTGCGGATCGTAGCGTTCCGGCTGCTAAGATGCGCCCCATGCGAGCGTACCTTGCCACCCTGCTGCTGCTGCTTTCGGCCTGCTCTTCGCTGACGGGACGCGATGAACTGGAAATCGCCTGCGAGAAGCACGTTCTCGACAATGGACTGGAGGTGATCCTGCACGAGGACCGCTCCGATCCCGTCGTGGCGGTCTACGTGCAGTACCACGTGGGGAGCGCGCGCGAGGAGGCCGGCCGCTCGGGTTTCGCCCACCTGTTTGAACATATGCTCTTCCAAGGGAGTCAGCACGTCGGTGACGACATGCACTTCAAGCTGGTTCAGGAGGCTGGCGGCACGCTCAACGGTTCGACGACGCGCGACCGCACGAACTACTTCGAGGTGCTCCCCAGCAACCAGCTGGAGCTGGCGCTCTGGCTGGAGGCGGACCGCATGGGCTGGTTCACGCCTTCCGTGACGCAGGCCAAGCTCGACAACCAGCGCGATGTGGTCAAGAACGAGCGCCGCCAGAACTACGAGAATCGCCCCTACGGCATGTCGCGCGCGTACATTGCCGCGGCGCTCTACCCGCCCGAGCACCCGTATCACTGGCTGACGATCGGCTCGCAGGAGGATCTCAACGCAGCCAGCCTGGATGATGTGCTGGCGTTCTTCGGTCGCTGGTACGGCCCCAACAACGCGACGCTTGCCATCGGCGGCGACATCGACAAGACTGCGACGCTGGAGCTCGTGCGGCGTTATTTCGGCAGCATCCCGCGCGGGCCCGAGGTCTCCAAGCCCGAACCCGCACCGATTCGTCTCGCCTCGCCGCTGCGCATCGCCGCCGAGGACAGCGTCAAGCTGCCCCAGCTTTCGCTGACCTGGCCTTCAGTCCCGATGGGACACGCCGATGAGGCCGCACTCGACATGCTCGGCCGGATCCTCGCCATGAACGACACCTCCGTGCTCGACCGCGCGCTGCGCATCGACGCACCGCTGTGCGCGGATGTGCAGGCCAGCAACAATTCGGATGAACTCGCGGGCGAATTCCTGATCAGCGTGCGCGCCAACCCTGGAGTGGCGCTGGATGAGCTGCACCTACGGGTGCTCGCGCTGCTGGCGCGGCTGGCGGAGGAAGGCATCGATGCAGACGCGCTGGAGGGTGTCAAGGGCCGCTACGAAGCCGAGTTCCTGCGCCGTCAGGAGTCGGTCAGCATGCGCACAGGCATGCTGGCCAATCTCAATTGCTTCACGCGCGACCCGAACAGCTGGAAGCAGGATCTCGATGCGCATCTCTCCGTCACGCCGGAGCAGATCAGGGCCGCGCTGAAGCGCTGGATCGTGGGTCAGCCGGAACTCGCGCTTTCGATCGTGCCGAAGAAACAGCTGGCGTTGGCTCTCAAGAACTCCGTGCCGGCCCCGCGGATCGGCTCCACCGCGCGCCCGGGTGCGAAGCTCGCGGCCGCGGAGGTCCTACTGCGCACGCCCGCGCCCGACGGCTTCGATCGCTCGATCAAGCCCGCCGCCGCCGCCGCCAAGCCGTTCCGCTCTCCCGCCGTGTGGCACGACACCTGGCCCAACGGCATCTGCGTCACGGCGGTGCCCTACAAGGAACTGCCGCTTGCCGTCGTCACGGTTTCGTTTGCCGCAGGGCAGATCGCGGAGCCGGATGCGCAGCGCGGAATCAGCATGCTGACGGCCGGACTGCTGACTCAGGGCACACAGACCCGCACCGCACAGCAGGTGCAGTGCGAGCTCGACCGCCTCGGTGCCACATTGACCGCCGCGGCAAGCGAAGAGGAGCTGACGCTCTCCCTCAACGTTCCGGAGCGCAATCTCGAGGAGGCTGCCGTGCTGCTCGCGGAGCTGGTACGCCGCCCGCGCTTGGGTACGGAGGACTTCGAGCGTCTGCGCAGCGAGCAGCTGGTGGCACTGGGTGCGCGCTCCGATCAGATCCGGCTGATCGCCGACGATGTCTTCCGCAGGCTGCTGCACGGAGACGGACCGCTGGCCTCGCCCGGCATCGGCACGCAGGAAGCGCTGCAGGCAATGCGCGTCGGGGATGTCGCCGCCTTCTGGGCTGCCCATGCCAATTCCAGTACGACACGCGTGACCTATGTCGGCAGCCGCGATGCATCGGGTCTGCGCAAGTGCTTCGCGGAATTGCTGCAGCCTTTCGGCAGCCAGACGGCGCTGCGCGAGGGCGGTCAGGCCCGCGAATCGGCCGCACTGCAGCCGACGCGCGTCTATCTGGTCGACAAGCCGGGCGCGGCTCAGTCCGAGCTGCGTCTGGGTCATGTCGCCGACACCGCGCTGTCGCCGCGCAGCTACGCGCTGCAGGTGCTGAATCAACCGCTCGGCGGACAGTTCTCCAGCCGAGTCAACCTCAACCTGCGCGAAGAGAAGGGCTACACCTACGGTGCGCGCACGAGCTTCGAGTCCGGACGCACTTACGGGTGGTTCCTCGCCTCCGCCGCCGTACAGACGGAAAAACTCGAGCTCGGCGAAGATCAGAAGACGCGAGTGATCCCCTCGACGTACGAGTCGGTCGATGAGTTCCTCAAGGAGATCCGCAGGTACCGCGAAGGACCCAGCGATGCCGAGCTGGCCTTCACGAAGGATGCGCTGATTCAGGGCGCGCTGCGGCAGTACGAGTCGATCGTCGCGCTTTCGCGTTATGCCGCCGGCATCTCGTCCTTCGGCTATCCCGATGACTTCGCGGCACGCCGCCTGGCGGAACTCCAGGCATTGCGCCGTGAAGATCTCGCCCGGCTGGCGCAGGCCACGCTGCATCCCGAGCGCATGATCGTGCTCGTGGTCGGCGACAAGGCCAAGGTGCGCGACTCCCTGCGCCAGCTGGGGCTGGGCGAGCCGATCGAACTGGACACGCTCGGCAGGCCGCTGCCGACCACGGGCGCGCACTGAAGCGCGCACTGAAGCGCGCACTGAAGCGAGCACTGAAGCGAGCACTCAAGCAAGCAGGGAATCGTGCCGGGAGACGTGCACGACAGCACTCGCTGTTCAGGCGCTCAGGCCTTGCGCAGCAGGCGGTACTGAAAGCGCCCCCAGCGACCGGGCACGCCCGGCACGAAGTCGAGCACCCGCAAGGCGGCGGCGATGCCGCGCGCGAGCACTCGTGCACGCGGGCCGAAGTTGCGCGTGCGGAATTCCAGCTCTTCGCGCGGTGGTGCCGCCTGAGCGCCGAAGGCCCCGACCACACGCAGACCCGCTGCGCGGGCCAGCGACTCGATCTGCCCGGAGCGCAGGGCCTCGAAAGGGCCGATGTTCGGGTCGGGCGACAGCACGTACTCAACCCCGCGCGGTCCGCCACGACGGCTGCGCAGCCACTCCATCGGATTATGGAATGAGCGCGCATTGACGAAGCCCAGCAGGAGCTCGCCGTCGGGAGCCAGCGCCTCGCCAAGCCTTGTCAGCAGGGCCGTACGCTCCGCTTCCGCCAGATTCTCCAGTCGATAGAGGCACGTGATGCGTGCGTAGCGGCCGGAGGGCAGCTGCGGCTGGTCGGGATCCCATAGGCGGACCTGCGCGCGGGGAATGGCGCGTGCCGCGCAGAACTCGGCGACCTCCGGACTGCGCTCGAGCACTTCGAAGGCATGACTCTGACGCTCTCGCGCCAGGCGCTCGGTCAGGATGCCCGTGCAAGGCAGCACATCGAGCCACACGGGACGCGTCGCCCCGCCGGATCCCGCACCCGGCGTCGCCTCCGACGGCGTCTGTTCGGGCAGCAGTCGCGCCAGCGCCTCGCCCAGCGCGCTCTGTTCCCAGGCGCGCGGCTTGTTGTGGCGCAGACCATTGAGCACCCGGGCGCGCTGGTACGTGCGCAGCAGATCCGGGGCCCAGTCCTGCGGACGCACCGAAGAGGGAATCGCGCGGCCGGCATAGTGATTCCAGTGCGCAACTTCACGCAGCGGCCGCCGCTTGGGACCCTTGCGGGGCACCAGCTTGGGATAGCCCAGCGCCAGCACGGCGATCACCAGCCTGTCTTCCGGCAGGCCTACCGTTTCGCGCACGCGCTCGCGATCGCCGGTCTGCGTGATCCAGAAGGTTCCCAGCCCCAGCACATGCGCGGCAAGGCTCATGTTCTCGATCGCCGCGCTGGCCGATTGAATGTTGGCCCAGGCCTCCTCGGAGAAGTCGCGACCGTACGAGATGATGATGTTGACGGGCGCGTTGCCCATCTGCGACGAGAGCGCAGCCAGTCGCTGGTTGATGGCAGGATCATCGACTGCGACGAAGTCCCACATCTGGTAGTTGCAGGAGGAAGGCGCCCAGATGCCGGCGTGAAGCACCTGCTCGACGAGCTCGCGCGGAACAGGATCGGGCTTGAACCGACGAATCGAGCGCCGCTGATAGATCGCATCCCAGAAATCGCAGGCCGGCGTCGGCCCCACCGGACGCCCCTCGTCGGTGTCCGCCTGCGCACGAGTGCCCGAGGGCTCCTCGGGGATGCCTTCGTTACCTGCGGCGCGGGGATCCTCAGCCTGCATGCGAGAGAGACGATATCGTCCGACGCGCGAGACTGCCTCAAGTCCGCGCCGGGGCCCGTGTGCTCGGGGCTGGCTCTGTGCTCGGCGCTGGCTCTGTGCTCGGGGCTGGCCCGTGTGCTCGGCGCTGGCGGTTCTCCGGCGTTCCCATCGGGCCCGAGGGATGCCGCACCTCAGGCTCCGCCTCTGCCTGCCCTTGGCCCGGGAGAGTCCTTGTCGGCGGCCTGCGAAGGATCGCGCGGTGGTGCGGCCGTTTCCACCTGGATGCAGCGGCCTCCCGTGCGCTCGGCCAGTCGCGCCCATGCCGCCCGCTGGCGGCGCGGGGAGTCCACCAGCACCGAGTCGATCGCCACCCGTCGCAGCCGATGGTGCTCCTCGAGCACTTCGACCATCAGGTCCATGTTCCAGCGCCGGCCTCCGGTGGGCACTCCATCGGTCAGCACGCAGATCGTGTCCACCTCCGGATCCTCCATCGCGAGCCGAGCTGCATCGTAGAAGTTCCCGCGACCGCTCTGGTGACAGCGCTCGAAGTCGGTGATGGCGCGCGTGATGTTGGCAGGAGTGCTCGCGACGAGCTGCCGTTCCCAGGGCAGCGGCGTGCCCGTGTACGGAATCACGTTGAAGCGCGTACCTTCCGGCAGCGCCTTGAGCACGGCGCGCAGCTGCTCATCGACGATCTGCTTGCGGGTCTTGTCCCCCACCTTGGCCTGCCATAGCGAGCCCGAGAGATCGATCAGAAAGGCGATCCGATCCGAGACGACCGTCAGCCCTGCGAAGGCCACGCTGCTCTGTCCCAGCGGACCGCGTCGTGCCGCATCCACGCCGGTCACCAAGCGACCCTGCACGGTCTGCGCCCACTCGCGCCAGGGCTGCGGATCAAAGCCGTGTTCCTGTCCGGAGCGCGCCCGCAGCCAACCTAGAATCTCCCAGCGCAACCGCGAGCGCGGCTCACTCTGCATGTGCTCGATCAAAGCGAGTATCGAGGCCCGCGAGTCGATCGTCCGCAGCACGTCGATGCAGGCGGCCCGCACCCGTCCGTCCGGATCCGCCAGCATGCGCCGAGCGATGTCGAGGCCCTCCTGCTCGGTGGTGCGGGCGAAGAACAGCACGGCGGCGAGCCGCACCACGGCATCGCGGTCGATCAGAGCACGCTCGGCGCGCGGCTGCGCTTCGAAGAAGTCCAGACGCTGCAGCGCCAGCAGAGCGCCCGCGCGCAGTTCGCCCGGACCGCGCGCATCGATCCAGCGCGCCAGCGCGCGCGCCGCCGCCGAAAGATCTCCCGTCAGGCGACCGGAGGCCTGAATGCGCTCCAGCATGGCCAGCGCCACGCGCGACAGCTCCACGGCGCGCGGGTCGACCGCCCGGGTCAGCACACCGGCATCCACGGGCAGACTGCCGCGGCCCAGCGCACCGACGCAGCGCAGGCGCACCCACTCATCCTCGTGCTGCAGTCCGTTGCGGCCGATCAGCTCGCGCCAGGCCCGCTCTTCGCTGATGAGCGAGAGCGACAGTTCGGCCTCATCGGCCACCTCCGGTTCCCGATCGCGCAGCGCTCCCAGAACCAGGCGCCATGCAGGCAGACTGCCCTCCAACGCGAGCCTGCTGACGCAGACTCGGCGTTTCTCAGCCTGAGGCGAGCGCAAACCTTCCTCGAGCGCCTCCGGCAGCGCGGATGCACCGGGGCCTTGAGGCGTCAGCGCCGCGGCAGCAAAGGCTGCGGGAGACAGCATGCACAGGAGTCCGGCCCCCCACCGCCGGACGATGTCTCTCAGGGATATGTGGTCTCCAAGAAAAAAGGCGGCTCTCAGGAGCTTGGGAGTGGCTGCAGTGTGGCTCGTTTGCATGTTGCTGCCCGGGCATTCCCTGCCGCGGCACCTGTCTGGACGGTGCCGCGCGCCCGGAATCGCGGAAAAATGCGGCCAAAGGCGTATCCAGCCCGATCCCTCGCGTCCCTAGACTGACCATGCGTGACGCATGACCCTCGTGCCCTGCGCCTGCCCCTGACGCTGGCGGCGCTGTATCTGCTGGTCTGGATCTGGAGTGCCATCGAGCCCCTGCACCCGGCCGACTGGCGGCTGGAGAATCTGCTGCTGGCCGTTGTGCTGCCGCCGCTGGTGCTCACCTGGCGCCATCACCGCTTCAGCCCGCTCAGCTACATCCTGATCTTCAGCTTTCTGGTGCTGCACTCGGTGGGTGCGCACTACACCTATTCCGAGGTGCCGCTGGGCTTCTGGGTGCGCGACTGGCTGGGACTGTCACGCAACCATTACGACCGGGCCGTGCACTTCTGCTTCGGACTCCTGCTCGCGATCCCGACGCGGGAGTTGCTGATGCATCTTGCGGGAGTGCGCAGGTTTTGGTCGTACTACCTGGCCTTCGACGCGATCTGCGCGCTGAGCGGTTTGTACGAGATCGTCGAGTGGATCGCGGCCAGAGTCACCAACCCGGAGCTGGGCACCGCCTATCTCGGAACGCAGGGCGATGAATGGGACGCGCAGAAGGACATGGCCATGGCGCTGACCGGGGCGTTGCTGTCGCTGGCAGCCCTCGCGCTCTGGAATCGGTTCCGCCCGGGCCGCGCAAGCACCGCCGCGAACTGCTAGCTTGCGGGGCCCTGCATGGCCCCTGCTCCCCTCGGCGGCGCACTCGAAGCGCTGCGGCACCGCAACTTCCGACTGCTCTGGATCGGACAGCTGGTCTCCACGGCCGGCTCGCTGATGCAGAACGCCGTGGTGCTGTGGCACGTGACGCTGCTGGTCAAAGACCCGGCCGACAAGCCGATCGCGCTGGGCCTCGTGGGATTGTTCAAGTTCCTCTCGATCCTGGGCTGCGCATTGTTCTCCGGCGTGATCGCCGACGCCTTCGATCGGCGCAAGCTGATGATGCTGACGACGAGCCTCCTGACGCTGATCGCCGGCGCGCTCGCCTGGGTCACGTTCGAGGGCCTCAGCGAACTCTGGCCGATCTACGTGCTGACCTCGCTGACCTCAGCAGTCGGAACATTCGACGGCACCGCGCGTCAGGCGCTGATTCCGAAGCTGGTGCCCGGCCACATGCTGCCCAACGCGATTGCGCTCAACACGATCCTGTTTCAGCTGGCCTCCGTGGTGGGCCCGGCGCTGGCGGGGCCGACCATGGCATCGCTGGGACTGGGCTATGTGTACCTGTTCAACGCGCTCTCGTTCCTGGTGGTGCTGATCGCACTGGCGCGGATGCGCGGTGTCTCGGCCTCTGCAGGTGAGAAAAGGCCCGCGCTGCGTTTCTCGGCGGCGCTGGAAGGGCTGCGTTTCGTGTTCGGATCGCCGCTGATCCGCTCCTCGATGCTGCTTGATTTCTTCGCGACGTTCTTCTCATCGGCGATGGCCCTGCTGCCGATCTTCGCGCAGGACATCCTGTTCCTCGACGAGCGCGGCTACGGCCTGCTCGTCGCAGCGCCCGCGGTGGGAGCGCTGGTCACGAGCGCCATCCTCGCGCCGATGGCGACGCACATCGTGCGACGCGGGCCCATCCTGCTGCTCGCGGTGCTGCTGTACGGGCTGGCGACGATCGGCTTCGGCTTCTCGACGCACTTCTGGCTGACCTATGCCTGCCTGGCGATCACGGGCGCCGCCGACACGGTCAGCATCGTGCTGCGCAATCTGATTCGGCAATTGCACACACCCGATGAGATGCGCGGCCGCATGATCGCCGTGAACATGGTGTTCTTCATGGGCGGTCCGCAGCTGGGCGAGCTGGAAGCAGGCCTGGTAGCCGACCGCTTCGGCGCGGTCTTCAGCGTCGTCAGCGGCGGCCTGTTGTGCATGCTCTCCACGGCCTGGATCGCCTGGCGCGAGCCGCAGCTGCGCAGCTACCGCAAGGATCCGCGCGAGGGTCAGCCCGCGGACCCGGCGGGAACCTCGTGAACAGTCAATGAGCCTGCAAGTGTTGGCCGCAAAAAGGCGCCGACCCGATCCACAGTCGTGACCACCTGGATGGTCAGGACAGCGACTCGGGTCGACAATTTCCTATCTCTTGGAGGAGTACCTGTCTCTTCAGGAGCCCGGGACGCAGCGCAGTTCGGCGGCCCCCCCGCTTCCCCGCGCCGCGGCTTCCCGGACAGCAGGATCTAACACCGACATGTGCCGAAGTTTCGGCACGTTGCGCGGAAATACACGCCCCATACACGGGCGGGGCCGAGACGAATTCAGTCGACGAAAGGTTCCCCTGCCGGCAGCGCAAATTGCCGCGCCCGCTCGCGCAATTTCTGCCAGCGCTTGGCGAGCGCATCGCGCGCGAGCCCGGTGCGCTCGGCAGCTTCCGCATAGGAGAGACCTTCAAGTCCGCAGTGCACGAACAACTGGCGGTCCTCCTCGTCGAGCTCCTGCACCCAGCTCAACAGGTGCTGCACGCCATCGAGGCGCGCCACCCGCTGACTGATGGCCGTGGCGCTGTCGGGATAGTGCTGCAGCTGAAACACCCGGGTGCTCGATCCGGCCGCGGGGGCCTTGCTGTCCGGCCGCAGCTTGCGAAACGACTCCAGCAGCACGTTCTTCGCGATGCGAAACAGCCACGCGCGGAAGCTCGCCTGCGGGTCGAACTGAGGCAGCGCACGGAAGGCACGGACCCAGACCTCGGCCACGACATCCTCGGGATCGAGCGCGCCGCGCTGGCTGGGTCGGATCTTCATGGCAGCCCATGCGTAGAGCGCCGGGGCGAGGCGCGCGTACAGCTCGCTGAAGCGCTCGCTCTCCCCTCCGCTGGCCAGCCTTGCCAGACGCTGGGTCTCGCCATCGAGGAAGACCTGAGCGTCATCGCCGGACATCGCATCGCCAGACTGCATCGGGTCGCCACACTGCATCGGGACAGGCCAGCCTAGCATTACAATTCCCGCCGTGAGCTCCCAACCCCGATCCGCGCGCCGAGACGACCCGACTCTGGCCGCCGTGTTCGATTTCGTGAGCGCGTACTGGGAGGAGCGCGAAGCAGGCCGCGGCCACGAGCTGGGTTACTGGCTGGCGCGCTTTCCGGGGCACGAACAGGCCATCGCGCGCGAGTTCCTCGAGTTGGAAACGCCGGCCGATGCGGCGGCCGCAACCGCCGATCAGGGGCAGATCGGTCCCTACCTGATTCTGCGCGAACTCGGCAGCGGAGGTCAGGGTTCCGTCTATCTCGCGCAGGACACGCGCATCGAGCGCACGGTGGCTCTCAAGGTGCTGAGCGGATTCTTCGGCAGCGTCGGCGAAGAGCGGCGGGCACGGCTGCGTCGCGAAGCCGAGGTCATCGCCCGTCTCGACCATCCCGGCATCTGCGCCATTCACGATGCGGAGATCGAAACGGATCCGCCCTGGCTGGCGATGCGCCACATCGAAGGTGCGACGCTGGCGGCACTGCTTGCGGCCGCGAAGCGCACTGCCGTCGGTGGTTCAGCTTCAGCCGGGCCTGCCGAGACGGAGTCCGGTTTGCCTCGCCTCATCGCGCGCTGGCCGGCACGCGATGTGCTCGACGTGCACGCAGTGCTGGCCTGCTTCGAGAAGGCTGCGCGCGCGCTGCACGCCGCGCACGAAGCGGGCGTGATCCACCGCGACATCAAGCCGGGCAACCTGATGATCAGCACGCAATGCGAGCCCGTGCTGCTCGACTTCGGACTGGCCCGCGAGGAGCGCGAGGAGGAGGCCGCCGCGCTGACACTCGAGGGCGAGATGCTCGGCACACCGGCCTACATGTCGCCCGAGCAGCTGCAGGGCGGAGCGGCGCTGGACCGGCGCACGGACATCTACTCGCTGGGCGCGACGCTCTACGAGACGTTGACGCTGCACCGCGTGTTCGAGAAGTCCGGCCGCAGCGAGCTGTTTCGCGCCATCGAGCGCGAGGAACCGCGCGATCCGCGCGAGCACAATCCGGCCCTGCCAGCGGAAGTCGCCGCGGTGCTGGCGGTAGCGCTCGCGAAGGAGCCCGCGCGGCGCTACACCAGCGCGCTGGAGTTCGCCGAGGATCTGCGCCGCATTCGCGTCTACGAGCCGATTCGCGCGCGCCCGCCCGGGCCGGCCATGCGACTTGTGCTGTGGACGCAGCGCAATCCGCTCTTGGCGGCGACGATTCTCGTGCTGGCCGTGGCGCTGGGCTTCAGCCTGTACACGCTCGCCTCCGAGCGCGCGGCGCTGCGCGTGGCGCTGGGGCGGCACCTCGGCAGCCGCGCGAACGCGCTGGTCAACGAGGATCCCTCCGCTGCGGTGGCGCTGGGCGTGCAGGCCTGCGAGCTGGCACCCAATTACCTCACGCGCGCCGCGCTGCTGAGCGCGCTCGACGCCTGCGCGCTCGAGCGCGAGCTGCGCGTACCGCAGGCGCGCACGAGCGAAGACTTCGCGCTGGACGGTCAGGGACGCTGGATCGCGGTCGCGCTCGGCGGCTACGAGGACGGATCGACGCGTCTGGTGCTGCACGCGCTGAACGGATCCGCGCCCGGCGTCGAGCTGCCCGGTCCGCACGGCGCGATCCAGAAGCTGCTCTGGGTGGAAGCGCATCAGACCCTGCTGAGCGTGGAGCAGGACGGGCGCGTGCGGGCCTTCGATCCCGCGCAACGCCGCCTGCTCGCGGAGGCGCAGCTGGGAGGCGCCCTGCGACAGTGGCTGGTGTCGCGCGATGGCGGCACTCTGCTGGCACTGACGCGCGAGGGTCGCCTGACGACGCTGAAACTGCCTGAGCTTGCGAATCCGCGCGTGCTGCGAGAGCGCGGGATCGACGCTGCGCGTCTGGGACTTGGCACGGACAGCGTCTGGATCTGCTCCGATGGCGGCGCGCAGTTGGCGGAGCTGGATCTGCGTGCGGCACGCGAGCTCAGCGTCCGCACGGGTCCGCAGGCGGGCGTGCGCAGCTTCGAGGTGACCGCGGATGCGCTCATGCTGGCGACCGCGGACAACCGGTTGCTGCGGCTGGATCTGGGCAGCGGCGAGCTCGAGCCGATCGCGCTTGCCAACAACTCGCTGCGCATCGAGGAGCTGCGCCTGGATCCGCGTTCGCAGCGTCTTCTGGTGCTGCTGGCGCGCGATGAGCGCGGAGCGGCCTTCCTGCTCGATCCTCGTACGCTCGCTCGCACCGAGCTTCTGCCCGAGGACTCGCGCTTTGCGCTGCGCGGCGCGTTCCGCGGCGACGGGGCACGCGTGGCGCTGGCGTGCTCGGACATGAGCGTTCGCATCTTCGACTGCGAGAGCGGTGCGCTGGTTCAGCAGTTCCGCGGCCGCTTCCGCGCCCAGGATCTCGCCTACAGCACTGACGGCTCGCGGCTGTACACGCGCAATGTCGGCGGCGCGCTGATGTGCTGGTACGCGAGCACGAGGCCGGATCTGCTGCGCTTCCGCGTGCCCGGCGCGATCGAGCGCATCGGCTGGAACGGTGCGCGCGGGCGCTTCGAGGCCTTCACGCAGGATGGCCTGCGCCACGAATTCGATCTCGCGTCGGACACGCCGCTGCTCAGCGAGCTGGCCCCGGCACGCAAGCGCAATGAGCAGATTTGGGAGCTCCCCGGCGGAGCGCTGCGCCAGCTCGCGAACCACCGCGTGGTGTTTGAACCGCGCGAGGAATCCGGCGGCGAAAACGGCGGCGGCGTCGCCGGCAAGAGCTTCGAGCTCGACCTGTCGAAGCCCAACCCGTGCAGCGTGCGCGAGGTCGCGCTCGCACCCGATGGCAGCGAGTTCGTTCTCGTCACGAATTCACTGCGCGTGCTGCGTGTGCGCCTGCCGGATGGGGCGGTGCTGGAAGAACTGCGGCCCTTCGTTGCGCGCAGCGCGATCTACTCGCCGGATTCGCGCCACCTGCTGCTGCTCGGCGAGCACGGCGGCGGCGCATTCCGCATGCTGCAGCTGGATGGCGGCGGGAAAAGCCGCATCCTGCCGAGCGAGATCATTCACACGGCGGATCTGTGCCTGGGCGGATTCAGCCCCGATGGCACGGTGTTCGTCACCGCTTCGCGCGATGGCGTGGTCTTCGTGCGGGAAACCAAGGGTGGACTGCCGCGCACCCAGTTCCAGGCCGCCGGCATCCCGACCGCGCTGGGGTTTGAATCGCCACAGGGATTTGAGAAGGCACAGGGGCTTGGGTCGGCACAGGGTTTTGGGAAGGCAGAGGGCACTGCCGGCGCGCGGGTGCTGGTGGGCACTGCCGAGGGCAATGTCCACGGCTTCCCGATCGACCCCCTGCCCGCGCTGCAGGGGCGGCTCCCACGCCCGCTGGAGGCCTGGGAGATCGGCAATGAACAGCGGCTGGCCCTGCCCTTGAGGTACAATCCACGCGTGGACTGAGGTCCGTGGGAACAGGAGTGTCCTGCCCATCGTCCTCTCTCCCGTCGTCGCAAGCCCGGCCCCCGAATCGCCAGTTGGAGGCCCCTACCCGCGGACTCCAGTCGTCGATTCCGTCGCTCGAGTCCGCCTCGTCAGAGTCACTCCATGCGCACGCTCGGCCCGATCTCCCTGCGACTGCTTGCCTTGTCCTGCCTGTGCGCGCCTCTCGCTGCGCAGGACCTCACCTTCTCGTTCGACTGGCGCAGCCGCTCCAAGGCCGAGGCCGCCGGCGGCGTGGGCGCGCCACTCAACGAAGGCCGTATTCTGCGCGCCTCGACGCTCCTGCCTACGGTGGGGCCGCAACCCGCACCTTTGGTTGCGATCGATGCCGCGAGCTTGGGACTCAGCCTCGCGGGCAGCTGCGGCAGTCAGGTCGCCGGCCAGCCCTGCCAGATCGATGTCGATGCGCTCTCGTACGGCAACGATGCGCGCTTCAAGGCGCTGCCCGGGCCCGGTCAGGCGCGGCTGTACTTCTCGGTAGATCCGTACGCGGTCGGCCGCGCGATCGCACCGCAGGGACTGCTGCAGCCCAGTGTGCGCAGCGAAGCCCAGTTCCTCGACGCAGCCAGCGATGTGTTCTTCGCAGCCGGCGTGCTGCAGGGCACGCTGCCGCTGGGCGGACCGAGTCCGGTGGTTCCTCCCGAGAGCATCGGCGTGGTCGATGGCAACGGCGAGGGTGGCAGCAGCGCGGGCACGCCCTTCCGCTATCCCGGTCTGGGCCTGTTTGAGCCGACGCTGGCCCCCAGCGGTCAGCTTGGACTCACGGGCGACAACCTCGATGCGCTGGCGGCTGGTCCGGTTCCGCAGCCAGGAGGTCGCGTCTACTTCTCGCTGGATGCGGGGTTCACCGATCCGCTGACGGGCCTTCCGAACTCGAACTCGGCTCAGGCTGCCGGATTCCTCCCGGGTGCGGTTCTGGTGGTGCAGCAGGCCACCGGCGTGAGTCCGACGGTCTACGCCTCTCCGGCTCTGCTCGGTCTCGACCTCGCCGGTCCCGGCACGGATGACCTCGATGCGCTGCTGGTGTGGGACAACGGCGATGGCGTGTTCCAGCCGGCCGCTTCGCTGTTCCAGTGGAACCAGGGAACGGCCGACATGGTGCTGTTCTCCGTGCGGCGCGGTTCGGCGCTCGTGGGACAGATCGACTCGCTGCTCGGTCTGCCGATCGAGCCGGGCGACATTCTGTTCAACCCTCCGGGCGCGGGTCAGCGTCCGCGCATCCTGATCGCTGCGGAGAACATGGGACTGGCTACGGAGCGCTCGGGACAGGTCGGCGAAGGTGACGATGTCGATGCGATGCTCGCGCTGACTCCCGTGATGTGGGACTGCAACAACAACGGGGTCGAAGACGCCGTCGACATCGCCACGGGAGCGACTGCGGATCTCAACAACAACGGCATCCCGGATGAGTGCGAGCCTGAAGTCGGCACGAAGAGCTGCTTCTGTCCGATCACGGCTCCGCCGCCGTGCGGCAACGATGATCCCGCGGCAGGCTGCGAGAACTCCACCGGTGTCGGAGCCCTGCTGTCGAGCTTCGGATCCGACAGCGTCACGAACGATGATCTGGTGCTTGTGGCGACGCAGCTGCCGGCCAATGTCAACGGACTATGGCTGATGAGCCAGAACACGACGCAGGTTGTGCTCGGTGCGGGTCTGCGCTGCGTCAACAGCACGATCTATCGCCTCGGCGCGTTCAACAGCGGTCCGGGAGGGACGACCACCTACGGACCCGAGATCGTCTACAACAGCTGCAACGGTTCACTGCCCGCAGCGGCCTGCATCCAGGTCGGGCAGACCTGGCACTTCCAGGGCTGGTATCGCAACGTCACCGGACCCTGCGGTGCGAACACGAACCTCACGAACCTGCTCTCCGTACCCTTCACTCCGTAGCAGATTTCCGGCAGTTTTCGTTCCACGAAGGCGGCTGTTGATCACGGAGGGATGAGCCGAGCCGGGATTTTCCCCGCCGCTCAACATCCCTCCATGAAGATCCAAAACTCCCTTCGACTGATCCCCTTCCTCGGCCTCGCCGGCATGGCTCAGGCCCAGATCTCCTTCAGCGTCGACTACCTCGGCTCGACGGTTTCCCTGCCCTCGACTTGCCCGGGGTTGCCGATCACGGCCGGCGACATCCTCACGCCCGCCACCGGCGCACCGTGCCAACCTGCTTCGGCCGTCATCGGCGGTCTGCCGCCGCCTTCGATCCTGATCCCCGGCGGCCTGCCGGCACCGATGGGCTTGGGCATTCCCTCAGTCGCCGGCTGCACGGGCGTGCCCGGCGGCGCTCCCTGCCCGGCGGAGCTCGACGCGCTCTCCTACGGTCGCGACACGATCCAGAATTCGGCAGGCACCGGTCTGCAGGTCGCCAACATCTTCTTCTCGGTGGATGAGTTTGCCACTGGCATCGCCGGCGGCCCCTTCGCTCCCAATGTGTGGAGCGAAGGGGTGCTGACGGGCGTGAAGGACCACGCGGCCGATGTGTTCAGCAACAGCCTCGCGATCCCGTTCGTTCCGGCAGGTCCGGGCGCTCCGGCGGCAGCCGGGAACAAGGGCCGAATCGACGGAGACGGCCTGGCGAGCGTCTCGGGAGCGATCTACGCCGGACTGGGCCTGCACGAGCCGCGCCCGCCGATGGTGGGCCCGGGCCCGCGCATCGGTGACAACATCGATGGGCTGGACATCGGCCCGGTGCCGGTGACGACGGCGGGCACCACCGCCCCGGTGTTCTTCTCGCTGGACGGCAACTTCGCCGACCCGGCGCGCGGTATCAACAACCTCGGCACCGCGCAGGCCAACGGTTTCCTGCCCGGTATGGTGCTGACGCAGGTCGCCGGTGGGCCGCCGGCGGTCTACGCCTGGCCGCAGCAACTCGGTCTGGACCTCGCGGGCCCGGGCACGGATGACCTCGATGCGCTGGCGCTGCAGGAAAACGCGATTCCCGGCTTCCAGCCGGCCAACACCGGCGTCGTTCCGGACCTGATCCTGTTCTCGGTGCGCCGCGGCTCGGCAGTGATCGGCATGCCTGACTCGCAGTTCGGCATGCTGATCTGCGAGGGCGACATCCTCACGGTGCCCGCGGCCGGTGGTGCCACTCCTGCAATCTATGTGGCGGCGGAGTGGCTGGGATTGGTCAGCAACCGGGGACTCGCTCCTGCGGGCTTGTTCGGCGATGAGCTCGATGCCCTCGATGTCGAGACGTCTCTGCCGCTCGTCGGCCAGCCCTACTGCTCGGGTGACGGATCGCTGCCCACACCCTGCCCCTGCGGCAACTTCGGCAACCCCGGCGCGGGCTGCAACAACTCGGCGGGCACCGGCGGCGCAGTGCTGACCGCCACCGGCTCGACGGTTCCGGACACGGTGGTGCTGACGAGCTCCGGCGAACTGCCGACCTCGACCTCGATCTTCCTGCAGGGCACCAACCTGATTGCCAACGGAGTGACCTTCGGAGACGGTGTGCGCTGCATGGGCGGCCCCTTGCGCCGACTCTATGTGAAGAATGCGGTGGCGGGCGTGGTCAGCGCGCCGATCGGCGCGGAACCCTCGATCACGACGCGCTCGGCGGCCCTTGGGGACATCCTGCTGCCCGGCACGACGCGCTACTACCAGGTGCAGTACCGCGATCCGGCCAACTTCTGCACGGCGGCACTGTTCAACGCGTCAAGTGGCTACGTGATCACCTGGTGAGACAAGCACCAGGGGGAGGTTGCGGGCGCCGTCCGGGAGGGGACGGCGCCCTTTTTTTGTTTTTTCGTTCCACGGCCGGGGGGCCTGAGTCACGGGGCTTGTGAGGACGGGATGTTCCCGCCTCAGAAAGCACCTCCCCCAATGAAGATCCACACGACCTCCCTCCAGTTCCTCTCCGCGCTGTGCCTCGCCGGTGCCGCGCAAGCCCAGATCACCTTCTCCATCGACCGCCTCGGTCCGGTGATCGCCACGCCGTCCACCTGCCCCGGCGCTCCGATCACAGGCGCCGACATCCTCACCCCCTCGAGCGGCCTGCCTTGCCAGGCTTCCTCGGCAGTGGTGGCCCCCCTGCCGGTGCCCTCGATCGTGATTCCGGGCGGTCCGGGCGGTCTGGGCATCGCCACGGCGGCCGGCTGCACCGGCGCTCCTCCGGGAAACAACTGCCCCTCCGAGGTCGATGCGCTGAGCTACGGTCTGGACCAGATCATGACCGCGACGGGCCTCACGCTGCCCGTGAGCTCGATCTTCTTCTCGGTCGATGAGTTTGCCCAAGGCATCCCCGGCAGTCCCTTCCCGCCCAATGTCTTCAGCGAGGGCTTTCTGACCGGTGTCAACGATGCGGCTGCGGATGTGTTCCGTAACACGATCCCGATGCCGCTCCTGCCGCTGGGCCCGGGCGCGCCGGCGACGGCAGGCAACAAGGGCGTGATCGATGGCGACGCCAACCCGAGCGGTTCAGGTGCTGTCTACGCCGGTGTGGGTCTGCGCGAGCCGCGTCTGCCGATGTTTGGCCCCGGTCCGCGCACCGGTGACAACATCGATGCGTTGGACATCGGCAAGCTGCCGATCAACACGGCCGGGGCCATCGGCCCGGTGTACTTCTCCTTGGATGCCGCGTTCCCCGACGTCCTGCGCGGCATTCCCAACACCAACACGGCTCTCGCCAACGGCTTCCTGCCAGGGGCGGTGCTGGTGCAGAACGGCGGCGGAGCTCCGGTGGTCTATGCCATGCCCATGCAGCTGGGTCTGGATTTGGGGGGGCCGGCGACCGACGACCTCGACGCGCTGGCCCTTCAGGAAAACGGCCTGCCCGGCTTCCAGCCGATCAATGCCGGTGGCGTGTTCGGCGACCGCATCATCTTCTCCGTGCGCCGCGGCTCGGCCGTGATCGGCATGCCGGATTCGCTGTTCGGAATGCCGATCTGCGAAGGCGATCTGCTGACCGTCCCGACGGCTCCGGGTCTTCCGCCCTCGATGTTCATCGCAGCAGAGTGGCTGGGCCTCAACACCTTCCGCGTGACTCCGGGTGTGGTCAGCGATGAGCTCGACGCGCTCGACATCGAAGTCCCGATGGCGCCTCCGGGCCAGCCCTTCTGCTCCGGCGACGGCACGCTGCCGACCCCCTGCCCCTGCGGCAACATCGGCAACCCCGGCGCGGGCTGCAACAACTCGGCGGGCACCGGCGGCGCAACTCTGACCGCGACCGGCTCCACCACGCCCGACACGGTCGTGCTGACGAGCTCCGGCGAGCTCGCAACCTCGACCTCGATCTTCCTGCAGGCTACCGGCGTCCTTCCCAACGGCGTGGTCTTCGGAGACGGCGTGCGCTGCATCAACGGCGGACTGCGCCGCCTCTACGTGAAGAATGCGGTGGCGGGTGTGGTCAGCGCTCCGGTCGGTGCGGAACCCTCGATCACGGCGCGCTCGGCTGCGCTGGGTGATGTGCTGCTGCCGGGCATGACGCGCTACTACCAGGTGCAGTACCGCGATTCGGCCCCCTTCTGCACGGCCGCCAACTTCAATGCTTCGAGCGGCTTCGTGATCACCTGGTGATCCCAAGCAGAAGAAAAGTCCCCGGCGGGCGTCGTTCCGGAAGCGGAACGACGCCCGCCGCGCTTGGTATGGTGTCCGAGGTCATGGGTTCCTGCAGCAGCGATGGCAAGCACCTTGCACCGCGCGTCTCACGCGCCGGGCGTTGGCGCGCGATCGTGCTGATCGTCGTGCATGTCGCGATCGCGCTGCACATCGGCCACTACATGGCGACAGGCCGGACGGTCTCACCGCTGGAACCCTCGGAATCGATGGCCTTCACCGGCGACGGTCTGGTCAATGCGGGCGTGATCTTCTTTGCGCTGGCGATTGCGAGCACGCTGGTGCTGGGCCGCTGGTTCTGCGGCTGGGCCTGCCATGTGGTCGCGTTGCAGGATCTGTGCCGCCACTGGATGGTGAAGCTCGGCATCCGGCCGCGTCATGTGGATCTGGGCGTGCTCAAGCTCGTGCCGTGGATGGCCTTTGTCTACATGTTCCTCATGCCGCTCGTGCTGACCTGGCTCGATGGAAAGAGCTTTGCCATCAGCGCCGTGGCGCTCACCACGGACAGCTTCTGGCGTACCTTCCCGGGTTGGGAAGTCGCGCTGCTGACCTTTTTCGTGTGCGGCTTCGCGATCGTGTACCTGCTTGGCGGGAAGGCCTTCTGCTCGTACGGTTGCCCCTACGGCGGCATCTTCGGCATCGCCGATCAGCTCGCTCCGCTGCGCATCCGCGTCACCGATGCCTGCTCGCAGTGCGGACACTGCACGGTGGCGTGCACCTCGAATGTCAATGTCAGCCGCGAAGTGCGCGAGTACGGCATGGTGGTCGATCCGGGCTGCATGAAGTGCCTCGACTGCGTGCAGGTCTGCCCCAAGGAAGCCCTGTACGTGGGCTGGGGCGCGCCCGCGCTGTTCGCCAAGGCCCGCACGGCGCTGCGCGAACGCTCGCGCAGCTGGATCCGCGAAATCCTGACGCTTCTCTTCCTTTTCGGCGGCTACATGGCGCTGACGCTGCACAATGGCCCGTCCGGCGCGCTGCTCAACGCCCCGCAGTGGAAGCTCGCCGCGATCCTCGCGGCCGGTTCCTGGCTGGTGGCCTTCGTGTTCCGGCCGAAATCGTCTGCGCGCGGCGACTACTCGCCGTTCGAGGAGATCGCGCTGGGCGTGCTGTTCCTCGCCGCCCTGATCTCGTTTCGCGGCCTGCACGGCTGGGTGCCGCTGCTGATGGCAATGGGCGTCGCCGCGATCGCCGCGTGGGTGGCGTTGCAGGGCTGGCGGCTGACCGCACGACGCGATCTCAGCTGGCGCAACTGGCGGCTGAAGCGCGATGGCGGCTTCACGCCCGCGGGCGCCGTCTTTGGCGTGCTGGTGCTCGCTTCGGTTGGAGGCTGGGCCCTTGCCGCGCGCGAGCAGCGCACGCTGGTGCGGGACTTCCGCACCAAGGAAGCGGCGCTGATCGCCTGCAGCAACGGCGATTTCACGCGCGGTCTGGGCCTGCTGGAGGAACTGATCGCAGCTGCGCCCGATGATGTCGAGCTGCGCATCTACGCGGGGCAGGCCTGCCTCTATCTGCAGCAGAACGAACGCGCCCGCGGCCACCTCGAGGCGGCTGTGCGTGCGGATCCGCTCTCTGCGCCCGCGCACCGCCTGCTGGCGGCTCTGTGTGACATGGAGGGCAAGAGCGATGAAGCCGCGCGCCACCGCGAGGCAGCCGAACTCGGTCGAGATCCCTGACCCGACCCGCGCGGATCAGGGCTCGCTTCAGATCTCGCCCAGCGTGCAGGTGCGACCCTTGTTCTCGCGCTTGAGCCACTCCATCAGGGGTGCGAAGTAGTTGAGCATCGCCTTCGCCGACAGATCCGAGCCTGTCTTCTCGCGCAGCAGCTGACGCCAGTCCGCCGAAGCGCCGGGCGTCATGATCGACTTCAGGAACTCGCCGACTTCCTTGCGACCGTAGTAGTTCGTGTCGCGCGGATCCTCGTGCAGGATGTTGCGCGCGATGTGGTCGTGCAGCTGGAACAGCAGCACGAAGGACAGCGCGTAGTCGTAGTAACCCGCCGGATCGTCGTTGATGTGGGTCTTGGTGGCGGCATCGCAGTACTCTTCGCCGCGCGCGGAAGGCGGAGCGATGCCCTGATAGCGGGCTGCGAGCTCCCACCAGCGCGCGTTCCAGCGCGAGGGATCGAGCTTGTCGTGGTAGAGCTCCTTCTCGAAGTGGTACATCGTGCCCGTCGACCATGGAATGAACACGCAGTAGTTCATCGCCTCCTTCAGCAGCAAGCGCATCGCATCGGGCTTGGCTCCGCCCGTGTCGAGCCCGACGCTCGCCACGAAGCGCGGCTGCATCGCCGCGAGACCCATCAGCGAGCCCATGGCCTCGTGATAGGCGCGGTTGGCGCCCTCGCGCAGCAGCGGCGGCACGGACGGGTTGGAGTAGCACATGTAGTAGTAGATATGCCCCAGCTCGTGATGCGTGGTCTCGTACCACTCCTGATTGGGCTCAACGCTCATCAGCGAGCGCACATCCTTGTCGAGATCGATGTGCCAGGCGGAGGCGTGCGTGTTCTTCTTGTAGCCGGCGTCCTTCGCGACGGAATACAGCGAGGAGAGCTGATGGAAGCTCTGTGGCAGCGGATCGAAGCCCAACGAAACGTAGAAGCGCTCCGCCTGCGCGATCACCCACTCCGGCGGGTGCTTCGCCATGGCCGCATTGAGATCGAAGCCCTGCACTTCCACCAGCTCGGACCAGTCCTGCCCCCAGCGATTCGGCAGCCAGTGCGCCGGAATCAGATCCGGAACCGGCTGCCCGAACTGCTTGGCGAGTTCATGCCGCGCATAGGTGTGCAGCTCGCGGAACAGCGGCCGCAGCTCGCGATTGATCTCGACGATCTTCTCGGTGAGTTCCGGCGTCGTCATGCCGTACTCCGAGGCCATGTACGAGAAGTAGTCGGGATAGCCCAGCTGCTGCACCACATCGTTGCGCAAGCTCCGCAGATTGACGAGCCCCGGCTTGAGCGCCCGGCCGACATCCTTGGATGCTTCCCAGACGCGCAGCCGACGGTTGAGGTCGCGCTCAGACTTGAGGCAGCCGTCGATCTCGTTGGGCGTCAGCTCTTTTCCATCGAGCTCGAAGCGAAAACCGTAGAGCTGCTCGGTCTGCGCTGCTTCTGCGGCGATGCGGCGCTTGACCAGTTCGGCGGCGGTCTGCGGACCCGAGCCCGCCTTGAACAGCACGGCCTCGAGCTGACGCACCTCCAGCGCGTCGAGCTGGTCGCGATGTGCGAGGAAGGCGCGCGCGGCCTCGATCACTTCCACCGATCCGGTGTACGCCGCGAGCGCCTCGTTGGCCGCGCGTGTGGCCTTGGAGTTGGTCTCGTCGCCCTCGATGATGTGCGTCTGCGAACGCCACTCCGCCTCGGCCGAGGCTGTTGCCAGACGCTGGTAGTTCCGGTTGTAGCGCTCCAGCCACAGACGGGCATCGGCCGCCAACTGGCTCGATTGACTGGTGTTCTCCATCGCGCAGGAGCACAGGACGGCCAGAGGCAGGGCCAGCAGCAGGTATCGCATGGCAACAGCCTAGCGTGCAGGGTTATGCTTCCCCCGCATGAGTCCGATCCGCGTCCTCGCCGCCCTGCTCCTTTCGGCCAGTGCCTTTGCGCAAGCCAATCCCGTCGAGGAGGAGGCCTGGTCCAAGGCCATGGCGATCAAGCAAAAGCGCGAATGGCCGGCCGCGATCGCTGCCTTGCAGGAATTCCGCAAGCAGCATCCTCAGGGCTCACGCGCCCTGCAGGCCCAAATCGAGATCGGCGTCTGCTGGATCGGCGAAGCTCAGAACAACCTCGTGCTGCGCCGCCCTACACCCAAGGCACTCGAAGCCTACACAACAGCCGAAGCGCTGTTCCGCGAGGTGCTGAATTCCTCTTCCGGCAAGGAGCTTGCTCCGCGCGCTCAGTATCTGACGGGCCAGCTGAGCTGGTATCGCGACGACATGGCGGCCGCTTTCACCGCCTACGATGCGGGGGTTCGCACCTACGCCGCCGATGCCACATATCACGCCAAGTGCCTTGAGCGCCGCGCAGCCGTTTCGCGCGCGCTGCTCGACCAGGCGGCGGCGATGCAGGACTACAAGCTCTACATTGAACGCTATTCGAACGACAAGGACATCGCGATCGTGCGCCGCAGCCGCGACTACACTGCGCTGTGCGGCCGTCCCGCACCGGCCTTCAGTGCCGATCGTTGGGCGCTGGGACAACCGCTGACGCGCGAAGGCCTGCTGGGACAGCCTGTGCTGGTGAGCTTCATGGCGAGCTGGTGCGAGAAGTGCGACAAGGAGAAGGAGTTCATCAAGGACCTCAAGAAGCGTTACGGGCCGCGCGGGCTGCGCTTCGTCGGCGTCGTGCATCCCTGGCGCGAGAAGGAAGGCAAGAATCGCCATACCGAAGAGAGCTTCCTGACCTTCGCGGCCCAGAGCGGGCTGGACTTCCCGCTGCTTCAGGACAGCGGAGAACTGACGGGCAACACGGCGCGTGCCTTCGGCTCGCAGGCCCTTCCGGATCTGGTTCTGATCGATGCGCAGGGCAATGTGCGCTGGCACGACCATCCGGCCAGCCTGCAGGCAAGCACGATCGAGCGTCTGCTCGCCTCCAAGCCCGCGCAACCGAAATGAAGCTGCACAGATTGTGCGTTTTCTGCGGATCGCGCAGCGGCGCCCGGCCGGAATACGCCGAGGCGGCGCGGGAGCTCGGTCGCCGCATGGCCGAGCAGCAGATCGAGCTGGTCTTCGGCGGCGGCAAGGTCGGACTGATGGGCATCGTGGCGGATTCGGTGCTGAAGCACGGCGGGAGCGCGGTCGGCATCATCCCGCGCGGCCTGCTGGAGCGTGAAGTGGGCCACACCGGACTGACCCGCCTCGAGGTCGTGCAGACCATGCACGAACGCAAGGCTCGCATGGCCGAGTTGTCCGACGGGTTCGTGGCCCTGCCCGGCGGCTACGGCACCTATGAGGAAATCTGCGAGGTGGTCACCTGGGCACAGCTGGGCATTCACTACAAGCCCTGCGTGCTGGTCGATATCGCCGGATACTGGCAGCCGCTGATCGCACAGATCGACAGCGGCGTGCGCGAGGGCTTCGTCGACCCGGCCATGCGCTCGCTGCTCACAAGCGCATCCACACTCGATCAGCTGTTTCAGCAGTTCGAGCAGTTCCAGCCCGCGCCGGTTCAGCGCTGGATGGGCCTGCGCGACTCCTGAGCACGACGCTACTGACCGAGTCCGTCGAGAATCTCGACCTTGGATTTCTGACGGAGCGCATTGCGCCAGGTCATCAGCTCCGGCAGGCTCGGCCGGCGCGTGCGCAGTTCCTCGGTGATCTCGGCGGCAACTTCATCAAAGCTCACCTTGCGGCGCTCGACGACTTCGACGAGATACCAAGCGTTGGCCTGACGGAACGGCCCCATGGCCTCGCCGAGCTTGCCGCCCTGCGCGGCCGAATAGATCTCAGGCGTGAAGCGATCTTCGCGGAAGCGGCCGGCCACGCGACCTCCGGCCACGCGACTGGGTGCATCCGCGCTCTCTGCCCTCGCGATCGCGGCAAAGTCCTCGCCTGAGTGGATCCGCGCCAGCAGATCCGCGGCCTTGACCTTGGCGCGCTCCGAGGCCGCCTCCATGGCGGCGTCCAGCTGCTCGCGCGACCAGCCGTCCTCGACCTTGTCCATCAGGATCGGTATCGCGATCACGCGCGCCTCGATGCGCTCACCGGTCTTGCCGTACAGCTCTTCGAAGCGAAGTCGGGCCGATTCCGGGCTGACTTTGCGCTCGGCAATGATCATCTTCTCGACCAACACGTCCGTCTGGGAACGGAAGGTCCACTCGCGATAGAGCGTATTGGGATCGCGGCCGCCCTGCTTGAGATACTCCAGCCAAGCCTCGCGCGTACCGCCCTTGGAATCGCGGATCAGTTCGTCGATGTAGTCGCGCGCACGCTGCTGTGCCTCCTCCAGCGTGGCGGTGACACCCAGCTCCTCGGCGCGCTTGTGTGCCAGATAAGACTCGGCGAAGGTATGCGTCAGCGACTCGCCAATGCGCTGCGACATCCAGCGGGCGAAGACCGCCTTGGAAACCGGCTCTCCGTCTACCGACAGCACCGGATCCGCGAGATCAGGACGCTCCGGGTTCTCGCGCTCGCCCCACATCGAGGGCAGCACTTCCACCTTGACGTTCTCGCGCAGGCGCTCCTGCACCGCACCGACCTCATCCATCTGCGGTCCGCGCGCCAGCAGCGTCAGTTCCAGCTCGCGCCGCACGGAATCCAGCGGCGTGGATTCAACCTTGAGCACCTTGATCAGCCAGTAGCCGCCGCGCGCATACAGCGGAGCCGAGACCTCCCCCACCGGCAGTCCCTCGATGGCATCGAGGAAGTTCCAGGGCCAGCCCGGGTGGCGAAAACCGCCGGGGAACTGGCCGCGTCGGGCCTTGGTTGCCGGATCTTCCGAATCGCGCGCCGCCAGGGTTTCGAAGTCCTCACCCTTGAGAACACGCGCGCGCAGTGCCTCTGCTCGCGCCTTGCCTTCCACCTTGGCCTTCTCGGTCGCGGCCTGAAATGCGGCCCGATCCATGTTTTCGGGTGTGGGCACGACGACCCTGACGAAGATCCCGCGCAGATCGAAGCGCTTGCCGTGGCGACCGTAGAGCAGCTCCCACTCGCGCACGATCTGGTGCTCAGGCACGACCCGGTCGATCGCAGCCAGTGACTTGCTCAGCAACTCGGCGCCGAAGCGATTCCCGAATTCCGCGCGCACGCCGCGCTCGGTGCGGCCTGTACGCTCGAGTTCGGCGAGCCATTCGGACTTGCGGCCGAAGAAGGCCTTTTCGATCCGCTCGCCAAGCACCCGGTCGATTTCGGCATCGACGGCACCGGGCTCCAGCTCAATCTGCTTGCGCAGCGCTTCGCGCTCGATCACGTAGGTTTCCAGACCGTACTCGCGCGCGCGGGACTCACCGGTGAACCGGACCAGCCAGCGCGCGAACTCGCCCCAGCTGACAGTTTCGCCGTCGATGCGCAGGGCTGGAGCGGTTTCGGACAGATCGGCAGGCACGCCGGCAGCCGGCGTCGAAGTCGGCATCTGCGGACGGATCGGCTGCTGGGCCAGGCCCAGCGACAACGGGAGAGCGGCAATCAGGGACAACAGCATCGCTCCGGGAGTATCGCACAGCACAGGGGGTCGGATCAGCAGGACCGCGCTAGGATCAGCCCCCGTGAACCTGAGCCGTACACAGGCGCTCATCGTGCTGGGTCTGCTGGCCCTCGCAGCGGCATGGCTGCGGGTTTCCCTGACACTGGCCGATCCGGGCTTTGACCCGGTGGAGGCGCGCGGCCTGCTGCGCAGCGACCCGGCGCTCCTGTTCCACTTCGTGCAGAGCATCCTCGATGTCGGCGGCGTCCCGGCCGAGTTTGCCCGGCATGCCCGCATCGAGGCACCGCAGCCGATGTCCGTGCCTCAGCTGTTTGCCTTGGGACCGGAGTTCGCAACCGCGGCCTTTCATGCACTCTTGCGCGCCACGGTGGCGCCGCACCTGCCGCTGCATGTCAGCTGCCTCTGGTTCAGCTCCCTGTGCGCCTCGTCCCTTGCTCTCGGCGCGGCACTCCTGGCGCGCGAGTTGGGCTTGTCGCGTGCTTTGGCCTTGCTGGCGGCCCTGCTGACGCTCTTGTTGCCGGCCAACCAGCGCACGCTGGGATTTCTGCTGGTGGGCGAGGACTACAGCTTTCCGCTGTGGCTGCTGCATCTGGGCCTGGCACTGCGCGCCGTGCGCACGCGCTCGAGCGTCTGGGCGCTGCTGGCGAGCTTGAGTCTGCTGGCCTCGCTCGCAACCTGGCATGCCGCCAGCTTCTTTCTGACGCTCGAAGTGGCCGCGGCATTCGCGCTGTATCTGCGCAGTGCAGGCAATCCGCTGCGCGAACGCTCCGGTCAGATGGCTCTGGGAGTCCTGCTGCTGGGAAGCCTTGCGATCCCGATGCTGCGCCACACGGCCTTCGTTTTCTCGGTGCCTGCGGCCCTGATGCTGGGAATGGCCGCAGGCAGGACGCGGATGGCGGCCTGCGCCTGCGCAGGGCTGGTGCTCGGCGCCGGTCTGATTTGGGCCCACTTTTCGGGCGGCGGCAGCGGGGAATACAGTCACGTCTTCGCGCTGCTTGCGGCGAAGCTCGAACACGCACTGGTGCTGCCGGCCGATCCGCGCGAGCTGCCCTTCGAAGTGCGCATCATGTGGCAGGGTCCTTTCGCGAGCCTGGGACCTGCCACGCTGCTTGCTCTGCTGGGCGTCGGCTCGCTGGCGGCGCTGAGCAGCGCGCGCACGCTCGGGCGTTTTTTCAGCCAACCCGCCGCTTCGGATCCGCGCACGGCGCTGGTCGCCGGCCTGTTCTGGCTGGGACTGCCGCTGGCCCTGATGATCGAGCGCGTGGTGGTTCTCCCGGGCGCTCTGGCCGGGGTGCTGCTCGTGCACGGCCTGCAGCGAAGAGGCGCCTGGCTCCTCGGTCTGGCAGCGCTCCAGTTGGCGCTCTGCGGCGCCCATTTCCGCGACTGGCGCAACCCGTGGTACCAGCCGGTGATCCGTCGCGATGAGTTGCGCGCCGCACTGGCTGCGGTCGAACGCCTGACTCCCAGCAGTGGCGTGGTCGCGACCGACTTCGTCAACGGCCCGGCCGTGCTGGCCCACACCGGCCGCGCCATCGTCCAGCAACCCAAGTGGGAAACGCGACGCAGTCGGGAGCGCATCGAGGAGTTCCTCAAGGCGTGGTTTGAGGGCGACCTCGTGAGCTTCCACCGGTTGCTGCGCGAGGGTTACGGTGCCGAGTACCTGCTGGTGGACCGCGCCACGCTGACGATGGGAATGCGCTACGCCGCCGGGATTCCAGCGGGGGTGCCGCTTCGGCCGGACAGCCCCGCCGCATTGCTGGGGAGCTTTGACGGGCGCCCCACCCCGCCGGTGACCGGGTTCGAAACGCTGTACGAGAGTTCTCCGCTGCTGCGCCAATCCAACGGCCAGCCCTCGGCGCTCTTCCGTCTGTACAAGCTTAAGTAACGGCCTTTAATAGACTTAGCTACACAGAGGGAAATCGGTTCCCAACGAACCGACGGAAGCAATTTCCCAAGGGTAAGGTTCCTTGGAGCCTATACGTGCTGAACCGAATCCCCATCCTGCCCTGCCTTCTGACGACTGCGTTGAGCGGTCTGCTCTCCCCGGTGCTGCTTGCCGGCACCAAGGAGGCCGGCAGCCTGCTGCTGTTCCCGGTCTTCGACAACACCCGTGGTCAGCAGACGCTGATCACGGTGACCAACAGCAACCCGGACCCGACGGCGGGCTCGGTTCGCCTCGAATACATCTACATCAACCGGGCGGGCTGTCAGGAGTTCAACCGCAGCCGGACGCTGACGCCCAACGACACGCTCAGCGTGATCACCAAGGTCGACAATCCGAACATGGTGCAAGGCTATGTCTATGTGGTGGCCCGAAGCACCAGCACGGGCAAGGCCATCAAGTTCGATCACCTGATCGGCACCGGAGTGAACCTGGGCTTGAGCAACTTTGAGTTCGACCCCTTCGTCTTCCGCGCGGGTGCCGCACTTGCGGAGGGAGCCCCAACGGATCTGGAAAACGGGGGCGTCGGCGATGGCCTGCGCGATCTCGATGGCCTGGAGTACGAGGCCGCCCCGGCCGAATTGCTGATCCCGCGCTTCCTCGGTCAGGATTCCACGCTGGAGTCGGAGCTGATCCTGATCAACCTCACCGGCGGAGCGCAGTTCGATGCGCTAATCGACCTGCTGATCTACAACGACAACGAAGAGGTGTTCTCCGGCCAGTACAGCTTCCGGTGCTGGAAGCGCGTGCGCCTGCTCGACATCAGCGCTGCGTTCTCCAGTTCTTTCCTGCTCTCCACCAATCAGGCCCCCAATGAGATCAATGCGGGCGGCGGTCCTGCGGCGATCGAGACCGGTTGGCTGCGCATCAACGGCAACATCGCCAACTCCACTCAGACCGTGCTGCCGGATCCCGCGATTCTCGCCGTTCGGATTGACGATGCTCTCGACACGCCTCTGGCCGCATTGCCGTTCTCCAAGGGCCTGCAGGTCAATGGCAGCCTGCTCTCGCACTCTCTGACTGGTCAATAGGCATCGGCAGGGCCAAGTCCCGTCGGTACAAGGGCTTAGCGCCGGCCGAGCCCCCCAAATTACGACACTGAAGCCGCATCAAATACGCCATTTTTCAGGAAGACGCATCTTGCGCGCCGGCCGCAGACCCCTACAATCGGCCCACGGCTCACCGCTTTTGGCCGCTCCGCATTCGCGTGGTCGGGGCTGCTCGAGGAGGTGGACCACTTCCAATCCCCCACCGCGGGGGCCCGGAACCCCTAGGGCTAGCCACAGGGAACCGGCCACCCCCAGGATTCAACTCAGAAAGACATCATGATCAAGTTCTCGACTCTCGCTCTGGCCGGCGCCGCCGTCCTGGGTCTCACCGCTGGCGCCTCCGCTGGCGTCCAATCCGCTGGTTCGCTGCTGGTGTTCCCTTACTTCGAGAGCGGCCGCAACGCCGCCTCGGGTGTGGACACCTACGTGACCGTCACGAACATCAACCTGAACCCCGACAACGGCACGGTCAAGGTTGAGTACGTGTACATCAACGGCAGCACCTGCCTCGAGTTCAACCGCACGCGCACCCTCACCCCGGGTGACACGCTGACGGTGAACACGCGTCAGGACAACCCCAACAGCACCTCCGGCTACCTGTACGTCTTCGCCAAGAACAAGACGACCGGCGCCGCGATGAGCTTCAACCACCTCATCGGTACCTCGCGCGTCACCAGCGGCTCGAGCGGCACCGACATGGAAATCGCCCCGTTCGTTTTCAAGGCCAGCGGCGCTGAAGGTGCCAACACGGACACCGACAACGACGGCCTCCGCGACATGAACGGCACCGAGTACGAAGGTGCTCCGGACCAGATCTTCATCCCGCGCTTCGTGGGTCAAGGTGCTGCTGACTCCCAGCTCATCCTCATCGGCCTGACGGGCACCAAGTTCACCACCACGGTGGACCTGCTCATCTGGAACGACAACGAGGAAGTGTTCTCGGGTCAACACACTGTTGACTGCTGGCAGAAGACTTCGCTGAGCAGCATCAGCGGTGCCTTCAACAACGACTTCCTGGCCTCGACCAACCACAACACCCTCGAGTCGCTCAACGGCGCCGAGACGGGCATGTTCTGGATCAACGGCCTGATCGCCAACTCGACGGCCGCTTCGGTCGCCGGTCCGGCGGTGCTCGCCACCCTCGTTGAGAAGATCAACGGCGGTTCGGGCGCGGTTCTGCCCTACGCGGTTGGCACCCAGAACAACGGCGACCTGGTCAACCAGAGCCTGTTCGCGGACAACAACTGATTCCAACCGGACCTAGCGTCCGCTTCGGAGCCGCTCCCCTCGGGGGGCGGCTCTTTTTTTGAAAATTCCCAAGAATGGCTTACGTCATCCGATTCCTAGGTCTCTTGGCGTAATTCTCCGGATCGAAGGCGGTGCGCGGGAGTAGCCGCAGTCAACGCTTTCCAAGGACTCCTCAACCTTGTTGCCTCCCTGCAGACCTGACAAGCGACATCCTGCACAGGCGGATCCGGAAGGAGTATCCGGTCTCCCGATCGTGGATCGAACGCCGCGAGCGGAGCTCTGGCCGCACAGTCGCCACGATGCAACTTGCTGAATTCGTGAGGATTTCGCGATCGACTGCGCATGTTCCGAGCCCAGCGAACCTACCCACGTTGCGTGGTCAATCTAGAAAGCCTGATTGTCCTTTCGCGCCCCTCCCCGCTGCGAGCGAACTCCTACCCGACAGGAGCACGCAAAGTTCCATGTGAGTGTCGCACGGCTTGTCTGAGTCGGAGCGGTCTTGTCAGCGAGCCGAGGTCCGCTAACGTGTGGCGAGTTCGCGCAGTTTCTCGCAGGGTTTTTTCGAGCCTCGCCGCTGCGTCGGACGCATCCAACCACCTCAGATTCTCATCATGAACCTCAAGCATGTCATTCTCATGGGTGCGACGCTCGCCTTCGCCGGCAGCGCTCTTGCTCAGGACGCATCCCAAAACAACAAGCGCGGCAACAGCCTCTACGTCTTCCCCCTGATCCAGAAGACCCCCGGCAGCCTCAGCCTGATCTCGATCGCCAACCTCGACGAAGGCGGCACGCAGGGCACGGCCTCGGTGGACGCTCACTTCGTCTTCCGCAGTGGCCAGACCTGCTTGGAGACCCTGAACTTCAGCAAGCCGCTGACCCCGCTGGACACGCTGACACTCAGCGTCAACGGTCAGGGTGCTCTCCCCAACGGCTTCAACGGCTTCGCCTATGTCTACGCGGAGGCCACCGGCGCCAGCGCCACGGCCATCAAGTACGACAACCTGGCCGCAGCCCAGTATGTGTTCGACGGCGTCAACGCTTCGGCCTACGAGATCGACGCTTACGGATTCAAGGCGGGCTCCGCGCTGGCGAACCTCGCCAACACGGACACCGACAACGACGGCGTCCGTGACCTCAACGGCACCGAGTATGAGGCTGTCCCCAACGTTCAGATCTACCCGCGCTTCTTTGGTCAGGCCACCCAGGGCGCTCCCGGCTTCAGCTCGACGCTGACGCTGCTGTCGCTCGTCGGCAGTCAGTTCGACGTCGTGGTCGACTTCCTGATCATCAACGACAACGAGAATGCCTTCTCTGGTCAGGCCGGCTTCCGCTGCCACAAGACCTTCTCTCTGCTGGAGATCTCGGGTGCCACCGCCAACCAGTGGCTCGCCGACTCCAGCGGTGACAACGACAGCGAGTTCATCGTCTGGCCGCGGACCACCGCTCAGGTCGAGACAGGTCTGCTGCGCATCGTCGGCGCGACGGCCAACAGCACCGCCGCGACGCAGGATAACCCTGCACTGCTGAGCCTGCTGGTCAACCGCCGCCAACCCGGCGGAAACCCGCCCGGATTCGGCGGTGAGGGCTCGGGCGAGACGACCGCGACCCTGCCCTACGGCAAGGGCGTCAACAACAAGGGCAAGCTCGTCAACCTGAGCCTGTTCCCCAACAACAACTGATGTCCTGACGACGGAAGTGGTTCCAAGCCGGCGGGGAGTCCGAGATCGGACTCCCCGCTTTCGTTCCGGTGCGTATCATCGGCGCGGTGAAACACACGTTGTTCCCTGTGCTGGCCGGACTACTGATGACAGCGCTGGCTGCCTGCGGCCGGCAGCCCAAGCGGCCGGACCTGATCCTGATCACGCTCGACACGACGCGCTCGGACGCTCTGGGCTGCTACGGGCGAAGCGGAGATCCGACGCCCAACCTCGATGCGCTCGCGCGCGAAGGCGTGCGCTACACGCAGGCGCGCAGCGTGGCCCCGCTGACACTGCCCTCGCATGCTTCGATGCTGACGGGCCTGTATCCCCCGCGCCACACCGTGCGCGACAACGGGCAGGCTGTCCTCCCGCAGAGCGCACGCACAGCCGCAGAAGTCCTGGAGGACGCGGGCTACGAGACAGCGGCCTTCGTCGCCGCCGCGGTTCTCGATGAGCCCTGGGGCATCGCGCAGGGCTTTCAGTATTTCGACGCGCCGCAGGATACGGGCGATGGCAGCGCGCATGTCGGCGAACGCAGCGGCCGCGAGGTGATCGACCGCGTACTCGCGTGGCTGCCGACGCGCGATGCACAGCGCCCGCTGTTCCTGTGGGTGCATCTGTTTGATCCGCATGCACCTTACGAGCCGCCGGAGGATGCGCTCGCGCGCGCCGGCGGCAATGCCTATCTGGGCGAGGTCGTTGAGACCGATCGCCAGGTGGGTCGCCTGCTCGCGGCACTGCGCGCTTCCGCGTCCTTCGATGCATCGGCTGTGCTGGTTGTCGCCGACCACGGCGAGGCACTGGGCCAGCACGGCGAGCCCACGCACTCCGCGCTGTGCTACGAGCCGACCATTCACGTGCCGCTGATCCTGCGTCTGCCCTCCGGCGCACAGGCCGGCCGCGTGGAAGACAAGCTCGTCAGCGTCGCGGACATCTTTCCCACGCTGCTGGAGCTGGCCGGAGAGAGCGTGCCCGAGCGCATCGACGGCCGCAGCCTCCGGGCGCCGGAGTCGGCGCGTGCCGTTTACTTCGAGTCATACTCCGGTTGGCTCAATCACGGCTGGAGCCCGCTGATCGGTGTGGCGCAGGGCCGCGAGAAATATCTGTGGAGTGAAACGCACGAGTTGTACGACCTGAGCCGCGATCCGCGCGAGAAGCTGGATCTCGGACCGGCGCAGCCCTCACGCTGCACGCAGTTGGCGGAGCTGCTGATGCAGCAGATCAGCCAGCCCGCTCTGCGTCCGGACGCTTCCGCAGGCATCGATGCCGCTCAGCGCGAACGCATTCGCGCGCTGGGTTACGCCGGGGCCGGCGAAGAAGGTGCCGCGCTTCCCGCACCGTTCACGCCGACGGGCCTGCCGCGCCCCAAGGACTCCATGTCCGAACTGCGCGCCTACTACGAGGCACTGCTGGCCGACGCGCGCGGAGAACGCGAGCAGGCGATCCGCACCCTGCAGGACATCGTCGCCGCCAACCCGGCGCACTATGCCGCCGCGGACTACCTCGGCGCTGCATTGCTGAGCGCAGGTCGGGCTGCGGATGCCGAGCGAATGCTGCTGGCTCTGGCGCGTGCGGGACGCGCGCGCACCACGACGGCAGCCAATCTCGCACGCGCCTGCGAAGCCCTGGGCCGACTCGATGAGGCGCGCGGACACTGGAAGCAGTGCGCAGAACTCGCGCCGCTGTCGCGCGAACCCTGGCAACAATTGCTGCGACTTTCCGAGAGTCTGGGCGATGCCAAAGGCGCGCAGGCTGCGCGCACGGCGCTGGAAAAGCTCTAGCTCTCTTCCTTGCCCGCCGTGGTGCCCGTCATCGCCTCGCGGCTCTGCGAGGCCTTGGTGGCGGAAGTTCCGGTGCTGTGGCCGGGATCGACCCACGAGCGCGAGAGCTCCTTGGTGCCGAACAGCTTCTTCGTCACGCGGTTGTAGACATCAAAGGCCTTGGCTTCGACGCGCGCCGGCGGGAATCCGCCCAGCAGCTCGCCGCGCTCCAGACGCGCCTTGGCACGCTTCTCCCACCAGCCCTTCTTGCCGCGCGCGAGCCCGTAGTTGAGCGTCGCGTAGTGGTGGTACATCTTGCGCGCGAGCATCACATCATCGGGGATGCGGCCTTCCCAGGTCTCTTCGAGGTGGTACTGGCCGAGCTTGCCGAAGTCTTCGAGCCTCGTCGGAGGCACGAAGCCCTGCTCGATGGCCTGATCCCACATCGCCGTGCCCGGAATCGGGCGATACGGCCAGACGGTGGCACGCGAGCGCGGGCAGGCGACATGCACGCGGCGGCACTGATCGATCGTGGCGAGCATCGATTCGCGCGGCTCGCCGGGGTAGCCGATGATGTAGGTCAGGTTGGCGCAGATACCGCGCTTGTCGAGTTCGATCGCGCCCAGAACGTTGTCGTCGTCCTTGATGGGCTTGCCGATCTTCTTCATCATCTCGTTCGTGCCCGCCTCGGCGCCGATTTCGGCGACATACATGCCGGAGGCGATCATCAGATCGAGCGTGTCGGGCTTGTAGTGCAGGATGGAATGCGTCTCGATGAACGCGTTCCACCAGAACTTGATGTTGCGATCCAGCAGTCCCTGCGCGAACTCGCGCGTGCGCTTCTCCATCACGCCGAAGTTGGCATCGTGGAAACGAACCACATCGAAGTTCCAGCGCTCCTTGAGCTCGGCAAGATCATCGAGCATCCGATCCGCCGGCATGGCCTTCCAGCGCCGATCCGTCACGAACGGCGAACAGCAGAAGGTGCAGGGCTCGGGGCAGCCGTAGCTGGAGAAGTACGTGATGCCGAAGTACGGCTTGCGATCGCCGATCGCTTCCGGCGTGGGCATACGCAGCACGTCGCGGTGGCTCTGTGCGCGCATCTGGTGCACGCGGTAGGGCTCGATGTCGATCAGGTGCCAAGGCAGCCGGGTGATCTTGTCCCAGCCCGCGACACCGCGCTTCTCGGTCTTGATGACCTGACCATCACGCAGCAGCGCGAGGCCTTGAACCTGCTCCAGCGGCGTGCCGGCCTCGACGGCCTGCACCAGATCGCGGAAGGTCAGCTCGCCCTGGCCGAGCACCACGGCATCGTAGGGAGCCTGAGTCAGCTGCAGGTCCGGGCGCACGCTGGCGAACCAGCCGCCGATGAACATCGGCAGCTTGGGGTACCGCGCGCGCACCTTGCGCGAGCACATCAGGCCGTCGAACACCATGTACCCGAGGATGCCGGTGGTGGCGTAGAGCAGCGCGTCCTCGCAGGCCTCGACAACTTTGCGGTGCGCCTCCTCGGCGTCCATGATGCTCGCGTCGATGATCACGACCTCGTAGCCGTCCTGAATCGGCCAAGCCGAGATGGTCAGCATCTCCAGCGGCAGCAGGTCCTTGCTGGAGGGCAGGCCGAGGCTCTCGTCCACCTGCTGAGGCTGGTACAGAACGATCTTCTTCTTGCGACCGGTCATGGTGCGGATGCCTAGTGAGAGTTTACCAGCGAACCTGACGCGCAGGGGAGATTCAGAGGGGAGGGAGCCACGCAGGGTCCATCGGCAGGGGAACTCGGGAGCATGAGAACTTTCTTCAGGGTCGGCCGACCCAGGCCGCCGCCTGCCGCAAGGCCTGGATCAGGTTCTCGGGGGAGGCCTTGCCCTGACCCGCGATGTCGAAGGCCGTCCCGTGGACGGGGCTGATGCGCAGGTAGGGCAGTCCCGCCAGCGCCGTGACCCCCCCATCGGCGGCCAGCAGCTTGACCGGGATGAAGGCCTGATCGTGGTAGAGGGCCAGCACCCCGTCGTAAGCCCCTTTGGAAGCCTGCAGGAACACGGTGTCGGGCGAGAGCGGTCCATGCACATCCAGACCGACCCGGCGCGCCTGCTCGACGGCCGGCGCGAGGATTTCTCCATCCTCTCGGCCGAGCACCCCGTTCTCGCCGGCGTGCGGGTTAAGGCCTGCGAGGGCCAGCTTCGGTCGCGCCATGCCGAAGCGCTGCAGGCTTTCGTGGAACAGCAGCAGCCGGTCCAGCACGCGCTCCGTCGTCACGCAGTCCAGTGCCGCGCGCAGCGGCATGTGGCGAGTCAGCAACATCACGCGCAACGAGCCCGCGATGGCGAGCATCTCAAAGCGCGTCACGCCGCACCAGCGTCCCAGCAGCTCGGTCTGTCCCTCGACTTTCTCGCCTGCCAGGTGCAGCGCCTCCTTACTGACAGGACCGGTGACCAGTGCCTGAACACGGCCGGACAGCGCGAGTTCGTGCCCCAGCCGCAGCGCGGAGAGCGCAGCGCGACCGCACTGCACCTGCACGCGCCCCATCACGAACTCACCGGGATCCTCGCTGACGATCCAGCGTTCGCGCGCCAAGCCATGCGGCCGATGGCGCTGTGGTCCCACCACGAGCAGTTCCATCGCGCTCTGCACCCGCGGGTCGGCCAGTGCTGCCAGTGCGATCTCCGGACCGATTCCGGCCGGATCGCCGAGCGTCAACGCGATGACGGGCTTGCCCATGTGCACTGAGCATAAAAAAACCACCCTGCCGGAGGCAGGGTGGCGTTTCGAACTTCGCGGCGCGGATACTGGCAGCGGCACTCGCACTCGCCGCAGTGAGCCTCACCGCAGCAGGCTCAGTACTGGGCCAGCATCAGCAGGCCTTCGTCGCTCCAGCTGCGGAAGTGGTAGCTGCCCTGCTCCGCCGAGTGCGCGCGGAACTGCGCCATCACCGGCAGGTTGGCCTGTTGACCGCGGAAGGCGGCCGGCACATGGATGCCCATCCGGATGCGGGTCATCGCCAACAGGTTCATGTCCAGTCCGATCGCGAGGCGACCGTGGAACACGCAGCGCACGCGCTCTCCGCCCAGAGACTCAACCGACATCAGGCCGCGGCCCTGTGAGTGGCTCAGCACCGAGAGGATCTCGTCATAGCGTCCCTCGAGGTACAGCGAGGGCTGGACGCCGGAACGGTTGCGCACGATCGCGATCGAGCCGTTGCCGCCGAGCATCGGCAGGGTGCCGATGGTCTCGTCATCGCCGGAATAGATCGAGTCGTTCGTGATCTGAGATGCCGTGGTCAGCGGGAGGCAGACCACGAGCGCGAGCGCCATCCAAACGACACTGCGCATCAGCTTTCGAAGATAGGAAGGGGTCTTGGCGTTCATGTCACATCCCCGGAAGGGTTGGGTCCATCCGCGGCCGCGCTGAAGAGCTCGGGGCAGGTCTGCACGAGAGCTTCGGCAAAGCCGGGTTGTTCGTCGATCGCCGCTCGCAGCTTGGGGGAGCGGGCGAAGAGCTCCGCCACCTCCGCCACTCGCATCGGGTGACGATCGAGGAGTTGGCGGAAATAGTCGAGCGAGCGGTGCTGGTTGCGCTCGAGCGCGTAAACCATACCGATATTGAACCGAGCGACGAAGAAGCGGTCGTCGCGATCGGCAAGTCCGCTGATCGTGATCCAGCGCCAGCAGGCGATGGCCTTGCGGTAGCTTTGCTCAGCGGAGTGGAGACGGCCGAGTTGGATCGCGGCGTGACCGCGATTGGCGTCATCGATGGCCGTCTGGAAGATCTCGAGGTACTCCTCCGCAGCGAGGAGACGCTTGCCCTCGTGACCGTGCAGGAACGCGAGATAGAGGCGCGCTTCCTCGTGGCTGGGATCGACGGCGATCGCTTCCTCGAGCAGCTTGCGCCCTTTTTCCAGCGGCGACTCGATGCGCTCCAGGCGCCCGTTGAGCATCGCGCGGGCGCGTTGCCAGTCCAGACCGCCCGACAGCCCGCGCCCAGAGGCCAGCACACCGTCGACGAAGCCGCGACCGCTGGCATGTCCGTTTTCGATCGGCAGCGCAGCTTCGAAAACGCGCTCGCGATAACCGGGGTCAATCGCGGCGAGGATGTAGGCCTTGCCGATCTGGTAGAAGAGCGAGGACAGGCGGTGGACGAGGTCGAGGCTCTCGAGATCCTCGTGAGCGGCGGGCAGTTTGCGCCCGGTCAGCATCGAGAGCCGCGCGAAGATGCGCTCCGGCGCAGCCATGTCGCGGTGCATGTCGCGCTGTTGGCGGGCATCTTCGAAGAAGCCGCGGCAGCAGGAGCAGGCCTCCATATGCACCATCGCGCGGCCGGCGGCGGCCTCGTCGAGCTCGGCATCGAGCAGGCAGGAAAGGTCCACCTGGAAGTCCGTGCAGACTCCAGCATGGGCCGGACCATCATCCGGCGTCAGATTCCACGGATCAGGGCTCATCGCTGTCCTCCTCGCTCCAGACATCCTGAAGCTGATCGGATTCCGGGTTCGAGCCGCGTGCGGGGCGGCAGTCAGGGCTCAGGCCTTCAAAGACCCGACGCATCGAGCGGTGGATCTTCCGGCGCGCCCGGAAGATCACCATCTTCAGATTCTCCAGACGGATGCCGAGTTGGTCCGCCGCCTCGCGGTAGCTGACCTCGTCGACTTCGACCAGATGGAGTGCCTTGCGCTCGCGCTCAGAGAGCATCGAATAGAAGCGCAGGTAGAGGTGCAGGTAGGTCAGGTAGACCTGGGTGCACTCCTTGCGGCTCTCGCTCTCGACCGCTCCCGCAAGCGGTGAGGAGGCGGGCGCGGCCTGCGGCTCGCTGACCATGTCCTCGATCGCGAGCTCGGTGCGGCCACCGCGCCCGAGCGAGCGCAGGTGCTTGAGCACGGTGTTGCGAACGATCATCGCCGACCAGACGCGGAACGCATCCTCACGCTCGGCGTTGAAGCGGTGCGGGTAGCGATAGACGTTGAAGAACACCTCCTGCAGCACATCGCGGGGGTCGGCCTTGCTGCCGTAGCGGCGCAGGCGCGAGGCCACCTGAATCAGAAGGTGCTGGCTGTTGAGCTCGTACAGCAGGCCGAAGACTCCCCGGCCCTGACGCAGCCGGAAGGCCTCCATCAGCCGGGTCGAAACGCTGTCCCGCAGGTTCTCCGGAGCGCGGTTTGTGTCCGCGCACAGGCCGAGCAGAGCCTCCGCCTCCTCACGCAGAAGCTCAGTTCCCAATTCCCGAATCCGCACGACCAGGCGCTGGGCGCCGAGGTCGTTGGGCAAGGCGAAATCGGATTGGAGAGGATCCGTGACCTGCATGAGGGGCAGGATGGGGCAGGAGGGAGGGGGCTATCTCGATCCTAGCCGCATTCAGCCGGGTGGTAACCCCGAGCTTGCGAAGATTTCATTTTCTTTTTTCAGGACTCCGGCGAGCATCGCGGCGTGCGCAGCGAGCAGCAGATCGAAGAGTGGGCCCGAGAGCTGGGCTTCGATCTGTTCGGGATCGCACCGCTGCGGCCGCCGCGGGATGCCGCACAGTTCGAGGACTGGCTGGCGCAAGGCCACCATGCCGGCCTGCATTGGCTGGAGGAGCAACGCGAGCGCATCGTGGACCCGCGCCGGGTGCTGCCGGAAGGCAAGAGCATCGTTGTTCTGGGCATGGGCCACTCGCGCCCCGCCGTCACGCTGGAGGGCGGTGGTCGCGTGGCGCGCTATGCCGCCGGCCGGGACTACCACAACCTGCTGATCAAGCGCGTCCGGCGGCTGCTGCGTCGCATGAAGGCCGCCGGTTTCGTGCGCGATGCGCGCACCATGGCGGATGCGGCTCCCCTGCTGGAGCGCTCGCATGCGGCCGAAGCCGGGCTGGGATTTCTGTCCAAGGCCGCGAATCTACTGCACCCCGCCTTCGGCCCCTTCTTCTTCCTCGCCGAGGTGCTTGTTGATCTGGAACTGGAGCCGACAAGCAGCCCGTTGCCCGGTTCCTGCGGCACCTGCACGGCCTGCATCGAGGCCTGCCCCACTGGAGCGATCGTCGCACCCGGCCGGATCGATGCCGGACGCTGCATCAGCTACCACACGATCGAGAGCCGCGTCGCCATCCCCCCCGCCATCGCCGAAAAGACGGGACCGTGGGCCTTCGGCTGCGATGCCTGCTCCGAGATCTGCCCTTGGTCGCGCAAGGCGCCGGACCTTGCCGGGCGCTGGGGCACCAATCGGGTGGTCGAGGGAGGACTGGTCAGCTGGCTGGAGCCGCGTGCGGATTTCGAAGACTGGACGGAAGGCACCGCCCTGCGCAGGCCCGGTGCCGAGGGACTGGCCCGCAATGCGGCCATCGCCCTGGCGGGCATTCAGACCGATGCCAGCCAACGCGCTTTGCTCAAGGCGCTGCGCTCTCACCCCGCGGAGCTCGTCCGGGATGCGGCGGCCTGGAGTCTGGGGCGGGGCTTCGGCCAGGACACGCAGGTCCGCCGCGAGCTCGAGCACTGGCGTCGCTCCCGATAGACACAGACGAGCGTGTGTCAAAATGGCGCAACACAAGCGCATAACATGCTATACTGCAACACTTTACGTCCAAGATCATGGAAAGCACCCCCCGCGCGCCATAGGATGTTGCATTCTTCTTCAGGAGTCGGCCGTGATGTCGCTCCGCCCGCTCTGTCGATTCCATTCGACAGTCAGGGACGGGGGGTCCAGGAGTGGGGCAAAGGCAGCCTTGCCCTAAGTCGTGGCGGCTCCGATATTTGCAACTTTCTAAGCCGCTCCGGCTGCCAGCGGCATTGCTCTTGCTAGGTCCCAAGCATGGAACACAGCAACTTCTACAGCGACCGCAAGTTCTGCACCCAGTGCCGCAAGTACGTGAGCTACCTGGTGTCGCTGGAGCACTCCTACTGCTGCGAGTGCGGATCGCGCGTGCGCCTGTTCTCCGAGAACGACTGGACGCACTTCCACGAAAACCTTGAGCGCAACCGCCCGCGCGGTGGCCGCCCCAAGAAGGGCAAGGAATCGGCCTGAGACTACCGACCGCAGGATCGGACCCGCGTTCCCTGATCTCTCGGTACTTCAATCGCGGCCTCGCGATCCCGGCACGGGGATCGCGAGGCCGCCCTTATTTATTTGCCGCGCAGGCGCAGACGGCGCTCCCCCGCTTCGATCTGCAGCTTACGGTCCTTGATGCTCGCATAGAACTGCTCCAACCGTTCCCACACCAGCACGTCCTCGGGCGCTAGCTGGGCGAGCTGCTCGGCAAGCAGCCTCGCCGCGGCCTCATCCCCCAGCCCGGCGGTGAGCTCCAGTCCGTACAGGCGCAATTCGACGGACGAGGGATCCGTGCGGAACAGACGCGCAAGGCTCTCGCGCAGCTGTGTTCGATTCCCCGCGCGACGGTGCAGCTCACAGGCACTGCGCAGCAGCAACCGGTCACCGGGCCGGTAGAGCAGCCGGTTTTCGACGGCACGCAGTTCCTGGGAGATCACGGACAGTTCCTCGAAGCGGCGCTGCGCCTCCTCGGCCGCTTTTTCCTCACCACGATCAGCCTGAATGCGCGCCAGCAGAAACCAGGGCTTGGGCTGAAAGGCGTCGAGATCGCGAGCCAGCGCGGCCGCCGCAAGCGCATCATCGAGGCGCTCCAGATCATAGAGCAGCGAGGCGCGCCATGTGGCGGCATCGGCGTGGCGCGGATCGAGCGCCAGAACGGCATCGAGTTCCGACAGGGCGCGCTCGCTCTCTCCCAGACGCATGCACGCCAGAGCGTGGCCGCGCAGCGCCTCAAGCTCCTTGGGATTGCGCTCCAGCACGCGCTCGTAGTGCGCCTTGGCGCGCGCGTATTCCCCGAGCGAGTAGTAACCGTGAGCGAGCACGCGCGTGTCACCCACTCGTTGCGGAACAAGCTCAAGATAACGTTCCAGACAGACGATGGCATCGCCGTAGCGCTGCAGGCGGAAGTACAGCACTCCCAGCTGATGCCAGGCCGGCGGGAAGTCCTCGGTCTGACGCAGCACGGCGTGCAGCGCAGCCAGCGCGCGCGGATAGTCCTGCGCGAGCAGCGCGCGCTGCACCTCCTCCATGCCCGCGGGCAGCACCGAGCGCTCGAGCTTCGCAGGATCAAAGTCCTTCCAGCGCGCACCGTCGCCGCGCGGCAACAGACGGGGATCGAGTTCCGTGGCGGGAACCTGCGCCAGCAGCAACGCAGCGAGCAGCAAGGACAGTGCGCTCATGGCCGGCGCTCCAGCAGCAACAGCCGATCAAGCCCGGCGCAGGCAAATTCCTGCTCGATGCCATCCGGCCAGCGCACGCGGATGCGCTCAGGAGCAGGTCGCGACCCCAGGCCGAAGTGCACTTCCGGCGCCACCGCTGACTGGTAGCCGCCCGCGGTGCGGATCTCGGCGCCCTGCTGTCTGTCCTTCCACTCCAGCGTCACGCGAGCACCCAGCGCAAAGCGGTTCTTCCCGGGCTGGCGCAGCGCGATCCGCAGCCAGCGATGATTCTCGCCGTGTGCGGCCTGATTGAGCAGCACGCGCACGGGACCTTCGACCGACACCGCCACGATGTCGAGGTCGCCGTCGTTGTCGAGGTCGCCGACGGCGCTCGCACGCGAGACGGCGGGCTTGCTGTCCGAGAGCACGGCACTGCCGAACTTGCCGCCTTCCAGGCCGCGGTGGAAAAGGTCGGCCTGCGCGTAGCTCGTGTCGGTGCCGGGCTGATCTGCCTGAGGGTAGACGTGGCCGTTGAGCACGAACAGATCGAGTCGCCCGTCAAGGTCATAGTCAGCGAAGGATGTGCCCCAGCCCAGCAGTGGCAGACTCGGAGCCGCCAATCCGGCCTGACCCGAGCGCTCGCGGTATCCGAGACCCTTGGCAGCCGAGAGATACAGCACGTTGTTCTCGCCGGAGAAGTTGGTCACGAACAGATCGTCGCGCCCGTCTTCGTTGGCATCTGCGCAGGCGATGCCCATGCTGGCCTGCTCGCGCCCGTTGGCATCGTGCGAAACACCGCGCGCAAATCCGACTTCTGCGAAGGTGCCGTCACCACGATTTTCGAACAGGTGATTGGGCGTCGAGTCGTTCGCAACATACAGATCGCTGTCGCCGTCGCGATCGTAGTCGAGCACCATCACGCCCAGCCCGAAGCCCGGCTTCACACCCGCAATGCCGGCTTCCTTGCTGCGTTCCTCGAAGCGGCCATTGCCCAAGCCTCGGAAGAACTGCGAAGGCAGCGGTGTCAGGCCTTCGGGCCCGCACATCACCGCGTGACCCTTCCACCGACAGTTGCCCGTTTCGCGCGAGCCGATTCGCGCGAAATCGAAGTCGAGATAATTGACGACGAACAGGTCGAGGTTGCCGTCGCAATCCGCGTCGAACAGCGCGGCGCTCGAACCCCATGAGCCCGCACCCAGCCCGGCCTCGGTCGTGATTTCGCGGAAGCCCTTGCCTCCCTCGTTGCGGATCACGCGCGTCGGTCCCCACTGCGTGGTCACCGCATCCGGCCAGCCGTCGTTGTCGATGTCACCCACTGCGCCGCCCATGCCGAAACGCCCGCCCTCGAGCTGCCACGCAGCGCCTGCAGGCTGAAACGTGCCGTCGCCCTTGCCGAGGAAAAGGCGCGGAGGCAGGCCGCTTTCCTGCTTGCGTGCGCGCTCGCCGGTGGAGCCGTCGACCAGCAGCAGATCAAGCCGGCCGTCGCCATCGAAGTCCGCCAGCAGCACGCCGCCGCCGTTGACCTCGAGGATGTAGTCCTTCGCAGGACTGCCGCAGGTGGTTACGACGCCGGGCAGTGCCCGCGCGCCGATCTCGATAAAGGGAGGTGTCGTCTGGAGGAAAAGCATTCGGCCATCCGCACTCCGCAGGGAGCGCCGATGGCCGAATGTACGCTGCGAGGGCTTACCAGTTCAGCGTCCAGCCGTTGGAAACATTCCAGGTGTTGCCGGGCGGGTTGGCGCAGAAGCCAGGGTTGGCATCGCGGTAGTAGGCTTGGTAGTGGCGCTGCGTGCCCGGGACGATCGTGTCGCCCAGCGCCGCCGAGCGCGCACTGACGGACAGGTCGCCGGCCGCCGGGGCGCTGACGGCACCGCCCGAAGCGTTCTTGACGTAGAGACGCTTGAGAGCGCCCGCCACGCAGCGCACGCCGTCTCCGAACACCGCGCCATTGGCGTTGATGGCATCGCCCTGCAGGAAGATCGTCAGAGCGGTCGGCAGCTCGCCAATGGCGTTGAACTGGATCGTGTCCGGCGTGGTCGATCCCAGCGCCCACAGGCGTGAACCGGCCGTGTTGGCCGAGTTGGCGCAGCCGTTGGCGGGGCCGCCCGTGTTGCCGCAGGGGCAGGCCGTGGCAAGGGAACCGTTGCCGAAGCAGAAGGCGGCTCCCGGCGTGTTCGAAGCCAGCGGGATCGCGCGCGCGTTGGAGATGCGCACGTTGCCCGGCCAGTCGGCGAAGCGCAGCTCGTAGCACAGCTGCACCCCCGCCGCACCGGTGTTGTCGGTCATGCGGAAGCGGTACATCTGACCGGCCATGTGCAGGCCGGTAACCGTGGTCGTGCTGCCCGTCACGACGATCTGGCCGGCGAAGCCGCCGCCCGCACTGGTGTAGTTGTAGGTGCCGGGCGCCACGAAGGTGCGGCTGTACGTGCCGCCGTTGCTGATGTTGCCCGACGCGTAGGTGTAGGGCGCGGTCGCGCTGGTGACGCTCTGCACGCCGCCTGACGCGTTCGTGAAGGTGACCGTCGTTCCGGCGGCGATCGTCAGCACGGCCGGAGAGAAGGCCGATGCGGAGATCGTCACGCTGTCGTTCTGCGCGGCCGGAATCACCACGTACTCGGCGCTGGCCCGCACGTAGTTGATGGCATCGTCGAGCACCTGATCACGGATCTTGGCCTTGATCGTCCAGGGGCCCGTGGTCGGGAGGCTCGCGGGGATCTGCTCCGCGGTGATCACCGGCGCAAGCGTGTCCGCAGCCCCGGTGTTCCGGTAGAACTTGTTGGTGAACACGCCGGACTCGCCCTGCGCGGTGATGAAGTCATAGCGCCCGTCGTTGTTGAGGTCGGCGAACGTACAATCCAGCGAAGAGTCAGCCTGCGCCTGAATCGTCGCGGCCGTGACGGCCGTGAAGGAAAGCGCACCGTTGTTGCGGTAGACCGCCTCCGTGGCACCCAGCGAGCCGATGAACACATCGTAGTCGCCGTCGTTGTCGTAGTCGCAGAAGGCGACTTCGTTGTCGTCGTTGGTGCCGAAGGTGGCCTGCGTGGTGAAGCTCAGCGTTCCGTTGGGAACCATGTTGTTCCGCACGGAGCCTTCGGCAAAGCCCGAAAGCGACACGAAGAACATGTCCGCATCGTTGTCACCGTCGAGATCGCACAGATCGTTCTCGTAGGTGTTGCCGTTGCCGGCGGCAAGCAGCGCGGAGGAGTCCGTGAACGTGCCCGCGCCGTTGTTGAGCATCACATAGTGGTTGCCGCTTGCGTTGACCGCACGGCAGACGCCCACGAAGTCAAGATCCCAGTCGTTGTCGAGATCCACCAGCTGCACGTCCATCTGCGTGCTCTTGTTGGGAGCACCTAGAGCGGCGGCGTTCTCGGTGAAGACACCCGTGCCGTTGTTGAAAAACAGGTGCGGCTTACCGGCAGCGGCACCGAGGTACGCGTCATTGATGATCAGGTCGAGGTCGCCATCGTCATCGAGGTCGCCGAACTGGGCATTGCCGGAGGAGTAGGTGGCGGTGAGTCCGCGCGCCGCCGCTTCCTGATCGAAGAAGCCGGGCTGGGCCGCGCCGCGGTTGTGGTAGAGGAAGGGAGGATCGGTCAGGAAGGCATTGGCGAAGAGCGCATCCACCCAGCCGTCCGCGTCGATGTCTGCGGTGATCACGCCCTTGGCATTCGAGAGGTTGGTGCCCAGGCGCGCCACGCTCTCGTTGGTGAACGTGTACGCCGGGCCCGTTCCGACCACCTGATTGATGAACAGCGTGTTCTGACGCTGGGTGCCGGCGCTCGAGAAGCCGTCACCGTCGGCAAAGAAGACATCGAGGTCGCCGTCGTTGTCGACGTCCGCGCACTCCACGCCCTCCGACCAAACGGCGGCGCCAGGGAAGGCGGTCACTTGCTGGAACTGCTGGCCGGAAGCCTGAGAGGCGACGAGGCCCAGAGCGATCGCTCCGGGCAGGAGGCGGTGGAAATGCATGGATGAAAAGGCAGAGAGAGAGAGAAAAGAGAGTTCATTTTGAGCTTACCCGCCCCCTGCGTTTCCGGGGGGTGGAAAGCCTTTCCCCAGACGCAGAGCGGATCGTTTAGGATCCCCCGGATGTCGGTTTCCGCCCTGCTTCGAGGCCCGGAGGCATTGCAGCGGCTCTCCCGAGCCCGCCTGTGCCTGCTTTTCACGCCCGAGCTCCTGCCGGCGGCCGACCCGCTGGCCGCGCTGGAATCGGCGCTTCCGCACATCGATCTCCTGCAGGTCCGGCCGAAGGCTCCGGGCTCGCGCGCGGGCGCACAGGCCCGTGCCACGCACGACTGGTCGCTGCGGGTGATCGATCTGCTCGCCGCGCATCCCGACTGCCCGCTCGTGCTGACGGTCAACGACCGCGTCGATGTGGCCATGGCCCTGCGCGAGCAGGGCATAGCCGGCGTTCACCTCGGTGAGGATGACACCCCTCCCGCCATGGCGCGCGAGCTGCTCGGACAGGATGCGCTGATCGGACTGTCGACCCACGACCTCGATGCCGTGATCGAAGCCAACGAGCAGCCCGTCAACTATCTGGGCTTCGGCCCCATTCACGCAACGCACACCAAGGGCTACCTGCAAGGCCTGGGCAGCGAGCTGGCGTGGATCGCGCACGGAGCTTCGGGCCTGCCGCTGTTTCCGATCGGCGGAATTGACGCGTCCAACGCCGGCGAACTCAATCGCATCGGCCGCGCCGCCGTCTCCTCGAGCGTGCTGTGCGCGAGCGATCCGGGCGCCGCGGCGCGCGAACTGCGCCGCCTGCTCGCGGAACGCGACTGAGCTCGCTCTAAGGCAGCAGCAGCATCGCGTCGCCGTAGCTGTAAAAGCGATACTCGCGCGCGATCGCCTCGCGGTACAGCTCCAGCACGCGCTCACGGCCCGCCAGCGCGCTGACCAGCATCAGCAGTGTGCTCTTCGGCAGGTGGAAGTTCGTGAACAGAGCGTCGATCACCTGCGGCGGATGCTCAGGATGCAGGAAGATCTGCGTCGATCCGGACTGCGCGCGCACGCACTGGTCCGGCGCTCGACAGCTCTCCAGCACGCGGGCGCTCGTGGTCCCGATTGCCACAACGCGCGCCGAGCGTGCCCTCGCGGCCGCAATCGCCGCAGCCGTGGCCTCGGGCAGCACATAGCGCTCGCTGTGCATCCGGTGGTCGGCGATGCGCTCCGCGCTGACCGGCTGAAAAGTGCCGAGCCCCACGTGCAGCGTCACCTCGGCGCGCTCCAGCCCGCGCTGCTCGAGCGCACAGAGCAGTTCCTGGGTGAAATGCAGACCTGCCGTCGGCGCAGCGACCGCGCCTTGTTCGCGCGCGAAGATCGTCTGGTAGCGCTGTTTGTCTTCCGCACTGCGCGCATCCATCGGCGAGCGGGCGATGTAGGGCGGCAGCGGCATGCGCCCGTGCCGATCCAGAAGCTCCAGCACGGGCTCCTCGCCCAGCAACTCCACGCTCCAGCGCGCGCCGGGCGTACCGTCGGCCTCCGCCAGCCGCTCGATCAGCCGCGCCTGCACGCAGCCCTGTTCCAGCGCGAGCACCTCGCCCGCTCCCATGCGCGCTGCGGGCTTGACCAGCGCCCTCCATGCGCGCGCGCCGTGCTCAGGCGCAGGCTCAAGCAGCAGCAACTCGGCCTTGCCGCCGCTCGCGCGCTGTCCCAGCAGCCTCGCGGGCACGACCTTGGTGTTGTTGAACACGCACAGATCGCCCGGCTCAAGAAAGCGCGGCAGATCCCGCACCTGCGCATGCTCGCTGCGTTGCGCGCCGATCCAGTGCACGAAGAGCCGTGCGCTGTCGCGCGGCTGCGCCGCCTCCTGGGCGATGCGCTCTTCGGGCAAGTGAAAGTCGAAGTCGGCCGTGTTCACGCGCGCCTCTTATGCCATGAAGCGACGCAGCGCACGAGAGCGCACCGTACCACTTGTTTCGCCGCCCTCTGCACACTTCGGATTCGGGCCTCCCCAATCCGGCGCGGGCGGCCGATTTTTGCCGGTGATGCTTTGCTCTCACCCTTGGATCACCTCTTGACTCGGGATCGGGTGACGGGGTCGCTCGAGCACGGAAAAGCCATTTCTTCCCTACAACAACTCCCGCCTTGCGTCGTATGAGTGGGCGGGGTTGGAAACAGCCCTGTGGATCGGTTGGCCGTGCCCGGGGGGGCCCCGGCTCCGATCCGCGCCTCTCCCCTGCGGATAGGCACTCCAAGGACCGCCGACGAGGGAAGACCGTCGGCGGTCCTGCCTTTTCAGCAAAGCTGAACACACCTGCCACGTCGGCATCGAGAAACCTCGACGCTCACGCCGCGCCATCCGGCGGCAGCGCCGCGGTGCCGGTCTCCACGGGGAAATCCAGCCCGCCCCAGCTGAGGATCTCGAAGGGTCCTTCCTGCGGGATGCCCAGATCCTGCATCCGCGCCACGAGAGTGTCCGGATCCCAGCCCAGGTACAGCGCCGCGCGGGTCTTGTTGACCCGCCCGGTTCCAAGGCGCGTGATCGACAGCGCCGCCAGCAGGTCGGCGCGATCCGGATGCCGCGAGGGCAGCCGCTCCAGCGGCCGGATGCCGAACTCGCGCAGCAGTCGCGCCAGCAGTTCCGCATCGATGCGACGACCGGGCGCGAACAGGAGGCAGCGCAGCGCGACGCTCTCAAGTTCGGTGAGGTTGCCCTGCCAGCGCTGGCGCCAGAGCAATGCCAGCGCATCGTCTTCCCACTGCGGCACACGCAGCTGCTCGCGCCGCGCGAGGCTCTCGGTCACGGCGGTGAACAGCGTCAGGATCTCGCCGCGGCGCTCGTGGAGCGAGGGTACACGCCAGCACAGCCGTTCCAGGCGTCGGGCGAGTGCGGGCTCGAGCAGCCCCTTCGATTCCGCCTGGGCGGGCGAAAGCCCCATCACCACGATCGGCTGCGGCGCGTTGGCGCGTGGATTGCCCTCGTGCTCCTGAAGCCACTCAAGCAGTTGTCGCTGCGCTGTCAGCGGCCAACGTTCCAGCTCGGTGAAAAGCAATGCCGAGCCGGCGTGGCGCTCGAGCAGGTGCTGCAGCGCACCGGCCTCGAACTCGCTCTCCGGTCCCTGCACGCCCAGCTCGGCATCCCGCGCAGGCGAAAGCCAGTGAACCCAGCGCGCGAGCGTCTTGCGACCGCTGCCGAGTGCGCCGCACAGCGTGATGCACTGACCGCGGCGCGCGGCGCGCATGAGACGCTCGGCAAAGCGCCGAAAACCCGCGGCGTGCACGTCGAAGCAGGGCTCGGCCCGGTGCCGGGAGCGTTGGAACTCGCGGAAAGCCGCCAGTTCCAGAGCGAGAGCATGGGTGCTGAGCAGCTCCTCGTGGCGCGCCAGATCAAGTCGCGCGAAGTCGCGCCGACGTTGTGATTCGATGGCGAGCAGGCCCATGGTCGAATCTGCGAAGCGCAATTGCAGTACAAGTCCGGACTCGGACTCCGGATGAATGCCCCAACCCGGCTGAACTTCATCGAAGCGCACGTGACCGGCGGCATCGATCGCGCGCAGCAGGGCGCTGCCGGGCTGCAGGCCGCTGCCGAGCAGCGCATCGCCCTCCACCGATCCGGCGATCAGCACCGGTTGATGACCGTGCAGGCTGAAGCCCCACCAGCGACGCTGCGTGCTCTCCAGACCGAGTGCGCGCACGCAGTCTTGGAACACGGCTTCGCGCAGCGGCGCGTCGCGCTCGACGTGCAGGGCGGGTTGCACAGCGGCGGCGAACTTGCCGCAGGACTGCGCCCAGTGCGCGAGGTACTCCGGACTCGGCACCAGATGGTGCTCGAATTCCAGCCGCATCCAGCCGCGCACGCGACCGCGTTCGTCGTGCAGCGGCACAAGCGCGACCGCAAGAGTCGCGCTGCCCCCCACCGCATCGACCAGCGTGCGGGACTCGCAGCGATGCTCGATGCAGATGCGGTCTTCCAGCACGCAGCGCTGTTCCACGCTGTGCAGTTCCTGATGCGGAGCCGGACGCTGGGCGAGCCACTGACGCGCGGCCTGACGCAGACCGGGAGCCGCCTCGAGTGACTCCAGCTGGGCTTCGCCGCCGTCATCGAGCCGATATTCGATGCGCAGACTGGCGCCCAGTGCCTGCCGCGAGGCATCGTCGGAATGCAGCCGGACGCGTCCATCCATCGGTGCTTCGCGGCCGGGGAGGTAGCGCGTCCACTCGGGAAGGCGTTGGCGCAGAGCGGCAAGCGAACGCGGCAATGTCAGTTCCTCCGGCCTCAGATCCGCCAGAAGCTCGACACTGGCGGGCCCCTCTCCGCAGACGACCAGCACCCACGCCGCCAGACACCGCAGGCGCGGACTGCGCGGCAGCAGCGCCGCATGCTGTGCGAGCAGTGCTCGGGCCTCGCGGACCGCTCCGCGCTCGAGCAGGCATTCGGTCCATCCGGCGATCCAGGGCGCGAGTTCCGCCGGGGCAGCCTTGGCGCGCGCCTTCGCGCCAGCTTCCAGCAGGGGCAGGGCGAAGCGCGGACCCTTCCGCACCCGCTCCAACCGTGCATTCCACAGTTCGCGCAGAGGGTTGCCGGTCTGCAGGCTGTCGAGCAGCGCCAACGCGCGCTCGGCGAAAGCGGTCGGGTCTTCGCCAGGCGTCGGAAACAACGGAGCGATGCCGAGCTCGGGTCCGTGATCCGCGAGCGTGGCGAAGGCCTGTGCCGCACTGCCGTGTGGAGTTCCGAACTGCATGAAGGCATCACAACCGGAGGCGTGAGACAGATAGTGCCGTGCGAGGTCCGTCAGTGCTTGCTCCACCCGCGCACGCTCCGCCTGCTCCCACTCGGCGGTGACGCGTTCGGAGTCCAACCCGACGCGTGTGCCGGACGCGGACTTGGCATCCATCACGAACAGTCGCAGGAACTGCGTGAGATCGCGCGCCCGGCGCAGGACATGTGCATCGGCGCGGGGCAACAAGAGATCGAGAGGATCCTCTTTGGGAAGCATGCGTCACTCCAGTGCGAGAGCCAGTTCAAGAGCCGGCAGCGGACATTCGCTGCCCAGCCATTCCAGCGGTGCTCTGCGGCTGCGCCGCCGATCGCGCAGCACGCCGAGCAGCCGCGCCTGCATCTGCTGCTCGTACTCTGATCCATCCAGCAGGTGCGACCAGCGTGCGATGTGCTGGGGAGACCCCGCATCCAGCGCGTAGGCCAGCGCTTGGATGCGCAGCGCGGCATCGCCGGTCTGCAGCGCCAGCCCGAATCGCCTAAGGGCGGCCTCGACCGCCCCCTCGCGCGCGCTCAGCAGCGCGTTGCTCTCCAGCCATTGCAATGCGGATGCACCCGGTCCTGATAGACCCATCGGACGCACGCCCCAGCCCGAATCCAGTGAGCTCCAGCGCGCCATTCCGCGGCAAAACAAGGTCCCCACACCGGGTAGCAGCGCTTCCGCCGCTTCGATCAGGGACAGCGCGGGCGGCTGCTCATGCAGACAGGCTTGCAGCACGGGCGGCGGGCGGAGTCCGTCAGCGTGCGCAAGGCGCAGCGCCGCCCGGATCTCGAGCTGCAGACGCGCATCTTTCAGCCCGCCACACGAAGGCGGATACCAAACGCAACCCTGGGTGCGCGCGCTCGCCTCGAGGCTCGACTGCAGCAGCAGGCGCACCCAGGCGTGCCGGTGCACCCGCAGCAGTTCCTCTTCCAGTTGTGCGGGCTCAAAGCTCACGGACGCACTCCGGCCGCGTCAGCGTCGCCGCCGGATCAAGGAACAGATCCAGTACGTAGCGCGCGCGTCGGCCGAGTTCCGGTGCGGATTCACCGAGTTGGGCAGCGAGCGCTTCCATGCGCTGACCGCGGATCACGAGCCCGAAGAAGGCCTGGCGATCCGCTTCCGCCAGCCGATTGAAGCGTGCCGCCACGCGCCGCATCGCGCAGGGATCGAGTCCCAGCGGACGGCCGATGTGCTCATAGACGCCACCCTCCGACGGATAGCGCACCGGTTCCTGCAGCAGTTCCTGCACGGCCTCGTGCATGCGTGCTTCGATCCATGCGTCCGCGTCGGCGGCAGTGCGACAGCGCGGGCCGGCATGCGCGATGACGGCGATCGTGCGCAGGAAGAGCGCATCGCCTTCCAGCAGGTACGCATGGCGCTCCAGAAACGACCCGGCGCGCGCGCGCAGCAGAAGCGGATCTCCGTTGGCGAGCCGGTGCAGGATTTCGCGCGGGCTGCGCACGCGGAACCACTCGGGAAGGCGATGACCGACGATCGAAGTGCGATCTGTTCCGGACTCCATGGAAGGCGGTGTCACGGGGTTGGGGGGCGAGGCAGGCGGCGGAGCGTCGCCTGCGAATGCGAGTTTAGGCAGAGGGCTGGATTTGCGCAGGCCACCCAGCGGATCCCGCGGTCGAGTTTTTTGAATGAAACCATAAGCAATTGACCAATAATGACCTGTCAGCATATTGCATTTCGGCAAGGCGCTGGCTCGCGGCTTGCGGAGAGCCCCGTTTCCCCACTTTCACGCTCCAACTCGCTACACTGCCGGGTCGCGTGCAGAACCTCCTTCACCAAAGAACCGGTCTGATTCTCGGCGTCGCCAACAAGCGTTCCATCGCCTGGGCCTGCGCCCAGTCGCTGGCGCGTCAGGGCATGCGCCTGTGCTTCACCTACATGGGCGAGCGCATGGAGCGCAGCGTCCGCGAGCTCGCCGCCGATGTGCCCGGCTCGATTGTGCTGCCCTGCGATGTCACCCAGCCGGAGACCATCGATGCCGTGATGGAGAAGCTGAAGTCGGAGTTCGGCGGGCTGGACTGCATCGTGCATGCCGTCGCCTTCGCCAAGCGCGAGGAGCTGCAGGGCGATTTCTTCGACACCTCGCGCGAGGGCTACATGATCGCGCACGAGATTTCCGCCTACTCGCTGGCCGCCGTGACGCGGCGCGCGCTGCCCCTGATGGAAGGCCGTCCCGGCTCGATCATCACGCTGAGCTACATCGGCGGCGAGCGCGTGGTGCCCAACTACAACATCATGGGCGTCGCCAAG
>SXGT01538716.1_pt1 | contig 60864 bp, 55 predicted proteins | sample 3176221 | NCBI WGS metagenome assembly SXGT01 (sample SAMN11356862, study PRJNA531348) | freshwater metagenome | isolation source: freshwater sample F1-120 | place: China: Fuxian Lake, Yuxi | collected 2017-12-25 | reverse complement strand
GAAACAGGACATGGTCGACTCCTGCAACGACGACCTGTCGAGCGCCGACAAGTCCGACACCGAGTGCCAGGCCGAAACGGCGGTGCTCAACAATCTGACCTGCGACGAGATCCTCTCGCTCCTCGGCGAGATCCAGAGCGCCGGCGAGTAGCTATTTCTCTTCCTGCGCCGCCTCGCGCAGCTTGCGACGGCGTCGCAGGGGGAAGCCCAGCACCGCTTCCACCGGACCGCTCAGCACGTAGATGGAGCCCATCGCCACGAGCACCGTGGAGATGTCCATCATCACGCCCACGTAGATGAAGGCCCCGGCGAAGACGGTGATGCCCGCGAAGGTGCGAACGTTCTTCCGCATCGTCTTGAGCGTGCGGTAGGGGACGTTCGACACCATCAGGATCGACATGGCGAGCGCGATCCCGGCCAGCGTCGCCGTGCTCATCTCGTAGCCATCGCCGCCACCGGCCTGCCACATGATCATCGCCGCGAGCGTGCCACCCGACATCGTGATGGTGGAGCCGGGCGCGTAGGTGTGCACCTTGCCGTCGCTCATGATGTTGAAACGAGCGAGGCGGAAGGCGCCGCAGAGCATGAAGAAGAAGGCCGAGAAAACGCCGAGGCCGCCGAGCTCGTGCAGGCGCCAGAAGTAGGCGAGGGTGGCCGGGGCCACGCCGAAGCTGATGATGTCGATCAGCGAGTCGAGCTGCACCCCGAACGCACTGCCGGTGCCGAAGAGCCGGGCCACCCGGCCATCGAGCGCGTCGAAAAGACCGGCGTAGAAGATGAACAAGCCCGCCTGGTAGAACGCGTTCGGGTCGCCATTGCCCTGGCCGGCGAGGAAGATCGCGTACAGCCCGCAAAAGAGGCTGGCGGAGGAGAACCAGTTGGGCGGGTTGAGGAACTGGCGAATCATGGCGCCGCGTTCATACCGGAAGTCGACCGCAAGGCCAAGTGGAGGTGACCTTCCAGTGACGCCGCGCCCGAACATTTGACACGAAATACCACCTCGTCGGCTCCCGCCCAGAAACCCTCGTGACGCCCTTCGGCCGCAGCGAGCACCGCGCTCAGTATGGCCGGATCGGTGCCGACGCGGGTACCGACCACCGCCACGGTCGCGACCGGCTCGAGTCCCGGGATCGCCGCGTGCACGTTGCGCAAGTCGACCAGCAGGCCCCGCTCATCGGCGCGACGCACGCAGGGACCGGGGAGGCGTGGCAAAAGCGCGAGAGGGGCCGAGCCGAGCTGGGTGTCGCTGACGACCGCCACCATGCGCGGCGGTCCGCCACCGGGGCGAATCACGGTCCCGCCCCCGTCATTCGCGGTGGCGGACGCCCGGATCACGATGCCCTCCCGGTGCGCCCAGGCGACGGCCTCCTCGTAGAGCACCTTCGCGCCGTTTCGGGCCATGGCGAGCGCCTCATCGAGGGTGAGCGTGTCGAGCTTCACCGCCTCGGGCACAGCACGAGGATCGGCACTCCAGACGCCATCGACGTCGCTGCAAATCTCGCACTCGTCGGCCCGTAGCGCCGCCGCGAGCACCACCGCAGTGGTGTCACTACCGCCGCGCCCGAGGGTCGTGACCTCGCGGTCGCGACTCACCCCCTGGAAGCCGGCCACGATCGCCACCTCGCCCTGCGCCAGCGCCTGGCGCACACGGTCGGGCCGCACCTCCACCACGCGGGCGTTGGCATGGGCGCCGTCGGTGATGATGCCGGACTGGCTCCCGGTGAAGCTGCGCGCTGCGACGCCCTCCTCGTGGAGCGCCATCGCCAGGAGCGCCATCGCGACACGCTCTCCCACTGAAATCAACATATCGAGCTCGCGACGACCTGGGGCCTTGCTGACTTCGCGCGCGAGGGCAAGCAGCTCGTTGGTGGTGTTGCCCATCGCCGACACCACCACCACGACCTCGTGTCCGGCCCGGCGGGCGCGCGCCACGCGAGCGGCCACGCGACGGATGCGCGGCACATCGGCCACCGACGAGCCCCCGTACTTCTGCACCAGCAACATCAGCGCAACCGCACGTCGTCCAGGAGGAGAGTGTGCTCGCCACGCACCGCGCCGCGCTCACCCGACACGTCCTCGATCACCAGCCCGGCCACGCGCCTCAGCTCGACGGGGCCTCGCGCCTCCGGCCCGGGAGAAAAGTCGGGGCGGTGCAGCGACACTTCGCGCCAGGCGCCAGCGGAGACGGCGATGTCCTCCGAGAACCAGGCGCCGCCATCGTCGTCCTGGGCCGTGACGCGAAGCACGGCATCCTGGTCGGCCGCGCGGGCCGAGAACCGGACCTCCTCGAGCTTCAAGCCGGCCTGGAGGCGCAGCGCCAGGCCGTCGGGCTCGCCCGGTCGCACCGTGGTGGTCCACGCCAGCACCACGCGATCAGCATCGCGACGCACGCCGAGGTCCTTGGCCTTTCCGCCCGCGCGCACCCGGACCGCAGGGAATGTGCCCGTCTCGAAGGTCCAGGACGCGGGGAGCGCGCGGACCTCGTGCCGGAGCAGATCGGCGGCCGCGAGGAGCGCGATGGCCGCCGGGCGGAGGCTCGGGTCGGCGGCGGCGGCGCCGAGCGCCTCGAAGGCGGTTCCGTCGTCGATGGCGCCAGCCAACACCCGGTTGCGGCCGAGCCAGTAGGCGATGGTTCCGTAGAGCGGATCGCTGGGCTTGCGCTCGTCGAGCAACTCCCGGTAGAGCTCCTCGGCCACCACCGGCGTGCCGTCGGCCACCTCCACGAGCAAGGCGTCGTGGAGTGTGCCCCAGTCACGCGCGGGGTCGTCGGCCCACGCCAAACCGGCGGCACCGAGCAGGGCCACCGACCCCGCCATCAGTGCTCCGCGGCGATGAACTTGTAGCCGATGCCGTGGAGCGTCTCGATGAACTTCGGCGTCGTGGCATCGTCGCGCAGCTTCTTGCGCACGTTGAGGATGTGGGTGTCGACGGTCCGCGTCGTCACGCCGGCGCTGTATTTCCAGATGCTCGTCAAGAGCTCGTCGCGCTGGAGCACCTTGCCTCGGTGCTCGATCAGGTACTTCAAAAGCTCCTGTTCACGATTGGACAGGCGCTCCAGGTCGGCCTCCTGGTCGCCATGCCGGATCACGTAGTTGTCGAGATCCACTTCCACCCCCCCGTAGCGGTAGACGGACTTGCCGCCGCCGGCTCGCTTCAGCGCGGCGCGCACGCGGGCGCGCAGCTCCAGGAGCGAGACGGGCTTGGTGATGTAGTCATCGGCGCCGAGGTCGAAGGCGAGGAGCTTGTCGTGCTCCAGGGTGCGCGCGGTCAGGAAGATGACTGGCCCGTCGAAGCCGCGGTCGCGCAGCGCGCGGAGCACCTCGAAACCGTCCTTGCCGTTGGGCCCCTCGGGGCCCTCGTGGAGCATCATGTCGAGCACCGCGATGTCGGGCTTCATTCGACCAGCGGTCTGGATGGCGGCGTCGCCACCCCGAGCGTGGAACACCTCGAAGCCCTCACGCGTGAAGAAAGCCACGAGGGAGGTGAGAAGATCCTCTTCGTCCTCGACGAACAAGATGCGGGCCATGGGTCAATCTCCCTGGGGGAAGTGCAACGTGAAGGTGGTGCCAACGCCAAGTGTAGACCGTAACGAGACGCGACCCCCGTGCGCCTCCATGATGTACTTCACGATGGTGAGGCCGATACCCGTGCCCTTCTGGCGGCGGGCGTTGGGGTCGGAGCTGCGGTAGTATTGTTCGAAGATAGCGGCAAGTTCCTGAGGTGCGATGCCGATGCCGCGGTCGGAAACCTCCACCAGCACCTCGTTCGCGGCCGCGCGCACGGTCACACCGATCCAACCAGCCTCACCGCCGTATTTCGCGGCGTTGGACAACAGATTTACCAGCACCTGGGCCACCGCGTCGGCGTCGTGGCGCACGGGTGGGAGGTCTTCCGGATAGTTCTCCTCGATCGTCTTGGCGCGCATCTCCATCGCCACGCGCGCGGACTCCACCACGTTCTGCACGGTGACGACGAGGTCGCCAGGGCGCAGGTTGTACCGTTTCTGTCCCCGTTCGATGGCAGCGAAGTCGAGCATGTTGTCGACCATGCGCGACAGGCGCTCGGCCTCCCGAACGATCACGTCGTAGTGCCGTGAGCGCTGTTCGTTTGTTTCTGCCAGCCCCAGCTGGAGCGCCTCGGCCTTCAGGCGGATTTGCGTGATCGGCGACCGGAGCTCGTGCGACACGTTGGCCGCAAATTCCGACTTGAGTCGCGCGGCATCGAGCTCGCGGCGCACGAGGCGCGCGCTCACCAGGAGGCCGAGGACAATCATCGCCACCGAGATCGCCACGATGCCGATAGCCTGCCGGACCTCGTCACTCTGGCGGGCCTTCAACTCCACCGGGTTGCGGGCATAGGCGACCAGCGACCAGCTCGGCGCGCGGGCAAAGGGCCGCCGCACGCGCACGTCGGTAGGCGGGGCATCGCTGGCGTCGATGATATCGACCGCCACGTCGCCTCGGTTGCCCACCGATCGCAGCGCGAGCAGACGCAGCTCGCCAAGCAGGGCGTCTCGCTCGAGCGCGAAGACGTACTGGTCGGTGTCGGTCCAGGTCATGGCCCACAGCGCGCTGGGTGTGGCCCGGTAGCTGAACGTGCCCGGCTCCTGCCGCAATAGGCGACCCTTCGCGCCGAGAGAGTCGAGCTCGTCGAGCAGCTCACCCGCCCAGTAGAGCTGCACGGCCCGCTCTTCCAGGCGGCCACGAAGTCGAGCCACCACGTCGCGCGGTGCGAGGCTCGACACCAGGTCGAGCGCGCGACGCGCCACGGCGGGCTCACCCCCCTGCCCGAGCGTCCAGTCCTCGACGAGAAGGCTCTCGGCGAGCGCGCGCAGCGCCGCCTCGCCCGCGACCGAGTCGTGAGCAAGAAGGATCTCCGCCCGCTTCAGCCGGGCGAGGTCGCCGAGTCGAAAACCCTCGGGCGACCGGGCGGCCGACCATGCACGCTCCACCGTGGCCAACGCCGCGTCGGCCGACCGTGTCTCGCCGGCCCGCAAGAGGGCCCTCGCCTCAGCGAAGCTAGCGTCTCCGCGCGCGAGGGGGTCGCTCTGCCGCTCGGCGAAGGCGCGGTAAAGCCCTGCTGCCTTGCGGAAATCCCCCGTTGCCTCGGCCGTGGCCGCAGCGCGCCAGGACTCCGAGAGTCGCCACCGTTCGGGATCCGGACCCTCGGCCTCGTCGCGCACGAAGGGGGCCGCGAGGCTCCCGTCCTTGTCGAATCGATACACCACGCGCAGCGCGTCGCTCATCTCACCGAGGCCCGCGTGCAAGGACTGGCCCGACTTCAGGCGGTTGAGCGCTGCGTCTTCGAACGCGCGGAAAACGGCCTCCACCTGGACGCCCACCGCGTCGGCGGCCAGCTCCGCGTCCTGTTCCACCCGGGCGGCGCCCGCCTGCTGTTGGGCGCTGATGCCCTGGATGCCGTAGTAGGCAAGCAGGGCCCCCGGCAAACCGATGGTTGCCGCGAAGAGGGCCACGAACCTGAACACGCCGCGGAGGTGGTAGAGATCCTCCTTGGCGCGCACGTCGCCCCGCCGCGCCGCGAGCACGCGGCGTACGAGGTCGAAGGGACCGAGGCCGCCGGAGGTGCGCACGGGACGATCCTAATCCACCGGGGTACGGCCCTGGCATGAAGGCGATCCGCATCGAGCGCCACGGCGGTCCCGAGGTGCTCGGCGTGCGCGAGCTCCCCGGGCGCGAAGCCGGCCCAGGCGAGGTGCGACTGGCCGTCACGCACGTGGGGCTGAACCACCTCGACGTGTGGGTTCGCCGCGGAGTGCCGGGGCACGACTTTCACCTCCCGCGCGTGCCAGGCTCCGACGTGGCCGGCATTGTCGATGGTCGGCCGGTGGTGCTCCACCCGTCGTGGGGATGCGGACAATGCACGGCCTGTCTCCGCGGTCACCAAAACCACTGTCGCGACTTCAAGATCCGCGGCGAGAGCGCGGATGGCGGCTGCGCCACCGAGCTTGTTGTCCCGAGCTGGATGTGTCTGCCGGTGCCCGACGGGCTCGATCTCCCCGGCGCCGCCTCACTTCCGCTGGCCTTGCTCACGGCGTGGCACATGCTCCACGCCCGAGCGCGCATCGTGAGCGGCGAGCGGGTGCTCGTGCAAGCCGGCGCCAGCGGCGTGGGCGTGATGGCGATCCAGGTGGCGCGGGCGCACGGCTGCGAGGTCCACGCCACCGCGAGCAACGAGGCCAAACGAGCGGCGATCGCGGCGATCGGCGCCACGCCCTGGCCTTACGACAAGGTGGGCGTCCGCGAGGTCGACGTGGTGGTGGAGACCGTCGGAACGCCCACATGGGCGGCGTCGATGAAGGCCTTGCGATGGGGCGGTCGGCTCGTGTGCTGCGGCGCCACCGGAGGACACGAGGTGCCGCTCAACCTGCGCGCCCTCTTCTTCAAACAAGTCGACGTGCTTGGCTCCACCATGGGGACCAGCGGCGACATGCTGGCTGCCTGGGCCGCCGTCACCCGGGGACAGGTTCGTCCCCTCGTGCACGCCGTTCGTCCCATGTCGCGATTGGGCGACGCCCACGCGATGCTGGAGCGCCGGGAAGTGATCGGCAAGGTGGTCGTGGAGCAAGACCTCGATGGCTAGCGGCTACCAGCGTGATCCCTCCCTGCCCCGGTGGTGGCCTGGGCCTGGTGCCGGTGGCACCTGGAAAGCCGAGCCGGCCGACTTCGTCGTGGAGGAGCGCCCGAGCGCCTGCCTCCACGGAAAGGGCGTGCGCTGGTACCTCCTTCGGCGCGCCGGTCGCGACACGGTCGACGTGGCGCGCGACCTCGCCCGCGAGGCGCGCGTTCCGCCCGAGTGTGTGAGCTGGGCCGGGCTCAAGGACCGCGAGGCGCTGGTCACTCAGCGCTTTACCGTGGAAGGCGGTCGCGCGGTGTCGCGACTCGTTGGCGCCGAGCTGCTCGACCGCGGCACCACCCGGTACATGCTGCGCCCGGGCGACCTCGAGGGCAACACCTTCGTCCTGCGCATCCGGGGCGGAAGCCCAGTCGTGGCCACGCGTCGCCTCGCCACCATGATTCGAGTGCCCAACCGCTTCGGCCCTCAGCGCGTGAGCCACGGCGCGCCCGAGGCGGGTCGTCGCATCCTGCTCGGGCGAGAGCGCCGGGTCGACCCGGTGCGCTCTCGCTTCGCCCTCTCGGCCTGGCAGGCCCGCTTGTTCAACCGGGTGCTCGATCACCGGGGCGCGGCCGCGCTGGAAGGCGACCTGGTCGAGAACGGCATCGTCACCGGTCCGCTCTTCGGCGCGCGCATGCGCTGGCCCCGGGCCGCCGCGCTCGCGCTGGAGGAAGGGATCCTGCGCGAGGAGGGCCTGCCCGAGGGTGCGCTCGACCGCGTGGCGCACGTCGTCCCCGGCAGCCGCCGTCCCCTCTGGATCACGCTGGACGACGCAAAAATCGAACACGCGGAAGACGGGTTCGTCGTCCGCGTGTCGCTCCCGCCGGGCAGCTACGCCACGGCGGTCTTGCAAGAGCTCTTGTAGCTAGTTCGCGTTGGGAACTGGGCCCTTGCCCATCTTCACGCCGTGCGCGACGATCGTGGAGCAGCGCTTGCCGAAGATCGGCGGGCCGAACTTGCCGGCGGTGAGGCCGTCGCTGGTGGTGTGGCTGCGGTAGGCGGCCAGGTGGGTGGCCTCGGGCATCTTGTCGAGGGCCTCGTAGAGGGCACGAGCCTCCTCGGGGTTGCCGCCCATGAGGGCGCCGAGAAGGGCGCTGAGGGGGTCGGCCGCGCCGCCGCCAGACGCGCCGGCCTTGTCGACGAAGAGGTGACCGAAGTCGATGCCGAAGACGTAGGTGCCGCAGGCCTCGGCGCTGGTCTCGCCGAGCACCGAGTAGTCGACGCTGGCGAAGCGAGAGCCGCTGGGGCCGAAGCCCGGGGCAGCGTGGTTCTTGTAGGAACAACCGGAGAGAACTGCGAAGGCCACGGCGGCGATAGCGAGATTGCGCATGAGATGAACCTCTGGGGGAAAGAAACTGAGGCGAGCCCTGCTAACGCAGGTGGCACCTGCGGCAAGGCGCCCCTGCTGCCGACGCGCTAAGCGCGGGGACGGTGAACCGATGCTGACGCTCGCGCTCTCTGCTTCCCTCGTCCACGCCACCGAGATCGGCACCGAGCGCAAGATCGGCGTCGGACTGGAGAGCGGAAACGGCGCCCTTGGCGCCACCGGAAAGTACTTCCTGTCGCCGAGCATCGGCGTGAGCGCGGGGCTCGGCAACTTCGGCAAGCTCCAACAGCTCCGCGTCGACTTCGAGATGGACATCTTCACGCTGCGCGACGAGCCGTTCGGCCGCTTCGACCTCTTCTGGCTCGCCGGCATCGACACCGGGCTGTACCTGTTGCCCGGGGTCACCTCCGGCCGCTTCGGTGTGGGCGCGGGACTCGGCCTCGACCTGAAGCTGCACGACACGCCGTGCGAGGCCTTCATCCACATCGGGATGGGTGTCTTTCCCGTGGAATACTGCACCAGCAGCAACTCGAGCTTCTGCCTCTTGGCACCTCGCGGCGGGCTCGGCGGGCGGTACTACTTCTAGGCGCGTGGTGTCCCACCTCGCCTGGGTGCGTGGGTTGCCGCCATGGTGCGAGCCGCGCCGGCTCCTCGGTCCAGGCGACTGGGTGATCGAGGGTCGGACCGCGCACGCGACACTCAGCACATTCGCGGCCGCCGACCTCGACGCGCGGCTTCGGGGCATCGGCATCGGTGGCAGCGTGATGGAAGTGAGCATCACGCCTCCGCTCACCCGGGCCGCCGTCCGCGCGGCCCGCACCACCGATGCCCGGCGCCGTCGCGACAAGAGCCCCGGCTTCAGCCGCGCCGGCGCTCGCCTCGACGAGGAAGGCCGCTACTCGCTCACCCCGGAGGCGCTCGCGCTGGCGCTCGGTCAGCGAGCCGGTGGGCGCTTCGTGGTCGACGCCGGGTGCGGGGCGGGCGGCAACAGCATCGGTTTCGCCCGCGCGGGCTGCCGCGTGATCGCGATCGAGGCCGATGCTCGCCGGCTCGCGGATGCGCGCCACAACGCCCGCCTCTACGGCGTGGCCGACCGGATCAGCTTCCACCACGGCGACGCGCTTGCCCTCGTGCCCCGCCTGGAGGGCGAGATCCTCTTCGTCGACCCGCCCTGGGGCGTGGAGTGGTCGCGACAGCGCACCACCGTCGACGAGCTGCCCTTGCTCGCGCCGCTCCGGGCGGCGTCCACCCGGTTCCCGGAGCTCTGGGCGAAGCTGCCGCCGTCTTTCGACGTCGCCGCGTGGCCGGAGGCACGCCCCGAGGCCTGGTATGGCGTGGCGAAAGGCGACGAGCGCCGGGTGAAGTTCCTGCTCCTCCGGTTGCGCCGAGAGCGGCCGGAGGGGTGAGCGCCGGGCCGCTCAGCGCGCCCACACCAGGGCGAGCTCCTCCGGCGTCAGCCGCTTCCAAGCACCTTCGGCGAGGCCCTGGCCCTCGAGACGGCCGATCACCACCCGGATAAGTCGGAGCGTGGGGAAGCCCACCGCAGCGGTCATGCGGCGCACCTGCCGGTTCTTGCCCTCGGTGAGGGTGAGCTCGATCCATGTGGTGGGGATGGACTTGCGGAAACGCACGGGCGGTTCTCTCGGCGGGACCACCGGTTGCGGATCCGGCACATGCACGCGGCAGGGTCGGCTGCGGTGACCGTCGATGATGAGGCCGCCGCGACGGAGCCGCTCGAGGGCCTCGGGCGTGGGCGTCCCGTCGACCTGGACGCGGTAGGTGCGCGGGTGGGCGGTAGACGGGTGGAGCAGGCGGTTGTTGAACCCAGGCTCGTCGGAGAGCAACAGCAGGCCCTCGGAGTCCTGGTCGAGCCGCCCCACGGGGTACACCTCCGCTGGGAAGCCGAAGTCGGCCAGCGTGCGCTGGCCGGGCTCGTTGCGGGTGAACTGGCAGAGCACGCCGTAGGGCTTGTGGAAGGCAAGGACCATGGGCGAAGCCGCGCCGCGCGTTCGGCTTCGTCAGTCGTCGAGCGGGTTGGGCTGCGGGCCGGCCACGATGCCGATGAGATCGGGGTCGCCGTCGGTCGGGGGGCGGTTTGCCTTCTCCTGCTTGCGCTCAGCGCGCTGGGCGGCCTTGTCGCGCGCGCGCTCGCTCAGGTTCAATTCTCGCTGGCGCTTGGCCTGGGTGGTGGGTGAACGGCCCATGGGATCTCCTCCGCGCGCATTACCCGGTGGAACGGCTGGTGGCTCGCACAGCCTGTCCCATCCCGTCGCTCTTCGTCAACAACGCTCACCTTGTCGCCCCTCGGCGCATCGGTCCCGGCCGCTCACAGCGGAAGGAGCACCACCTCGTTCTCGGTGAACAGCGGGACCATGAGCTGGTTGCGCGACACGTCGTAGCCGATGTCGGCGGGCGAGGTCAGGTTCTCGGCGAGCACCTCCCAGCCCGCACGGCCCTGCCGGTAAAGCGTGCTCGTTTCCCAGCTCGAAACAATGTAGTTCCCGTCGTTGTCCTTGACGAGGCCGTCGAGCTGCGCCGCCGGCAGCGCCTCGCGACTGCCGATGTCGCTGTTGAGTTGCACCTCCACCAGCTCGCCGTCGGACAGGGCGAAGATCGAGGGGTACTGGAAGTACAGCCCGTTGGGCTTCGGGAGTTCGTCGCCGCTGGCCTGGAAGAACGTGTCACCGCCGCTGTTGACGGCCCACATCGACGTGTCCCTCCCCGTGGCGGCGGAGTCCGACACGAACACCCCGTCCTCGCCGGAGAAGGTGACATCATTGAGAAACGTTGCGCCTTCGACGGGGAACGTGCGCAGGGACTCCCCGGTCTCGCGGTCGAACACGCGCATCGTGTCGATATCGGCCACCCATAGCCAATCACCGACGATGTAGCTTCCCTTCGGCGCGTTCAGCTCGACGTCGGCGTCGGCCCCGTCGATGAACTTCAGGTCGAGCACTGTCCCGTCTGGGGCCAGCTTGGAGATGAAGCCGTTGTCATCGACTTCCGTGGCGCCGCCGTTGATGTTGGACACGAGGTACACGTCGGCCTGGGCGTCGTGGAGCACGCTCTCGGGCGACGCGAAGCCCGCCGTGCCGGTGTCGCCGGTGTCGGCGGAATCGCCCGTGTCGCGCGACCCGGAATCGACGCTTTCGGTGCCGCCGGTCTCGGCAGCGGCGCTATCGAGTGGCGAGGTGCAAGCCATGAGCGACGCGATGAGCATGCCGACGTCGTAACCTGCGGATGCGAGGGCCAAGCCCCGCAGCCGCCCTCCTGCCGCCTAAGGCCTATCGCCGACAGCCTCTCACGGACACTCCCCGTTTGCGAGCCCCGGTGTCCCGTAGTCGGGATGCCCCACCAGCGACGAGTCGCTCCACACGTCGCTACTACTGGCGATACACCAGTAGTTCTCGTCGTCGTTGAGGGCGCTGTCGTAGGCGCTGTCACCGAGCTCCATCGAGTAGGTGGCCGTGCGCGGCCAGTAGCCGCTGGCGTCGTCGTAGGTCCAGTGCACCTCGTCGATGCGCTCGGTGCCGGCGTAGAGCATCACGAGGTCGTCGTCGCGGTCGAGGTAGAGCGTGGCGTCGTAGAAGCCCTCGCCCCAGAGACTGTCGGCCCAGGTGTAGTCACACACCGAGGGCGTCGCGAAGCTCGAGTCGTCGTAGCACAGCACCGCGTGGGCGCCGGGTTCGACCCGGATCGCCGCCGCGGGGGGCACGAAAGCGCCGTTGCCAGCGATGTCGCCGAGGTACCAGCCGTCGAGGGCGAGCACACGTGCGCTTACGTTGTAGACCTCGATCCACTGCGCGTAGTAGTTCGTGCTCGTGCCGCTGCCGCCGGTGTAGGGTTGCCGGGCGATCTCGGTCACGACGAGATCGCCCTCGACGACGAAGTCCTCGTCCACCAGCACGTCGCAATCGTCATCGGCACCGTTGTCGGCCTCGCTCGCCGAGGGTGACACCGCGCCGTCGGCGTCGTCGCAATCCTCGCCGTCGAGGGTCTGGCCCGCCTCGCCCTCGCAGGCCTCCGTCCCCTCGCCCGCGCCGTGACCGTCGCCGTCGCCGTCGGTATACCAGGTGGGCGCGTCGACTGCCTCCTCATCGCTGCTCAGGTCACAGTCATTGTCGCGACCGTCGCAACGCTCTGCACGCCCGGGATTCACTGTGCTGTCCGTGTCGTCGCAGTCGTCGGCGGTGGGCGCGTAGCCGCGGGGTTCGCGGCAGGCGGGGGTTGTGGGCGTGGCCACGCCGTAGCCATCGACGTCGGCGTCGTAATAGAAGGTGCTCGCGTCGAGCGCGTCGGGCTCGTCGGTGGCGCCGTCGCAGTCGTTGTCGCGGTCGTCGCAGGTCTCGGTCGTACCAGGGTAAACGGCGGGGTCGGCGTCGTCGCAGTCACTGCCGTCGGCGAGGGTGCCCTCGGGCTGGGCGCAGGCGCTCTCCCCGGCGTCGGCGTCGCCGAAGCCGTCGGCATCGCCATCCGGGTACCAGATGGCCCCGTCAAGCGGCGAGTCGTCAACGAGGTCGTCGCAGTCGTTGTCGACCTCGTCGCAAGTCTCGTCGAGCGAGGGTGCCCGGCTCGCGTCGCCATCGTCACAATCGTCAGACAGCTCGCTGTAGCCCGTCGGGATCCCGCAGGCCTCCGCCGAAGTCTCCGGGTCGCCATGGCCGTCGGCATCGAGGTCGGCGAAGTAGGTGCGGTCGCCCACCGTCTCGCCGTCGATGGCGCCGTCGCAGTCGTTGTCCTCGAGATCGCAGAGCTCCTCGGCCCCCGGGAAGACCAGCGCGTCGTTGTCGTCGCAGTCGTTGCCGCTCTCCACCCAGCCCGCGTCGAGCGCGCAGCGCGGCTCACCGTCATCGAGCTCACCGTAGCCGTCGCCGTCGCGATCTGGGTAGTACTCGGTGCCGTCGGAGGGCCGGTCATCGACGGCACCATTGCAGTCGTTGTCGCGACCGTCACACACCTCGCTACCGCCGGGGAAGCTCTGGGGGTCGAGGTCGTCACAGTCGCCGAGCACGTCGGTCGTGCCGTCGATGGGCTCGCACGCGGCCCACAGCGACTCGCCGGCGCCGAGGCCGTCGCGATCAGTGTCGGTGTAGAGCACGAGGCCGTCGGCCGGATTGTCGTCCACTGCCCCGTCGCAGTCGTTGTCGCGACCGTCGCACACCTCCGCCCCGCCGCGGAAGCTCCGCGGGTCGAGGTCGTCGCAGTCGACGGCCACGTCGCTGCCGTCGCCGTCCTGGTCGTCGTCGTTGCCGTCACAGTCCTGGTCGACGCCGTCGTACCAGGTCTCCCGCTGACCGGGAAAAACCGCCGCGTTGGCGTCGTCGCAGTCTCCCTCGTCGGGCGACACCCCGTCGCCGTCGGCGTCGGTCTCCGGGACGTAATTCTCCTTCTCGTCGACCGGCCCGCAGCCGAGGACGAGAAAGAAAACTAGATACAATCCTCGTTCTCCAGGCCGGGCGTCCCGTACTCCACGGCCGAGGCGCCATCGTCGTACCAGGTCTCCGACGGCGTGACGCACCAGTTCCCGTAGTCGTCGTTGTCGCTCGCGGTGAGCACCAGCGGGTCGAGCTGCATCGAGTAGGTGGCCGTGCGCGGCCAGGTGTCCATCGTCTCGTCGTAGCTCCAGTTCACGCTGTCGATCGCCGTGGTGTCGAGCGTGAAGGCGAGCGTGTCTTCGTCGCGCTGGAGGTGGAAGGTGTTGTCGACGTACTCGCTCACGTAGGTGTCGGACTGCGTGGGATCGCCGTAGGCGTAGTCGCAGACCAGCAAGCTGTTGGCGTCGTTGGCCATCGCGTAGAGCTCGGTCTCGCAGAAGACGGCGTAGTCGCCAGGGGCGAGGACCGGGGAGAGCGAGGGATCCACGGCGAAGCCGTCGGTGCCGGCGTCGGTGTTGGAGCGGGTGACGACCCAGCTCGCGAGGTCGATGGTGACCGAGCCCGCGTTGTACACCTCGAACCACTCCGCGTCGGTGACCGTCGAGGTGCCGCCGATCCACGGCTGGCGCGCCACCTCGGTCACGACGATGTCGCCCACGCTCACCCAGTCCTCGTCGACCCAGCCGTCGCAGTCCTCGTCGCGGTCGTCGTCGGTCTCGGCCACGCCGGGGTTGCGGGTGTCGTCTTCATCGTCGCAGTCGCCGTCGAGAGTGACGGTGTACTCCCCCTCGGCCTCGCAGAGAAACAGACCCTCGCCCGACACGCCGTAGCCGTCGGCATCGACGTCCATGTAGAAGAAGCTCGCGTCGACCGCGTCGCTGTCGGCATCGCCCGAGCAGTCGTTGTCGATGTCGTCGCACACCTCGGTGGCCGACGGGGAAATCGCGGCGTCGGCGTCGTTGCAGTCGTCGTCCAGGATGGACACACCGCCCACGTTGCCGCAGGAGTCCGCAGCGGAGAGCGTGGCGTCGCCGTGACCGTCGCCGTCCGCGTCGGTCCACGCCGGGAAGACCGGCAGGTCCTCGTCGACGCCGCTGTCGCAGTCGTTGTCGACGAGATCGCACACCTCGGTGGCGCCGGGGTTGGCGGCGGCATCTTCGTCGTCGCAGTCGGTGTTGTCGAGCACGCCCGCGTACTCGCAGCGGAAGTCGTCGGTGCCCGGGGCGCCGTAGCCGTCGCCATCCTGGTCCTCGTAGTTCTCCACGCGGTCGACCGCGTTCTCGTCGACGTTCTCGTCGCAATCGTCGTCGCGCTCGTTGCAGTACTCGTCGGCCCCGGGGTGCACGCCGGACTGCGTGTCGTCGCAATCGCCCACGTCTTCGCTCCACCCCTCCGGCGCCTCGCAGGCACGCACCCACACGCCGTCGGTGCCGTAGCCGTCGAGGTCGGCGTCCATGTAGAAGGGGCTCGCGTCGACCGCGTCTTCGTCGATGTCGCTGTCGCAGTCGTTGTCGAGGCCGTCGCAGATCTCCAGCGCGTCGGGGGCCACGCTGCGCTCGGTGTCGTCGCAATCGCCGGGAAGGAGCGAGTAGCCTGCAGGCACCTCGTCGTCGCAAAAGGTGACCATGTCGGCGTTCTCGTCGCCCCAGCCGTCGTAATCGGCATCGACGTAGGCGCTCTGGCTGCCCTCCACGTCCTCGTCGATGTCGCCGTCACAATCGTCGTCGATGTCGTTGCACTCCTCGGCGAGGCCGGGGGCGATCTCGGCGTTGGCGTCGTCGCAGTCGCTCGACACCTCCACGCCGTCGCCGTCCTGGTCGTGGTCGCTGCCGCCGTTGCAGTCCTGGTCGATGTCGTCGTACCAGGTCTCGCTCGCGCCCGGGTGGACGGTGCGATCGTCGTCGTTGCAGTCGCCCTCTTCGGTCGAGTAGCCGTCGGCGTCGGCGTCACCAGGGAAATAGTCAGTTGTATCCTTGGTAGACTCGACCTCGGGGCAGGCGAGCAGGAGCGCGATCAGCATCGGGAAACCTCGGGGGGGCGCGCGGGCGCGAACAAGGGAGACAAGTGTACGCGGGCGTAGTCCAGCCCAGCGACGGTGCCAAGTAGGCCGGTGAGCAGTGTAGCGGGGCGGGCGTCGATGCCCAAGAGCACCGAGCACACCGCCAGGAACAGGCCGATCGCCGTGGCGCGGCCCCAGCGGCTGGTGCGTGGCTGGCCGATACCCGTGCGCCAGCGGTGCACCAGCACCGGGATGAGCAGGACCTGGATGAGCTCGCGGGCGAACCAAGCCAGCATGTAGAGCGCGGGCATCCGGTCGAGATTGACGAGGGTCCACGCCAGATTCACGTGCAGCACCTTGTCGGCCCAGGCGTCGAGCGTGGCGCCTGCGGCGCCCGCAGTGCCCTGCCGCCGCGCCACCGGACCATCGATCACGTCGGTGAGGATGGCGAAGCCGTACAACCAGGGCAGCGCCTCCACGCCCGCGAAGGGGGCCAGCGCCCCGAGGACGAGCCGCAAGAGCGTGAGCGCGCTCGCGGCGTTGGCGAGGTCGGCAAAGTGCACGCCTCCGGGCTAACCAACTCCGCGATGTCCCCCACCCTCATGTTTGCCCTCCAGGGCTGCCCTTCCTTCGACGACACGGGCGACAGCGGCAGCGGCGCCGCCCCCGACCTCAGCGAACGCCTCGGCCCCGCCTCCGTGCGCGCCGGCGTCTTGACCGATCCCGCCGCGCTCTTCGGCGGCATCTCCGCCGAGGGACAGCTCGGCGACGTGAAGATCTACAACGACCGCGTGCGCTTCATCATCGAGGCGGTGGGCGACTCTGGCTACTACGTCGACTACGGCGGCAACCTCATCGACGCCGACCTCGTACGCGAGCCAGGGCAGCCCGGTCGCGACATGATCGACGAGCTGGCGCCCATGGTGAGCCTCGCTCGGGTGGTGGATGCCACCGCCGTCGAGGTATTGAGCGACGGCAGCGACGGGCGCGCCCACGTGCGGGTGACCGGCCGAGGCGCGGCGATGCGACTCGCGACGGGTGCCATCGGCGACGTCGTCCCCGAGCACGCGCTCACGGTCGTGACCGACTACACGTTGGAGCCCGGCGCCTGGTCGCTCGAGGTCACCACCACCGTCTACAACGACGACGCCACCGACTTCTCCTCCGGCGTCGGCCTCGTGGCCATCGTCGCCCAGGAGGTGGGCGAGAACTGGCGACCGGCCACGGGCTTTGACGACCCCGAGGAAGGCGAGCGAAGCATGGAGGCGCTGGTCGGCCGCCGCAACGAGGGGGTCTTCGCGGTGATGTCCGGGACGGGCAGCCTGCAGCCCAACGCCTTCGGTGACGTGCTTTCGAGCCTCGCGGCGGGCCTGAGCGCCTTCGGCCCGGTGGCCACCGTGGCGCCCGGCGACTCGACGAGCTGGACCGCGCGTGTGGGCGTGGGCCCCGACGTGGCCACGCTCGAGCGCGAGCGCCTGCAACGCGAGGGCGTGAGCTTCGAAGAGATCGGGGGCACGGTGACCGCCAACGGCGTGGGCCTCCCCGGTGCCCGTGTCCATCTGCTCGACGCCAACGGGGCGGTGCTTGGCTTCGCCGTGACGGGCAGCGACGGGAGCTGGAGTGCCCCGGGCTACGGCGTGCAAAGCTTCGTCGCGACCGGACGCGGCACCGGCATCGGCATCGACCTGCCCAGCGGCTACGCAAACATCGGCGCTTACGACCGAAGCCACGACAACGCCCTGGCCTCCCTGGGCAGCGGCGCGGTGCCCATCGACTTCGCCGAGGGCTTCGGCGCCAGCCCGGTGGTCGAGACGCCTGACATCGAGCTGGCGCCACCCGGCTACCTGCACGTGACGGTCGCGGATGGCGGCCCCGCCACGGTGCTCGTCGCCTTCACCGGCGCCGACCCGGTGGTGGAGGACGACCGCTTCTTCCCCGGGCGCCCTGGCGGATACGCCATGACTGGCTACGTCCTCGACGGCGAGGCCACGTTCCCGGTCGAAGCCGGGGACTACACCGTGACCGTGCACCGCGGTAGCCGCTACGAGGTGGCCACGGCGACGTTGACCATCGGCCCGGCGCAAACCACCGAGCTCCCCGCCAGCCTCGCGCTGGCCTACGAGGTGGACGGTGCTTTGACCATCGATCCGCACAGCCACGCCGCGCCCTCGGCCGACGGTGGTATCTCCATGGAGGAGCGGCTCCTCGTCACCGCCGCCACCGGCACCGACGTGCACTTCGGCACCGACCACGACCACATCGTCGACTACAACCCCACGCTGCGCGCCATGGGCCTCGAAGCGTGGCTCAAGACGGTGGTGGCCGACGAGGTGAGCCCGGTTCCCCGCGGGCATTTCAACGCCTACCCGGGCGAGCAAGACGGTCGACCCAACGGTGGCGCGCCCCGCTGGTGGTTCGGCGTCGAGAGCACCGACGCGCTGTTCGCCTGGATCCGCGAGTCGATCGGCCAGGACGGCATCATCCAGTCGAACCACCCGCTCGGAAACTCCGGGATGTTCGAGCTCGCCGACTACCAGCTGGCCAGCGGCACCATCGGCATCGGCAACAAGTGGAGCAACGACTTCGACGCGATGGAGCTACTGAACTCTGGGACGTACTTGGAGTATTTCCCCTACTACGTCGACCTCGTCAGCCGCGGGAAGCTGGTCACGCCCGTCGGCGTCACCGACAGCCACAGCCACCGAGGCGGCGACCCGGGGCTGAACTACTCCTGGTTGTACACCGGCGACACGCTCGCCAATTTCGACGACGAGGCGCTCAAGTCAGCGATGGCCGCGCGTGCCACCGTCGTTTCCCGCGGCGTCTTCCTCGACGCCAAGATCGATGGGGCCTGGGCCCCCGGTCGCGTGGTCGCGCCTTCGACCTTGAACGTGCGGGCGCAGGCGCCCTCGTGGATCCCCGTCGATCGGCTCCACCTCTACGAGAACGACGTCATCGTCGCCACGGCAGACTGCACGGGTCGTGCGCCCAACTGGTGCCGCGCGGAGTTCGAGCTCGCGCCGGCCGCCGACGTTGCCTACGTGGTGGTGGCCGAGAGTACCGAGCGACCCATCACCGCCGTGTGGCCGGGGAGCTACGCTTGGGCGGCGACGAGCGCCATTCTCGTCGACGTCGACAACGACGGTTGGGAGGCGCCGCGCCCCCCCCTCGTGGTGGAGTAATTCATGGGAATCTTCTCGAAAGTCGCGGAGAAGCTGGTCGACCGCCTCTCCGGCCGCAGCAACGATAGCCGCGCGCCGCTGGCTCACGCACCGAAGCCGGCCGCGCCGCCCAAGCCGCCATCGCCGCCCGCGAAGACCGCGCCTCCACCGGTGCCGGCCAGCAAGGCCGTCGCGGTGGTGGCCGGTTCGGAGGGTCCGGTGGCCGACGGCGACGCGCTCGCCACCCTCGACGCCGGCTGCCAGGAAGTGAAGGAGCGCGTGGAGGCCGGGGAACCGGTGGTGCTCCTCGACGTGCGAGAGCCCGACGAGACGGCGCGCGGCGTCATCCCCGGGGCCGTCCTCATCCCGCTCTCCCAGCTCGAAGCCCGGTGGAGAGAGGTCGAGAAGTGCAACGAGATCATCTGCTACTGTGCCGCAGGTAAACGCAGCCTCACCGCGGCGAAAATGCTGCGCGAGCGTGGCCTCTTCAACGCGACGAGCCTCGAGGGGGGAATCGCCGCCTGGAGCAACCTGGGCGGGAAGGTCGCGCTGCCGCCGCGGTAGCTTCCGGGCACCGCGCTATACTCCGACCGTGCCTTCGACAGCCCCCACGCACGAGCGAGTCCTGCGCCGGGGTGACTACATCCACGGCTCCTTCCTCAAGCCGGAGTCCATTGAAGGCTATTTGAACGCGTCGAATCCGGGCGACCGGCGCGACGTGCTCGGCCGATTCCCCTTCTCGGTGAAGAGCATCGATGACGCGGTGGAGTCGGCCCAGGCCGGCTCGCGGGCTTGGCGCCGTGTGGGCCTGATGGACCGGGCGGCGATCATCGGCCGCTTCCGCGAGGCGCTGGCCACCCACGCCGAGCCGCTCAGTAGCCTGCTCGTGCGCGAGTCCGGCCGCCCGCTCTGGGAGTGTCGACAGGAGGTGGCCGCCTCGGTGCGCGCCATCGACGCCTTCCTCGACGATGGCCTCGGCCTCATCGCGCCGCGAGTGATGGAAGACATCTCCGGGCGTAGCGACTACGTGCCTCGCGGCGTTGTCGGCCTCTTGTTGCCCTCGTCGATGCCCATGTTCAATGGCGTGGTCACCAGCGTGGCGGGCGTGCTCGGTGGCAACGGCGTGGTGATGAAGCCTTCGAAGTACGCGCCCGTGATCGGCCAGGCCGTGGCCGAGGCCTGGGACAAGGCGAAGCTCCCCCGCGGCACGTTCAACCTCGTGCAGGGCCCGGGATCGGTCGTGGGCCAGCGGCTCGTGGCCCACGCCGGCCTCGACGCGCTGGTGCACACCGGCTCTTACGACACCGCCCGAGAGATCCGCCGGGCGCTCGTCGAACGTCCTGAGCTCACCACGGTGTTCCAGAGCGGCGGCAAGGCCCTCGCCATCGTGTGCGAGGACGCCCCCAAGGAACGCGCCGTCTACGAGATCGTCGTGGGCGCCTTCCTCAGCGCCGGCCAGCGACCGACGTCCACCGCGCGCGCCATCATCGTGGGCCGCGCCTGGGACGCGATCGTGCCCGAGATCGTGCGTCGCGCCCAGCGGGTGCGCGTGGGCTACGGCTTCGACAACGACATCTTCATGGGGCCCCTGTCGAGCGAGGCGGCCCGCACCCGCTTCCGTCGTTACTGCCGGGCGCTCACCGCAAAGGGACACGTGGCTTTGCTCGAAGGCGACGTGATGGAGCTCTCCAACCACCGGGGCAACTACGTCACGCCCGGGGTGTACAAGATCAACCACGACAACGGTGCGCCCTTCCTCAACGAGGAGCCACCGGGCCCCCTGCTTTTGCTCTACAAGGCGCGCGACATCGACGAGGCGATCGACTTGCACAACCGCGCGGTCTACCGCTCGGTCACCAGCGTGTTCACGCGCCCCGACAACACCGCCCTCGCCGACATCCGCGAGCAGCTCAAGACCGGCGGCATCCACGTCAATCGCAGCACCATCGGCTCGAGCGTGCGCCTCCCGGCTTCGCCGCAGGGCCGCGCTGGGAACGGCCTCGCCGGGGCCATCGACCTCGTGCGCGCCCTGACCTTCCCGCGCGCGGCCACCGTGGAGTCGCGTCGCTTCGAGCCGGCCCGCGTCGTGCCGGGGCTGGCGTGGGCCGACGATGACGACGGGACCATGGAGTATGGGCCGATGGAACTGCGGGTGGAATAAGGCCCACTCATGTCGCACATCGCCATCGGCAACGTCCACATGGACCTCGGCGCCGGCCGCCGCGGGGTGGACATGGGGCCCTCCGCCATCCACCTTGCCGGCCTGAACAAGGGCATCGAGCAGCTGGGCCACACCGTGGTCGACACCTTCGCCCTCGGCGTTCGCTCGCAGGAAATGCTCGAGGTGGGCGACCCACACGCGCGTTTCCTCGAGGAGATCACGCAGGTGTGCTCCGCGCTCGCCGACCGCGTGGAGTCAGCGCTGGAATCGGGACAGTTCCCGGTGATGCTCGGCGGTGACCACTCCGTTGCCATCGGCACCATCTCGGGAATCGCCCGCTACTGGCGCAAGCGCGGCAAACACATCGGCGTGCTCTGGGTCGACGCGCACACCGACGTGAACACCCCCACCACCTCGCCCTCGGGCAACATCCACGGCATGCCGCTCGCGGTCTTGCTCGGTCACGGTCCCAAGGAGCTGGTGGCCATCGCGGGCGACCGGCCGGCGCTCGACGCGCGCAACGTGTGCGTGATCGGCGCCCGCGACGTGGACACGGGCGAGTCGAGCTTCGTACGCGACGTCGGCTTGCGCGTATACACGATGTCGGAGCTCGACGAGCGGGGGACGGCGCTGTGTGCCCGCGAGGCCATCGAGCGTTGCCTCGACGGCACCGCTGGTATCCACCTCTCCTTCGACCTCGACGGCGTGGACCCTCAGCACGCCCCGGGGGTGGGCACGGCCGTGCCGGGGGGCCTCAACCTGCGCGAGAGCCACCTCATCTGCGAGAAGGTGGCCGCCACGCGACGGGTGCTCGGGGTCGAGATGGTGGAGCTCAACCCCGTGATCGACAACGAGAACCGCACCGGCAAGCTCGCGGTGTGGCTGATTCTGTCGGCGCTCGGGAAGACGATTCTCTAGGAGCGCGTCGCGTGTAGGACCGCGATCGTGATGGTCGACGTGATCGTGATCGTGATCGTGATCGTCACTCGTTGACCGTGGACGTGGTCGGAGCGCGTCGCGCGTAGGACCGCGATCGTGATGGTCTACATGATCGTGCTCGTGCTCGTGCTCGTGCTAGTGCTCGTGACTCGTTGAGCGTGGACGTGGTCGTCGGTGGCTAGGTCGGCATTCGTCGTTCGTCTTGGCGGGCGGCGCGATCGCCGCTCGCGTCAGGCTCCTCGTCGGGCCGGGGCTGCGCGCGCCCCCCCGCACGAGTGCGGGGCGCGCTTGCCTCGCCCCGCCGAGGAGCCAAGATGTCCGAGTCCACCGTCGTCTTTCCCCACAACAACCTCGAAGTACATCGAGTTGCGCTCGAGTTCACCGTCGCCGCCTGGAAGATCGCGGAGCAGATTCCGCGCGGCGGCGGGCCGGTCGCCGACCAGTTGCGCCGGGCGGCGGTCTCGACGGTCACCAACATCGCGGAGGGCGCCAATCGAGCCGGCGCCGGCGAAAAACGCCAGAAGTTCTCCATCGCCCGCGGCGAGGTGGGCGAGGCGGCCGCGGCGCTCGAACTCGGGGTGGCGCTCGGGTTGGTACCCGTCGGCGAGGCGGAGGCGGCGAGGACGCTTGCGGGGCGGGTGGGCGCGATGCTCACGCAGCTCATCCGGCGGTGGGGCGGGTAGCGCCTACCGCCCGACGATAGGCGAGATGCCCTACCAGCAGCCCAACCGGCCGTCGCAGGAGAAGCTCTGGACGCCCTCGTAGTCCAGAGGGGCATCGAACAGGTAGCCGTCAATGTCGGATTCCACGCCGCCGTGGCGATTGCTGGCCCACGTGCTCTCGTCGCTGGTGAACGTGTCGTACCGCCCCGCCGCGAGCCAGACGCCACCGCCGCCGTTCACCGCCTCGTTCGCCTCGATCGTGGAGTGGCCGAACATCGCCGAGGCGTGATCCCCATAGAACGCCGCGCCCTCGCCGCTAGCGACGTTGCCGGTGATGGCGCAGGTGGTCGCGAGCACGGTGGCGTCGATCGCATAGATACCGCCGCCGTCGAGGGCGGCGTTGTCACGCACTTCGGTGTCTAGGAGCGCCAGGTGGCCGTCGTACACGTAGATGCCCCCGCCGCCGCCCCCCTCCGCGACATTGCCCGCCAGCAAAGACCGGGAGACCCACACCCGGCTTCCCCACGCCGCGAGGCCGACGCCCGTGTTGCCCGAGATCGACACCGCTTCGAAGTTCACCTCGGCGGCGCTGACCATCACACCGCCCTCGGTGGCCCCAGTAAAGCTCAGGTCGCTGGCATGGAACGGGCCTGCCGTCACGACCAGCGCCGTGCCCTCGGCCGGGACCACCAAGGTGTTGTCCCGCCCCGCGCCGAGGATCGTCACCTCCGGCTGGTTCACCACGAGGCTGACGGACCAGGTCCCCGCACAAAGCCACAGTTCACCTGGCGCCACCACGTACTCACCCAACATGATCGCCGTGACGTCCGACGCGTTGCCCGCGAGCGGCTGGAACATCGCAGTACCCCCCTCGTCGGCAATGTCACCATCGCAATCGTTGTCGGCACGGTCGCACCACTCCGTCGCGCCGGGGTAGGTGCGGGCCTCGCGATCGTTGCAGTCGTCGGCGTTGTCGCTGTAGCCCCTCGCGCGGCAGCTCCCCGTCGGCGAGTAGCTCAGGGTCGTGGGGTCGCCAAACCCGTCCGCGTCGGCGTCGGCGTGACACAGCTCGCGACCATCGCAGTCCGAGTCAACGCCGTCGGCGAGCCCCTCCTCCGCGCCCGGGTAGACGGCGGCGTTCGTGTCGTCGCAGTCAGCGGCCTGGTCGTCGACCTCGCAGATGGTGTAGCCGTCGCCATCACCGTCGCCATCGGTGCCCCCGGAACAGTCCGCGTCGGTGCCGTCGTAGGGCGCGTCGATCGCGCCGGGAAACACCGCCTCCGGGTGAAGCTCGGCCAGGTCCGCGTCGCGCCAGCACTGGTCGAGCGGCCGGGGGTAGTCGTCATCGGGCGTGTCGTAGCAGTCGCGACCGCCTACGCGCCACGAGTCGGCACCGTCCCCGTCCTGGTCGCGGTCGCGTCCCCCGGAGCAGTCGTTGTCGATGCCGTCGTACCACCGCTCGTAGTGGCCCGGCGAGGCCTGGGGATCAGCGTCGTCGCAATCGCCCTCGGCAACGGTGAACCCGTCGCCGTCGGCGTCCACGCACGAGAGCAGGAGCGCGACAAGAATCACGCCCTGACACTACCACGTGCTGTGCCCCGGGAGACGCAGGCGCTAGAACCCGGTATCGACGCCGCCACCTGACGAAGACGCGGCGTTGTCCTTCCACTCGTTGTAGGTGATCACCTCGTTGCCTTCCACGCGCTTGGCGGTGAAGTCGAGCTCCTGTGCGGGACAGATCTCGGTGATCTGGATGTAGCAGTCGTTGTCGGTGCAGTCCTGCTCTTCCGCCATGTTGGTTTGGGGGAGGAGGTCGCCCTCGTCCTTGTACACCAGGTAGGTGGCCGCAGGGATCGCGCCCTGCTGGCCCAGCAAGGGCTCGGTTTCCTCGGGGTCCCACTCGTCGGACTCTTCCCAGCGGATGTAGGCCTCAGAGTCGGCGCCAAGGGTGCCCGTCGCGTCCGCGAACATGTTCTCCTTGAACGTGATGGTGACGGTCGAGGTCGTGTCCTCGCCGTAGAAGTAGCGGTACCCGTCTTCGTGCTCCTCGGTGGCCTCCACGTGGTCGGCCACCTCCCAGGTGAAGACCCACTCGCCGCCCTCTTGCACGCCGGGGAAGATGGCATCGGCCATCACCAGCACCGCGCCGCCGCCGCTGGTGGCCTTGGTCTCGATGAACATCGCCGAGCCGGAGGACTTGGTGTACAGCGTTTGCACCCACTCGCTCTGGCCGCCGGAGGAGGCCGTCGGCGAGTAGCCATCGGAGAAGTTCTCATCGAGCTCGGTGGAGCAGATCGAGGCCACCTCGTCCTCCGAGCTGGTACGGCTCTCGGCGCCCGGGAAGGTGAGCATCCAGATGCCCGAGGGCGCGCAGCCGGCGAGGAGGAAGAGGGCGGGAAGGGCTCGGAACATGTTGACTCCTGACGAGGGGGCCGGGGGCTAATCGAGAGGCCCCCAGGCGGCAACTAGGAGCTGGCGCTGGTGTAGTGGGCCAGCGCCCGGAAGAGCACCCGTCGAGACACGACGAGGCTCGCCACGCCGACGCCCGCCGACCCGAAGGCGAGCTCTAGATCGAGGCGACCAAGCAGCGCCATCGCCGGGTAGCTGGTGACGAGCGCCACCGGGATCACGGTGGTGAGCGCGATGCGAACCCAGCCCGAGTACACGCTGATCGGCCAGCGTCCCGCGTCGGTGATGGCCCCCAGCAAGAAGCGCAGGTTGTCCACCCGCACGAACCAGAAGCTCGTGCACGTGACGAGGAGCCACAGCCCATAGGTCGCCGCGACGCCCGAGCCGAGCATCGCAGCGGCGGCGAGGGCCTGGACCGGCGTGGGCAGGCCCAGTCGCGACAGCGCCACGCCGCCCACCACCAGCCCGGCGAGCAACTCCCAGAGCGCGGCTGGCGCGACCTTTTGGAACGACAACAAGAGCTGCGCGTCGACCGGGCGGATGAGCATGTAGTCGAGCTGTCCGGCGCGCACACCATCGACGACCGCGCCCAGGTTGGGCTCGATGACTCCCGACACGAAGGCATTGTAGGCGAGGAAAAACGCGGTCACCAGGAGCGCCTCGTCGAGGCTCCAGCCAGCCACCGAGGGCACGTGGGCGTACACCAGGAAAAGGGGCGCTGCCACGCCTGCCGCAGCGACCACGCCCACCGCCATCTCGGCCACGAAGCTCGCGCGGTACTGCATCGCCGCCATCACCGCCACGCGCGCGAGGGCCAGCGGCACGCGCCACATCAGGCCCCCACCGCGCCGTAGCGCCGAATGCCCCGGATCCAGCACAGCCGCGCGAGGGCGGCCAGCGCGAGGACCCACGCCACCTGGAGACCGAGGGTCTCCGCGCCCGCGCGTCCCAAGAGGATATCGATCGGTGCCCCCAGCGTCGCGTAGAAGGGCAACAGCTTGACCACCCCCACGAAACCGTCGGGGAACAGGTCGAGCGGAACGAAATAGCCGCCGCAGAGCGACCAGAGCGCGAAGTAGGCGGTCCAGAAGCCCATCGACTGGTCGAACCAGAAGGCAAACATGCCGAAGATGGCCTGCGTCAACCACGCGCAGGCGAAGGCCAGCACGGCGCTGAGCGCGAAACCGACCAGGGCGGGCACGCCCGGCCAGAACGCGATCTCCGGGCGCCAGAGCAGGAGCACCGCCAACAGGGGGACGATCACCATGCAGCGGAAGGGCAAGGCCGCGACCGTCTCGGCGAAGTTGAACACCAGCGGGTTCATCGGGCGCAAGAGCCGGGGCGACAACTCCCCCTTCCGAATCGCCCAGTTGAGCTCCCACACGATCCAGGCGCCGGTGAGCTGACGCACAACGAGGTTGACGGTAAAGTACCGGGCGAACTCCACTTGCCCGTAGTCGCCCAGCGGGCCATCCGCGGCGGCGGCGTTCCAGAGCGAGAGCATCACCAGGGGCAACGTGGCCGAGAGCACCCAGATGATCATCTCGGCGCGGTAGGCCACCAGCCCGGCAAAGGCCACGCGCTGGATGGCGGGGAACGCGGTGAGGACGCGGGCGAAGGAGGACACGGAGGGTAAAACACCGTCTAGCCGAAGCCAGGCCCCGCCGAGACCTCGCTCCCCAGGCGCGCTGCAACGCGACCACAGGTGAAGACTCATCACACTTTACAGATTCTTGACATCCAAGACTTGCACAGGGGGGGGGTGCTACCTTTTTCTCGTCGCGACGTACTCCGCACGCGACGAACCGTGCAAACGCCAACACAGGGGAAAAACGTGTTCTTCACCAAGATCGCCGGACCGATCAAGATCACCTCCGGTACCAACGGCGCCGACGTCGAGTTCCCGCTCCCGCCCCGCCGCGTGGGCTCGCGCGCCAAGCAGGCGCAGTACACGCTCAAGGTCGTCTCAGCCTCCGGCACCGCACCGAAGCTCGGCTTCAAGCTACGCCATGGCCCCGACGGCGTCGCGTCGAAGGAGATCTCCAGCGTCGCCACGGCGGCCCCACCGGCCGACATCCTCCTGATCGTAGACTCCGGCTCGATGATGCTCTGCGAGTTCATTCACCCCATTCCCGTCGCGGGTGGCACCGCGACCGGCGACTCGGTCACCATCGAGGTGTACGAGATGGTCAAGCCGTTCTGATGGACCGTAACAACCTGAAGCGACGGTTCGTGAAGCTGTGGCCGCTGGGGGCACCCTTCCCCCCGAGTGCGCCGTGGATTGCCTGCCTCGGCACCAGAAAGCAAGTATGGTTGGGTCTAACGGTTCTCTACGGTATCCCGGTCGGGGCGAAGGGGACCTGCGGCGGAGGGTGTGAACATGCCGGCCAGTGAATCCATCTACTGGAAAATGGCGAAGGACGCCCATGACTTCTCGGGGGAACCCGGTGGCAACAGGGGAATGCCCGTGGCGGCGGTGCTCATGGATATCATCGATGCCGTTTTCGGTGACGATGACGGTTCGGAGACCGAAAATGATGGATCGGGGGCGGACCCGGACACGGATGGCGACGACGAGGACACGGGTTTCTGGGATCCGGACGGCAGTTGCCCGCCAGGCAGCCTATGCTGAGCGGGCGACTCGCGGGGCCCGTGCTACAGTGACCGGCGACGAGGATCACCCGCGAGCGTATGGCCGTCGGTTCGTGCTATTCCAGCTCTCCAAGTACGTGTGGGCGGCCACAGCGGTGCTTGCATTTGTCGCGACGTGGGCATGTATTCGAAGCACCCTGCCGGTCGCGCTCGCCATGGCTGTCGTCACCGCGACGACCGGCTTCCTGGCCTTCCGGATGACCAACTCCTACCGCTGCCCCAACGCCGCCTGCAACCGGATCTTGATTTTTGCCCATGGAAGCTCGGGTACGGGGGGGCCCAGCAGCCGCGTGGACAAGTGCCCGTTCTGCGGAGTACGGCTACTTTGACCTGGTTGAGTGTACGCATCGGGTTGGACCCGGGCTACGGCGGCGGTGTCGCGAAGACTACGGCTGTCCTCGCCGCCAACGACTTCCTTCGACAACACACCTGGGAGCAGACGCCTCGGTCGCACGTCAACCGGGTTGCTGTGCGCGAAACACCCGCCCGATCACCTCTTCCAACGGCGGGTCCTCGATCCCGATGTCGGCCAGCGGGTGGCTCGTCAAGACGCGCTGCACGAGGCGGTTCACGTCGCCACTCGGGACGGTGGCCACCATCTTGCCGTCGTGCGCGACGAAGCCCAGCTCGGCGAGTGCTGGGTCGGCGGGGCGCACCACCACGCGGCGCTCGGGGGCCACGCGCTGGGCCAGCGCCGCGAGCGCGCCGTCGTAGCGGAGCTTGCCGCCGTCGATGATGAGGAGTCGCGGCGTGAGCGCGGCGATGTCCTGCATGTAGTGGCTGGTGAGCAGCACCGTGGCGCCCGTTTGCCGGTTGTGCTCGGCGATGAACTGGCGCACTTGCACCTGCATTTCCACGTCGAGGCCGATGGTGGGCTCGTCGAGGAAGAGCACCTGGGGACGATGGAGCAACGCCGCGATCAGCTCGCACTTCATGCGCTCGCCGAGGGACAGGTTGCGCACCGGCCGGTCGAGCAGCGGCTCGGCACGGAGCATCGCCACCAGCTCGTCGAGTGTTCGCTTGAACGTGCCGCGTTCGACCCCGTACATCGCGCGGTTGAGCTCGAAGCTCTCACGGGCGGGCAGGTCCCAGAGGAGTTGTTGTTTCTGCCCCATGACCAGCGTGATCTGCTCGAGGAAGGCGCGCGCACGGTCCTGCGGGCGGTGGCCGCCCACCTCGATGCTCCCGGTCGTGGGGTACAGGAGGCCCGACAACATCTTCAGGGTCGTGGTCTTGCCCGCGCCGTTGGGCCCCAGGAAGCCCACGCGCTCCCCGGCCTCGATGTCGAAGGAGAGCTTCGACACCGCGTGCACGTCTTTGAACTCGCGGGAGAAGATCGACTGGAACGACCCGATGAATCCAGGTTTCTTCACCGGAACCCGGTAGGTCTTCGAAAGCTCGCGGACGCGGATCACCGCGCGGGCTTATCTGGCCCCGGGTGGCGACGATGGCGGCGCCACGCGAGGATCGCGAGGCCGAGGGCGAGGCCACAGCTGCCCTCGGTGCCGTCGCGAGGGGCGCAGGGGCCGTGGGCCTCGATCACGTAGTCGGCGTCGAGGTCGGTGCCGGGGCCGTAGGCGGTCACCAGGGAGTAGCCCCAGGCCTGGTGGCCCACGTCGTCGACCATCAGGAAGTACCGCGTGAAGTTCTTCGCGTCGCAGCGATCCACCTCGGGACACGGGCACTGGTAGCGCAGCGACTCACCATCGAACTCGGTGGCCGAGCAGTCGTCTCCCGCCTCGAAGGCCGCGAGATTGCGAACGCGAGCGACATGCTCCACCCGCTCTCCGGCCTCGCAGGCGTCGGGGGTCACCTCGACGGCGCCGATGAACTCTGGCTCGGCACCGCTGCAGCCGTCCGGCCCGTCGGCGAGCCCATCGCAGTCATTGTCAACGCCGTCGTCGCAGACCTCCGTCGCGTAGGGACCAGTCCTCGCGTCGTCATCGTCGCAGTCGTTGTCCATCTCGCTCCATCCGTCGCCGTCGTCATCGTAGATGGAGGTGCCCTCGTCGATGGTGCCGTCGCAATCGTTGTCGGCGCTGTCTGCCCGCTCCGGCGAGCCGGGGGACGTCGCCGCGTCCGTGTCGTCGCAGTCCCCGCCCTCAGGCGTGTACCCGTCGCTGTCGTCATCGACGATGGGGGTGCCCTCGTCGATGGTGCTGTCGCAATCGTTGTCGAGGCCGTCGGGCAGCTCGGTGGCGCCCGGGTAGGCACTCGCGTCGGCGTCGTCACAGTCGGGCGGGGTGCCCCCGGGGTCGAATGCGTCGCCGTCGGCATCGACGGCGGGCGCGTCGAGCACGGCCACGGGCAAGCTCGCGGTAACGACGGGAGGCAAACCGTCGGCCACGCGCGCCACCAGCGTGTCCGAGCCGGCGTCGAGGGTGCCGGCCGAGAGGATCACCGAGGTGGTGCCGCTGTCATCGGCCGCCGCGCAGCTGGTGATGAACCTGCTCTGCGCGAGGCTCCACAGTTCGCAGTCGAGCAGCGACGGCGGGAGGATGTCGTCGGAGAGCGCGAGCTCCACGGTGATGTCGGCGAGCGGATCGACGAGGGCGCCGGGCAGCGGGGCGACGAAACTGACACTGGGAGGCTCGCTGGTGACGGTCTCGTTGGCCACGAGGTGGATCGCGGTGTCGTCACTGTCGCCCACGATCGTGACCACACAATCCAGGGGGTAGTCGTCCACGGGCGTGAACGCGAGCTCGAGGCTGCTCGAGGCGCCTGCCGCCAGGACGCTCCCGGCGGCGAGGCCCGTAGCCACGACGCTTCCGCACCCGGCGGAAAGGTCAACGCTTGCGACGGTGAGCGGCCCGGCGCCCGGGTTGCTCACCGTGGCCGTCACGCTGTCGACGAGGCCATCCGGGTAGTGCTGGCCGAAGTCGTGGCCCGTGGGCTCGATGGTCAGCAGGCCCGCGCCGTCGGTCACCTCCCCGTGCACGAACACCTGCTGCACGAAATTGCGCGGGTCGCGGGTGTACTCGGGCATGTCGTTGCCCTCGCGGGCGGCCGCCGTGCTCTCGATCCACACCGCCGCGTCGAACTCCCCGGCGGACTTCGGCGAGAGGGCCACGTGCACGGGTACCGAGCAGCCGGGGCCGAGCACCAGCGGGCCGCCGTCGTCTTCGCAGCGGGGCTCGGGATCGGGCGGGCTACCGCCGCTGTCGTAGGGGCGCCCCCCGTGGGAGTCGCGCGGCAGGCCGCTGTCGCTCTTGGGCTGGCGCCGAGGGCCCTCGCAGCTGACTTCGCTGGCGATCCACCACGCGCAATAGGAGTCGTCGTCGGGCCCGAGCACCGAGGGCCCCTCGCCCTCGGCGCCGGTGAGGCCCATGTCGAAGCCGAGGTAGGTGCCCTCGTAGATCCGGTAGCCGTCGTTGCGAACGGTGAACGAGGCCGTGGCCTCCGCGCCCTCGGCCACTTCGCCGAAGTCGACCGCCGTAGTGCTGAGCACCATCTGCGGGTAGGGAATCGCGACGCTCTCCACGCCGCAACCGAGGAGGAACCACATCCGGCTACGGTAGCATCAACGCCCCACGTTCCGCCGCCTCACCAGCTTCAACCCCGACCACGTGGCATCGACCGCGCACACCTTGATGTCGACGAGCCCCATGGGCAGGGCCACGGCGCGGATGGTGTCCTCGGTGACGTCGGTCGCGACGCCCGACGCCCGCTTGGGCCATGACACCCAGATGGTGCCTCGATCGGGGAGCTGCGGGAGCGCCGCCGAGAGTCCTTCCCGCAGCGCCGCCTCGCGGCTGACGAAGAGATGCACCAGCGCCGCGTCGGGCCCGCCCCGCCCCACGGGACATCCCACGAGCGCCTCGTAGTCCCCCTGGTAGCCCTCCACCCGCACGGCCCCACCCGGCACGATGCCGACCTTCTGGTAGAGCGCCTTCCCCGAGTAGCCGGTGGCCATCACAGCGATCTAGCCCGTCCCCGGCGTCCCCTGCGACGAGTCGAGGCCCCGCCCGGCCCGAGAGCAGCGTGGGGCGAGCCGCCTACCGGTTCGCTGTGCGAACCGTGCTGGCGGCGACCGTTGAGCACGCCCGTCGTGGCGTGCGCGAGGCTCGCAGCGCGCGACGCAGGGCGTGCGACCCCAGCTCCGGATCGAGGTGCCCGGGGCCCTAGTCATGGTCTGGGGGTGGCACCCCTGGCGCGCCCCATCGCGGAGCGCAGCGCAGCCGATGGGGACGCCAGGGGTGACAGGACCCCCCGGCCGAAGGCCGCGTTCGAGGTCCCCGGGCACCGGATCGCCTGGAGATCGGGGGCCCCCCGTGTCGCGACGAAGGGCCGGGCGGGGCCGACCGAGGGGCCGGGCAGGGCCGACCCAGAGGCGGGGCGGGTTAGCCTCCCGCGACTGATGTCCCTGACCATCCTCGGCCCCGAGCGGCCCGACGGCGTGCTCCCTGCCGTCCTCGCCCGCAAGGGCATCACCGGCCCCGTGGCCCTCGTGAGCGCTGGCTGGCGCTACGACGAGGAGCGCGACGAGCCGCTTCGCGCCGCGATCCCCAACGAGGTGGTGAACCTCCGACTCTACCAGCGTTTCCGCCGCGTGGAGCACGAGGCCACCGAGCTGGTGGCAGCCTACACCGCCAAGCAGGAGCGCCTTCGCCAGGTGAAGGAGCGCTACCGCCTGCGCTTCCACGACGCGCTCAGCGCCTGCGTGAAGCTCTACGCCGAGAGTCGCGACCTCGCCTGCCCCTTCACGGCACAGGCGGTGCGCCACCTGCAGGAGGCCGACGAGCTGTTCCTGTCGGAGGCGAAGCGTCTCCACGATGACTTCGCCGCGGCGCATCGCCCGCTGGACCACGCGCTAGTGAAGTCGATCCGCGAGGAGATCTTGTCCGACCTCGGCCGGTGCGCGGCGTTGTGCATCGCGGGCGGACACGTGGGCGTGCTGCGCAACCGGATGTTCTTCTTCGGCCTTGGCACGGAGCTGGTGAAACGCCCATTGTTCGCGTGGAGCGCTGGCGCCATGGTGCTCACCGACCGGGTCTTATTGTACCACGACCACACCGCGCACGGCCCCGGCACGTCGGAGTTGCTCGACCACGGTTTCGGGCTCTTGCGCCACGTCGTCTTCCTCCCGCACGCCCGGGAGCGTCTCAACCTCGCCGACCACGACCACCTCGCCGTCCTTGCTGCCCGCATGGGGCCGCGCAAGCTGGTGGGCCTGCAAAATGGCGCCGTCTATGAGGATGGCCGCTACACGGGGGCCGCCGGGGCCGCCTTCATCGTCTCGGGCGACGGGAGCTGCCGTGCAGAGAATCCTTGAGCTCCTCGCCCAGCTCGAACGCGCGCGCGCCCCGGACCGCCGCGCGAAGCTCGAGGCGTTTACTCGCGACGTGGTTTTCCCGATCGTAGAAGACGACCACGCCGTCTTCTTTTACTGGGACAACGAGCCCACCGAGGCCGTCTTCCTCCAGCACTGGGTCTTTGGCCTCCCGAGCCGCATCGAGCTGCGTCGTATCCCCCACACCGACGCGTTCTGGTTGCCGCTCGACCTGCCCAAGCGCGCGCGCGTGGAGTACAAGTTCGAGGTGGTGAAAGCGGCACATGGCCGCTGGGCGCACGATCCACGCAACCCCCGCCGGGCCATCGATCCCTTCGGCAGCAACTCGGTGTGTCCGGCCTCGTCGTACGAGGAACCCGAGTGGGTCCGAGCAGACCCACTGTCGCGACCTGGTGACCTCGTTGAGCACACGATTATGTCGCGACACTGGGGCGACCTGCGAAAGTACAAGCTCTACACGCCCTACGGAGCGCGGGCGGGGAAGAAGTACCCGCTGCTCGTGGTGCACGACGGCGACGATTTCCTGCACTTCGCCGGCATGAAGGTGCTGCTCGACAACCTCATCCACCGGCACGAGGTGGCGCCGATCATGGTCGCCTTCACCTCCGGCGTGAAACGCAACTGGGAGTACGCGGCCAACCCACAACAGGCCGACTTCCTCGTACACGATCTCGTCCCCGGGATCCGGTCGAAGCACCCAATCCTCGCCGGTCCCGAGTTCCTCGGGCTCATGGGCGCGAGCTTCGGCGGCGTGTCGTCACTCTACACGGCGCTGCGTCACCCGGGCACCTTCGGCCGATTGCTCCTGCAGTCCGGCTCGTTCGCGTTCACTGACATCGGCGAGCACGAGCGCGGCCCCATGTGGGACCCCATCGTGAAGATGGTCAACGACTTCCGCGCCGCGCCGCCGAAGATCGACGCCCACGTGTACCAGTCCTGCGGCACCTTCGAGTCGCTCATCTACTACAACCGCAGCCTCTTCCCGGTCTTCCAGGGCGTCGCCACGCGTGCGCGCTTCACCGAGGCGCCCGACGGCCACAACTGGATCAACTGGCGCGACCGCATGCGCGAGGCCCTCACCTGGCTCTTCCCGGGCCCGCTGTGGATGTACTACGAGTGAGATAGCACCCCTCCCCCGGAGATCCTGCGCATGTCTACCCGTCTCATCGGCCTCTCCCTCGGCGCCGACCACTGCTGGCCCGCCTGTTTCGAGGAGATCGTCCGTCGCCTCGACCTTCGCGCCGAGATCGGCGGGGAGACCGTCGACTTCGCCGTGGAACGCGTGCGGGTGGAACCCTTCGACCTGCGCGCCAAGCCGCGGTACGACCTGGTGCTCGACCGCATCACCCACTGGTTCCCCACCACGCGGGAGTGGGTCAAGAAGATCGCCCTCATGGACGGGGTGTACGTGTTCAACAACCCCTGGATGATCCAGGCGGCCGAGAAGCACACCACCTACTGCGCGATGATGCGGCTCGGCTTCCCCATCCCGGAAACGTGGCTGGTGCCGCCCAAGGAATACCCCGACGAAACCGACACCCAGATCACCATCCGTCGTTACAACGAGCTCTTCGCGCTCGGCACGGTGGGCAAGAAGGTGGGCTACCCGCTGTTCATGAAGCCCTACGACGGCGGCGCGTGGCGCGGGGTGTCGAAGATCGACGACGACAAGCAGCTCCATGGGTCCTACGACGGTTCCGGGAAGCAAGTGATGCACCTGCAGAAGGCGGTCGACGACTGGGATCTCTTCGTGCGGGCCATCGGCATCGGGCCGCAGGTGAACTGCATCAAGTACGACCCGGCCGCGCCGCTCCACGCCCGCTACGTGGTGGCCAAGGACTTCCTCGACGACGCCGGCCGCCGCACGATGGAGCGCTACGCTCGCGTCATCAACGCGTTCTTCTGTTGGGACTACAACTCCTGCGAGGCGCTGCGGGCCGACGGCGTGTTCTACCCCATCGACTTCGCCAACGCCTGCCCGGACTCGCAGGTAACGAGCTTGCACTACCACTTCCCGTGGACGGTGCGCTCGCTCCTCGCGTGGAGCTTGTATTGCGCGGCCACTCGTCGCAAGCCGCGCATCAACCCCAACTGGCAGCCCTACTTCGACATCGCCGACCAGGACCTCCCCTTCGAAGACAAGCTCACCGCCTACGAGAAGCTCGCCCACGAGTACTTCGAGACGGAGCGCTTCGAAGAGTTCCGCGCCACGACGCTCAAGAACCTCGACGACGTGTGTATCGACTTCTTCGGAACGGACCGCGCCAAGCAAATCTTCCGCGAGAAGGTGTCGCTGCTCTTCCCGAAGCACGAGATCGAGATCTTCACCGAGCACTTCTTCAAGCAGGTCCAGGACTGGCGACAGGACGAGACCGCGAGGCTGTCTCGGTAGACGGAGAAGCGACTCTCCGCGCCCCGTGGCAACGCAGGTGGTGCGCACCGCTGCCTGAGGCTCGACGGCCACCTCGGACTCTCGGGACACGAGGTGATTGCACCCGAGTTCGCCCGCTGCATCGGTAGCCTGCCGCCCCCGTGGCCCCCGCGCGTACGGCTAGGGGGTTGCCTCGGTGACGCAACTGGGGGACACTGCCGCGATGCTTTCCCTCCTCGCCCTCGGTCTCAGCTCCACGGCCCTCGCCGCCACCCGCACGGTGGACGACAGCGGCCTCGCTACCTACACCACCATCGCCGACGCGCTCGCGGCCTCGTCCGACGGCGACACCATCAGCGTGTGGCCCGGCACGTACAACGAGTACATCGACTACGGCGGCAAGGAGGTGAGCATCCAGAGCACCGGTGGCTCGGGCAGCACCTTCCTCTCGGTTGGGGGCGCCGCCGGCTACGCCGTGTACGCCGACAACGGTGAGTCGGGCATCACGCTGCGCGGCTTCACCATCACCAACTCGACCTACGGTGGCATCTACGCCTACAGCGCCGAGATGACCGTCAACGACGTGATCATCGAAGACACGGGCAGCACCTCCTACTACGGGGGCGCCGCGTACATCTACAACAGCACCGTCAGCTTCACCGACTCGAGCTTCACCGGCGCCACCGGCGCCTACGGCGGCGCGATCTACGCCGCCAACTCCGACCTGAGCTTCGACACCGTCACCCTGAGCGGGAACTGGGCCTACCAGGGCGCCGGCATGTACCTGAGCAACAGCGACGTAACCGCCAACGCGCTGACCGTCACCGCGAATGACAACTACTACTCGGGCGCCATCTACGCCTACTACAACTCCACGTTCGAGGCGACGGACTCCTACTTTACCGAGAACACCAACGATTACGGCTACGGCACGGCCATCGTCGCCTACTACAACAGCACGCTCACGCTGACGGGCGGCGAGGTGAGCGACAACGAGCAGCAGTACGCGAGCTACGGCTACTACAGCGCCGTCTGGACCGACTACGCCTCGGAGATCGCCGCCACCAACGTTACCTTCGCGCGCAACTACAGCTACGGCGGCTCGGCCGCGAGCGTCTACAACTACTCGAGTGGCAGCTTCGACGGCTGCACCTTCGAGGACAACGAGGGCTCCTACTATGGCGCGCTCATGGTCTTCTCCGGGGCCGACGCCACCATCACCGACAGCACCTTCACCAACAACGAGGCCTTCTACTACGGCGGTGGACTGTACGTGGGTGGCAGCGCCGAGGTGACGGCGAGCAACCTCGAGTTCACCGGCAACGTGGCCGGGAGCACCGGCGGCGCCATCTACGGCTCCTCGGTGTTCGACCTCGAGCTCACCGACAGCGTGATCACCGGCAACTCCTCCGGCGCCGCCGGCGCCGCGTACCTCGGCTCGCCGAGTGGGACGGTCCTGTTCGACAACGTGGAAGCGACGAGCAACGAGGCCACCATCAGCCAGGGCGGCGCCTACTACATCTACGGCTCGGGGGACTACAGCTTCACCAACTCGACGATCTCCGATAACCACGCCACGTCCGGCGGCGGCGCCTTCTTCATCTACTACACGCCCACGCCCGTGGAGATCAGCAACTCGACGCTGAGCAGCAACACCTCCGACGGCGTGGGTGGCGCGATCTACCTCTACTACTACGGCGGTCTCGAGTCCGACACCGTCACGTATGACAGCAACCTCGCCTACAGCGACGGCGGCGCCATCTACGCCTACTACGATGTGTCGCCGGTCACCGTCTACGACAGCACCTTCACCTCAAACACCGCCGAGCATGGCAGCGGCGGCGCGCTCTACGGCTACTACCTCGTCGACATGGAGCTCACCGACTCCGTGTTGTCGAGCAACTATGCCTACACCAGCGGCGGCGGCTACTTCGGCTACTACTACGTGGATCTCGTGGCCTCCGGCAACCTGATCTCGGGGAACACCGCCGAGAATGGCTACGGCGGCGGCATGTACATCGACGCGGCGGCGGCGGGCTACGCCAGCGCCGAGGTGACCGACACCGAGATCACCGGCAACACCGCGGGTCTGTCGGGCGGCGGCATGCTGATGTACTACCAGGAAACCGGCATCCTCGACAACGTGAGCTTCCAGCAGAACAGCGCCGGTCGCGACTACGGTGGTGGCCTGCTCGCCTCCACCAACATGGAGCTCGAGGTCACCCACACCACCTTCTGCGACAACACCGCCGACGAGGGCGGCGGCGCCTACGTGACAGGCACATCGGTGTCCAACACCTGGACCAACAACGTGGTCCAGGACAACAACGCCACCTACGGCGGCGGCCTGAGCTTCGTCTCGGAGTCCTACCTCTCCTTTGTCAACAACAGCCTCGTGGGTAACGACGCCGCAAAGGAAGGCGGCGCCATGTACGTGTACAGCGCCGCGATGGACTTCAACAACAACCTCGTGGCCTACAGCCCCGATGGCGACGGCATCGTGGTCGACGACAGCAACACCCCCGTCTACAGCAACTTCACCTACAGCCTCTTCTACGACAACACGGTCGACGACGCCAGCGGCTACGTCACCGACGCCGACCTCGCTGGATTCACCGGCAATCTCTTCGTCGATCCAGACCTGTACGCCTACAGCGCCGACGGCGATTGTAGCAACGACGCGCTGATTCCCAACGCCGGTAGCCCCCTGGTTGACGGTGGCGATCCCAGCATCACCGACGACAACGGCAGCACGTCCGACATCGGTGCCTACGGCGGTCCGGACGGCGGACTGACAGACGCCGACGGCGACGGGGCGGCGAGTGTGATCGACTGCAACGACGCCGACGCGACGATCTACCCGGGGGCCCCCGAGGTGCTCGACGACGGCATCGATCAGGACTGCGACGGCGCCGACCTCGACAGCTCCAACCTCGACGCGGACGGCGACGGCTACCAGACCACCGCCGCCGGCGGCGACGACTGTGACGACGGCGACGCGAGTGTAAACCCCGGCGCGGCCGAGGTGTGGTACGACGGCACCGACCAGGACTGCGATGGCAACGACGACGATCAGGACGGCGACGGATCGAGCTACCTCTCGGACTGCGACGACACCGACGCCACCTCATTCCCGGGCAACGCGGAGACCTGGTACAACGGCGTCGACAACGCCTGCGACGAGGGCGACGACTACGACCAGGACGACGACGAGTTCCAAAGCGCGGCCTACGGCGGCGACGACTGCGACGACGAGAACGAGGAGATCAATCCCGAGGCCGAGGAGATCTGGTACGACGGCACCGACGGCGATTGCTCGGGCGGCTCCGACAACGACCAGGACGGCGACGGCCACGATGCGGCGGCGAGCGGCGGCGACGACTGCAACGACCTCGACGCCACCAAGTGGACCGACGAGGACTGCGGCATGGGCGGCGTCGACACCGGCGACACCAACGACACCGACGACACCGACGACCCGGGCGTGGGCCAGGACACCGGCGAGGACAAGGTGTCGTCCGACGGCTGCGGTTGCAACGCAGGGAGCCCGGCGATGGCGGTGCCCGCGCTCCTGGCGGCGGCGGCGATGATGCGCAGGCGGCGCCGCGAGTAGGGCGCCTGAGTAGCACCGACGGATTGCCCGAGGGTCAGTCAGGCCCGCCGAAGGGGTCATCGGCGCGCTATCGGGTGGGGGTCCGGGCGCCGATCAAACGTCCTCGTCCTCGTCGACGAGCCTGAGGACCGGCCGGAGTTCGGGCTCGTCCGGCTCGATCCCCTGCTCCCGGAGCCACCCGCGCGCGCAGGTCAGCCGCCTCTGCTCCTCGTACCGATGCCAGAGCTCAATCCTCCCTCGACGATGAAGCGCGTCCTTCATGCGGCGGAAGGCACCGCGGCCACGAATTTCACTGCGGACCTCGTCGCGCAGTGCGCCATCCGTGATCTCGCTGGCGAAGGCGTCGAGGATCCCCGGCGCTCCGTAGTCGACCCCGATCGGGACACGGACGTACCGGCCCGCCTCGTCGGCGCGGATCGCCTCGACCTGCCGGTGCTCGTCCTCCATCCAGTCCGGGAGCTTGCGCCGAGCCTCGTCGGGGAGCCAGCTGTCATCCTGAGGCTCCTCGATCCACTCGATGTCCTCGCCCTCGTACCGGTCAGGGTCAAGGCCGTACATCGACGTCGTCACGACGAGTTCGCCCGTCGCCTTGTCGAACCAGGCGAAACACTCGCCTCCCGGGAACTCGTTGAGGAGGCGACCCAACTCCTCGAGTGTTTCCAAAGAGGTCGGTTGTTGCCTCATGAGTCCGAGGCCTTCCCTTTGGGGCGACGGGGCCGCTCTTGTTCGATCGCCTTCGTCTCCGCGATGGCCGCATCGAAGTCGGCATCCACGGGCTCGGGGAGCGCGGTGCGGCGCGCCTGCCAGCGCGCGAACTCCGAACCAGCATGCTCCTTGGCGGCTTCGGCGCTGATGCGGCCGCCGTGGGTGAGCACGTCCCGATCGGAGAGGCGCAGGAAGTCGTCGAGCTTGGCGATCCAGGCGTCCATCGTCATCGCCCGGCGGTTCATCGCCTGCAGCTCGGCGAACTCGAGGTAGGCCGACACGACGCGGTTGAACGCCTCGATCTCCTCGGCAGCCAGGTAGTTCTTGGCGATCTCGGTGTCCGACTTGCGAATGTGGGGACCGGACCAGGCTGTGAGCCCCATGTTGGGCGCGCCCGCGTTCGCGCGGGCCACGATGACCTCGGCAGCGGTGTGCCCGTGAGCGGCCCAGTGCATCTTGTTCTGAACCGTCTGAAAGAAGCGCTGCGAGGCCCCGGCCTTCGGGTCGTAGTCGATGCTCGTGGCGTAGATGTCGAGCACCTTCCTCCAGAACACTCGCTCGGAGGTGCGAATGTCCCGGATGCGCGCGAGCAACTCGTCGAAGTAGTCGTCGCCGCCGGCGGCCTTCAGCCGGCGGTCGTCCATCGCGAAGCCCTTGATCGCGAACTCCGCGAGCACATCCGTCGCCCACTGCCGGAAGCGGCTGCCGGTGGCGGAACGCACCCGGAAGCCGACCGCGAGGATCACCGCGAGGTTGTAGTGCTTGACGGAGCGCTGCACGTCGCGGGAACCCTCGCGGCGAACTTGTAAGTAAGGCTTACATGTTGCCTCGGGGTGCTGCTCGCCCTCGTCGTAGATCGCGCGGATGTGCTGGGTGATGTTCTGCGGGGTGGTGGCGTACAGCTCCGCCATCTGCGCCTGCCTGAGCCAGACGGAGCCGTCGTGCAGGCGCACCTGAACGCGCACCGTCCCGCCCGGATCGGCGTAGACGAGGATCTCGCCGGACGGCTCGCTCAACGGCGCACGGCCGCCTGCCGAACGGCAGGGCGGTGGAGTAGGTCGGAGGCGGGTCGAAGGGCGAACACGACCCGCCTTCTATCGCGGCCATGAGCCGTTCTCCCCTCCTCACACCCCCATGTTCACGGGCCCTCGATGGCCTTCGATCCTTGCTTTCCGGTCACCATGATCCGTTCGGCCCGCCGTGGGGTGCTTGCCCGCGAAACCGGGGCTGGTGCGCGGTGGCGGGGGTGAGGAGGCCGAGGGCCCGATGCCAAGCCGACTCCACCAGCCGCATCGTGCCCACCAAGACTTGATCTTGACGTGCTCGTTGCCCGCCGCCTTTCGCACCCTTACCAGTCCGAACATCCTGGAAACAACCAGGCCGTTCCCGGGTTCGTGCCATCGACGACGTTCACGATGACGTCGTCCATCCCGTCGCCGTCGAAGTCGGGGAGCAGTGCCGCAGTGTTCCGCTCGTAGGTCGACCCGGTGTCGTGCGGCAGGCGGACCTGGACACCGGACTCCTCGAGCAGCACCAAACCCGAGAGCGGCCCTGTGACGACATAGGCGCGGTGCTCGGAACCGCTGGCCAACTCCGTGCTCTGCTGGAAGGCCACGAGGTCTCCGAAACCGTCGCCATTCACGTCGCCACCGCCTCCGCTGCCCAGCGCCGAGACATCCGGCGAGCTGGGGTCGTCACCGAGCGCTCCGACGAGCCGGGTCTCCAGGTCGAGGATGGCGCCCGTTCCCTCGGGAAGCCGGTCGATCACGAAGAGCGAGCTGCTCCCAGGCTCGCCGCCGCCATCGTACCCGTAGGTCGCCGTGGCATCGACGAGGCCATCGCCCGTCACGTCCCCAACGGCCCGTACGGAGGAATACTGGGTGAGTGACGACGGACCGTCTGCATGCGGCATTCGCGACACCTCATCGACGAACACTGCGTCGGGTGTGTCCCACACCGGGTCCGTCGCGACTGGCCCGCGCTTAAACATCAGGTCGAACTGGGTGTGGTCGTCGCGCTCGCCGTTCGCCTGTTTCCAGACGAGGTCGAGGTAGCCGTCGCCGTCAAGGTCGAGAGCGGCGTGGTCCGTGGGGCGGAAATCCGCCACGCCGCCGGACAGCCGTTCCGGGAAGACGACGTCCGCATCCGCGTCACTCAGTGTGCCCGCGAACGGTGCGAGCAAGATGATCGTCTGGTATCCCGGAAGGAGTGCGTCATCGAGACCATCACCGTCATAATCCCCGAAACCAGACTCGTCCGCCTCACGGGAGGCTACCCAGACCTCGGCGGCTGCCCAGGATGCCAGATCCACACCCCGGGTTGGATTCGCGGCGGACACCCAGAGGCGCGTACCGTCCCACTCGTCGGCCTCCGTGGAAGGCGTGCTCACCCAGACGGCCTCGCCCGGGCTCCCGGAATCAACGGTGAGGCCGCCCGCGATCATTTGTGCGCCCACGGGGTCCTCCATGTAGAACGTTGGAAGGATGTCCGGACCGAGCAATGAATCCTGCCAGTCCGTAGCGTCCAGGAGGTATGCGCCGTCCCAGTTGGGGCGGGTATCTGCATACCAACCGTAGTTCGTGGTCACCCAGACTCGCTGGTTTCCCAAGCTGACCGCCGGAAGCACACCGTACGAGAACGACCAGGCTGCGAATCCCGTTTCTGGATCCTCCACGTCTTCTGATCTCCGGAGCGGCAGGCCGTCTGCCTCGCCAAGTTCGCCGGGTGCGCAGGCGGGTTCTTCGCCTCCCGTCTCGTCGTTGCCCGTCTCCTCCGGTCTGCCCTCGGAATCGTCGTTGACGGGCACCGTGTCCCCGGGCTCGGCTGCCGTGTCCGCCGGTGGAATCGGCAGCACAGTGAGGCGCTGGTCACTGCAGCCGACGGCAAGAAACCCGACGATCGCGCTAGTGAGACGACAGCACGACATACGCCGCACCCTCGTTCGTGGCGCCTCGCTCGCTCCCAAACGCACCGATGCCGATGTCCTTCTCCCCGTCCTGGTTCAGGTCCCCGACCACCGCGATCGACCACCCAGCGTAGTCGAAGGCATCCTCCCCTGCGAGCTTCACGTCGGACGTTGAGGGCGCGTGGCAGAGGCCATCGTCCTCCCAGTACGCGGTGGCATCGCCGTACCAGAGGTTGCCCTGCCCCCGCTGGCTCTCCCCGACCGAGAACCACGGTGCGCCCGCTACGACCTCGGCGCCAGCCTCACCATCCACGTTCCCGGCATCGACCGACCAGCCGAAGCGGTAGGAGTAGTCGTTGCACAGACTGACTCCGTCCGCAGGGGCACGATGGAAGCCGGTGAATGACGCCCGGCCTGGGATCCAGTACACGCTGCCCTCGTCGTCGCGGTAGGGAGCACCGACGACGAGGTCGTCGTAGTCATCGTTGTCGACATCGCCGGCAGCCACGGCGAAGCCGAACTGCTCCGTGGCGTGCTCGCCGCGCACCTTGGCGTCGGCCGTGCTTAGACTCGCCGTCCCGGAGCAGGCGGTATGGTAAAACAACGCAACCAGCCCCGTGTTGGCGCCGAGCGTATCGTTGACTCCGGGCGAGCCGATGGCGATGTCCGAGTCACCATCGCCGTCGAAGTCGAAGTCGGTCGCGACGCTCCAGCCCGCCCAGTCGTCCGCCGCGACGCCCCGGTAGATGCAGTCGGCCGACGTCGCATTGTTGGTGCCTGTCCAGGCGCTGCCTCCGCTTGCGCCGAGGAACACGTACGCGGCGCCGGCGTTGGATGCGGCGCCGTCATTGTACGGTGCTCCGACGACGAAGTCGTCGATGCCGTCCCCGTCGAAGTCACCGCCGCCGCGAAGTCCCGTTCCGAAGCCGTCGCTCGCCGCCGCGCCCTCGAAAATCGCGTCGGCATCCGTCGAATCGAGTGTGGCGGCCAGCGAGGAGGTTCCGTAGAACAGGTAGACAGCCCCGGCGCCCGACGCCGAACCGTCGTTCCCGGACGCGGAGATCCCGAAGTCGTCGCACCCGTCCTCGTCGATGTCACCGAGGGCGGCGATGTTGTTCCCGGCGAAGTCGTCGGCGGCGTCGCCGTAGAAGATCGCGTCGGCATCGTCGGCCGCTAGGAACGTGTTGAGCCATGCGAGGTAGTCGCTTCCGGGGGTCGGGCCGAAGAAGATGTAGACGGCCCCGGTTGCGGTCGCGGACGCGTCCGCGAGGATCCCCCCCGTCGCGAAGTCGTCGACGCCATCGCAGTTGATGTCGCCGAGGCCGGCCACCGTATATCCCGTCCAGTCGTTCGCATCGTCACCATCAATCACGCTGTCCGCATCGTCGAGGTCGATGGTTCCCGCGATCGGATCGAACGGGCCGTAGAAGAGGTAGCCGGCGCCCTGGTCCACGCCCGCGGTCAGGTCGTAGTACGGCGCCGTGGCCAGGATGTCGGACTTGCCGTCATTGTTCACGTCCCCCGAGGCGACCTGGTCACCGAAGACGTCGAGGTCGTCGGTCCCCTCGAACACGACGTCCGCGCCGGTCTCGATCGTTACGTTGCCAGAAAACGGGCCGCTGGCTCCATAGAAGAGGTATGCAGCGCCTTCGGAGTCGGAGTCGCCGTCATAGTCGGCCTCGGCATCGGCGATCAGGAAGTCGCCCAGCCCGTCTCCATCGACATCACCCGCAGTCGTAACACGGAGTTGTGGAGCGTAGGACCCTGAATAGCCGAACAACGCCGCACGGTCTGCGACGGTAGTGACGCTCGCATCGACGGGCACATCGAAATAGGGACACTCGCCGTTGTCGTTACAAGCAAGCAGCTCGTCACCGTCTGCGCCGTCTGAATCGAAGCCTGAGGCCAAGTGCTCGCCCATCCGCGTGATGGATGAGTTTCCCTCGATCTCCCAGTCGGAGACAGAGTCGAGGTTGCCGGTCGCGGGGAAGGTACCGTCGGCCGCGAGGAAGTACAGGATGCCGTTGTCCGTGCTCCCGGCGTCGCGGGCAGGACCTGAAATCACAAGGTATTCGTCGGTACCGAACTCCCCTACCGCGAGCGCGTAGCCAGCCTCCTCGGCGCTGCCGCTCTTCCCGGTGAAGATGTAGTCCGCAGTCGAGGCCGCGTACGAGCCGGTGAGCGACCCACCCTCCCAGATGTAGACGCGACCTCGGCTGCTGCTGTAGTAAGGCGCGCTGGTGACGAGGTCGTCAGTGCCGTCGCCGTCGGCATCGATGCTCGCTAACTCCCACCCGAACTTGTTGCCCGCTGCGCCGCCGGTGAACGTGGCGTCCGCGCTCGCCGTCGTCAGCGCACCGCTGAGCGGGCCGTAGAAGAGGTACGCGCGGCCCGCGTTCGCTCCCCCGGTGTCGTCGCCGCTCGCCCCGACGAGCAGGTCGTAGAACCCGTCGCCGTCGATGTCGCCGCCCGCGTGCAGTGCAGAGCCGATCTCCGCAGACGACGCCGCCCCGGTAAGCGTTGCCGTCGCAGAGGTCGGTGTCAGCCCCCCTGAATCGGGACCGAGGATGAGGTAGACGGCCCCGTTGTTCGTGTAGCCGCCCGCGTCGATCATCGGCCCGCCCAGGGCGATGTCGTCGTTCCCGTCCCCACTGATGTCCCCGACGCTTGCCGCCTGGCCGAGCTGGTCGTCCACGCCCTCGAACAGGAGGTCCGCAGAGCCTGCGCCGCGGTCGAGCGCGCGCGCGCTCGGGGTCACCAGCACCAGAATCGGGGAGGAGAAGCTCACAAGTGGCCCGAGTGGCTGCTCACATTAGCACGACGCATCGGGGGATCGCGGCCCGCGCGTGAGATGTTCGGTCTACCCCGACGGGGGAGGGAAGGCGGCGCCCGCCGCCCGGCTGGGCCGGCGCTTCCGGCGTCCCTCGCCACCATGCCTCGGCGGATAGTGACGGGCTTCCCTCGGGAAGCACGGAAGCGTGGGCCAGACGCCGGGGCACTCCGGGACCCGTCAGGAAGCAAGCCGACCGAGAAGCGCGACCGCGAGCGCCTCACCGAGCGGCTTCATTGGAAGCAGCTCGCCCTTGGCCACGGTGCTGGGCGCGACCCCGAGCACCTCGGCTGCCGCGCGCTGGGTGATCGCCTTCTCCGTGCGCCAGCGCACGAGGTCGGCCCCGGTGAGGGGCACGGCGACCTGCCCGGCTGGCAGCGGGACCGGGCTCGCCGGGGCGGGGAGGACCGGTGGACGCGACGCTCTAGCCGGGGAGGTGGGCGGCACGCGAGGCGGAGCCGCCGGGGGCCGAGCCGGCGAGCGCGCGACAGTCGTTGGGGTGGCCACACGGCGAGCCTGACGCGTCACCTGCGGAGTCGTGGACTGCCGACTCGGGAGCTTCGACGGCGGCTGCAACGAGCCTGCCGCCGGGCTGGATTTCGCCGGGACCGAGGATCCCCAACTCGCCTTCGGCGCCAGGGGCGTAAACACGCAGCCGACCCCGCCCCTCGACACGCCACCCCGGCGGTGACAGTCGCGACGGCTACGCCTGCGCCGGCTTCCAGTTCCAGGGCAGTAGCTCGTCGACGGTGACGCCCCTGTGGTTCACCCGGACGATGACATCGGCGAGGTAGCGCCTTGGCTCGACGCCGTGGAGCTGGCAGGTGGCGACGATGGTGAGGAGGATGGCCAGGTTCCTCCCGCCCTCGTCGTGGCCGACGAACAGCGAGTTCTTCCTGAGCAGGGCGACGATCCTCAGCGCCCGCTCGCTCGCGTTGTTGTCGACGGCCACGCGCGCGTCACCGAGGAAGACGCGCAGCGCGTCCTCCTGGTTCAGCGCGTAGGCGACGGCCTCGCCGAGCGACGAGCGCGGCCCGGCCCGGGCCTGGGCAGCGCGGAGTGCCTCGAACACGCGGTCGACGGCGGGGCGGCTCTCGGCCTGCCGGAGCGCCAGGTGGGCGGCGGTGCCGTGGATGCCCTGGCCCGCGGCGGCGACCTCGACGTCGAACAGCCTGCCGATCTCGGCGAGCACCGGGTCCACGACGTGGCCGTGGGCCTTGCGACACTCGAAGAGCTTGCGCCGGGCGTGCGACCAGCAGCCGGCCCGCCGTCGCTTCTCCGGCACGGTGACGGTGTTGTAGCCGCTGTAGCCATCGACCTGGAGCACGCCCTGGCTCTTGCCGAGCACGGCGCTGGCCACCTTGCCCCCGCGGCCGCGGTCGTAGCGGAAGAAGATCGCGCCCTGCACGATGAACGTCCACATCCAGCCCTTGCGCGCGCCGCCCTTCTGCAGGACGGGCTGGGTGGTCTCGTCGGCGGACACGTGCGTGGACTCGGGCACCGTCGCGCCGATGGCGTTGTAGATGGGCTCCACCTGGTCGGCGACGCGGTGGAACATGGCGCCGAGCTGCGTCGGGTTGACGTGGCAGCCCTCGCGCGCGAGCGCCCTCGACTGGCGGTACAGGGGCATCGCGTCGCAGGTCTTGGCCACGGCCACCTGCGCGTGGAAGCCGGGGCCGTACAGGCCACCCTCGCGCACCTGCGGCGGCGGCGGCGCGGACAGGACGCAGCCGCCGCAGGGGCAGGCCCACTTCTCGCGGGTGAACCGGATGACGACGGTGCGGGCGGGGACGAACTCCACCTGCTCCGTCACGTCGCCCTCGCCGAGGGGGAAGAGGTCCCTGCCGCCGCAGGCGGGGCAGGCGCGCGCCTCCCGGGGAAGCGCGATCGCCCGCTCCACGACGGGGAGCGCCTGGCGCTTCCCCCGGGCCTTCTCCCGGGCGTCCTGCCGGGCAGCCTCGCGCTCCGCGCCCGTCCGGCTCGAGCTCGCGCGCCTGCGCGCCTCGCGCCTCGGGTCGGGCACCTGCTCCGCCTTGCGGCCGTAGATGGTCCGCAGCAACTGCTCGATGCGGGCATCTTTCCTGGCCAGGTCCTGCTGCAGCCCCTCGACGATCGCCACGAGCACCGTGACGATGGGCGCGACGATGGCGCGCACCTGCGGGTCCAGGCCGGAGAGGACGCGGTCGATGTCCTGGAGGGTGGACACCACCGCATCGGAGCACGGCTAGATCGCCCCGTCGATCCCCCTCGCCGGCGGCCTCCAGCCTTCGGGTTTTCGAACCTTTTCAATATCGATGCCGTCCAGCATCATCGCGAGGTCGGTGGCGTCGATGGCCACGGTGCGCGCCCCCGGCGCCCGGGCGGGGAACTTGAAACGGCCGCCCTCGAGGCGCTTGTACCTCCTCCTCGACTGCGGCCGTTCCGGTCGCCGAGGAGCACCTTGTCCGCGTCACGCACCCGTTCCACCCCCTTGCTGGGAAGGCGTTCCACAGGGTGGGCGAGTCCAGCAACATGTTCGGCCGGCGGGCGATCGTGGTGGACGCCTCCGGCGTCTCCCACGCAGTGCCCATCGAGTTCACCGACCTTGTGGAGCCGTCCGAGGAGCTTCGCGTTGCCGCGGGGCGGGCTGTCCTCTTGGTCGACGATCTCCTCAAGCTGGCGGGCCTGGTCGCGCGGGTCGGGCGATGAGCGCCGGCCGGGCGGCGTGTAAGGTAAATCATGCCGCATGTGTAAACGAAATGGTGCCGCACGTGATCGTCGTCCCCTCGGCCCCGGGGAAACAGCCAACGCCCCACAACATCTATTACATCGCATCTCTACCTCGCGGCTGTCCTGGAGTCGTCCGGCAGCTCGCAGCTCTGGTTCGGGGTGGCGTGACTCCAGAACGCGGTATAGTTATGGATACAGATCGGAGCCGCGATGCCTGTCCGCAGCAAGACCGAGACGCTTCGCGAGGAGGGGACCCTGAATCCTCGTCGCGCCGCCGTGGTCGACCCGAAGTTCCGGGAGGGCGAGTTCTTCGACCCGCACGACGTCGTGCAGGTAAAGTACGAGATGCTGCGGCGCGCGCGGGTGGAGGAGATCCCGGTGGTGCAGGCCGCCGCCGAGTTCGGCTTTTCCAGGCCAACGTTCTACCAGGCGCAGTCGAGCTTCGAGGAGGCCGGCATCGCCGGGTTGGTGCCCGTGAAGCGGGGTCCACGGGGACCACACAAGCTGCGTCCCGAGGTCATGGAGTTCCTGGCGTCGCGCGTGTTGTCGGGACAGCCTGTCCGGGCCCGCGCGCTCTCGACGGCGCTCCGACACGAACTCGGGGTCGATCTCCACCCGCGGACGATCGAGCGCGCGGTCGCCACGGCGAAAAAAACGCGGTGATCCTCACCTCCGCCGGGACACCGAGCCCCAGCGCCGACGTCATGGTCAACCGGTACGAGGCCCTGCGCGTCGGCGCGCTCGGGGCGCCGCTTGCCCCGGCGGCTCGCGTCGGCCTCGCGGTGCTTCTCGGCCGTGGCATGTGGGCCTGGGCCAGGGCGGTGGCGGACCCACCACCGTGCAACCAGGCAGCGCGGGGCGTGACCGCCGCCAGCGTCGCGGCCACCCCGTCGCATCGTCTCGCGGGCCTGCTCGCCGAGCTGGCCCTCGCCCACTCCGGGAGGAACCTGTGAACGACCTCAGCAAGGTGCAACCGCGCCACCTCAAGCGAGCCGCGTACCTCTACGTGCGCCAGTCCTCGATGCGCCAGGTGATGGAGAACACCGAGAGCACCAAGCGGCAGTACGCGCTCCGGGGCCGCGCCGTGGCCCTCGGCTGGGCCGACGAACGCATCGTCGTCGTCGACTCGGACCAGGGCGAGTCGGGCGCGTCCGCGTCGTGGCGCGAGGGCTTCCAGCGCCTCGTCGCCGAGGTGGGGATGGGGCGCGCGGGCATCGTGATGGGGTTGGAGGTCTCCCGGCTGGCGAGGAACAACGCCGACTGGCACCGGGTGCTGGAGATCTGCGCCCTGTCGGACACGCTGATCCTCGACGAGGATGGCGTCTACGACCCCGCCGCATTCAACGACCGCCTCCTGCTGGGGTTGAAAGGCACGATGTCCGAGGCCGAGCTGCACGTGTTGAAGGCCCGCCTGCGCGGCGGCATCGTGACCAAAGCGCGCCGCGGCGAGTACCGGTGCCCGCTCCCCGTCGGCTTCGTCTACGACCCCGTCGGCAACGTCGTCCTCGACCCCGACGCGCAGGTCCGCGAGACGATCCAGCACTTCTTCGACGCGTTCGCCCGCCTCGGCTCCGCCCACCAGGTCGTCAAGGAGTTCCGCGCACGCGGACTGGCCTTCCCCGTTCGACCGCGGCGCGCGAGCTCCGGGCAGGTCGCGTTCCTGCCGCTCACCGCCTCTACGGCGAACCGGGTCCTCCACAACCCACGCTACGCCGGCGCCTACGCGTTCGGGCGGCGCCGATATCGCCGGACGACCGAGGGCGGGCAGCACGTGCAGCGCCTCGACCCATCGGAGTGGACGGCCTGCCTACCCGGCGCCCACGCAGGCTACGTCACGTGGGAACAGCACCAGGAGAACCTGCGCATCCTCGCCGTCAACGCCGGGACCTACGACGCGATCCGTCGCGCGCCGCCGCGAGAGGGCGTGTCCCTACTGCAGGGGCTCGGCATCTGTGGCGTGTGCGGCGGGCGACTGCAGATCCGGTATCGCTCGAGGCCCGGGCGCGTCGACACCTGGTACGTGTGCTGGCGGGCCGCCGCGAGCCGCGGCGCTCCGGCGTGCCAGTCGATCGCGGGTCCGGCGATCGACAGGGCGGTCAGCGACCTCGTGGGCCGCGTCGTGACCCCGGCGGCCGTCGAACTCGCGCTCGAGGTGCGCACGGAGCTGGAGCGTCGCGCCCAGCAGGTGGACACGCTTCGATCTCGGACCGTCCAACGCGCCGAACAGGACGCCGAGCTCGCGCGCCAGCGCTACATGATGGTCGATCCCCGCAACCGCCTCGTCGCGGACTCGCTGGAGGCTGACTGGAACCAGAAGCTCCGTGCCGTCGCCGCCGCGAGGGAGGAGCACGTGCGCCACCGGGCCAGCACCCTGGGCCCGCTCGACGCCGCGGAGATCGACCGCCTGGCGAGCCTTGCCGCGGACTTCCAAGGACTGTGGGAGGATCCCAAGCTTCCCCCGAGGGAACGGAAGCGCATGATCGCCCACGTGGTCGAGGACGTGACGCTGGTGAAGCGCCCTGGGGACGGGATCACGACCATCCACGTGCGGTTCAGGGGCGGGCGCACCGAGACACTGACGACGGCCAACCCGAAGTCGTCCGCGGCCATGGTGAAGACCGCACGGGCGGTCGTCACCCTCGTTGACGCGCTGCTGGACGACCACATCTACGAGGAGATCGCCGAGATCCTCGATTGCCGGGGTGTCCGTCCAGGCGGGTCGGTGCGCGCGGGGTGCGCCGATCGGCGGTTCACCGCCTCGCGCGTCGCGTACATCGTCCACCGTTACAAGCTGAAGCCGCGCCTCGACCGCCTGCTCGATCGCGGATTCAAGAAGCCCGCCGAGATGGCCAAGCAACTCGGTGTGCACGTCCAGACGGTCGAGCGCTGGGGTGAGCACGGGCTCGTCACGCGGCACGCCTACGACGGCTACCGCTACGTCTACGAGGATCCCGGCCCGAACCCGCCGGCGCCTGCTCCGAGTCGGTGGACCACGGTGGCGGACCGTGCCAAGAGACGGGCCGCGCTAAGCTGTCAATCTGGAAGCGAAGGAGGTGTAGTGTGAAGCCAGTGGGTTGAAGAGGATCACGAACCCGCCGCGCGACCAGGCCAGCGCCTTCAGGTGCGTCATGCGACGCGACAGGAAGACAAAGACGTGGCCGCTGTACACGTCGAGGCCGCTGGCCTCCACCCAGCCCGCGAGCGCGTCGAAGCCCTTGCGGATGTCCACGGGCTCCGCGCACACGTAGACGCGCGTCGACGAGGGGAAGCTCAGCATCGCCCCAGCTCCGCCGCCAGCTCGGCGACCCAGCGAGCCGGGGGCAGGCCATCGAGGTCCAACTCCGCGCCGCCGGGCAGTGACACGCGGACACGGACCGCCGCGACCGGCCCGGCGGGCGCCGGCGAGGGGACGGCCACCACCTCCAGCATCGCGGGCGCGCCGCCGCCGCCCCCCGCGGGCACCCCGGCCGACGCCAGCATCCGGTGCAAGGTCGTCTTGGGGATCCCGACCGCCGCCGCGTAGGCCTCGCGGCTGCCACTCCACGACCTGAAACCACGCACGATCGACGCGCGCTGCTCGCTGCTGTACCGCCTGGGCTGGCTCTTCATCAGGGTGCTCCGTTGTTGCACCCCGGAGCCTCACCCGGGCGCCCCGCCGGCGCCAGGGACGGGGTCCGCTGCGTGCTTACGTGGCACGGGACCGCGCCGCGTTGGAGGCGAACATCGCCGAGCTGGACCGCAAGATCCGCTCGGTCGGGCAGCAGGTCATCGACGAGATCATCCGCCCGGCCGACGCGAAGGCCCTCAACGCCCCGCTCCTCGCCCAGCGCGAGACGGCCCAACTCAAGCTCGCCGCCCTCCCGCAGCGCCGCGAGCTGCCCGCCGCCGAGCACATCGACGCGGACGCGTTCCGCGCCTCGGTGCTCGCCGCCTGGTCCGCGAAGCCGATGGAGCTACGCCGCGAGGCCCTCGACCGCCTACTGGAGAAGATCACGCTCGACGAGGGCGGGGCGCACGTCCAGTACGCGCTGAAGGACGAACCCCGGTTTCGTCACCAAGCGCCCGATGGCCCGCCAAAGGGGTCATCGGCGCGCTATCGGGTGGGGGTGAGGAGCGAGGAGGTGAGGAGGCCGAGGGTTCGTGGCCCGTTCCTCAAGCGAACGGGTTGACGACGCGCACGGGGCCGAACCGCCTACCCGCCTGGAGGTCCTCGGAGAACAGCGTGTCACAGCCGGCGTGCTCTGCGGCGCGGATGACGAGCGCGTCCCAGAAGGAAACGGAGTCCAGTCGGTTGAGGTCCACCGCCGCGAGCAAGAGCGCGGGGGTCACCGTCACGACATCGAAACCGAGGTACACCTCGATCCGCGCCCGAGCCGCGGCGCCGTCGAGTTGCAGCTTCTTCCTCGCGTTGACGTAGAACTCCTGGAGCACCTGGGTGGATACAACCCCCGTGCGTTCCGCCATCGAGCAGCGGAGAAGCTCGCGGGCGATCTTGGTCTTGGCGCCCGCGTCGGCATCGTCTGCGTAGAGCAGGACGTTCGTGTCGAAGAAGACGCTCACTTAAGCCGATCTTCGTAGGCATCCTCGCGGCGGATGCGCACGCCTCCGGAATGTCCCGTGGAGGTAGCCCAGAGTTCAACGAGGACACTGGCGCGCGCCGCGCCGTCGTGGATGCCCGTCTCGGCCTCCAGGAGGTCCCGCACGAGCTGGTTGAGGCTCTTGCCGCGGCCGGCGGCGACCGCCCGGGCGCGCTCGGCCAGTGCTTCATCGATGGAGAGGGTGAGGTTCATGTCCACAGGATACGTGCGCGCATGGCCTGCGTCAAGTGACGAGCGCCGCAAGGAGGGGGCGTCGCCGACCGCCCGTCCGCGAGTACGAGGATAGCGCGGCCATGATCCGTTTGCCCGCCGTCATGCCCCCATGCCTATGGGCCTTTGATCGGCGTCAAACCCTGCTTTGGGATCACCATGATCCATTCGGCCCGCCTCACCCCCCCATATAGAAAACCATCTCCCCACCCGGCGTGATCCGGTGGTGCTCGAACGTGGGGCCTTCTACCTCGATCCCATCGATCTCCACGCCCTCGACCACCCTCCCCTCCCCTTCCTTGCGCACGGTGAACAGGCCCCCGGCCACGGGGAAGCTGGCGGAGTCGAAGATGGGCGCACCGAGCACGTAGTGCGGGGTGCCGGCGATGGGGTAGAAGCCGAGCGCCGCGAAGAGGTACCAGGCGGAGAGCGTGCCGGCATCGTCGTTGCCGGCGAGGCCGTCCGGATCCACGTGGTACTGGCTCTCCATCACCCAGTCCACCCAGTACACGGCGCGCTCGCGGTCGCCCCAGAGGGCGAAGAGCCAGGGGGCGTGGATGTCGGGCTCGTTGCCGTGCCAATAGTAGGCCCCCGGTCCGAGCACCGCGCCCTCGTACACCGCCTGCATCATGAAGTTCTCTAGGCGTTCACGGGCGATTTCTTCGCCGCCGAGCAAGGCCGCGAGGCCGTCGGCGTCCCAGGGCGCGAGGTAGAGGTACTGCTCGGCGTTGCCCTCCACGAACTCGTCCTCCCACGCCAGTGGATTCAGCTCGTCGGCAAAGCTACCGTCCAAGTAGCGACCGTGGAAATATCCCATCTCCGGGTCGTACACGTTGCGGTAGGAGTAGCTGCGCCAACTGAAGTGGGCGGCCCGCTCGTGGTCGCCTAGGGCCTCGGCGGCGTTGGCGAGCGCGTCGTCGGCCCAGGCCAACTCTTGCAGCCAGGCCACGCTGCCGCCGTAGTAGTCGGCGGGGAGGTACCCCATCGACTCCACCTCCGCGATGCCCGGCCGCGCATTGTACGGAAACTCGCCGGCGCCGGTGGCCTGCGCGACCATGAGCGGCCAGGCCTCGGCCACCGGCCAGTCCACCACGCCCTTGACGAGGGCGTCGGCCAGCGCGATGTCGGCGGGGGCGCCGATCATGCTGCTGCCATCGTGCTGCGCCACCGGCCAACGGGGAAACGCGCCGCCCTGCTGGGCCATGCGCAAGAGAGAGGTGGCGAAGTCGCCCGCCTTCTCCGGGTAGAAGAGGTCGAAGGCAGGGTGCGCGGTACGGTAGGTGTCCCAGAGTGACAGGTCGGAATGGTAGGCGCGACCGCCTCCGTCGTGCACGCGCTGGTCGAAACCAACGTAACGACCATCCGCGTCGCTATATTGGGTGGGCATCTGCAAGAGGTGGTAGAGCGCGGTGAAGTAGATGATCTGCTGGTCGTCGGTGCCCCCCTCCACCGAGAAGCCGTCCATCGCGCGGGTCCAGGTCTCCGCCGCCTGGCTTGCGGTGGCGTCGAGCGCCTGGTCGACGGCCAGCTCGGCCTCGAGGTTGGCGCGCGCCGAGGGCACGTCGATGAGCGAGACGCCCACCCGAGCCCGGATCTGGGTCCCCGAGAAACGTAGGATCGCGCCCACCTCCGAGCCCTCCGAGCCCGGGGCCATGCCCATCACGGGCTTGCCCTCGGTCCAGGTGGTGGCGCTCTCGATGGGGGTGTCGAAAACGGCGTAGAAGTACACGGGGAAGTGCCCCCCGAAACTATCGTCGTTGGTCATGAACCCGGTCACGACGTTGCCGTCCACGCGAATCCGGGCGCCGAGGTTCTGCCCATAGAGGTTGTAGCCGAGGTCGATCACCAGGGTGGGTTCCGAGCCCTCCGGGTATGTGTAGCGGTGCTGGCCGGCGTGCATCGTCGCGCTCAGCTCGGCGCGCACGCCATTACCGAGGGTCACCGCGTAGTAGCCGGGGGTGGCCACCTCGTCGTCATGACTGAATGTGGTGCGCCAGTCGTCGGGCCCGCGGACGGTGTCGGCGAGGCCGTCGCCCGGGAAGAAGAGGATGTTCCCCAGCGCAGGCACGCCCACGCCGTGCATGTGCGTGTGACTGAAACCATCGAGGTGCGTGTCGGTGTAGTAGTAGCCACCGCAATGTAAGGGACCGATACCGCCGTTCTCGAGCCCCGTGTCGGGACCGAGCTTCACCATGCCGAAGGGCACGGTCGCGGCGGGCGTGGCGGAACCCACGCGGAACCCGGGGCCACCGGTGGCGATGAAGGGGTCGACCCGCTCCACCAGGGTGGGCGCTGGGGTCTCGGCGTCGAGGCAGGCGAGGAGCAGGAGCACGCCCCATCGTAGCGCGGGCGGGTGATACACCGAGGCTGCGATGAACATCACGACCTACAACGTCAACAGCGTGCGCGCGCGAAACGCGGCCTTGCTCGCCTTCCTCGACGACCGGCGGCCCGACGTGGTGTGCCTGCAAGAGCTCAAGTGTGTCGACGAGGAGTTCCCCTGGAAAGACGTCGAGGCGCGTGGGTACCACGCCGCTGTTTTCGGGCAGAAGACCTACAACGGCGTGGCCATCCTGTCGCGACAGCCCATCGAGGGCGTGGAGCGCAACCCCCACTGGCCCGACGACAGCCAGTCGCGCGCGATCCTCGGGTGGACGGGCGGCGTTCGGGTGATCAACCTGTACGTGGTGAACGGCCAGGAGGTCGGCTCCGACAAGTTCGCCTACAAGCTCGACTGGCTCCGTCGCCTCCGCGAGTGGGTGGGCGGTCTCGACGAGGCGCCCACGGTGATCTGTGGCGACTACAACATCGCCCCGGCCGACCTCGACTGCTACGACCCCAAGGGTTGGATGGGCCAGATCCTGGTGTCCGACGACGAGCGCGCCCACTTCAAGGAGCTGTGCGACCTCGGCTACACCGACGCCTTCCGCCACCTCTACCCGGGCCGCAAGCAGTACTCGTGGTGGGACTACCGCGGCAACATGTTCGAGCAAGACAAGGGCCTGCGCATCGACCATCACCTGGTGTCGCGACCGCTCCTTCCCCGGGTGATCGATTGCATCGTCGACACCGAGGCCCGCGCGCGTCCCCAGGCGAGCGACCACGCGGCGGTGACGATGTTTCTGCGGGACTAGCCCCTAATTTCCTTGATCATCCCTCGCGTGGCCGCGTAGGTCGCCATCTCGATCTCGCGACACACCACCGCCTGCCAGGCCTCGAAGGGCTCGAGCACGCCCTCGGTGAGCGAGGTGGCCTGTGGCAACTTGGAGAGCTTGTCGCGAAGCACCTGCTCCCCCTCGCGACTGGCCGCGGCCATGCGCGCCCCGGCCGGCTCCATCGCGGCGCGCGCGGCGGCCGGGTTCTTGGCCAGGGCGAACAGGGGCTCGAGGTAGTCGAGGGTCTTGGCCCAGCCCGACTCCACGCCCACGTCGAGACCGTGCACCAGCATCACCAGCGGACGCGTGGCCGCCGCCATGCTGCCCTCGCGACGCCCCGCCTCGATGCCCTCGCGCACAGCGCTCGCCGAGGCCTTGTGCAGGTCCTGGAAGGGCGTGAGCGCGGGCACGAGCCCGTCGCTGAAGCGCTCGAGGAGCACCTTCTCGCCTTCCATGCCAATCGTCACCCGGGCGAGCTCGGAGGCCGCCACCTCCCAGGAGGCCACCATCGCGGTGCCGGTGCGCTTCACCTGCGCGTCGACCTCCTCCGTCAGCTCGCCGAACTCCTGCTCCATGGCCGGGACAAACTGCAGGCCAACGACGGCGGGCGCGGCCGTGGCACGACCACGCAGGCGGGAGAGGAGTCCACGAACCGGTGACATCGACGCTCCAGAGCCGGCCGTTATACCCGGTCTCGATGGCCTCCGACCCGCACGACTTCGACACCGACGCCCCGGCCATCCGCATCGGGCCGGCGCCACGCGTCGAGGCCCTGCCGAGCGCCGGGTTCCTACCCCGCGAGCCGAAGACATGGGAAGAAGCGGGCCTCGAAACCGCCCTCGTTGAGCAAATCATCCTGCGCCTCTTGGCCCGCGAGGGGGCCCTGCAGGGCCGCCAGATTGCCCAGGAGCTGGCCTTGCCCTCGGGCCTCCTCAAGGACCTGCTCGACCAGCTCAAGGCCCAGAAACTGGTCCAGCAGCGAGGCAGCACACAGATCGGCGACTTCATCTGGGAGCTCACCGACAGCGGGCGCAACGCGGCGATCGAGCACCGGAAGCTCTCCACCTACGTGGGGCCGGCGCCCGTTCCCTTCTCGCAGTACGTCAAGGGGGTCCAGGCCCAGACGCTCGCCAACCTGCGTCCCACGCGCGACGACCTCGCCCGCGCCTTCGACGACCTGATCCTCGGCCAGCGCCTGATCGACGCCATCGGCCCCGCCATCGCCTCCGGCCGGGCCCTCTTTCTCTACGGCGAGCCCGGCAACGGCAAGACCAGCATCGCCGAGCGCGTGACCCGCAGCTTTGGCGATTCCATCTGGATCCCCATCACGCTCTTGATCGACGGGCACATCGTCAAGCTCTACGACCCCGCCACCCACGTGCCGAGCCAGGCGCAGGCCAAGACCCTGTCGATCCTCGAGCGCCCCGACCGTCGCTGGGTGCGCATCCACCGGCCCACGGTGATCGCCGGCGGCGAGCTCACCCTCGACATGCTCGAGATCCAGCGCAATCCGGCCTCGGGCGTGTGCGAGGCGCCGCTCCAGCTCAAGGCCAACTGCGGCACGCTGGTGATCGACGACTTCGGTCGCCAACGCATCGATCCTCTCACCCTGCTCAACCGCTGGATCTTCCCTCTCGAACGCCGTGTTGACTACTTGCGCCTGCCCGACGGGCGCAAGATCCCGGCGCCCTTCGACCCCCTCCTGGTGTTCTCCACCAACATCGACCCCTCCACGCTGGTCGACGAGGCCTTCCTCCGGCGCATCCCCTACAAGGTGAAGGTGCCCGACCCCACGCGCGACGAGTTCGCGCAGATGGTCACGCGGCTGGCCACGACCATGAACGTGTCGCTGCCGCCGGGTTCGGTGGCCTACCTGCTCGACCGGCACTACCGCAGCCGCCCGATGCGTTTCTGCCACCCTCGCGACCTCGTGCAGCAGGTGGTCGACCACGCGAAGTACGCCCAGCGCGAGGCCGCCGCGACGCCCGAGGCCTGGGATCGCGCCGTGGCCAACTACTTCGGCACCATCACTTCCCAATGAATCCCCGGGTGCCGGTCCTCGTGGTCGGCGGTTTCCTCGGCAGCGGGAAGACCACCCTGGTTCGGCGCCTGCTCGCCGACGCGCAGGCGCGAGGGGTGCGCATGGCGGTGATCTCCAACGAGTTCGGAGAGCTCGGCATCGACGCCGCGCTCATCGGCGCGGGCGACACTCGCATGGTGGAGCTGGCGGGGGGTTGCGTGTGTTGTACGCTCTCCGATGCCCTGGTCGACACCCTCGAAGACCTGCGGAGCAAGGTCGATCCCGACCGGATCGTGATCGAGTGTAGCGGCCTGGCCTTGCCGTTTGACACGCAGCTGCATCTGTATCGACCGCCGGTGCGGGACTGGGTGGGCGACGAGGCCTGCGTGGTGGTGGTCGACGCCGAGCGCTGGGACGAGGCCGACCCGCTGTTCGAGGAACAGGTGCAGAGCGCCGACCTGGTGCTCCTGAGCAAGGTCGATCTGGTCGACGAGGCCACGCGACAGAAGGCGCGTTGTCGCATCCAAGAACTCGCTGCTGACGTGACGATCATCGAAGTGATACATGGTGATGTATCAGTGGAGCTGCTCTACCCCAGCGGGCCGCGCCCAAGCCGCGAGATGGACCACCACCATGAGCACCACCACGACGCGTGGACCTCCGCCGAGCTGCGTGCGCCCGACGATCTCGACGAGGCGGCGATGCTCGAGTGGCTCGAGGCCCGGCGCGGGGTGCGCACCAAGGGCTTCGTGCGGGTGAGCGGCGCGGTGAAGGTGGTGCAGGGCGTGGGGCGGCGCATCGACCTGGCCGACCCGGGCGACTTGCCCGTGGCCGAGGCGCTGGTGGGGCGAGTGGTGGTCATCCAGCGGCCGGCGGCATGAGCAGCAAGGTCGAGGTGACCCTCGGCGTGGCCCCCACGCTGAACTTCGCGCTGGAGCAGGCGGGGGTGCCCCTGTTGACCGGCTTCCGCCTCAGAAACCTCGGGACCGAAGCGCTCGCCGGGGCCACGCTCGAGGCGGCGCTGGAGCCCGACCTCGGCGACCCCGTGGTGATCCCCCTCGATACCGTCCCCCCCGGTGAGGACATCGAGCTGGCCAGCCTCGAACTACGCCTTCCGCCGGGCAAGCTGCGTGCCGTGAGCGAGGCCGAGCACGCCGAGCTGTGCTGGGCGGTGAAGCAGGGCGCCGAGGTCGTGGCGCAGGGCGAGTCGCCCGTGGAGGTGCTCGCCTTCAACGAGTGGCCGGGCCTTCGTGCCCCACCGGCATTGCTAGCAAGCTTCGTGCTCCCGAATCACCCGGTGGTATCGCAGCTCTTGCGTGCAGCGCGAGACGAGCTGGCGCGGGTGCACGGCGATGCCGCCATCCCCGGCTACCAGGCTCGATCCCCTCGGCGGGTCGTGCAGCAACTCGAGGCCTTGATCGCGGCGCTCCGGGGACTGGGGCTCAGCTACGTGGGCTTGCCGGCGAGTTTTGAGGCTTCGGGCCAGAAGGTGCGGCTCCCCGACATGCTGCTCGCCGACGGCATGGGCAACTGCCTCGACATCAGCTTGCTCGTGGCGGCGTGTCTCGAGCAGATGGGCCTCGCGCCGCTCATCGTCGTGGTGCACGGCCACGCCTTCCCTGCGCTCTGGCTCGTGGACGAACGATTCCCCGAGGGGGTGGTGGGCGACGCGGCCCGGCTGCGCACGCTGATGCATCTCGGGCAGCTGCTCGCCTTCGACAGCTCCAGCCTCGTGCACAGCGAGCGCCCCCCGCTCGAGGCCTGCGTGGCCGCCGCCCGTGACTACCTCGCTAACGACCACGAGTTTGTCGCCGCCGTCGACGTGCGCGTGGTGCGGCTGGACCGATTTCGCCCCCTGCCGGTGCGGGTGACGGTCACGCCCGAGGAGGCACCGGGCGCCCCCACCGAGGCGGCGCGGCGTCTGTTGAGCGACGCGATGGCAGAGCCCGAGCCAGAGGCCCCGCCATCGCCGAGCGCGCCCCCCGACACTGTCGTGGCCCGGTTCAAGCGCTGGCGCGACCGCCTGCTCGACCTGTCGCTGAACAACCGGCTGCTCAACTACCGCCCGGGCTCGCGTTCCGCCCTGCCGCTCAACGTGCCCCACCTGCCCCGATTCGAAGACCTCCTCGCCACCGACGCGACGCTGGAGCTCTTGCCCCGCCCCGGCGCCGACGCGCGCGACACCCGCGACGCCACCCTGGCCGCGCGCAAGGTGAGCGAGGCCGAGCTCGACACCACCCGCCGCGCCGACCTCGAGCGGAAACTTGTTCACGCGCCCTTGCGACCCGACGAGCTCGTGGTTCACGCGGTGGCGCTGGATCGCGCGGCCCGGGCCGAGCGAGAAGAGGGCGGCGCCAACACCCTCTTCTGCGCCCTGGGCCTCTTGCGCTGGTTCGAGACAGCGGAGAGCACCACGCCTCGACTGGCGCCCCTGTGCCTCGTGCCCGTTTCCCTCGACTACGACCGCGTGTCGCGTCGAATCCGCCTGCGTCGCCTCGACGAGGAGCCGATGGCCAACGTCACCCTCGTGGAGAAGATGAGGCGCGACCACGCCGTGGATCTCTCGGGCATCGCCGCGCTCGACACCGACGACGCGGGGATCGACGTGGCGGGCCTCTTACGACGCGCCCGCACGGCCATCCAGCGCATGCCCCGGTGGGAGGTGCTCGACGAGGCGCACCTTGGGCTCTTCTCCTTCACCAAGTTCCTCATGTGGCGCGACCTGGAGCAGAACGCCGAGCAGCTGATGCAGAGCGAGGTGGTGCGCCACCTGGCCGAGGGCGGGCGTTTCCCCTTCGAGGATCGCGTGGGCGAGCCCGACCCGCGCACGCTCGACGACGCGCTGCCGCCCGACGCCCTCCCCACCGTGCTCGATTGTGACTCCACCCAGCTCTCGGCGGTGTCTGCGGCCTTGCGCGGGCGGAGCTTCGTGCTCCAGGGGCCGCCCGGCACGGGCAAGTCGCACACGATCGTGAACCTCGTCAGTCACCTGCTCGCCACGAACCAGCGGGTGCTGGTCACGAGTCACACCGAGCGCGCCCTGAAGGTCCTGCGGGACAAGTTCCCGCCGGAACTGGCGGCGCTGTGCGTGACGCACCTGCGCGGCGACAGCGACGCGCGCACCATGCTGGAAAGCTCTG